>Ga0308411_10001612_pt1 | contig 15420 bp, 14 predicted proteins | sample HotsprottomLayer_2_FD_203530 | JGI IMG/M metagenome (GOLD analysis project Ga0308411, IMG submission 203530) | Hot spring phototrophic mat microbial communities from Octopus Spring, Yellowstone National Park, Wyoming, United States -... | ecosystem: Environmental > Aquatic > Thermal springs >...
CAATCCAAGAATGATCCTGAAGCGGGGGAAGGAGGTATGGAGGAAGGGGGCGGCGTTTGAGTCCCCTTCCTCCACTTCAGCCCGCCATGGAAGAAAGAGGCAGGGGGTATGGGGGAAGGGGTTGGGTTGGGCGGGGTTGTTCGCCGCTGTGATTGCTGGTTGGGATGGAACCGCGCCATCCACCTTCAGGACGGGGAGGGGACCGGCGATTCGATCTTGGTGGCCCGCAGCAGGGCTTGTGTGGCGCGTTTCATCCGCTGGGCGAAGTCGGTGTCGCTCATCGTGCCGGCCCAGCGGTCCAACTGGGCGAAGCTGAGTCCCGGCTTCAAGTACTTGTCGGCCTCCGGCAAAGACTTCAACTTCTCGTAAGGGGTCTGGTAGTCCTTGGGCCGGTAGATGCGCTTGCGCTTGCCCCGTGGATCGATCTGCAGTTCGGCGAACCCGCAGGGGCGGTGAAAGTTCAGGTAGGGGTTGAAATAGCGCCGGTAGAAGCGGTCGATGCGCTCGGCGTGCTGGGCCGGGATGTGCCCCCAGCCGATGTGCTTGCGGATGACCGCTCCGTTCTTGCCCTCCACCAACGCGTTGTCCAGGCTGCGATTGGAGCGCGACTTGGTGAACTCCGCCAGCAGCTTGTTCAGCAGCTTGGCCACGGTGCGGTTGATGTACTCGCTGCCGTTGTCGGCGTGAAATCCCAGGATGGGGAAGGGAAACTGGTGCAGCATGGCCTCCAGCACCGGAGCCAGGAACCGTTCGCTGATGCGGGCCGTACAGCCCACCACTTCCCACTGCGTGACCGCGTCGACGGCATTGAGATGATAGACCCCCTTGACCCCGTCCCAGTCGCCCTGATGCACCGTGTCCACGCGCAGATACCCTGGGCGGCCTTGCGGATCGGGCCGCCGCCGTTCGCCAATCGTCACGCCGGAGGGCCGCGTCGGTTCCCAACGCGCGGCGCACTTGCGATACCACGGGCTCCGGCGCAAGTTGTACAGATGCGACACCGAAATCCGGGCCAGACGCTGAAACTCGCTCTTGCCATACACCGTGTGCTCCCGCTCCAGAATCCGCTTGGTCGCCGCTCCGCTCAACCACTGGTGGGCCTGGTCTACCGCCGCCAACAGCGCCACATCGGCGTCGTTGTACTTGCGCGCAAAGCCATGCCGCCGCCCCCGCTGAACTTGAATCCGCCCCTGCTGGCGGTACTGTCGAATCAAACGCGTGATCTGCGCCAAGCTCAACCCGCTCACCTTGCTCAGGTAGGTCCGAATCCGGCCTCGCTGCTTCTTCTGTTGCCGGAAATACTCCTGCTCGACCAGCACCTTTTCCACCCAAGCGTACCTCTCCGGGCGGCTTTGAACCCGGAACCCCACTCCCTCGCTGGCCTTCACAAAATCGCCCATCTGCTCGGGCGTCAGTCTCTCGCCATGTTCCATTGCCACGTGCATCTCCTTCAAGGATGCCCGCCTTGCCCGGTTCCCGCACGCCCCCTCCTCCGCTTGCCCCCATTTCAGGATCATTTCGCATTGGAAACCATCCGCGTTTCAGGATCATCTTGCATTGGACAACTCTGAGGAAGAGGGCAATTTTGTGGCTATGCTAGAATTGTTTTTGTCCTCCACACAGGCCCGGCGGCAAGGGTTGTCCCAACGGGGACGGTCCTCGGTAGCATGGCCTCTGGGGGGTTGCATCACGGCAAGGGCCCGTAGCTCAGTTGGTTAGAGCGCTACCTTGACACGGTCCCGGGATCAAGGAGTTGCGGGCTCCGGTGTTGAGTTTGCAAAGGTTTACGGGCGTTGGATTTGGACGCCATTTGGACTCCAGGGCCTGTACCCTGGGGTTTTGGACTCCAAACGGACTCCAGTTGGCGGAGCCGTTGGGCTCCAGTTCTTTCGTAGTTTGAGGGCTCGTAGCTCAGTTGGTTAGAGCGCCTGCTTGACACGCAGGAGGTCTGCAGTTCGAGTCTGCACGAGCCCACCACCCCCTCACGTCGAAGATTGGCAAGGCGATTGCTTTCGCGCACGCGCGCGGTCGTACCCGCCTTTTTGAAATCTTGTCACTGGACCATAGTGAAGTCCATAGACAAGATTCACGATCACCTATACGGCGACGATGCCCAGCTTGCGCCAGCGGCTCAGATGTGAGCGCGCCGGACTATGATGGTGGGTGTGAGGCCCTCGATCCGCAAGTCCGTTTCGATCCCGCTCAATGGCGCCGAGCACTTGGAACTGGAGGCGAAGGCGTCGGCGGCAGGACTGACACTGCCGGCGTGCGTGCGCTCGCGCTGCGGCTTTGCACCGTGGATTACCCGCGGCCGTGAGATGGAGTCGAGGCTTCGTCAGACGTCACGCCGCCCCGCGCATGCCCTGGAACGGATGTCCGTGACCGTCGTACTGACTGGTGAGGAGTACGCCGAACTTCAGAGGCTATCGCGAGAAGCTGGAACGACGGTTCCTCAGTTCATCCGAACGCGATGTGGGTTCGAGATCCGCAACACGTCGCTACCTGACACCCCCGAGCGCGAGCGAGAAGAGGACGATGCCTGGGACCGGCTCCGGCGATTGGGGTTGGACCCGCAATCGTATTTCGCACCGGATCGATAGTCAGGATTCCACAAACAGCACCTGTCTGTAAACCGTCGGCGACAACTCAGCGGGCCGCGACGCAACGACCGGTTGCTTGGCAACTTCCAGATTGCCGGCGACCCGTGACCCAAGTTCTGGCCTGCCTCTCTAGCCGGAACTCTGCCGATCCGCGAGCAGGCTCTGGAGGAGTTGCGTCGCTTCCGTTCGTTTGCGATGAATCTTTGCGACGGTCTGCTTGCAGTAGAACCACTGGCCCGCGTTCGCTCCCGCCACCAACAGCACGGCAACGGCCCAGGCCCGCGGGTTGGCTGTGTTGCCGGGGATCCCCATCACTATGGCAACCAGTCCGGCAGACAGCACCAGCATCGCCAACCAGCCAATGCCCCGTACAAACCGAGCACGCCGATCATAAGCCTGTATCAGAGCTTCCAGATCTTCCCGTAGGTTGCGGTTGCCGTCTGGCCATCGCTGGCGGCCGGCGACCCAGGTGGCGATCGCTGAGAGTGCGATCGTCGCCGCCATTAGTCCGTATCCAATCTGCACCCATGGATACTTCGCCTTCCAGGCTGCCCAGGCCGCTAATAGCGCAAGGCAGAGAGCCATGACATACCACGATTGATCCTCGGATCCCGCTAACTCGCGCCAAGCCGCGCGCTTTTCTTGAATCAACTCTCTCCACATCTTGGGATCCTCCCGATTCCCATCTTCGTTTTGCCAAAGGTTCTGCAAGTCATCGGTCCCGCTCATCGTTGCACCTCCCCCGGATTCAGCATTCTGGCCAAGTGCCGCCGAAGCCGTGTCAGACGAACGGCGGTGTTGGACTCCGTGATCCCGAGGACATCGCCGATTTCCCGCGCCGTAAAACCCTCCAGATACAGCGCCGCGAGTTCTCGCTCGATCGGCTCCAGGCGCCGCACGGCATCGAAAAGTTGACGCCGCCGTTGGTCATTTGGGCGTGCCAACGCTGGGCCGCAGTTTAGAGGAACCTCCCGGCTTCGCCTTCGCTGAAGGCGCGCCGCACCGGAAAATACGACCTTTTGGGCGATTCGGAATACCCAGGTACGTTCACTCGCGCCGTGGCGGAATCCGGGCAGCGCCGTCCACGGCGCCTTCGCAATCTCCTGGAAAAGATCCTATTTGTCCTTGGGGCCGCTATGGTGTACGCAGCAGAAGCGCCGCAGCGCGGGAGCATAAGCGTCCGTGAGGCGTTCGAAGTTCTCGGTCCAGGGAGAGTCCGGATTCACAATCATATAGTCCCGCCGCGGGGTAAAAACCTGACGCGGAAAAGTTGCGACTGCAAAAGGCGTCGCGCCTGATGACGTCTCTTGCCGACGAAGAGCGCTACAAGCGGGCCCCGGGCCTCGTAATGCGCGCGACTCGGAAGCAAAGAGGCTAGGTTCGACCGGCGTATTCTCGGGATCCGGCTCTCGGTCGAATCAGCTAGCGAATGCAAGCTTGTTCATCTTCTGACGCTTTGCCGCCTTGGCGCGCTTGTCTTGTATGCGGCGGGTCAGTTCGTCCTGCCGTTTCAACTGCACCACGGTGTAGTCCTCGGTGATCCGCGTGCTGGCGTGGCCGGCGATCTTACTGGTCTCGATGCTGCTGCCGCCGACCTCCTGGCGCCAGGTGATGTTGGCGCGGCGCAGCGAATGCGGGCCGAACCCGGTGAAGTCGAGTCCCTCGAGCCTGGCGGCGTCCTTGAGCGCCTTTCGGACGCCTGAATCCCATCGCGGCTGTTTGGGGTCATCTGGTTGTGGGAACACCCAGGCGTTCGGACCCCGGTTGGGCAACTTCTCGATCCAGGCCTTGTAGCGCGGAGTCAGGGCGCCCAGGGCCAGCGTGCGTTTGCTCTTCTCGGTCTTCGGCTCGTCGATGTCGCCATGCCAACTGCGCTGTGCGATCTGGATGGTGCCGCGTTCGAGGTCGACGTGTTTGGTCATCAGCGCCGTCACTTCGGAGATGCGCGTCCCGGTGTCGAGGCAGGTTTCGCAGATCAGCAAGTTGGGCTCAGCGATGTGCGCCAGCACGCGGGCCATCTCTTCCTCGCTCAGGATGCGCTTCTCGCGGACCTCCCATTTCTTGGGCAGCCGGACGCGGCGAATTGGATTGGCGAAGGAGTCCGGGAGAAGTTCCCATTCCTGCGCCTTGGTGATGATGCCACTCATGACGTTGCGGAGGTCGGCCATCGCATACCAGGAAGCACATTCGTCCTGAAGCCAGTCCATCACATCCTTGGCGCGGATCTGGCTCAACCGCACGGTCTTCCATCGAGGGAGGATGCGGCTCAGCGCATAATAGTACTTCTTCCTCGTGGTCGTGGCTATCAGCAGTTTGCCGGCGGCTGACTTCTCGACATAATCGGTGCGCCACAACTCGGCGAGTTTACCGAAGAGGATGTCGCCCGGGGCAGGCGCGGATTCGGGCGCGCGGGCTGCGACGGCGGCTTGGGGGCGGGTGGGGGCGGAGTTGAGGCGGACGAGGAACTCATCGCGAATCGAGCTGGCCTCCTTCTTGCTCAACGCGCCTTCGCCCCGGCTGGGACCGATGGTGTGGAACTTCCGCTTGGTCTTAATCGAGCCGTCCGGCAGGACCTCGTCCTGCCAGTAGCGGAAGAACCAGTAGTAGTGACCGCGACCTTTGCGCTCATGCACCGTGGGATGTTGAACACGTTTCTTCAAAGCCGTGGCTCCCGTCAGGGCCAGAAGCGTACCTTCCTTCGCCGTCATCGTTCAAGTCCAGTCCGCGGCATCCATCGCACTCATAGCCGTACCGCCATTCCCGATTCCTGTTGGCAGATGTAGAGGGTCTCCCGCGCCCGTGTCATGCCGACGTAGAACTGCCGGATCACCGAATCGCGCGGCGCGCCAGCCTGCTGATAAGCGGCGTCGCCTTCCCCGCTCAGATCCGGGAACAGGCACACAACGTCAGCTTCCCCACCCTTGACCGAGTGAATGGTCCCGACAATCACGCGCGGAACATCGAGCAGCGCCTGCGGGCCGCGAAAGGCCGCGATGTCCGCCGGGAACTGTGCGCGCTTGAAGAAGGCAGCATTCAAGCGCCGGCGCCACCAGTGGAGCAGCTCACGGTAATCGCCTTCAAAGGTCTTGAGAAGCGCTTCCAGCGCGCCTGGTTCGAACGTGTCGTCGAGCGTCTCGATGGTGGCGGTGTCTGCGGGCGCGAGGGCCGTTAACTTCTTCCTGGCGCCGTGTTTGATGATTCCTTCCGAGTGCAGCCACTCCGCCCAAAGCGCGACATCCCCGCAAGTCCACGCGCGGCTGTCCTCGCCGAACTGCGGATGGGCCGCCAACAAAGCAAGCACGCGGTTGGCGCTCGATCCACGGCCCATCCGCAGCGGGTTCCAGAAGCCGTTTATACGGCGGTAGGGATTGTGAAACGGAATGGCGTTCTTGCGGAGGACCTGCACGATGGGTCGCAGCATGTAGCCGCAACTCGCCAGGAACATGACGGACTTGCCCTGTTCGAGGTGCTGGAGAGCGGTCTTGAGGATGAGATACTCTGGCGATTTGTAAGTCCCGCCCGACAGCCGGTTCAGTTCGCCATCGCAAGGCCGCGGAAGGTAGGTCTTCTGCTGCCGCCGCGTCACCTGCTCGATCCACCGGACCGCCCGGGCGTGGATGGCGCGCGGAACACGGTAGCTCTGTTTGAGGATGATCTTGTGGTCCTCCGGGATGTCCGGGTCGAGGACGGCGTCCGGCGTAGCCCCGGTCCAACCATAGATGCAGTTGTGTGTCGCAATGCCGTCGGCGATGTAGGTGTGATACTTTTCGACGTCCAGTGAATAGACCAGCCCCTGGTAATGGCCGGTTTCGATGTCTATCGGAACCCAAGCCACTCGGTTCGCGCCGTCGGGAACCGGAACGGCCATAAGGCTTGGCAACAGGTTCGCCGCCTCCACGATGAAAGCAGTAGAGCCGCCACGCTTCGCTGCGGCACGCTCGGGCGTGTACAGGGGATGCCGCGGATCCCGATGGTGGTCGAAGAGGCACTGAACCGCACGCAACGGGAGATCCTCCTTGAGTAAATCGAACAGGCGCCCGAGCGACTCTTCGGTGTAATGCGCAGCTCCATTCATAGGACGGAAGGTTGCCAACGGGAGGCCGTACTTGGCGGCGATGTACGATTCGTAAGTGCTGGCCTCAGTCCGGTCGTATACGACCCGCAGAACCCACGCCGCATCTGCATGTTCGAGCCGCGCTCGATGCCCCAGATGAAAGACCCCGTCGCTGCGAATCAGCTTGCACCATCCCAGACGGAAACGGCCCTCTTGTCGCATCCGATAGATCACGTGCGCCCGATCTAACAGTTCTCCCTTTACCCACCGGACCAGGAACTTGTGTTCTGGGGTGCAACGGGTTGATCTGCTGCCAGCATGGATCGTGTGCATGAGCCCGTCGTGCCGGCGCGAAGCTTTTCGGAATCGATAGTTCCGGCTTTGTGTTCCGAAGATCCTCCCATCCGCCGGGTCGTACACCAACAGGGCGTGGCGCTCTGGATCGAGATCTTCGATTGGGACTTCCCCTCCCCGGGTGCGGACCATGGTCCCAGGAGGCTGGCACTGATCATCGTCGGCCGCGACGATGAAGTAATGGGCGCGCTCGCCCCACTTCCGGATGAGCCGTAGCTGCATGCGGTTCAGATCCTGCGCTTCATCGGCAAAGATGACGGAAGGGCCCTTGGGTGCGAGCAAGAGGTCGCGGAGGGCGACGTCGATCAGATCGCAGAAATCGAACAGCCCGTGCGCGTCCTTGTACCGTTGCCACTTGACGGCAAACTCACGGACCACAGCCGGCCAGCCATCCAGGGGGATCATCATGCCTCGCCAGCGGTTTAACTGCTCGAGGTAGCCGTCGCCGGACTTCTCCCGCTCGCCGCCGTCATCGCCGGCGGATTCCTCGCCGTCCAAGGGCCCCTGCTTCTTCTTGGGCGTGATCTGGAGGTGCGGGTTATCCTTGTTCCACTCGTCGAGGTTGCATTCGGCAATGGGCGGACAGCCGAGCGCGTGGAAACAGTGTGAGTGGAGCGTGCCGATTCTATCGGGGCTGAGCGTCAAATCGCGGCCGGCCAGCTCCGCGGCGGCGGTGCGGGAGAAGCTGGTCACGAGCACGGAATCCTGCCCGAATCGTTCGACCGCGCGGCGAATCTGGCGCGTAAGGTTGGTCGTCTTGCCCGTGCCGGGTGGCCCGTACAGGCGGTACCCGGACGTGACCGAGTGATCCAGATGGCCGATGGCCTGGAGGGTTCCGGTTGCGTTGGCTTCAGTTGGAGGCATGCGATGTGTCCTCGTTTGTTCCGGGCTGGCGCGGCGAATCGGATGCCGCGATGAAGTCGGCTGGATCGAACATCTCGAGGGGCAGCAGCCAGCGGCTCTGATCGCGCAAGCGGGTTCCTCGAATCCGCAAGCTTTTCGCGCCAATGACGGTCAGCATCTGCGCGATGGCTTTCACTGACAGGTTCTGGAAAAGCACTTTATTGAGGTGCATTTGGAGGTCAGTGGCCGAGATGGCGATTTGACCGTTGATGACGGTGGGTTTGTGGGCGGACTGAATCGGCTGGCTCTCGATGGAGGGAATGAATGCGGTTTCGGATAGATAACGCGCCAGGTACATCTTGGTCGCGCCCACGGCGTCTGTTTCGTCCCCGCCCTCGCGTTCGATCAGCGCGTCGAGCATTATCTGGACCAACTGCTCCCAAGCCTTCGGCTTGATCCGGGGAACGAGGCGGTTTGTCGCAGCCGCGATGGCGACGCGCACGCTCTTCTGGTCGATGAGCTTCGAAACGTTGGAAAACTTGATGGTTGCGTCCGTAAGCTCCATCACGTAGGTAGGTTCTTCGCCGGTGATCTTGATCAACCTGAGAACTTGCACGACCTGGAGGATTTGGGAGATGCGCTCGCAGAGTTGAGCCTTGGCGGCCGCCGGATCCGGCGGCGCGGCGCCGGGCCCGGCTCCGTGCGCCGGGGCGGACAATGCCGGCGGCGGCAATACGGCCGTTGTCGGCTGGTTGTTGGCCGCTGCAATGGTTCGCTCGAAGTAGTCCAGGCGAGTTCTCTGCTTTTGTGAATGGATCGCGCGGTGGTGAACAATGAGATCCACGATCTGCTGCTCGCTGAGGCCGGCCTCGACACCAAAATGTGCTAGGGCGAGGTCGTACCCGCTCTGGCTCTGGTCGCGGAGGTCATGGCGCTGACGGAGCCAGGTGTTCTTGAAGCGCAAGTCCTGCGTCATCCAGCCGTCGAGGAGCTCCTGCGGGATGCGAGCCTTCGGGTCGACCATCAACGGTTTGTCATGGAAACTCTTGCCCCAATCGCGAGCCACGCCGCTAACGGCCTCGAGGTCGGCGACACCGGCATCGTCGAGGAACTCTTCGAAGTCGCTTGGGTTATAGCGCCGGCCGGTGTTCGAGTGGAGGATGACATCCTTCGGGTTGTTGGGGTCTTTGGCGTTGACAGTGCCGGGGATTCGCAGCACGCGCGCCAAGTCGGAGAGCCGGTCAAAGGCCCAACCCTTAGTTGCCGCATTGAGCCTCAGCAGGGTTTGCCATCGGGAAATGAGTCGGGCCGCATGCTGACGCTCCTCATCTGAATCGAAGATGAGTGGTTCTTTGAACAGCCACCAGGCGTGCGCCCCGTTTCCAGTAGCGACCACCAGGGTGGGCGCCATCTCCGTGGGGATCACGCTCAGGGCGTCTCCAATCGTGGTTGGCAGTTTGGTCTTGGGATGTGCGTCGGACTTGAGATCAAAGTCCGCCCAGAAGCCCGCCAGTCCCGCGATCTTGTCTGAGGGACAGCGATGCAGGGGACCGAAATCGTGCGGCGAAAGCCCCACTCCGACATAAACATCGCGTGCGCGAACGCCGGCGACGAAGGCGGCCGCTTCTTCCACGCTCTGGAACCAGTGAGAGCGCTTATCGGCGAGCGTCCAGATCAGTACATAGGACTGGTCGGGCTTGCCACCAAAGAGATCGACAAGGAAGGCGCGCGGGTCCGAGTTCACAAGGCGCCTCCCGTCTCGGCCAGCGAAGGCTTCGCTGCATCCAACCGGCGAAGTCGCTCGCGAGCATCGAGCGAATCATCGGACCGGTCGTGCGCCGCGTGCCATCGCCGGCAGAGGACCCGCAGGTTGCCGCCGGCGTTGTTCCTCGGCGAACGGTCAAGATGGACGGTCGTCAGCTCGAGGCGAGCAAGCCAGCAGGCTTCGAACGCAGCTCCCTCGACTTCCATGCTCTGGAAGCGTTGGCAGCCGCCGCGCCTGCGGCGGCCGATCGAGCCGTTGCCGACACCGCCGAGCTCGCCTTGATTGCCGGGGCGATGACGGATTTGCTGGCGGATTTGTTGGCGGAATGACTTCCAATCATTCGGATAGTGATTGAGTTTACTGCGGCGGACCGGCATGCGCCTCCTCCTTCCGTGCGTCCACCTGCTCCACCGGGCACCAGCCGCCGGCGGCTGGACCGTACCAGGCCTCGGCGGTGCGGATGGCGTGTTCGAGAAATGGCGATGCAAAGTCCTTCCGGCGGCTTTTCTGTGTCCCGGCGAACATCAGCCAGCGGTCACCGTCCTTCCGCAGCCACACCGGTGTGCTGCCGCAAGTGGCGCGGTAGGCAACGGCCTCCGGTAGAGCGGAAGACGGCGGCGCCGGATCTACCATCACCGGCGTGGCCGCCAGCCACTTCTCCCACGACACGAACCGCTCACCGTCCCAGCATCCGAGCACAATTCCTTCGTCCATTTCGGCGTCAGCGGGGATGCCGGCCAGCGTCCACTCAACCGGCGACTCATGTTTGAATGGCTCTGGTTGCTCCTGGTAGTTGCGCCAGGCCGCGAGGCTGTAAACGGGCGCCGTCATCGTTGCGCGCCCTCCTCGATTCCGAGGGCCGCCAGGGCCTCGCTCACGCTGCGCACCACCGCCGTGATCGCTCCAACCCGCGCCCACTGGGCGAGGCGCGCTTCCTGAAGCCGCGTGAGCGCGCCCGCCGGCGTCTTGACCTCAAGTTCGAAGTGCCGGCCGAGGTAACAGCCAGTCAAGTCGGGATCGCCCGCGATGCCCCACGCCGTGCCGCTTGCGCACGACCAAACCGGGCGTCGCGCGGAGCTTCTCGACGATCGCAGCGACCAGCGCCGATTCACGCCCGGCCGGCTTGCCGCTCCGGGGCCCACGCGCCCTCATCGGCCAGCCTCCGCCAGCCGGGGGAACTTTTCGGGCGATGGTCCGTCGGTCTTCCAGAACAGCCGGCGGATTGGGCGGCCCTCGCGATAGGCGAGCCAGGCTTTGAAAAAGAGCGCCACCAAATCCAGTTGCGGCAGTTTGGCCTTGGACCGGCGGTTCGAAAGCAACCGCTCGCGCAGATGGTAGACCGGGTTGTCCGGGCTGAGGTTCAGCCCGTGGGCCAGCTCGTCGAAGAAGCGCTCGGCGAGCCGGCGGTCCTGCCCGGCGAAGGCCCAGAAGCAGAAGCCCACCACGCGCGGCGGCGCGATTCTGCGGCCGAGCTGGCGGGCCCGCGCCACGGCGGCCTGGATGCCATCGAGCGTCCGCGCCGCCTCGACGATCTCCGTCTTGGTGGGCTGGTAGCGCGGATCGTTCATGCGCTCGATGCCGTACTTCTGGTGCAGCACGGCCAGGGCGGCGATGGCGCAGGCGGCGTTGGCGTTCTCCACGCCCTCGAGGTGCGCGATGTGCCCGGCGGTGCGCACCCGCCCGATGTCGATCGTGCCGATCGCTTCCGGGGCCAAGCCGGTGACCACGTCGGTTTCGAAGGGTACGCCCGCCTCGACGCAGGCGTGCAGCCGGTGCTGCCCGTCGATCAAGCGGCCCGTTTGGTCGAAGCGGATGGCATCGCCGTTGTACTGCCAGCGGCCGTCGAGCATGTCCACCATGTAGGCGATGACCAGCTCTTCGCTTAACGGGCGGTTGTGGGTGTTCGACTCAAGCCACTGTTTGGCGAGCTCGGGTTTGACCATCATCCGCGTACGGCGGGGCAAGGGCGCCGCGCCCGGCGGCGTGCGCGTGACGGGTTTCGTCGAGACAGAGGGTAAGGAACTCATGAGCTTTCTCCATTTGGGTAAGGATCTGGTCCCGGTCAGGCCGGGTGAGGATTTCACGGGCGAAGACGGCTGGGGCGGCTTGGCAATCCGCAACCGCGGCGACGGCGCCGAGCAGGCCACCCACGTCCTGCGAGCCGTGCGTCAGGGGAGCGGGTTGGCAAGGATCTGGCGGTTCGGCGCTGGGGGTTTGCGCCTCAGCCGTGGCGCGCCGCCGGCGGCCGATCTGGGCAGTCTGCTGCTGGTAGGTCGAGCCCTGGCGCGAGACCGTGCGGGCGTCTATCTTCGGAATTTCCGAAGATGCGGCGAGCTTCGTCCTCCAGTTGCGGACCGTGGCTTCATCGACGCCCACGTGCCGGGCGATGGCGCAGTTGCTCAAGCCGGCGGCGCGGGCGTGCAGCAGGGCGGATTTCACCGCCCGCTGCTTGTCTTCATTGGTGCGCCGGAGCCCGTTGGTCTTGTTGGCGCTGAAGCTGTACCACTGGGCGTCTTCGAGCGTGCCCGGGCGCAGCTCGCAGTCGATTGCGTCCCAGCCCGCGGCGAAGGCGGCTTTCAAGCGGTGGAAGCCGTCGGCCAGCCAGTAGTGCTCACCATCCTGGAAGACGACTACGGGCGGGAACTTCCCGCCGGCGGCCATCGCCTCGGCGTAGTCGTCGATGGCCGCAAAGTCGAGCGCCGAGCGGGGCTGCGTGCCGCCGTCGAGGCGGATCTGGGCGATGGACAGCCGGACCAGGTGCGCCTCTTTCATGGCTGCGCCTCCAGGTCCAGTGGGATCTGCCGCCTGACCTGCCGGCTGTGGAGGAAGCCGCGCTCGAGGCCTTCGCCCGCGGCCCACAGCCAACGGCCCATCCGGCGCAGCAAAACCGCCGCCGAAAGAGTAAGCGGACGGCGGCGCAGGTCCGGCAGCTTATACAGCACCCATGCCCCAGCCGCGAAGAAGATCAGCGTTCCGATAAGCATGGTCCCTCCTAAAACGGCGCTTGCTCTTCGGCGGCTTCGCGGGCCTCGGGGTCCATGCCGGCCGGCACGCGCTCGGCGAGCGTGCGGCAGAGCTGGTGGTACTGCTGCGCGCGGGCTGCCTCCTCCGGCGTGAGCCGCCGCACAAACTTCAGCGAGGCCTTGCCGTACTGGATGCCGGCGGCGTTCTGCGCCTTCTCCAGTTCCACCGCAATGACGGCCTGATAGTACGGAATGCCCTGGGTGGTCAGCTTCAGGAAGAACTGGCGCGCGCCCTTGAGGCTGGTGGGCGGCAGCGAGACGACCTCGGGCAGAAGCAAATCGCCGCGCAACACGAAGAGCTGCTTCACTTGTTTGCAGGCCTGGCCGGCGCCTTCTTCGGCGCTGCCGTACTCGGCCAGCGGGCACCGCGAGCAGTCGCCGCCCGGCTTGCCCTGGCCGGTGATGCCGTCGGCCGAGGCGCAATCCGGCGGCTGCTTGCCGCTGGACTTGCCGAAGGCGACCTTGTAATAGACCCGGGTGTCGCGGGCGTAGACGATGACCCCCTCCAGCCGCGCCAGCGTCTCTTCGCCCTCGAGCGTGGGCACGATCCAGCGCGGGCTGGCCCCGCCCGAGATCTTCACCCGAGGCAGATCGAAGTCCGAGATGCCGCCGCCCGCGATGTTGGTGGCGATGGCCTCGTGGATGGAGTCCAGGCTGCTTTCGAGCGCCGCCAGGGCGCGTGGGGTTTGGATTTGAGTCAGTTCGGTAGACATGTTGTTTCTCCTTGTCAGGCTTTCCTGCTGCGCAGGGAATGTACGAACGAAACCTTGAGGGCGCCGCCGAGCGGCGATGGCAGGGCGGTGCGGACTTCCTCTTCTGTGAAGAGCCGGTCCTGCTGCTGGCAGCGCAGGCGGACCTCTTCGGCCACCTCCCGCACCAGCGCCTTCAGCGACTGCGTGTTGTAGTTCTCCGAGACGTACTGGCCGAGCTCGGAGGCTTTCAATGCGGCGATGACCTCGCCGCGGCCGTTGAGCGGGCTGGCGTGAATGTCCTGGGCGAGGTAGACCGTGCGGCCGCCGACCTTCATCGAGGCCACGCCGTCAGCCAAAAACTGCGGCACCAGGGCCTGCTCCAGATCGTCAATCCGCGCTGCGATCGATTTGAGTTCCGAGTCCAGGTCGCGCTTGCGCGTCTCCAGGCACACGAACTCCTTAAGCTGCTCCATGTTCATGGCGAGCGTCCTTTCTCTGGTTAGGGTTGATTGCGGCCCCGCCTTGAAGCTCCGCGAGGACCGCCTCGACGACTTCGGCGCGCTCCTCCAGGGCGCGCATGATCTTGCGGTCCACCGTGTTCCGCGCCACCAGGTGGATGTGCTCCACGGGGCGGGTTTGGCCGGGACGGTGGACCCGGCTCAAGGCTTGGTCGTATTCGCCCAGCGAGAAGCTGAGCGAGAAATAGATGGAGTAGCGGGCGCGAGTGAGATCCACGCCCACGCCGCCGACGCTGATCTGGACGGCCAGCACCTGGGCTTCGCCCGCCTGCCAGCGCTTGAGTTCGTCGCGGCGGCCGGAGAGCTCCAGGCTCTCGAAACCGACGGTCTTGGCGGCCTCGTGGACCGCGTCCAGGTCGGCGTGGAAGCGGCAGAAGACGGCGACGGGCTCCTTCGGGCCGATGTCTTCGAGCGTGTCGGCCAGCAAGTTCTGTTTGGCGGAATCGACGCGATGGTACTGGCCGTCGTCGGTCTTGACCCAGCCGCCAGTTACTTGCTGGAGACGGAGCAGCTTGACCATGGCGTTGGCGGCAGTGACCCGGCCATCGCGCACCTCGGCGACGAAGTCCGCTTCGAGGTTCCGGTACACGCGGAGCGCTTCCGGCGAAAGCTCACACTCGTAGGTCACGTGCGTTTCGGGCGGCAGGTCGAGAACCTCCTTCGAGACGCGGAAGGTGATGGTCTTCATCAGCGTCTCCAGCTCCTCAAGGTGCTGGAAGCCCGTGACCTGCTTCTTCTGGAACCCGCCCATGAGGGCATACTTCTGGCGGAAGGCGGCGAAGGACGGGCCGAAGATGGAAGGGTCGAGGAAGCGGAACTGCGCGTAGGCGTCGAGCGGCGAGTGCGGCAGCGGCGTGCCGGTGAGCGCCAGCCGCGCCCGGGCGCAGGATCGCAACCGCTTAAACGCGAGGCTCGCCTTGCCGCCCGGGGCCTTCAGGCGGTGGGACTCGTCGGCGATGATCAGATCCCACTGCTGCTTCTCGGCCCACGGGGCGAACGGCGCGCGCCAGACCGAGTCGTAGTTGATGATGATGGCCAGCGGCCGCCCGATGGCTTCGGCCAGCCGAAGTTTCTCTTCGGCGAGCTTCTTCTTGTTGGCGACGCTGCCGGCACTGTCATCCACGGGAACGACGATCAGCGGCAGCTCCAGGTGGCGCTCGATCTGTTGCTCCCAGACCGATACCACCCGCAGCGGGCAGCAGATGAGGATGCGCCGGGCCGCCAGCGCCGCCAGCACCATCAGCGCCACGAGCGTCTTGCCCACGCCCATTTCGAGCGCCAGCATGGCGGCGCCGCCGCCGCGAAGGATACGATCCATGGCGAAGCGGAACGCTTCGACTTGGTGCCTCCAAGGCTTGGTCTTCAGACCGTGCGGCAGCTCCACGGCTGGTTCCGGTCGCGGCGCGGGCGGGGGCGGAGCGATCGGCCTGGCCGCCTCAGCCTTCTCCCGACTTCAACGGTAATTCCCCGTAAGGCATTGATAAACAAGGGTGGCCTTTCGCAGCTAGGCACTACACTCAATTGAGAGATGGGGGAACGGTTCAGTTTTGGCGGATTTCGTAGGGCGTCGT
>Ga0308411_10001614_pt1 | contig 15419 bp, 14 predicted proteins | sample HotsprottomLayer_2_FD_203530 | JGI IMG/M metagenome (GOLD analysis project Ga0308411, IMG submission 203530) | Hot spring phototrophic mat microbial communities from Octopus Spring, Yellowstone National Park, Wyoming, United States -... | ecosystem: Environmental > Aquatic > Thermal springs >...
CTCGGGGGCCCCGACCTTGATCCGGAAGCCGGTTTGACCTCGCCCCGGCGAAGCCTTTATTTCCGCCATGCCAAGGAAAAGCGGGTCACGTTCCTGCGCCTGTTCGATTCCGCCAACGTGCTATCGTGCTATCGCCGTCCCGAGAGCGTGGTGCCGCAACAGGCGCTGGCCCTGGCCAACAGCTCCCTGAGCCTGGCCCAGGCACGGCGGCTTGCGGCTCTCCTCGAACGCCAGCTCGATGCGGAGTCAGCGTCTGCGGAGGCGTCATCGAGTGGAGATCGGGGGTTCGTGGCCGCGGCGTTTCGGCGGATTCTGGGAAGACGACCGACCGAGGAGGAGCTGGGTGAGTGCCTTCGATTCCTGGCGGACCTGACCCGCCTCCTGGAGGATCCCTCCCAGCTCAGCCGCTTTACGACCGGAACGGCCCCGGCCGTTCCCCCGTCGGAACAACCGGCCCGGAGGGCCCGCGAGAGCCTGGTTCATGCCCTTTTGAATCACAACGACTTCGTGACCATCAGGTAGCCCGGGCAGCCGGTTTGCTGGGAACGGCCAGGGGGATCGTTGACCGCCTCTTGCTGCTGCAGCACTCCGGCCTCACCCCCTTGATTGAGACTTCGAGGTATTGCCATGCACATTTCCCGCCGGATGTTTCTCAGCGACATGGGCATGGGCTTCACCGGGCTGGTCCTGGGGGCGATGCTCCACCGCGATGGCGTTGTTCGCGCGGAGACCCGTGCCGCCTCGGGCGCTGGCTCCCACCTCCCCGACGGCCGGCCCCACTTTCCGCCCAAGGCCAAGAACGTCATCTGGTTGTTCATGATCGGCGGTACGAGCCACCTGGAAAGCTTCGACCCCAAGCCCGCGCTCAACCGATTCGCGGGCAAGTCGATTGCCGAGACTCCCTATGCCGACGCCGTGAACAACCCCTTGAGCGACAATGTTCGCATCGTCGTCCCCGACGACGCCAATGGCCATATCCGGCAGACCGTCTATCCGCTCCAAGTGGGCTATCGCAAGCGGGGCCAGTCGGGTCTCGAGGTGAGCGACTGGTGGCCCCGGGTCGGCGACTGCATCGACGACATCGCCGTGGTCCGCTCGATGTGGACCACCGACAACAACCACGGCGCCCAGCTTCAATTCCACACCGGACGCCATATGCTTGAAGGCCAGTTCCCCACCATCGGCTCCTGGGTCCACTACGGCCTCGGCTCGCTCAACGACGACCTCCCCAGCTTTGTCGTCCTCGGCACCCCCATCGCCGATTGCTGCGGCGGCCTTGGCGGCCATTCGGCCAGCTACCTCGGCCCCGAGCACGACGGCGTCCAGCTAGCCGTCGATCCCCAAAACCCTCTCCCCTTCGCCTCCCCCGGACCCGACGTCTTCCGTGAGGAGCAGCTTGCCGAGTTTCAACTCCTCAATCGCCTCAACCGGATGACCGCTGTCCAATATCCCGACGACCCTGCCCTCCGCGCCCGCATCAAGGCCTACGAACTCGCCTTCCGCATGCAAACCGCCGTCCCCGAAGTCCTCCGGTTCGCCGATGAGCCGCATCACATCGCCCAACTCTATGGCCTCGACCACGACACCACCCGCCCCTTCGCCCAGCTCTGCCTCACCGCCCGCCGGCTCGTCGAACGCGGCGTCCGCTTCGTCCAGATCTTCCACGGCAGCAACGGCGGCGCCGGCGCCTGGGACGCCCACGGTGGCCTCCGCGCCAACCACGCCGCCAACTGCGCCGAGGTCGATCAACCCATCGCCGCCCTCCTCCAAGACCTCAAACGACGCGGCCTCCTCGACGAAACCATCGTCGTCTGGGCCACCGAATTTGGACGCACCCCAGGAGCCCAAGGGGGCGACGGTCGCGACCACCACCCCTACGGTTTCTCCGTCTGGCTGGCCGGCGGAGGCATCCGCGGCGGCATCGCCCACGGCGCCACCGACGAACTCGGCTTCCACGCCGTCGAACACCGCCACTACGTCACCGATATCCACGCCACCATCCTCCACCAGCTCGGTCTCGACCCACGACGACTCGAGGTCCCAGGACATAAACGCCTCGAAATCGACTTTGGCCACCCGATCCGAGAAATCCTGGCCTAAATGGTCTCGACATGCACAACACCGAGCCTCGACCGACCTGCCCTTTCCCGGGGTCGCAACCGCCGGCTTCCCAACCCTTGCGGTAACACGCGCAAAAGGGAGTTTTCGCTCACCGGTCACGACGGCGAGAATTCAGCCGCGGAAGATCCAACCGCGGAGGATCCAGCCGCGGAGCATCCAGCCGAGGAGGATCTAGCCGAGGAAGATCCAACCGCGGAGGATCTAGCCGAGGAAGATCCAACCGCGGAGGATCCAACCGCTTGACCGGCTTACCCTCCGCGCCAGGGATCTCGCAAGGATAGAATGGGGTCCTGGCACGACGGCCGCGGAGCCGCGTCGATCGGGAGGTCTGGCGAGTCGACACCATGCGGGCTCGATCGTGAAGGTTTACTTGCTGCTGGTGAACCACGACGAATTCTTCTTCTACTCGGGAGACGGCGATGCTGAGCCCCCCGAAACCAAGGAGCCGGATCCGGCTCCAGCCGGCAGCGGGTTCCTCGCCTGGTTTTCCCGCCGTCTGGTGAACTTCCGAAGGGCCTGGAATTCCGCCGAGGGGGGGTTGGCGGGATGGTCCAGGCGGGCCTGGGATCGGCTCCATTCTCTGTGCCACGCGGATGAGGCGATGCTGGTGCGGTTGCGCAAGGCGCGGCGGATCGACCTCCATCATCCCGCCTCGCGTGACGCCGCCACGGTGCTGGAAATCTGGCGGAGCTACCTCGCTCGCCGGTGGCGTCGCCATCTCGCCTATTTCAGCTTCAACGCGGCGATCGCTCCCCTGACGCTCATTCTGGCTGTCTTGCCCGGACCAAATCTGATCGGATACTGGTTCACCTACCGGGCGATTCACCATCTTTTGATTCTGCTCGGGATCCAGCGGGTCTTGGGCGGATCGATTCCGACCCGCCTCCATCCCCTCCGCTCGCTCGACCTCCCGGTGCACCGAGACGCCGACGGCAAGGCGACCCACGAGGCAATCGAGGGGGATGGAGCCGGCCTCAATGCATTCCTTGGAAACGCGCCACGGGGGACTTCGGGGGAGCGGACCCAGCCGATCGGCCGCGTCGGGCCGCACGACTTGGCGGCATTCTCCCCAAACCCGGTTCGGCCAGGGGATCCCACCCGTGAGCCCTGATGCTTCCCCGGACCGCGGCGATCCGACCACCACCCCACCGAGCCCCGCGTGCTCTACCCGGCTTTCTTGCGACCGCCTCGGCGGCCTCCACCCGCATCTCGGGTTCGGCACCCGCTGGCTGCTGCCCAACGCGCTGTCGCTCGTCCGGATCGGACTGGCGGTTCTCTTTCCGTGGATCGCCGAGACCTGGCGTCCCTACCTGATCGTGGCCGCTGGCCTCAGCGACCTGCTCGACGGCGTCGTCAGCCGAGCCTTCACCGGCACGAGCACTCTCGGCCAGATCCTCGACCCCGTGGCCGACAAGCTGTTCGTCGGCGCGGTCTTGATCACCCTTCTGCTCGACGGCTCGATCGGGCTCATCGACCTCTTCCTGGTCGGTTTTCGCGACCTGGCCGTCGCCCTGGGTTCCGCGGTCTCAGTCGTCCGCCACGGCTGGGGAGCGGTGACTCGGATGCCGCCGTCTTGGCTCGGCAAGCTCGCCACTGCCGGACAATTCGGCTTCGTCCTCACCTTGACTCTAGGCTTCGACGTCGAATCCACCTTCTGCCGGTCAGTCGAGTTCGTGGCAGCCGCCTGCAGCGTGCTCGCCGGTCTCGACTACCTGCGCCGGAATCATCTTGAGGCAGGCGACGATGAGGGTCCTGAGCTACAACATCCATAAAGGAATCGGCGGCCGCGACCGCCGCTATCGGCTGGAACGCATCATCGAGGTGATCGAGGACCAAAACCCAGACGTCATCTGCTTGCAGGAAGTTGACCGCCACGTGAAGCGCTCCCGCCACGAAGATCAACCCCGACTCCTCGCCGAAGCCTTCCACGCCACCGCCCACCTCTTTCAACTCAACGTCCGGCTCAAGTCCGGCGGCTACGGAAACCTCCTGCTCTCACGCTGGCCCTTCCGCGAGCATCACCACATCTCCCTGCGGTTGCGAACCAAGAAGCCACGGGGCGCCCAACTGGCCGTCATCGAAAGCCAGGAAGGATCGTTTTTCCTGGTCCACTGGCACCTCGGACTCTCCGAGCAAGAACGGCACTGGCAGGCAAATCACCTCCTGGAACACCCGCTCTTTCGCCAGTCTGCCCACCTACCGACCTTGATCATCGGCGACTTCAACGACTGGCGCAACACCCTGGCCAAAGGACCGTTCGCGGACCACGGATTTCGCCAACTCACCGCGCCCCGGTCGAAATTTCTTTCATTCCCGGCCTATTTCCCCGTGGCCTCGATCGATAAAGCGTATGCGCGGGGAGGCATCGAGGCGCGGCAGGTCCGAATCGCCCATTCCCGCCTCGCACGCGACGCCTCCGATCACCTCCCCCTGGTCATCGACTTCCACCTCGTCCAGGCCGCGGTTGACGGCAAGTCCGACGGGATCCACCGCTCCACCGCCACCGCGGTCTAACGCCACGTTCGCAAATCCTTGGCTCCCTCCGCTCCAACCCCAGCATCCCCCCCGCCGGAACCTCGCGAAAAATCTCCTGCCGGAAGATTCCCGGGATTCTCCACTTCGGAAGGACCAGCTTCATCCAGGCGCGGTGACACCGCGCAGCGGTCGCTCATTCACGTCGGCACCCCAAGCGAAGGCAAAATCCACCGGTTCAACACGATCCAACCCACCCCGAATCCAATCAGAATCATGAGGTCCCACATCGACTTCTTCCGTTCCAAGACTTGATCCTCGTCATGAATCCGCTAGAATCTAGCATTACTCTGATTGCGTATATAATAGAATGGGCATAAAGTCAAGATGGCTGCCTCACATCTCCCAGACGATCTCCTCGAGATGATCGCCGCGAAGTTCCAGATGCTTGCCGATCCGACGCGGTTGGCGATCCTTCGGGCGTTGATGGGGGGGGAGCGGAGCGTGGGCCAGGTCGTGGCCGAGACCGGCCGCGGCCAGGCGAACGTGTCCAAGCACCTCAAGCTGCTTTATGATGCGGGTCTGGTCAGCCGGCGGAAGGCGGGGCTCCAGGTGTATTACCGGCTCGACGATCCTCTGGTGGAGCAACTCTGCGACCTCGTCTGCTCGACGATTTGCGGGGAGGTCGAGCGGAAAATCTCCCAGCAAAAGCAGTTACTCGACAAGCTCGCCCCCTCGTCGTGATTGCGGGGAAGTCTCACCTGCGCTCCACGCGAGATTTCCCGGAGCGGTCTCGAGTTCTCGTTGCTCGGGCCTGGAGCATGCAAGTCCGCCGCCGACGCCGGCTCCCTGGCAGGGAGGGGGGGAGGAAAGCGGTTCGACGAGCCGTGGGTTGAACGCTCGCGCGGTCGGACCGAAAGGCAGGTGGGCATCGATCCAGCCGAACCGGCCGATACGTCAGCCCCTGGGGCGGGATTCTTGGTTGCAGGGAAGTTCCCAGTTCGTTCTCAGTCCACGATCAAGACGCCCGAGCCGTTGATCCGATCGGCCTTCAGGTCCTGCAGCGCGCGATTCGCTTCCGCGAGGGGGTAGGTGGTGACCCGCGGGAGGATCGGGATCGCAGCCGCCGCCCGAAGCAGGTCTCTTCCATCTTCCCGGGTGTTGGCGGTGACGGAGCGGAGATTCTTCTCGTAGAAGAGGTGTTGCTCGTAATCGAGGGGGGGCACCGGCGTCAGATAAATGCCGGCCACGGCGAGGGTCCCTCCTTTCTTGAGGACCCGCAAGGCCGCTGGAACCAACTCCCCGGCCGGTGCGAAGACGACGGCGCTGTCGGCCAAACCTGGTATGCCGTCGGTCGTTTCGCCCGCCCACTCGGCCCCCATCTCAAGCGCCAGGCGACGGTGTTTCTCCCCCCGCGTGACAACCCAGACCCGGCTCCCCCGATGAAGCGCGATCTGGATCACCACGTGGGCCGAGGAGCCGAAGCCGAAGATGGCCAGGGTTCCTCCTGGTGGAAGTTCGCTCCGCCTCAAGGCCCGGTATCCAATGATCCCCGCGCACAACAAGGGGGCGGCGGCGACGTCCTCGAAGCCGTCGGGGATCGCATAGGCGAAGTCCTCTGGCACGATCGCGTACTCGGCGAAGCCACCATCGGCATGATAGCCAGTAAACCGGGGCGAGTCGCACAGATTCTCCCGGTCGGTGCGGCAGAACTCGCAATTCCCACAAGTCTGCCGCAACCAGGCGATGCCGACCCGCCGACCAATCTCCAAGTTTCGGCATCCAGGACCGAGCCGATCCACCACCCCAACAACCTGATGACCGGGAATCAGCGGCAGCCGCTGCCGCGGCAGCTCCCCCTCAATCACATGGAGGTCGGTGCGGCAAATCGCGCAGCAGGAAACCCGGATCCGGACCTCGCCGGCGGCCGGTTCCGGGGTCGGCACCTCGCTCCACCGCAGCGGAGCGCTCTCGATCGAGGCAATCTCAGGGAGTAGCATGGCCTTCATCGTGACTTCTCCACCGAAACCGTGACTCGGGGCTCCCCTCCCAGGATCCGGCGCCCGATGATCCCGCCGCGTGGCGATGCGTACGTCCCTGGTCGCGGAATCGCAAGCGGCGTCGCGGAGCAGCCTGATCCCTGGAACGCTGCATCCCTCATCGGCATCCTGGTCTTCGCCGCAGTCCTTCGCGTTCATGGCCTGGGTCGCGAGTGTTTCTGGTACGACGAAGTCGTGACCATGCGGCTGGCACGTTCCCCCAGCCCAACAGCACTCATCCATCTCTTGGAACGAATCGACGGTTCTCGCGCTCCCTTGCACCCCCTCCTGCTGCAGGGCTGGGTGCGGCTTTTCGGTCCTTCCGAAACCTCGGCTCGAACCCTCAGCGCGGCCTGCGGAGTCCTCACCGTCGCCATGGTCGCGCTCCTCGGTCGCCAGCTGTTCGACCCCGCGACCGGCCGCTGGGGAGCTTGGCTCACAGCCGTCTCTCCCCCCCTGGTCCACTACGCCCGCGAGACCCGGATGTACGCCCTCCTCGTCCTCCTCTGCGTCGTCTCCTGGTGGCTCCTGCTCGGCTTCCGCCAAACCGCCTTCCCCAGCCGGAAACTGGCCTACGCCGGATCCCTCGCCGCCATCTTCTACACCCACCCATTGGGACTTTTCATGATCGCGGCCCACGCCGTGGCCTACCTTCTCCTCCGCCCCTCCCTGACCCTCGGCCTGCGACCCTGGCTCGCCATCCAGCTCGGAACCCTCACCACCATCTTACCCTGGATCTGGCGGAACCTCGACCATCCCCACACCGACTACCCCATCCCCCTCTCCTCAGTCCGCTTCCTGCTGGCAATTCCGATCGAGTTTGTCGGCGGAAATTCGCTCGCCTTCCTGGTCTGCCTGGCGATCATCCTTGGCGGACTGGCCGCCTCTCGCGAACCAGGATCCAATTTTCGCCCCGCTACCGAACCCACGGCGCTTCTGGTCTGGCTCATGGTACCGCCTATGTTATTGTATTTATATTCATATGTAATTACTTCAATATTCGGTCCTCCCCGCTATCACATCTTCATCGCTCCCGCCTACCTGTTGCTCCTGGCCCGGGGCTTGGTCGTCGTTCCGCCTCCGTTCCGCTGGTCTTTGGCGGCTGGGGGACTGGTCCTTTCGCTCTCCCTGATCCAGGCCGACGTTTACAGCCAGGTTGTGAAGGCGGATTGGCGAGGGCTTGCCGGATGGCTCCAACGCGAACAAGCCAGGGGAGCAATTGGTGGATTCCGCGGTAAGCCGGTGGTGGTTGTGCATCCCAGCGATCCCCGCTTTCCCCGCGATCAGGTGGAAGCGGCGCGGTATTATCTCGAACCCGCCTGGCGGGTCGTTGCGGGGGCCGCTGTCGGCTCGCGGGACGAGGGGGGCACGATCGCCGCTGAGCTGGGGCCGGTCCTTGAAGTCGATTGCTTGTCGGCGGAGCAGGTCCGCGGCGGGTTCCAAGATCCTTCGGGGCTCGGTTTTCGAGGACTGGTCGTCCACCTGGGGGGTGATGGGGATGAGGATGATGGTGGTGGATCCGAAGGGGGGCCACCAGGAAGAACCGGCGGGGGGTCGACCGCTGATGGCGAGTGATCGGCGGGGTGGGGGATCGATCGGACGGGTCGCACCGGCGGGGACGAAAAATCGGGGAATCCAACTAGCGGCGGGGCGTGGAGAATCCCAGCAGCCCGTCGTCGTCACGCCAGAGCAGCAGGATCGCCAGAAGTCCGATCAGGGGAGCGATTCCGGCCAAAAAGGTGACCGCGGCGTAGGAGCCCGTCCGGTCGATCCAGACGCCGATCGGAATCGAGATCAGGGCCCACGAAACCCAGGTGACGAAACTGAGCACCCCGGTCACCTGACCCATCTGTCGGGTCGAGATCTCCTGGGTGAACGCGTAGTAGGTGGGAAACTGGCCCAGTGAGCCGAAGCCGATGGCCAGGAGGATGGTCAAGAGCAGCCAAGAGGGGGGGAGGATCGCGGCCACGGTCCCCAGACCGGTTAAGACGACGCAGACGGCGAAGGTCGCCATCCGGGCTCCGTGGACCGACAACCCCCATCCCGTCAGCCACTTCGCGAGGAAGCCGACGGCCACACAGCCGATGCCGGCGATCAGGTAATAAGCCGACGAAAAGGCCTGGGTGTCGGTCCGGCTGTAGCCGTGTTCTTCTTCCAGCATCATGGGCATCCACGCGCGGAAGTATTGCCAGCAGAAATTGATCATGATCACGACCACGATCATCGCGAGGAATCGACGGATGGCGATCCGCCGTGCTCGAGGGTTCGGCGGGGAGGGGCCCTCGGCGGGCTCGCCGACGGCGCCGGGGGCCGGGTCGAGGGGGAGGGCTTGCTCCCGGATCGCCAGTTCGCCTGGGCGAATGGCCAGAAGCCAGCCCACCACCCAGAAGACCCCCAGGGCTCCGATCACCCAGAACGGCCTCCGCCACTCGCCGCTTTCGCCGCTGTTGAGCAGCAGCACGACGATTGGCGTGAGAATGGCTCCCAACGAGGCGCCGCTTTGCAGGATGCTGTTGCCCAGAGGGCGATCGCGAGGGGCCAGGAGGCGCTGGGAGGCGGCCAGCGCGCAGGGCCATTGCCCGGCCTCGAAGAATCCCAGCAACACCCGGCAAAGGAAAAGCTCGCGGTAGTTGTGGACCCAGCCGGTGAGGAACCCAACGGTGGACCAGGCCAGCAGGATCGCGGGATAAAACCAGCGGAGGCTGACCCGATCCGCGAGGTAGCCGGTGGCGATGCCGCCGACGGCAAAGGCCAGGCCGAAGCCAAATTCCAGTCTGCCGTAATCCTCGTTGCTGAGCCCAAGCTGGGTGCGGATGTCGCGGGCTTGCTGGGCCAGGGTTTGGCGGTCCATGTAGTTGAGCATGGTCGCCAGGAGCATCAGGCCGCAGATGCCCCAGGTGCGCCAGGGAGTGCCCTGGTCGACCGCCGTCAAAACTTCGCGGGACGGGTCGAGCGTGGTTTCAGCCATCCCAGGATTTCCCGTCCCAGGCGACCACGCGCTCGAGGAACGCAATCAGGTCGTCGGAAAAAAGGCCAAAGAGGATCTCCCCCTTCTCGGCGCTGGCCTGCCGGGGATCGCCAATGTGCCCCGGCGCGCTCCGCTCGCGGGTGATCCAGCCCCGAGTCGCCGGTTCAAAGGGGTTGCCGAAGGGGACCGGTTCAATCGCCGACAGATCGCCGACGAGCTCCGGGGCGAGCCGCAGGATCATCGATGTCTCCCACTCGCAGGCGTGGCCCATGCGATCCTGGACGAACGCGCTTTCGACCTCATGGGGCCGAGCTCCGAGAGTCCAGTAAGTGGCTGCCAACAGCAGCAAGTCGGCCCGCTCTCGATGCCGCTGACGTGCCTCGAAGACCGCCTGGTTGCACGGAACAATGTTCCCACCGTGCCCATTGATCAGCACGATCCGCCGGAATCCGTGGGTGACGAAGTTGTCGATCAGGTCGGAAAGAAGGTCCAGGTAGGTGCGGGGACCGGCGGAGAGCGTCCCCGGAAAATCGAGGTGATGATGCGAGTTTCCCAGCCAGAGGAGGGGGGCCCACAGCACCCGGCCGTTGAGCTGCTCAGCCGCCCGTCGAACCACCTCACCCAGCAACATGCTGTCGGTGAAGACCGGCAAATGGCCCCCATGCTGCTCCACCGCCGCCACCGGCAAGACCACCGGAAGGTCACGGGAAAGACCATCGACCGCCGGCCAGCTCAGCTCTCTCAAATGCACACGCCAACTCCCCTGCAACCGGGGCTTCACTGCCAGGCAAAACCGGCCTGGAGCCCCCCAACACCCGTTTCAGGTCGACTCACAAGAGAGTCAGTGTAGCCGACTTCCAGCCGTTCTCAAGGGGCTTGGAGGCCGCTGCGGCAACCCCGGCCCCCGAACGCCGCGATCGGAGATCGGACGTCGCCCCGGGACACTGCGCGGTGGGGGACGCCGCGGCAGCCCCCCGCGGTCCTCGGCAGGGCCAGGCGGAGGATGCCCGCCGTCCAGGGGCACCCTGACCGGGGATCGCAGGGTCCATCGGACGATTCGGAACAGCGCCCGATCAGTCAGAGGATTCCGACAAACTCCGCGAGATCGGGGTGGCTTGCCCAGCCGACGATTCGGAACAACGCACCTAGGGACAAAGCGCACGCACGCTCTCCGGCAGGATCTGCTTGATGTCCTTGATCTCGCCGGGGGAGATATGCCGCTCCATGACCTTGAAGACCGCCCAGAGCACCCCCTCGGGCGAAATCTCCGGGTTGTCCCGGAAGGCGTCTGCGATCGGGGCAAGGAATTCCTCGCGTTTCCGAGGTTTCTTCAGCGGCCGCCGGCTGGGATGCCAGCCTTCATAGTAAAATCCACGGATCAACATCGGGAGCTGGGCGCCGAGGTTGGTGACCTCCTCGATCGTCAACCGGTCCCGAAGCACATGCAACACCGTCCGCAGCGCGTGGTAGGCCCGCTGGCGGTCTTTCCACCCAAGCTCCTCCATCAGCTCATTGAGCCAAACATTCGTCGTTTGGACCGTGCTGTCGAACGAGGCGAGTCCGGTGGAACTCATCGCGCCCTCCTCTCGTTCCCCCCCAGGGCTTCTCGTTCCCCAGGACTTCGGGATCTGGATTCCGCCTGCGGAACACCAGGTTCTTCGCCCCGGTCGGAGCAGAACCTGCAAATCTCGGTGGCTCGGGTCGACGACTCCAACCACCACCGCGTCTGACACGGCGACTGCCGACCAGAAACCAGCACATCCTGAGAACCAGCCGCATCCTCAGAAACAGCCGCATCCTGAGAACCAGCCGCATCCTGAGAACCAGCGCATCCTGAGAACCAGCCGCCCATGCTCTCACGGTGGCTCGCCCTGCCAGCGGCGTCGACCTCGAGGATCAGACTAGAGGATCAGAACACTTCGGGACTCTGGCGAATCGGCACCCCGCTCCGCAGCCGGACCCTCCGTCTCCTCTCCTGGCGCGGCCGGTTTGACGTCTGCGACCTCGAGCAAAATCGGGGTCTTGAGCGTCAGCACGGGGACCCGCGAGTGGCGGACGACATCCTCCGCGACACTCCCCAGCACAACCCGGCTGAGCCCGGAGCGGCCGTGTGTCCCCATGACGATCAGGTCGCAATGTTGCTCCTCGGCGACCCGCAGGATCTCCCTGGCGGCGTTCCCCTCAACCAGCATGGTGTCCGCCGCCACCCCGCTCTCCGGCGGAACCAACTGCTCCAGACGACGACGCAGGCTCTCGTCGAAATCCGCCGGGAGCGGCACCGCCATCCCCAGCTCGCCATAATAGACGGGGGGTTCCACGACGTGGAGCAAGAGCAGCCGCGCTTGATAATCCCGGGCCAGGGCGCAGGCATACCGCAACGCAGCTTCGGATGACTTTGAGAAGTCGGTCGGCAGCAAGATGGTCTTGATCGGCAGCATGGTAAAACCTCCCCAACCTGGGGACGCAATCGCCCGGCGGGTTCCAGGTTTCCGTCGCCCAGCCGCGTCCATCAGGGAACGTGTGTTTGGTTTTCCGGAGTGGGGCCACCTCCACCCCACGCCGGCGCCTTGGCTTGAGGGTCAACGATCCGGCGAAGCTCCGGTTTCCACGCGAGGCTCCCCAATCAAATGGCGGCGGAACCAGTCCTGCGCCAGTCGGGCAACTTCCTCGAGCGCTCCGGGCTCGGGGAACAGGTGCGTCGCGCCGGGAATCACGACCAACTGCTTGCGGCACCGCAACTGCTCCAGGGCTTGTCGGTTGAGCTCAAGCACGACCTCGTCCTGACCGCCCACAATGAGCAGGGTTGGTGCTTGGACCTGGGCAAGGGCCTCATGAGCCAGGTCGGGCCGGCCCCCCCGGGAGACGACCGCCGCCACCATTTCGGGCTGCCGTGCCGCGGCGAGGAGGGCTGCGGCCGCTCCCGTGCTGGCGCCGAAATACCCTTTCGGCAACCCCTCGGTCTCCGGCTGGTGCGCCAACCACTCACTGGCCGCAAGCAGCCGTTTCGCCAGCAGGTCAATATCGAAGACCCGAGCCCGGTCCTCCGCCTCGTCCTCTTCCAGAAGATCGATCAGCAAGGTTCCCAGGCCGGCTCGTTCCAGCATCCGCGCGACGAACTGATTGCGGGGACTGAACCGACTGCTGCCGCTTCCGTGCGCAAAGGCGACCACTCCGCCACTCTCGGCGCCGAGCCGCAAGGTTCCGCGAATCCTTCGGCCGGCGGCCGGAATCTCCACCTCCCGCTCACTGACCGGTTCGTTTTTGCCCATCGCTTCACCCCCCGCGGACGTTGCCCGCTGGTTGCCCAAACGGGGGCCCGAAACGTCCCCTCCGGGTTCCTTTGCCGCCACCGAGCTGCCAGGGTCACCGCGAGGGGAGCTCGGTTGGCAGTCCCATCTCGGGAATCGGGTCCTCTGCGATCGGCGAATCCTCTCCTGCCGCCGCCCGCGCCAGCAAGTCGCACACCTCCTGATCGCTGACCTGCCGGAAGTCTTCATACCACAGCCCGACCGCCCGGAACGGCTCCGGCGTGATGGTGCAGCGGCAGTCGTCGGCGAGCTCCCGAAACTCGGCGCAGGTCGAGGGGGCGGCGGTCGGAACAGCCACCAGGATCTTCGACGGACGCTGCTTCCGCAGCGCCGCCACCGCCGCCCGCATGGTCGAGCCAGTCGCCAGTCCGTCGTCAACCAGGATGACCACCTTCCCCTCGACCTCCAGAGGGGGGCGGTTCCCCCGATACCGGGCCTCGCGGCGGGCCAGTTCCTCCTGCTCCCGCTCGATCGCCCCCTCAACCAGCTCCCAGGGAATTCGTAAAGCGTTCACGACCTCGTCGTTGATCACCACCACGCCCCCCGAGGCGATGGCCCCCATCGCCAGCTCCTCTTGCCCGGGGACTCCCAGCTTCCGCACCACAAACACGTCGAGCGGCGCACCGAGCCTCCGGGCTACCTCGTAGGCGACCGGAACCCCACCCCGGGGAAGCCCCAGAACCACCACATCCGGGCGTCCGGCATATTCACGGACGCCTACCGCCAGAGCACGACCCGCCTCCTGGCGATCCATAAAGCGGCCGTTCATGGCGCGACCTCGATTCACTCATCTGGTCGCCCGCCTGATCCAATGGCCGCCAGGACCATTCCCGGTCAGCTCGCGACGGGCGATCGGCAGGAACCATCGCCTCGGCGACCTTCGCCGAGATGCCAAGCCCTGCGAAAACACCTCCGGACTTCTGGGCTCCAACCACTCCACCTCGGCGGACAGCCCGTTCTCGGGCAGAGCGGCCAGCCGACATTGCCGGCGGGGGCGGCTCACCCTCACTCGCCCCCCTCTCTCCAACCTATGACGCCCGCTCCCGCCGCGTCAAGGTAGTTCCAGATATCTTGAACAATCCTCCGTGTCCCAGTTCTGCCCGCGCGGTCGGGAAGCTCCACCGGAATGGTGAGCCGGCGGCTGCTCCGCGGGCCGCCGCAATCCCTGAGCTTTTTGACCAGATCCGGGGGCCGATCAGGAACCCTGGCCAGCCCGATCAAGACCAACCCGGACACCCAGTCAAGGCACAACCCTGGCCATCCGAACGTGGACCCCCTCCCGGCCACCCAGACAAAGCCCAACCCTGGTCTCCCAACGAAGCCCCATCCCGGCCAATTGCCCGGTCCAGGGAGCCTAGCGAGGCAGGGGATACACCCCAAGATGCTCGAGCGCATCGAGGATCCACGGATGGCTCCACGGATTGCGCATGGCATAGCCCACCGACAGGACGGACACAGCCAGAGCCACTATCGCCAGCCGACGGATCCAGGTCCGCTCCTGCCCCCCCTCGACTCCCTTGGGGAGCAGCAGCAACCACAGGGGGATCAGCCAGAAGAGCCACCGCAGTCCCTGGGTTGAGCCGCCGTAGTTGCGCGCTTTTGGATTCCAGGTGTAGAACGCCAGAACCACCACGGTCAAGATCACCGTCATCCAACCGACCGCCGCCATCGGTTCTCCCCCTCGGCGGAGGATTCGCGCCCAGCTCAGAATCGCCAGGAGCCCCAAAAGGGCAGGAATCAACCAGAAGACCCAAACATTCTCGTGCCATCGACCCTCGCGGGTCCAAGCCCCCGGGTCGTAGACATAAACACCGAGCAAGCTGCCGATGGCCAACACAGTGAGGATCGTCCAGGCCGTGAGAAACCAGCCGCCTCCTTTCAGGAGCCTCGGCAATCCTCCCAGGGACATCAGAAAGATTGGCGTCAGCGACCAGAACCCATGGTGCCCGAGCGTCATGTGAAAGAGATACAAACCGCGGGATTCGCCCTGGATCCCGCGCCGCGCGGCCTCTTCGGGATCCAGCCAGGGGAGGTTCAGGGCATCCAGTTCCAGGGGGGTTTTCCAGAGGCTCCCCTCGTATTGGTAGGCCTCCCGTCCGAACTCCTCGTAGGCCAGCCGAAATTCGCCGAAGGCGGCGTATTGAGCGGCCGCAAACCCGGCGATCGGAACCAGCGCGCCGGGCATCAGGAAGCGGATCGTTTTGCCCGGATAACGCAGCAGCAAGAGTCCTGCGGAGAGAGCCAGGAACGCGGCCGCGGGGAGGTCGTTGGCGGCCGCGAAGGCCGCGCAGAAGCCGACCGCGGCGAACCGCCAGCCCGCCAGCTCCCATTCGTCCCAGATCCGGAGAAACTGATACGCCGCGAAGAAGACGAAGAAGGCTGCGACGGTGTGGTTGTTGAGCGTCTGCAGAAACGGCAGCAAGTAGGTCCCAAAGGCGGCCGCGGTGAGACTGAAGAGCCAGGCCCAGTCGTTGGCCGCGTAACGGTCCAGCACCCGCGCGTAGAGGATCA
>Ga0308411_10001616_pt1 | contig 15407 bp, 12 predicted proteins | sample HotsprottomLayer_2_FD_203530 | JGI IMG/M metagenome (GOLD analysis project Ga0308411, IMG submission 203530) | Hot spring phototrophic mat microbial communities from Octopus Spring, Yellowstone National Park, Wyoming, United States -... | ecosystem: Environmental > Aquatic > Thermal springs >...
TGCGCAGGCTCCTTCTTCTCCAGCTCGCGCGCGAACTCCACGATCAGGATCGCGTTCTTGCAGGCGAGCCCCATCAGCACGAACAGCGCGATCTGCGTGAAGATGTTGTTGTCCTGGCCGAAGAAGTAAACGCCCCAGATCGCGAACAGCAGGCACATCGGCACGATCAGGATGATCGCGAGCGGCAGCTTGAAACTCTCGTACTGCGCCGCGAGCACCAGGAACACGAGCAGCACGCACAAGGGGAAGACGAGGAGCGCCGTGTTGCCGGCCAGGATCTCCTGGTAGGTGAGATCGGTCCATTCGAACGTGATCCCGCGCGGCAGCACCTCGCGCGCGATGCGCTCGATCGCCGCCTGCGCCTGCCCCGAGCTGAAGCCCGGGGCCGCGGCGCCGTTTAGGTCGGCCGACGGAAACGCGTTGTAGCGGATCGCGCGGTCGGGGCCGAAGCTCTGCTCGACGCGCATCAGCGACCCGAGCGGGACGAGCTCGCCCTTGCTGTTGCGGGTCTTGAGCTGCCCGATGTCCTCGGCCCGCGACCGGTACGGCGCATCCGCCTGGACCACCACGCGGTAGGTCCGACCGAACCGGTTGAAGTCGTTGACGTAGAGTGATCCCAGGTTGATCTGCATCGTGTCGAAGACGTCGGTCAGCGCGACGCCCATGCGCTTCGCCTTCGCGCGGTCCACGTCGGCGAAAAGCTGCGGCACGTTGATCTGGAAGCTGGAGAAGCTCGGCGCGAGCTCCGGGGTCTGGAACGTGCGCATCTGCATCGCCTTCATGGCGGCGTAGAGCGCCTCGTCGCCCAGACCGGCGCGGTCCTCGATCTGGAGCTTGAACCCGCCGATCGTACCCAGCCCGTTCACCGGGGGCGGCGGAAACACCGCGATGAACGCGTCCTGGATTCCGGCCAGCCGCTGGTTGACCGCGGCGGCGATCGCCCCGCCGGAGAGTTCCGGCGAGCGCCGCTTCTCGAACGCATCGAGGCCGAAGAACACCACCCCGGCGTTCGGCGCGTTGGTGAAGCCGGCGATCGAGAGGCCCGGGAACGCCACCGCGTCCTTGATGCCCGGTGTCTGCAGCGCGATGTCCGAGATCCGTCGCACCACGTCCTCGGTGCGGTCGAGCGAGGCGCCGTCGGGCAGCTGGGCGAAACCGACCAGGTACTGCTTGTCCTGTCCGGGGACGAAACCGGGCGGCACCAGCTTGAAGCCGGCATACGTGACGCCGAGGAGCAGCGCGTAGACCCCGAGTGCGAGCGCCTTGCGGTCGAGCACCCGCGCCACCGCGCCCTGGTAACGCCGCGCCGAGCGGTTGAAGAACCCGTTGAACCAGCTGAAGAACCATCCGAACACCCGGTCCATCCAGCGCGTGAGCCGGTCCTTGGGGGCGTCGTGCGAGCGCAGCAGCAGTGCGGCGAGGGCGGGGGAAAGCGTGAGCGAGTTGAACGCCGAGATCACCGTCGAGATCGCGATGGTGAGCGAGAACTGGCGGTAGAACTGGCCGGTGAGCCCGCTCACGAACGCGATCGGGATGAACACCGCGCAGAGGGTGAGCGAGATGGCGATGATCGGCCCGCTCACCTCGCGCATCGCCCGGTACGTCGCCTCCTTCGAGTCGTAACCGAGCTCGATGTTGCGCTCGACGTTCTCGACCACCACGATCGCGTCGTCGACCACGATCCCGATCGCGAGGACGAGCCCGAACAGCGTCAATGTGTTGATCGAGAATCCGAAGGCGAGCATGAACGCGAACGTGCCCACGATCGAGACCGGCACCGCCACCAGCGGAATGATCGAGGCGCGCCAGGTCTGCAGGAACACGATGACCACCAGTACCACCAGCAGCGTGGCCTCGAGCAGGGTCTTCACCACCGCTTCGATCGACTGCAGCACGAACCGCGTCGGGTCGTACACGATGTCGTAGTCGACCCCGGCGGGGAAATCCTTCTTCATCTCGGCCATCGCGCGTCGCACCTCGTCGGACAGCGCGATCGCGTTCGACTTCGGCGCCTGGAAGATCGCGATCGCGACCGCCGGCTTGTTGTTGAGCAGCGAGCGCAGCGCGTACTCGCCCGCGCCCAGCTCCACCCGCGCGACGTCCCCGAGGCGCAGCACGCCACCGTCGGCCGAGGTGGCGACGATGACGTTGCGGAACTCCTCTTCGGTGGCGAGACGCCCTTGGGCGTTGACCGAAAGCTGGAAGTCGGTATGCCGGGCCGCCGGCGGCGCGCCGACCACCCCGGCCGGGACCTGCTTGTTCTGCTCGCGCAGCGCGCTCACCACGTCGCTCGCGGTGAGGTTGCGGGCAGCGAGCTTCTGCGGGTCGATCCAGACCCGCATCGCGTAGTCGCCGGCGCCGAAGACGAGCACCTGGCCCATCCCCGGGATTCGTTGCAGGTTGTCCTTGATGTTGAGGACGGCGTAGTTGCGCAGGTACAGCTCGTCGTAGCGCTCGTCCGGCGAGACGATGTGCACCACCATCGCGAAGTCGGGCGAGCTCTTCTGCGTCACGACGCCGATCTGACGCACCTCCTCGGGCAGCCGCGGCAGCGCGCGCTGCACGCGGTTCTGCACCTGGGTCTCGGCGAGGTCGACGTCGGTGCCGATCTTGAACGTCACCGTGAGCTGGAGCACGCCGTCGGTGGTCGCCTGCGACTCCATGTACAGCATGTTCTCGACGCCGTTGATCTGCTCCTCGAGCGGCGCGGCCACCGTCTCGGCGATCACCTTCGGGTTCGCTCCGGGATACACCGCGCGCACCACGACCGACGGCGGAACGACGTCCGGGTACTCCGACACCGGCAGCGCCCAGATCGAGATCGCGCCGGCCAGGAACACCATGATCGAGAGCACGCCCGCGAAGATCGGGCGGTCGATGAAGAACCGGGAGATGTTCATGGGCTCAGCCCTTGCCCGGGGTGCCGTTACGCCCTTGCGAGGCCTGGCCCTCCATCGGGACGGTCTCCGGCGTCACTGGCGCGCCGGGACGAACACGCTGCAGGCCGTTCACGACGATGACCTCGCCCGCCTTCAGGCCTGACTCGATCACTCGCAGGCCGTCCACCAGGCGACCGATCCGGACTTCCCGGTACTGCGCCTGGTTGCCCTCGCCGAGGACCAGCACGTAGCGCCTGTTCTGATCGGTGCCGATCGCCCGGTCGGCGACGAGCACCGCCTTGCGCGGCCGCGCGCTGTCGCCGAGCTTCACCCGCGCGAACAACCCCGGGGTGAACCGTCCGCTCCGGTTGTCGACCGTGGCGCGCAGCCGGATCGTCCCGCTCGCCGGGTCGATCTGGTTGTCGACGAACTCGATCCGGCCCGCGTGCGGGAAGCCCTCCTCGTCTGCCAGTGCCACGGCCACCGCGAGGGAATCGGCCCGGGCGCCGGCGATGAAGCGCAGGTACGCGCTCTCGCTCGCCTGGAACGCGACGTAGACCGGGTCGGTCGAGACGATCGTCGTCAGCACCGGCGAGGGCGGCATCTCCCCCTGCACCAGGTTGCCGACCGTGACCTCGGCCTTGCCCACGCGTCCGACGATCGGCGCGGTGATGCGCGTGTAGCCGAGGTTGAGCCGCGCGGTGGTGGCCGCGGCCTCCTGCGCGCGCAGCTGCGACTCGAGCGTACGCACCCGCGTCGCCGCGTCGTCGAGCTCGCGCTTGGAGGTCGCGCGATCGGCCCACATCTCCTCGTTGCGCTTGAGCTCGGTGCGCGCGAGCTCGAGCTGCGCGCGCGTCGCGGCGAGCTGCGCCTCCGCAGCCGCGACCTGCGCCTCGAACGGGCGCGGATCGAGCGTGAACAGCAGCTCGCCCTTGCGCACCGTCGCGCCGGGCTTGAAGTGGATCGCCTGCAGGTAGCCGTTGATCCGCGCCCGTACCTCGACCGCCTCGACCGCCTCGACGCGACCGGGAAGCTCTTCGGTCTCGATCACCGGCCGTTCGATCGCGGCGGCGACGCTGACCATCGGCGCGGGCGGCGCCCCGGGCTGGGCCTTGGCCTCGCCGGTACCGTCGCCGCACGCGGCGAGGATGAGCGCGGCCGCGCCGAGGGCGAGCGCGGCGAGCGCACGCACCGAACGTGGCGATTGCGGAGCGGACACTGGGACTTTCCTTTCGGGGATGCCGGGATCTTCTCCGGCCGGGGCTGGCGGATCACTGACGGATGCTCGTCGCGCGCCATCCTACCGGATCGGCAATCGGGCCGGCCGCGGGCGCGGCGGCGCTCGCACCGCCGCACTCGCATGTATGATCGACGCTGGTCGCGCGGCTTGCGTCCCCCGCCCCGCCTCAATCCCCAACCCGCAACCCGAAGATCCCCATGAGATTCGCATCCCTGCTCGCGCTCGCGGTTCTGGCCGCGGCGCTCGCCGCCGCCCCGGCGCGCGCCCAGGACAACGCCGCGCAGCAGTCGGAAGTGCTGCAGCGGGCACGCGCCACGGCGAACGAGTTCTTCGTCGCCGACCCGAAGCTGCGCGAGCAGACGCGCAACGCGCCGGGCTACGCCGTCTTCACCACCTTCGGCATCAGCTTCCTGCTCGGCGGCGCCGGCGGCCGCGGCGTGGTGTTCGACAACCGCACCGGCCGGCACACCTACATGAACCTCGCGCAGGCGAGCGCCGGTCTGCAGGCCGGCATCGCCGACACGCGCTACCTCTTCATCTTCAACACCGCACGGGACATGGAGCGCTTCATCAAATCCGGCTGGGAGGTGGGCGCCGGCGGCGGCGCCGGTGCCGGGGCCGGCAGGCGCGGCAGCGTCGGCAGCGGCGGCGGCGAGTTCACCGGCGGCCGGATGTACATGCTGACGCGCACCGGCCTGCAGGCCGGCGGCGCAGTCGCTGGCACTCGCGTCTGGCGCGCCAGTTAGTAGCCGCCCCGGCGCGCCCGCGCACCGGCCGCTAGTAGAACGCGCCGCGGGCCCCGACCGGCCACACCGCCTCGACCCGCTCCCCCCGCACGCCGACCAGCCAGTCGTAGAGGTTGACGGTCGGATCGCAGTGCCCGGGGACGAGGCGGAGCTTGTCGCCAAGGGCCGGCGCGCGCGCGCCGGGTGCGACCGTCAGCGTGCCGTGCTCGTCGGACGGCCGCGCGTATTCGACCCCCGGCCATCCGACCACCAGCGGCGGACCGCAATCGAAGGCGTGCGCCTTCAGCCCGGCGTCGACCACCACCCGGCTCGCCGAGGGCGCGCTCATCACCGTGGTCCAGATGAACAGGCTCTGCTCGAACCGCGGCAGGCCGTCCCAGCTGTTGCGGCCGTAGTCCGCATCCATGAAGACGTACGAGCCCGGCTGCAGCTCGGTGTAGACGCCGCTCGCCCCCTCGAACATGAAAGTGCCGGTGCCGGCACCGGTGACGACGTCGCAGGCGAGCCCGGCCTCCTCGATCAGGTCGCGCGTGGCGCGCGCCTTCCCGACCGCGGCCGCGATCGCGGCGCGGCGGTCCTCGATCGACCGGATGTGCTGGGCCGCCCCGTGGTAGGCCTGGATGCCGGCCAGGCGCAGATTCGGCGATCCGCTCACGATCTGCGCGAGGCGCAGCGCGGGCTCGCCCGGTTCGACGCCGCAGCGGTCGGCGCCGACGTTCACCTCGACGAGCACGTCGATGCGCACGCCGGCGGCGCGGGCGGCCGCGTCGAGCTGGTCGACCGCGAGCGCGTCGTCCACGCAGATGCTCACTCGCGCCCGCCGCGCGAGCGCGGCCACGCGGGCGAGCTTCGCGCGCCCGACCACTTCGTTCGCGATCAGGACGTCCTCGATTCCGCCGTCGACCAGCACCTCCGCCTCGGCGGTCTTCTGGCAGCAGACGCCGACCGCGCCGGCGGCGATCTGGCGGCGCGCGATCTCGACGCACTTGTGCGACTTCGCGTGCGGGCGCAGTCGCACGCCGAGCGGCGCGATCGCGTCGGCCATCGTGCGCAGGTTGCGCTCGAACGCGTCGAGCTCGAGCACCAGCGCGGGCGTGTCCACCTCGGCGAGCGGCAGGCCCGGCGCGGCGGGCGGGGGCAAAGGCATGGGCGACCTTAAAATGAGTGACGTGAACCCCTCGAGTTCAGGCGAATGTTCCGGCCGGACCTGCTGAAAGGCAAGCGCATCCTGGTGACCGGCGGCGGCACCGGCCTCGGCCGCGAGCTCGCCGCGCAGTTCGCCGGGCTCGGCGCCACCGTGTACATCTGCGGCCGCCGCAAGCGCGTGCTCGACGACACCGCGGCCGCGCTCGGCGGCGCGATCCGCACGCACGCGGTCGACATCCGCGACGCCGCGGCGGTGGACCGGATGGCCGAGGCGATCTGGGACGACGGCGGGCCGCTCGATGCCCTGGTCAACAACGCCGCCGGCAACTTCATCAGCCGCACCGAGGACCTCTCGCCGCGCGGCTTCGACGCGATCGCCAACATCGTCCTGCACGGGACGTTCTACGTGACCCACGCGGTGGGCAAGCGGTGGATCGCCGGCGCGCACCGGGGCAGCGTCGTCTCGATCCTCGTCACCTGGATCTGGACCGGCTCGCCCTACGTGGTGCCGTCGGCGATGTCCAAGGCGGGCGTGCACGTGATGACCCAGTCGCTCGCCGTCGAGTGGGCGAAGTACGGGATCCGGCTGAACGCGATCGCGCCCGGGCCGTTCCCGACCGAGGGCATGAGCGCCCGGCTCTCGCCCGGCCAGACCGCCGAGGCGCGCGGCGCGGCGAGCAATCCGACCGGCCGGATCGGCCGCATGGAGGAGCTGCGCAACCTCGCCACTTTCCTGGTGGCCGACGGCTGCGACTGGCTCACCGGGCAGACGATCGCGCTCGACGGCGCCGCCCATCTCGCCGGCACCGGCACCTTCTTCGACCTGCGCGACTGGACCGACGAGGACTGGGCGCGCGCCCGGGCGATGATCAAGGCGCGCAACGACGAGGACCGCGCCGGGCGCGACGCATGAGGCGCGCGATCCTCGCCCTCGCCGCCACGGCGCTCGCCGTGCCCGCCACGGCCGCCGAGACGCTGTGGCGCGGCCAGTACGCCGAGGGGCGCGATGGCACCGCCTGGATCGTCCCCTGCCGGCTCGGCAAGCGCCTGGAGCTGGTGGACTCGGATGCCGCGCGCGAGCTGCGGGCGCTCTTCAAGCGGCTCGGCGGCGGGCGCGCGCGCGCGATCTTCGTGGAGGTGGAAGGCGAGCGCGCGGGCGACACCTTTCGCGTGGCTGCGGTGCATCGCGCGCAGTTCGGCAGTCCCGGCTGCTCGGAGGACCTGCGCCGCGTGGTCGCCAAGGCGGGCGGCCAGAACCCGTCCTGGTCGCTCGTCTTCGACGACTCGCGCATCGTGTTCCACCGCGTGGGGGACGCGCAGCCGGCCTCGTTCCCGCCGCTCGGATCGTTCGCCGAGCGTGCCGGGCGGCGCGAGTTCGCCGCCGAGACCGAGGCGGCGCGGATCCACCTGGTCCTGGTGCGCGAACGCTGTGAGGACCCGTTCGCGAACGCGGTCCTGCCGTACCGCGCCGAGGTCCGCTTCACCTGGGCTGGCGGCGAGTCGCACGAGTACCGCGGCTGCGCCTATCTCGGCGACGCGGCGCGCTGAGCCGCCGCGCGGGACGTGACGGATTCGGCATCGCGTAGCGCGTCGCGCATCTGCGCTCGGCCGCGCGGCGTAAGTGCGGGTGGATGGACGACGCAGACACAGCCCGCGACGCCCCCGATCCGAACAACTCTCGTCACTGAAAGGAGCATTGCCATGATGAAGCGTACTCTCGTACTCGCCCTCGCCGTCGTCGCCGCGCAGAGCGGCGCAGCGTTCGCCGACAACAACTGGTCGTTCGACGACCCGTACTGGAAGCGCCCGGCCGCGAGCGGCGCGATGACCAGCTACGCCGCGAGCGGCGGCGCGGTCGACGCGCAGTTCGCGAAGTACCAGCAGGTGGATGGTTTCAACTACTAGGCCCGGCCGCACCGAAGACGTCGGTAACGCTGGTCTCGGCGAGCGCGCGGGACGCCGGTCCCTCGCGCTCGCCGGCTCAAGACTCGCGCGGCCGCGCCGTCGCGGGCGCGAATCCCTTCGGCAGACCCGCGTCGGGCAGGTGACCGTACAGCGGCTCGCCCGGCAGCGCATCGGCCACGATCGCGCGCGCCGCGATCAGCCGTTCGATGTCGATGCCGGTGCGCAGGCCCATCGCCTCGAGCATGAACACCAGGTCCTCGGTGACGATGTTCCCGCTCGCGCCCGGAGCGTACGGACAACCGCCGATCCCGCCCTGCGACGAATCGAACGTCTTCACGCCCGCGTCGAGCGCCGCCACCACGTTTGCGAGTCCCTGGCCGCGCGTGTTGTGAAAGTGCGCGCCGCCGACGCGTTCGGCGCCGATCTCGCGCGCGAGGCGGGCAAACATGCGCCGGACCTGCGCCGGGTTGCCGTAGCCGGTGGTGTCGGAGAGCCCGACTGCGTCGGCGCCGGCGCGCGCGAGCCGCACCGCGATCTCGATCACCCAGTCCTCCGGCACCCGCCCCTCCAGCGTGCAGCCGAAGGCGGTGGCGACGTTCGCCTCCACGCCGACCCGCCGATCGCGCGGCAGCGCGTCGCGCAGCGCGCACACGCGCGCGACCTCGTCGATCGCCTGCTCCGGCGAGCGCCGCAGGTTCGCCATCGAATGCTGGCGCGAGGCGGAGACCGGCAGCGTGAGCTTGTGCGCGCCGGCGGCGACCGCGCGTTCGGCGCCCTTCAGGTTCGGAACCAGCGCGAGCACGGTCAGCGCGGGGATCGCCCGCGCCGCGCGCACGACCTCTTCGGCGTCGGCCATCTGCGGCAGCAGCTTCGCCGGCACGAACGACGCCACCTCGATCTCGCGCACGCCCGCGGCGGCGAGTGCGCGGATCCACTCGACCTTCGCCGCGGTCGGCATCGCCCGCTGCACGCTCTGCAGCCCGTCGCGCGGGCCGACCTCGCTCACCAGCACGTCCAGCACGTCGGCGTCGCCCATCGCTCCTCTCCGCGGCCGAGTTAACCGCCGCCGCCGCGCGGCGTCAAGCGGCGGCGCACGGGTACACTTGCGCGCCGCCGCCATGCTCCGGTTCACGCCCTTCCACCCGCGCGTCGCAGCGCTCTGCCAGAGCCACGCCTGGCGGCGCTGGGCCGGCTACGTGGTGGCGTCGAGCTACGAGCTGTCGCACGAGCGCGAGTATCACGCGATCCGCGCCGCGGCCGCGCTGATCGACGTGTCTCCGCTCTACAAGTACCGGGTGCACGGCCGCGACGCCGATCGCCTGCTCGATCGCGTCGTCACGCGCGAGGTCCGGCGCAGCGCGCCGGGCGACGTCCTGTACACGCCGTGGTGCGACGCCGCCGGCAAGCTGCTCGACGACGGCACGATCGCGCGCCTGGACGAGCGGACCTTCCGCCTCACCGCTGCGGAGCCGAACCTGCGCTGGTTGCAGGACAACGCGCTCGGGCTCGAAGTCGCGATCGAGGACGTCTCCGACTCGGTCGCTGCGCTGGCGCTGCAGGGCCCCAACGCACGGGTGATCCTCGAGGCGGCGTGCGAGACCGACCTCGGCGGCCTGCGGTATTTCAAGCAGGCGGCGGTGCGGCTCCGGGGCAGCCCGCTCCTCGTCTCGCGCACCGGCTACACCGGCGACCTCGGCTACGAGCTGTGGCTCGAGCCCGGCGATGCGCTCGCCGTCTGGGACGCGCTGATCGAAGCCGGGACGCCGTTCGGCCTCACGCCCGCCGGGATGCTCGCGCTCGACGTGGCGCGCATCGAGGCCGGCCTGCCGCTGATCGACGTCGACTACGTACCGGCCAATCGGGCGCTGATCGCGGGCCAGACTTCCTCGCCCTACGAGCTCGATCTCGCGTGGGCGGTGAAGCTCGACAAGCCGTTCTTCGTCGGCCGCGACGCGCTCGCGCGCGAGGCGCAGCGGCCGCCGGAATGGCGTTTCGCCGGCATCGAGGTGGACTGGCCGTCGTTCGAGCGGCTGTTCGCGGCGGTCGGGCTCGCGCCGCGCGTGCCATCGGTCGCCTGGCGCACGAGCGTGCCGCTGTACGCCGAGGGCGCGCAGGTCGGCTACGCGACGAGCGGCGTCTGGTCGCCGTTGCTCAAGCGCTACATCGCCCTCGCGCACCTGCGCGGCCGCTGGGGATCGCCGGGCGCCGCGGTCGAGATCGAGGTGACCGTGGAGCACCAACGCAAGCGCGCCGGGGCGACCGTGGTCACCAAGCCGTTCTTCGACCCGGCCCGGAAAAGGGCCTGAGCGAACGGCCTGACGATGGCGAACAGGTGGGACGCGATCGTCGTCGGCGGCGGCCACAACGGGCTGGTCGCGGCCGCGTACCTCGCGCGCGCCGGCAAGCGCGTGGTGGTGCTCGAGCGCCGCGAGCGCGTCGGCGGCGCGGCGGTGAGCGAGGAGGCGTTCCCCGGTTTCCGTTTCTCGGTGTTCTCCTACGTGGTCAGCCTGCTGCGCCCGGAGATCATCCGCGACCTCGACCTGCCGCGCCACGGCCTGCACATCCTGCCGCTCGAGAGCACGCTCACCCCGCTGCCGAACGGCGACTACCTCGCGCAGTGGAACGACCACGACCGCAACCGGCGCGAGCTCGCGCGCCATTCGCTGCGCGACGCCGAAGCCTACGACGAGTTCGGCCGCACGCTGCACCAGATGGGCCGCGCGATGAAGCCGCTGCTCGGGCTGGTGCCGCCGGACCCGGCTTCGTGGCGCCCGCGCGACCTCGCCGGGCTCGCCCGCCTCGGGCGTCACTTCCGCGCACTCGGGCCGGCGCAGTTCCACGCGCTGCACAAGCTGGCCACGATGAGCGCCGCCGACTATCTCGACGAGTGGTTCGAGGGCGAAGCGCTCAAGGGGACCAAGGCGGCGAGCGGAATCATCGGCACGCTGCACGGACCGCGCTCGCCCGGCACCGCCTACGTGCTGCTGCACCACTACATGGGCGAGCTCGATGGCGTGTTCCGCGCGTGGGGCTTCGCCAAGGGCGGCAACGGCTCGGTGAGCGAGGCGATCGCCGGCGCGGCGCGCGCGTTCGGTGCCGAGGTGCGCACCGGCGCTGCGGTCGCGCAGGTGCTCGTCGCGAACGGCCGCGCCACCGGGGTGACGCTGGAAAGCGGTGAGGAGATCCGCGCCGAGGTGGTGCTGTCGAACGCCGATCCGCGCCGCACCTTCCTCGATCTGGTGGGCGAGCGCCACCTGCCCGCGGAGTTCGTGGAGGCGCTCGGCCGCTTCCGGTTCCGCGGCGCGTCGGCCAAGGTGAACCTCGCCCTCGACGAGCTTCCGAACTTCGCCTGCATGCCCGGCCGCGGCCCGCACCTGCGCGGCGCCATCTCGATCAGCCCGAGCGTCGATTACCTCGAGCGGGCGTTCGACGAAGCGAAGTACGGCGAGTTCTCGCGCCGGCCGTACCTCGACATCGTCATCCCGTCGATGATCGATCCGGACATGGCGCCGCCGGGCAAGCACGTGATGTCGATCTTCGTCCAGTACGCGCCCTACCACCTCGCCGGCGGCTGGACCGACGCGCGGCGCGAGGCGCTCGGCGATGCGGTCGTCGACACGCTCGCCGAATACGCGCCGAACGTTCGGCGCGCCATCCTGCACCGCCAGGTGGTGACGCCGGCCGACATCGAACGCCTGGTCGGCATCAGCGAGGGAAACATCTTCCACGGCGAGCTCACCCTGCAGCAGCTGTTCTTCCTCCGCCCGGTGCCCGCCTGGGCCCGTTATCGCACGCCGATCGAGGGCCTCTACCAGTGCGGATCCGGCACGCATCCGGGCGGCGGGGTGATGGGCGCGCCGGGCCGGCTGGCGGCGCTGGAGATCCTCCGCCGGTGAGCGCCGCGACCGTCGTCATCGGCGCCGGCGCCGACGAGCTCGTCGCCGCGCACCTCGTCGCGCGCGCCGGACACCGCGTCGTGGTGCTCGCTCAAGGGATCGCGCCGCGGCCGACGGTCGGCTGGATCCCGCCGGCGCTCGCGCGCGCGCTCGAGCTCGACCGGCACGGCCTGCGCGTCGCGACCGACGACCCGTGGGCGGTCGCCCCGCTCGCCGGCGGGGGCCGCCTCGAGCTCTGGCAGTCCGCCGAACGCTCGGCCGCCTCGATCGCGCGCGTCAGTCCGCGCGACGCGGCGCGCTGGCCGGCGTTCTGCGACCGCATGGCGCGCCTCGCGCGCTTCCTCGAGTCGGTGTATCAGGCGCCGCCGCCGGACCCGACGGGCACCGGCGCCGGCGCGATCACCGAGCTCGCCCGCCTCGCCTGGCGCGCGCGGCGGCTGGGACGGGCGTCGCTCACCGACCTGCTGCGCGTCCTGCCGATGCCGGTGGCCGACCTGCTCGACGACTGGTTCGAGAACGACGCGCTGAAGGGTTTGCTCGCCGCCTCCGCCGTCGCGGGTCTGCGCCACGGCCCGCGCGCCGCGGGGACTGCGTTCGCGCTGCTCGACCGTCAGGTCGGCAACCGGCCCGGGGTGTTCCGGCCGCCGCGCTCGAACGCCGCGCAGGTCCTCGGTACCCTGCCGGGAATCGAGCTCGCCGGCGACGCGCGCGCGGTGCGGATCGCGGTCCGCGCCGGGCGCGTCGCCGCCGTCGTGCTCGCCGACGGGACCGAGATCGCGGCCGAGCACGTGCTCTCCGGGCTCGATCCGCGCCGCACGCTGCTCGAGCTCGTCGAGCCGGGCTGGCTCGACCCGGACACGATCCGCGCGGTGCGGAGCATCCGCGCGCGCGGCGTGGTCGCCGAGATCGAGGTCAACGCAGCCGATCCCGGGCTCGCCATGCCGCTGGTCGTCGCGCCGTCGCTCGACTACCTCGAACGGGCCGCCGACGCCGCCAAGTACGGCGCGGTCTCGCCCGAGCCGCTCCTCGTCGTCCGACCGGTGGCGGCGGCGCGATTGGCCGTCGAGCTGCAGTACGCCCCCTATTCGCTCGCAGGCGGGCGCTGGGACGAACGCCGCCGCGACGGTCTCGCCCACACCGCGATCGACCTCCTGCGCCGCTCGCTCCCCGCCGGCGCGGGCGCCTTCGAGGTCGGCGCCGTGCGCACCCCGCTCGATCTCGAGACCGAGCGCGGCTGGCCGGAGGCGCAGGCGGCGCACGCCGAGCTCGCGCTCGACCAGGTGCTGTGGATGCGCCCGACGCCGGCGCTCGCGCGCTACCGCACGCCGATCCACGGCCTCTACCTGTGCGGGCCGGCGCTGCACCCGGGTCCGGCCGCGCCGGGCGCGGCGGGGGCGCACGCCGCGCGCGCGCTCCTCGGCGCGACCGCGCTGCGACCGCGCTGACCCGCGCCCGCCCCGGCGGGCGTAACGGCGCTTCGCGTAGAATGCGCCGCTTTACCCGCATCCGACGTGAGCTCGCCCAACGCCCCGCAAGCGGTCCTCGGCACCCGCGACGCGATCGCGATCATCATCGGCCTGGTCATCGGGGCCGGCATCTTCCGCTTCCCCCCGCTGGTGGCCGGCGCGTCGGCGAGCGAGGTGGTGTTCTACCTGCTGTGGATCGCCGGCGGCGTGATCTCGCTGGTCGGTGCGCTGTGCTACGCCGAGCTCGCCACCGCCTACCCGAACGCGGGCGGCGACTACTACTTCCTGCAGCGCGCGTTCGGCCGGGCGCTGTCGTTCCTGTTCGCCTGGGCGCGCATCGCGGTGATCACCACCGGCGCGATCGCGCTCCTCGGCTACACCTTCGGCGACTACGCCTCGAACATCGTCTCGCTCGGCCCGCGGTCGGCGGCGATCTACGCCGCGCTGGCGGTCGTCGTGCTCACCTGGATCAACCTGCTCGGGATCCGCGAGACCAAGGGCACCCAGAACGTGCTCACTTCGCTCCTGGTCGCCGGCGTGATCGCAGTGATCGTGACCGGGCTGCTGCTGGTCGCGCCGTCGCCCGCCCCGGCCGCGCCGCCCGAGCCGAAACCCTGGCTCGCCGGGGTCCCGTTCTCGATGCTGTTCGTCCTGTTCACCTACAGCGGCTGGAACGAGGCGGCGTACATCTCCGCCGAGCTGCGCGAACGGCGCAGCATGGTGATCGCCCTGTCGGTCTCGATCGGCCTGATCACGCTGCTCTACCTCGCGATGAACTACGCCTACGTCCGCGGCCTCGGCTTCGCCGGCGTGGCGCGCAGCGAGACCGTCGCCGCCGACCTGATGAAGGTCCGGTTCGGCGCCCTCGGGTCGCAGATCATGAGCGCGATCGTCTGCCTCGCCGCACTCACCTCGATCAACGCGACGATCATCGTCGGCGCGCGCTCGAACTACGCGCTCGGACGCGACTGGCCGCTGTTCGGCTGGCTCGGCCGCTGGGACGACCGCACCGACGCCCCGCGCAACGCGCTCTACGTTCAGGGCGTGGTCGCGCTCGCGCTGGTCGTCGCCGGCGCCTTCACCGACCAGGTGAAGACGATGATCGAATACACCTCGCCGGTGTTCTGGTTCTTCTTCATGCTGGTCGGGATCGGCCTGGTGGTGCTGCGCGTGCGCGATCCGGCCACGCCGCGGCCGTTCCGGGTGCCGTTGTATCCGGTCACGCCGCTGGTGTTCGTCCTCACCTGCGCCTACCTGCTGTACTCGAGCCTCGCCTACGTGAAGGGCGGGGCGTGGGCCGGGGTCGCGGTGCTCGCGATCGGCCTCGCGCTGCTCGCGTTCAACCCGCGGCAGGCGCCGCAACCCGGGAGGTCCTGAGATGAACCGCCGCGCCTTCCTCGCCGCCGCCGCCGCGCTCGGCATCGCCGGCTGCCGCAGCCTCGAGGCGCAGGGGCTGAAGATCGACCCGCCCCCGCCCGACCGCGAGCCCGACGTGCCGTTCGTGCCGACGCGCCAGGAGGTGGTCGAGGCGATGCTGCGCATGGCGGGCGTCAAGTCGGGCGACCTGGTGTACGACCTCGGGTGCGGCGACGGGCGGATCGTGATCGCGGCGGCGCAGAAGTTCGGCGCGCGCGGGGTGGGGATCGACATCAACCCGGTGCGCATCGCCGAGGCGCGCGCGAACGCCGCGCGCGCCGGCGTCGCCGACCGGGTCGAGTTCCGCGTCGGCGACCTGTTCGATGCCGACATCGGCGCCGCGACCGTGGTGACGCTCTACCTCTTGCCCGAGGTCAACCTGCGCCTGAAGCCCAAGCTGCGGCGCGACCTCAAGCCGGGAACGCGCATCGTGTCGCACGACTTTTCGATGGGCGAGGACTGGAAGCCAGAACGCGTGCAGAAGGTCGGCAACAGCACGATCTATTTCTGGACGATCCGCTAGCGCGAGCGCGCGCATGATCGTCGTCGTGATGGGCGTGGCCGGCGCCGGCAAGACGACGGTGGGGCGGCTCCTCGCCGGCGAGCTCGGCGCGGCGTTCCTCGACGCCGACGACTTCCACCCGCGCGCGAACGTCGCCAAGATGCGCGCCGGGACGCCGCTCGACGACGCCGACCGCTGGCCGTGGCTCGAA
>Ga0308411_10001618_pt1 | contig 15405 bp, 10 predicted proteins | sample HotsprottomLayer_2_FD_203530 | JGI IMG/M metagenome (GOLD analysis project Ga0308411, IMG submission 203530) | Hot spring phototrophic mat microbial communities from Octopus Spring, Yellowstone National Park, Wyoming, United States -... | ecosystem: Environmental > Aquatic > Thermal springs >...
TCTCCAGGTTCTGCGGGTACGGCAGGCCATGACTGATCAGCGTGCTTTCCAGCGCCACGACCGCCTGGCCCTCGTCAACCGCGGTGGCTACTTCTTCGGAGAGACGGAGCATGGTGATGACCTTCGTGGTGCAGCGCGGCTGCGCCGCGCAACAGGGGGGGGCAAGCCCATGTTCCCGGGAGGGCCCGACTCGCCCGGTCCCTCCCGGGCGGGGCCTCTGTTCACCCTACGGGCGGGGGCGGGGGGAAACCCGGTTTCCCCACACCCCTCGCCGAGGGCGTATGTTCACGTTAGCCGTCCGTGCGGCGGAGCCGCACAACGCCGCCATGAACATACGTTCGTTCCTGGGAGGGCTGCGCCCTCCCAAACCCTCCCAGGGGGCGGGGCCTGGGTGCGCGGGCCTCCGGCCCGCATCCGCTGAGGTATGGGGAAACCCGGTTTCCCCACACCCCTCGCCGAGGGCGTATGTTCACGTTAGCCGTCCGTGCGGCTCCGCCGCACACGAACAGGATGAACATAGGTTCTTCCTGGGAGGGCTGCGCCCTCCCAAACCCTCCCAGGGGGCGGGGCCTGGGTGCGCGGGCCTCCGGCCCGCATCCGCTGAGGTATGGGGAAACCCGGTTTCCCCACACCCCTCGCCGAGGGCGTATGTTCACGTTAGCCGTCCGTGCGGCTCCGCCGCACACGAACAGGATGAACATAGGTTCTTCCTGGGAGGGCTGCGCCCTCCCACACCCTCCCACCGGGTGGGGGGATGGGGAAACCGGGTTTCCCCATCCCCCTCGCCGAGGGCGTATGTTCACGTCAGGATCTATGTGAATCCTTACATGCGAAACACGCCGAACCTGGTTTCCTGGGCCGGGGCGTTGCCGGCGGCGGCCAGACCCAGGGCCAGGGCCTTGCGCGTATCGGTGGGCACGAGGATGCCATCGTCCCACAGGCGCGCAGTGGAGTAGTACGGGCTGCCCTCGCGTTCGTACTTCTCGAGAATGGGCGCCTTGAAGGCCTCCTGCTCCTCGGGGGTCATGTCGCGGCCCTGGGCCAGCAGGTTGTCGCGACGCACGGTGAGCAGCACATTGGCGGCCTGCTGGCCCCCCATCACGCTGATGCGGGCGTTGGGCCACATCCAGAGCAGCCGGGGCTGATAGGCGCGTCCGCACATGCCATAGTTCCCGGCCCCGAACGAACCACCCACCACGACGGTAAACTTCGGCACGGCCGCGCAACTCACCGCAGTGACCAGCTTGGCGCCGTCTTTGGCGATCCCGCCATTTTCGTACTGCTTGCCGACCATGAAGCCGGTGATGTTCTGCAGGAAGAGCAGCGGAATGCCACGCGCCGCGCAGAGTTCGATGAAGTGCGCGCCCTTCAGCGCGCTCTCGCTGAAGAGGATGCCGTTGTTGGCCAGAATGCCGACGGGGATGCCCTCGATGTGCGCGAACCCGCAGACCAGGGTCGTGCCGTAGCGCGTCTTGAACTCATACAGCCGGCTGCCATCCACCAGACGGGCGATCACTTCGCGAATATCGTAGCTCTTGCGCGTGTCGCGGGGGATGATGCCGTACACCTCCTCCGGATCGTAGCGCGGCGGTTCCGGGGTCTGCAACTCCCAGGGCGGGCGGCGGCGGGGGCCGAGGTTGGCGACGATGTCGCGCACGATCCCGAGGGCTTCGTGGTCGTTCTCGGCGAAGTGGTCGGCCACGCCGGAGAGGCGCGTGTGCACGTCGGCGCCGCCCAGCTCTTCGGTGCTGACCTCCTCGCCGGTGGCGGCCTTGACCAGTGGCGGCCCGCCGAGAAAAATCGTGCCGGTGCCCTTGACGATGACCACCTCGTCGCTCATTGCCGGCACATAGGCTCCGCCGGCGGTGCACGAACCCATCACCGCGGCGATCTGCGGGATGCCCCGCGCCGACATCTGGGCCTGGTTGTAGAAGATGCGTCCGAAGTGGTCGCGATCGGGGAACACCTCGGCCTGCAGCGGCAGAAAGGCCCCGCCGCTATCCACCAGGTAGATACACGGCAGATGGTTCTCCTGGGCGATCTCCTGGGCGCGCAGGTGCTTCTTCACCGTGAGCGGGTAGTAGGTGCCACCCTTGACCGTGGCATCGTTGGCGACAATGACGCACTCACGACCGCTCACTCGCCCGATGCCGGTGACGATCCCCGCGCCGGGCACATCATCCTCGTAGACGTGATACGCGGCCAGGGGGCTCAACTCCAGAAAGGCGGCGCCTTCATCGAGCAGCAAATCAATCCGCTCGCGCACGAGCAACTTGCCGCGGGCGGTGTGCTTCTGGCGCGCGTCGGGGCTGCCCCCGTGCGAGGCGGCGAGCATGCGCCCGCGCAACTCGTCGGCGAGGGCGCGGTGGTAGGCGGCGTTGGCTTTGAACTCTTCGCTCTGCGGGTTGATGTGCGAATGAATGACTGTCATAGGGAACTCTGGTGCTAAGGCCAATGCCTTTCAAATATAAGCGCATACGGCGCCGCAGCCTCTCTCCCAACCTCCCCCCGCTGGGGGGAGGAGCCGGACTCTCTCCCCCGGCGGGGAAGGGCCGGGGAGCCTTATTTGACAGGACGTACGCGGTGGAGGGGTGCGGGGAGGCTTCGCCCCCGCATACCCCTTTTTCCGCCCGCGGCGGCCAGGCAGCCTGGCGAAATGCCCACGGCGCTCCCGCCGCGGGCGGAAAACAACCGGTGGGGGAGGGCCGCAGGCCGGCCATGCACCTCTCCCCGCTGGAAGGCGACCGGAGAAGAGTATCGTGGCTCATCCTACAACGAGACTGCCTCTCGGCAGGGGTGGGAGCTGTGGGGCAACCGTCCGGGTTGCCCCCTATCTTCAGCCCAGCAGGCCCTTGATAGTCTCGGCGGCCTTGCGGTTCATTCCCGGCACGGCGGCCAGTTCCTCCACACTGGCGCGGCGGATGCCGTCGAGGGAGCCGAAGGCTTGCAGGAGAGCCTTCTTGCGCCGGGGGCCGATGCCGGGGATCTCCTCCAGGGTCGAGGTGAGCGCGGCCTTGCCGCGGAGCTTGCGATGGTAGGCGATGGCGAAGCGATGGGCTTCCTCGTCAATGCGCCGCACCAGGTGCAGCGCGGGGCTGGAACGCTCCAGCGCCAGCGCCTCGGGCCGGTCAGGGCAAACCAGGTCGAAACGGTCGCGGTCGGGCCCCTTGGCCACGCCAACCACCGGGATCTGGGCGAAACCCGCCTCGCGCAGCGCCGCCAGCGCGACGTTGACCTGGGCGCGCCCGCCGTCAATCAGCACCAGGTCGGGCAGTTCGGCCCAGGCGGATGCGGGCGGCGCCGCATCGGCGCCCGGCGCGCCGGCCTCAAGCGGCGGGGCCTCCTCCGGCACCGATTCCTCTTCCTCGTGGTCCTCGGCGTGGGGCGCGCCGGCCTCGAGCGGCGGGGCCTGGGGCCGCTCCTCGCCGGGTGCGCCCTGGCTCGCGGCGGCGCGCCGGAAGCGGCGACCGAGCGCCTCCCGCAGCGCGGCGACATCATTGGCGCCCTCGATCGTCTTGATGCGGAAGCGGCGGTAGGCCGAGGCTTTCGGCTCGCCGTGCTCGAAGACGACCATACTGGCAACCGTGTGCTGGCCCTGGATGGTCGAGACATCGTAGCCCTCGATGCGGCGCGGGAGCGCGGGCAACCCGAGCAGATCGCGCAGGGCGCTGAGACCGGCGACGGCTCGCTGTTCGGAGTTGAGCCACTGCTGGCGCAACTCGGCGAGCTTCTGGCGGGCATTGGTGGCGGCCAGTGCGACCAGGTCCTTCTTCTCGCCGCGCCGGGGCACGGCGATTTCGACCTTGTGGCCCGACTTCTGGCTGAGCCAGGCGGCGATGATCAGCGGCTCTTCGATATGGTCGGCCAGCAGGAGCGTGGGCGGCACGCTCGGGGCGCGGTCGTAGAACTGGGTGATAAACGAACCCAGCAGCGCGGCGTCACTCTCATCCTCGGTGCCCTGGAGCGTGAACGGCTCGGCATTGACCAGCTTGCCGCCGCGGATGAACAGCACCTGCACCACCGCGGAGCCATCCTCGCGGGCGAAGGCGATCACATCCTGATCCTCATCAACCGTGCGCAGCACCTGCTGGCGCTCGGAGATGCGCTCGATGGCCGTGATCCGGTCGCGCAGGTAGGCCGCCCGTTCAAAGTTCAGCGCCTCGGCGGCAGCCTCCATGTCGCGGCGAATCTCGCGGACGATCTGCTCGGTGCGTCCCTCCAGGAAGCGGCAGACGGCGGTAATCGTCGCCCGGTACTCCTCCTGCGAGACCAGCCCGGGCACGCAGGGGCCGAGGCAGCGTCGCATCTGGTAGTAGAGGCAGGGCTTGCCCAGCTTGCGGTGGCGGTTGAACTTGTCGTCCTTGCACTCGTAGGGCGGGCGAAAGGCGAAGAGCCGGTTGAGCAGATCGAGGGTCTTGTACACCGACCCGGCGCTGGCGTAGGGGCCAAAGTAGCGCGCGCCATCCTCGAGCACCGCGCGGGTGGGAAAGATGCGCGGCCAGTCCTCCTGGAGCGTCACTTTAATGTAAGGATAGCTCTTGTCGTCCTTGAGCAAAATATTGTAGCGGGGCCGGTGCTGCTTGATCAGGTTCATCTCCAGCAGCAGGGCCTCCAGTTCGCTCTGGGTGACGACGATATCAAAATCGGCGATATGGCTGACGAGACGGCGCGTTTTGGCGTTGAGACCGCGCGGCGAGCCGAAGTACGAGCGCATGCGCTCGCGCAGGCGCTTGCTCTTGCCCACGTAGAGCAACGTGCCTGTCGCGTCTTTCCAGAGATACACGCCGGGCGCGTCGGGCACGCGCTTCAGCCGCTCCTCGAAGGCTGCGGGATCAGCTATCGCCGTATATGAGAAATCGGGCATAGTTCAATTCGGAGGAACTGCGGAGCGTGTGGCCCGCCGCGATTCTCGCTCATTCCGCCCACACCGGAACGGGCGCTCAGGGACAGGCGCAGCCTCATCCCCCCTTCCCCGCCCGCGACGGCCAGGCGACCTGGCGCACCCCTCCCGGCGGGAGCGCCGGGAGGCGACCGCGTAGCTCCTGTTCCGTGCTGTGGTCGGGGCAGGGAGACTTTGGCAAGGCTAAGCCCTCCCAGAATCTCCCGTTCCAGAACCTGCCGCGGGCCACCGTGAGCAGAAATGCTACGATGAGCGCATTGTACCCCCACGAGTGAGAGGCGTCAAAACACGTCGATCGCAGCGCCATTTCATCGGTTCTTCATCTGCGTAGATTATACTGTGCTTCACGACATGGTCCCGCGAGGGGCCGGGGGAAGGGGCAAGCGGGTTGCCCCGGCCCGCTTCAGGCGGCGGTGGGGCCACCGGCGCCCCGCCGAGGGGCAGGGGGAGGGGGAAACCCGGTTTCCCCCTCCCCCTGCGTGAGGGCCAGGCCCTCCCGCGGGCGGAGGCGTGGGGAAACCCGGTTTCCCCACACTCCCTCGCCGAGGGCGTAGGTTCACGTGAGACGGTCATGCGCATGGCGCACACCGCCGCGATGCACATGCCCCGGGAGCGCGGGCGTCCCGCCCGCATCGCGGCTCCGCGGGCACGGCGCCGGCCCCCCCTCCCTGACCCTCCCCCGCCGGGGGCGGGCACCCGGCGCCTCCCCCCAGCGGGGGGAGGCTGGGAGGGGGGCTGAACCCGGCGAACGATGGTCACCTCAGTCGTCCATGCGGCTCCGCCGCACACCGCCGCGATGAACATACGGTTGTTCCTGGGAGGGCTTTGCCCTCCCACACCCTCCCACGGGTGGGGGCATGGGGAAACCCGGTTTCCCCATGCCCCTGCGCAAGGGTTGCGTTCTCACCTTCCCGCAGGCGGGGGCGTGGGGAAACCCGGTTTCCCCACATCCCTCCCCGAGGGACTATGTTCACGTTAGATAGAAGATCTAAAATATGTCAGTAACAACACAGCGATTTCGTCAACTGCGTGAAGGACGGCGTTTTGACCCCAGTCCGGGGCAGGTGCGATATTCCGAACGCTGGATCGGCGCGGCGGCGAGCGGCAGCGCGCTAGCCGCCCTGGCGCTGGTCGCTGGTGGCGCGCCGGCGGCGGCGGCGCTGGGCCTGATCGGGGCGACCGGGGCAGCCTACGCCCTCTGGCATGAGCCGCGCCAGCCGCGGCTGGAACAGGTGACGCTCCGGCTGCCGCAGTTGCCGCCCGCCCTTGACGGACTGCGCATCGCACAGTTGAGCGATCTGCACCTCGGTCTACCCTATACTACCGAAAACACCCGCTGGGCGGTTGAGCGTCTGGTGGCCGAGCAGCCCGATCTGCTGGTGATGACCGGCGACTTCGTGAGTTACGAGCACGCTATCCCCGAGTTGCCAGAGCTCCTGGCGCCACTGCGCTCCTGGCGCCCACGGCTGGGCATCTTCGCCGTGCCCGGCAATCACGACTACTGGGAAGGTTTTCCGGCCATCGAGCAGACCCTTGCCCCCCTGGGGATCGAGTTTCTGCTCAACAGTCACCGGCGGCTGCGCGACGGCGAGGCCGAACTGGTGCTGGCCGGCGTTGACGATATGTGGGACGGCGCGCATGACCTGGCCGCGGCCCTCGACGGCGCGCCCGAGGGCGTCTTCACCGTGCTTCTGTCACACTGCCCCGACCTGGCCGACGAAGCAGCCGCCCGTGGCGTGCACCTGCAACTCTCCGGGCATACGCATGGCGGCCATGTCTACCTGCCGCTCCTGGGTTCGTTGTGCCTGCCGCGCCACGGCTGGCGCTATCCCATCGGGCGCCGGGCCATCGGCGCGCTCCAACTCTACGTCAGCCGGGGCATCGGCGGCCTGCCGTTGCGCCTCGGCTGCCCCCCCGAAGCCACCATCCTCACGCTGCGGCACGCTTCGGCGACCGGCGTTCCAGCCTGACCGCTCCGCTCACTAACGTGAACATAGGCCGCGGGAGCAGGGGTGTGGGGAAACCAGGTTTCCCCACGCCCCTGCCCGCGGGAGGGTGAGGGCGCAGCCCGCCCGCAGGAGGGTTTGGGAGGGCGTAGCCCTCGCAAACCCTTTGCTTCATACCACCGCCCTCCCCTCGCGGCGCAAAGCGAACTTCCAGCCGAAAAGTTGTATCATGTCCAGGACGCGACGGTACATCGCCTGCAAACCTTCTCGGGGAAGGAGGGTGCTATGACCGACGACATGACCCGACTTGCGGCCCTCTCGCCACTGGATGGGCGTTACCGCAGCGATGTGGGCCATCTGGCGGCCTATTTCAGTGAAGCGGCGCTGTTCCGTTACCGCGTGCGCGTGGAGGTCGAGTATCTGATCGTCCTCTCCCGCGCCCCCAGCGTTGGATTCGTGCCCCCCCTCGACGCCCAGCAGCAGGCCCGACTACGGCAATTGTACCGCCAGTTCAGCGACGCCGACGCTCTGGCCATCGCCGCCTGGGATCGGCGGGTCAATCATGATGTCAAGGCCGTTGAATACTGGCTCCGCGAACAACTCGACCGGCTGGGTCTGGAGCGTTGGAAGGAGGCGGTGCACTTCGCGCTGACCTCGGAGGACGTGAACAATCTGGCCTACGGCCTGCTGGTGCGCGAGGCCCGCGACGCCGCGATCCTGCCGCCCCTGAGTCGCCTGCTTGAACGCTTGCGCGAACTGGCCGATGCCGAGGCGGCCACGCCGATGCTGGCCCGCACTCACGGCCAGCCGGCCACTCCTACGACGTTCGGCAAAGAGATGAACGTTTTCTTCATGCGTCTGCGCCGCGCCGTCGAAGCGCTGCGCGACGCGCGGCTCACCGGCAAGCTCAATGGTGCCACCGGCACCTTCGCCGCCCACGCTGTCGCCCTGCCAACGGTGGACTGGATGGCCTTCTCGCGCGCCTTCGTGCGCGCCCTGGAGCTGGAGCCGGTGTTGCTCACCACGCAGATCGAGCCCCACGATAGCCTGGCGAGCCTCTGCGACGCGCTCAAGCGCGTCAACGTGATCCTGGTGGACCTGTGCCAGGACATCTGGCGCTATATCAGCGACGGGTACCTCGTCCAGCGGCCTACGCCCGGCGAGGTCGGTTCCTCGACCATGCCCCACAAGATCAACCCCATCGACTTCGAGAACGCCGAAGGCAACCTGGGCCTGGCGATCGCCCTGCTGGAGCATATCAGCCGCAAGTTGCCCGTTTCGCGCCTGCAACGCGACCTGTCGGACAGCACGGTGCTGCGCAACCTGGGCACGGCCTTCGGCTACAGCCTGCTGGGATGCCAGCGTGTGCTCCGTGGCATAGACAAACTGGCCGTGCGCCGCGAGCGGCTGCGCGCCGATCTGCAAGCGCATCCCGAAGTGCTGGCCGAAGCGATCCAGACCATCCTGCGGCGCGAAGGCTACCCCGAAGCCTACGAGACGCTCAAGACCCTGACCCGCGGGCAGGACCTCACCCTGGAAGGGTTGCAGCGGTTCGTGGAGACGCTGGACGTGCGCGAGGAGGTCAGGGCGGAACTGCTCGCGCTGCGACCAGAGCGCTACACCGGTCTCGCCGAGGATCTGGCGCGCCTGCGTGACGACCGCGCCGCGGGAGGGTGGTGATCCGCCGGTACGCCGCACACCAACAAGGTGAAAAAAGGGTTGTTCTTGGGAGGGCTCCGTCCTCCCACCAGGAGGGGCATGGGGAAACCCGGTTTCTCCATCCTTCTGCTCAAGTGGCAATCCGTTGCAACGAAGGTGACTGCCCCCCTCCCCAGCCCTCCCCCGCTGGGGGAGGGAGTCCGGCTCCTCCCCCCAGCGGGGGGAGGTTGGGAGGGGGGCTGGGGCGCCGCATGCGCTGAGGTGGAAGGTATTGGCTCTCGTAGCCTATTTTTACATCAGCCGTCCATGCCGCCGGGCGGCACACCGCCCAATGAAAACGGGGGTATGGGGGAACTTGGTTCCCCCATTTTCACGTTAGATAAACACACATGTTTCGATATTTCATGGCTTTCTGATGCGCCAAAACCGAGTTGGAAAATCTGAAGCGGCAAATACCGCGTTGGAATGCGTCAAAGGTATTGACAAGCGCGGTATACTGCTTCACAAAGGCATATAGCGCATATGCTCATCCTTGCTCGGAGGAGGTCTGCACCGATGCAGAAGACCGACTTTATCAAGGCCGTGGCCGAACGAGCCGGCGTGTCGCAGAAAGAGACCAAGCTCGTGGTTGACTCGGCGCTCGAGGTGATCACCGAGGCGCTGGCCAGGGGTGAAAAGGTAACCCTGACCGGCTTCGGAACATTCGAGGTTCGCTCGCGGCAGGCGCGGGAGGGCGTCAATCCGCAGACACGGGACAAGATCCAGATCCCCGCCACCCGGACGCCCGGCTTCAGCGCGAGCAGCACGCTCAAAGAGGCCGTGAAGGGATCGCAGGCCGGTTGAGGGCGTTCTCCGTCACGAGGGCGCCACGGATCGCGAACACAGGGAGGGTCCAGGAGGGTGATACGCTCCCGGACCCTCCCTGTGCACGCCTTAGACGTGACCGCCCCGGAAGTGGTCCAGCAGCCGTTCGGCGGCGCGTTCACCGCTGACGATGGCCCCTTCGATGAATGGCCCCCCCAGATAATCGCCGGCGAAGGCCAGGGCGGGCTGTTCGATCGCGCCGGAGGCGAACGCCTGCAAGCGGTGGAAATGCCCTACGTTGAACTCGGGCAAAGCCTCGGCGCAGCGGTAGAGGCGCTGGAACACGCGCCGGGCCGCCGGATCGAAGTCAGGCGCGAGACGCCGCAATTCGGCGAGCATCAGGCATGCCAGGGTATCGTCGGCGCACTCGCGCAGCGCGGCGGCGGCGCGGCCGCTCAGGCGCAGGCAGATCACATCGCGGTCGGGGGGGGCGAAGCGCGGATCTTTGACCGTGGGGAGCGTGGCTGCGGCGAGAAAGGGCGTCTCGCGGCGGGGAAAGAACGCGCCGTAGGTGACGCGCGGGAAGTGGCCGTGAACGACCACGGCCAGCAGGGTGGTCATAGAGTAGGTGACCGCGGAGAAGAACGCGCGCTGGCGGTCGTCGAGCCAGGGGAGCAACCGCGGCACGGCGCTGGCGGTCGTGGCGATGACGACCGCGTCGGCGGCAAGGGTGAACGAGGCGTTGCCGGCGCGTCCGTTGATGGTATAGCCCGCGCCGGGGCCAGGCATAACCGTCTCGACTTCGGCGCCGAGGCGCAGGTCGTGGCCGGTGGCCAGGGCCGCCGCCAGTTGCCCCAGGCCCTCGCGCAGTGTGTAGAGGCGCATTCCGGCGGGACGGCTGAGGCCGGCGCGCAGCGCCAGAAACAGCAAGGCCCGCGAGGTGCGCTCGGGCGTCCAGTAGAAGATCCCCGAGAGCGGCGGCTGGAGCACATACTCCAGGACCTCTTCGGAGAGATGCGCGCGGGCATACTCGGCCACGGAAACGTCATCCAGCGTGTAGGCCTTATGGAAGGCATGGGTATCGAGCCGCGAGCGGTGGCGCGCCAGCGCCCCGACCAGGTATGAGAGCGCGACCTTGTGGCGCGGGCCGACGAGGGGGGTGAGCGCGGCGGCGAGATTGGGCCAGAGCGGGTAGAGGCGGCCCGCGCGGAGCGTGGCGGCGCTGCGCGGAATGCGTCGCAATTCCCCCGCCAGACCCAGTTCGCGCACCAGTTCAAACGTGCGTGTATAAAAATCGGCCAGGAACTCGGCCCCCAGTTCGACGCGACAGCCCTCAACCAGCCGCGTCTGCACGCGGCCACCCGGCGCTGACGCTCGTTCCAGCACCGTCACCTCCGCCCCGGCCAATCGCAGGCGCCGCGCTGCGGCCAGGCCGGCAACCCCGGCCCCGATCACCACCACCCTCCGCCCGAACATGGTCATGGTTGTGCGTACGCATACGTCGCCGGAGATCGTTCCCGGCGCCATTGCGGCCTATCATAGCACAGAGCGCCGCCGGTTCGCCTAACGTGAAAATAGGCTGCTGGAGCAGGGATGTGGGGAAACCAGGTTTCCCCACGCCCCTGCCCGCGGGAGGGTTTGGGAGGGCGAAGCCCTCCCAAGAACAAACTTATGTTCATTGCGGCTTTGTGCGGCGCAGCCGCATGACCGTCTCACGTGAACCTACGCCCTCGGCGAGGGGGGTGGGGAAACCGGGTTGCCCCACGCCCCCGCCCCGCAGGGGCACGGGAAAGCCGGGTTTCCCCATGCCCCCACTCGCGGGAGGGTGCGGGAGGGCGCAGCCCTTCCAGCAAGGAAGTTCATCCCGTCGGGGTGCGGCGGAGCCGCGTGGACGGTGCGGGCGAGAGCGGAGGAATTGTTCAAAGACCATGAGCACTTCCTGTTGCATTGAGCGCTAATCTACCATCCGCAATCTACCAATCTAAAGGGGATCGCGGCTCCGTCTCTGGGCCGATGCTCGCGGTTGCGCGGGCATGCTACGCTAGAACGAATGTGACGGCCAGAGAGGAGCATTGCCGTGGCTCTCCGCAGCGAGTTCAGCATCGCGAATGCCCACCAGTATGACACGCGCAGCGCCGGGCGCTGGATGCTGTCGCACATCCGGCGCTACTGGTACTTCGCGCTGGGCTTTTTCATCTGCTTTTTGAGCGCCTGGACGTGCTATTCCTTCGCCCAGGTCTTGATTGGCCGCGCCGCCGACGAGATCCTGAACCCGAGCATGCCCAACGGCCTGCTGATCGCCGCCCTGGTGGTGCTGGCGGTGTTGCTGGGCGACGCCGTGAGCGCGCTGATCGGCCTGCTGGCGGCCGAGAGCCTGGCCTCACACGTCGAGGCCGACGCCCGGCAGGAGTTGTACGAGAGCCTGCTGGGCAAGAGCAAGGCCTTTCACGACCGGCAACGCGCCGGCGACATTATGGCCCGCGCCACCGATGATACCCGCGCCCTGGCCGACCTGATCGTCCCCGGCGGGTTGCTCGCCACCGAGACGGTGCTGGGGCTCGTCGTGCCGTTGAGCTTCATCGCCCTGACCCGCGTCGAGCTGCTCCTGGCGCCCGTCGCCTTCGTGGCGCTCTACGCGATCGCCGCGCGACGGTACCTGCGCCGGCTCCAGCCGGTGATCGACGCCCAGCGCGAACAGTACGGAACCATGAACGCTGGCCTGGAGGAGACGCTCTCGGGCATCGAGGTGGTCAAAGCCTCGGCCCGCGAACCGTTCGAGCGCGAGAAGTACCGCCGCAACGCGCGGCTGTTCCGCGACTTTTACGTGCAGCAGGGCTACATCGAGGCGCGCTACCTGCCCCTGCTGATCTACGGGGTCGCCGTGGGCGGCACCTTCCTCCACGCCATGTGGCTCTACGCGCAGGGGACGATCAGCGTCGGCCAGGTGGTGAGCGTGATGGGGTTGGTCAACGTGCTGCGCTTCCCGACCTTCATCTCGATCTTCGCCTTCTCGGTCATCCAGGCCGGCATGGCCGGCGCCCGGCGCATCCTGCGGATTATCAACGCCGAGAGCGACCTCGATGAGAACGGCGACGGTTATCGCGCCGAGTTGCGCGGGGAGATCACCTTTGAGCGCGTCTCCTTCCACTACCAGGGCGAAGCAGGCGACGACGGCGCCCCCGCGCAGCGTATCAGCGTGCTCGAGGACATCTCGTTTCACATCCCCGCCGGCAAGACCGTGGCCATCGTCGGGCAGACCGGCAGCGGCAAGAGCGCCCTGACGCAACTGGTGAACCGGACGTATGATGCTACCGCCGGGCGGGTGCTGATTGACGGGGTGGACGTGCGCGACTGGAGCCTGGACGCGCTGCGGGCCCAGATCGGCAAGATCGAGCAGGACATCTTCCTGTTTACCCGCAGCATCGCCGAGAACATCGCCTTTGGCGCGCCGGGGGCCACCCGGGCGCAGATCGAGGAAGCTGCGCGGGCGGCGCAGGCCCACGCCTTCATTACCAGCTTTCCCGAGGGCTACGACACCGTGGTGGGCGAACGCGGCGTGACCCTGTCGGGCGGGCAGCGGCAGCGCATCGCCCTGGCCCGCGCCTTCTTGAGCGACCCGCGCATCCTGATCCTCGATGACTCGACCAGCGCGATTGACAGCGCCACCGAGGACCAGATCCAGCAGGCTATTCGCAAGGCCCAGGAGGGGCGCACTGTGCTGCTGATCACCCACCGCCTTTCGCAGATCCGCTGGGCCGACATGATCCTGGTCCTTGACAAGGGGCGTCTGGCCGCCGCCGGCACGCACGACGAACTCCTGCGCCGCTCGCCGCACTACCGGCGGATCTTCGCCCGCTATGACGTGGACCTGCCACCGCTGGATGACGAAGCGGGCGCAACCCTGCAAGCGGCATGAGGCCGGGGATGGGGGGAACGTTGGTTTCCCTGTAAGTGTTCACATGTCTCCTGGGAGCGCGGGCATCTTGCCCGCGGAGACGCGGCGAGGGCGTCCCGCCCTCGCTCCCAGGCGCGCGCGTTACCCCAGATGTGAACAGGTACGTTTCTCTCTTTCCCGGCCCGTGGAGAAAACGCTGTGGGTGGCGCCTTGAAGGTTGCACCCCCTGCAACCAGGGAGCCAGTATGGGTTTCATTCTCGATGGGCTTGACGCTGAAGCCTACGATCGCGCCTACAGCGACGGCGCGCTGGTGCGCCGCATTGTGAGCTATTTCCGGCCCCAGGCGGGCAAGATGATCCTTGCCGCGCTGATGATCGCCGCCACGGCGGCGCTCGATGCCGGCGTGCCGATCTTCATCGCCCGCAGCCTCGACTGGATCAGCGCCAACCCCGAGCCCCGGCTCATCGGCGCCCTGGCCGCCGGCCTGGCGCTCCTCGGGTCCGCATCCTGGCTCTTCAACCTGGTGCGGCAGACCTACTCGGCGCAGGCGGTGGGCGATGTGGTGCTGGCCATGCGCGAGGACGCCGTCGAGGCCGTGCTGCGCCGCGATATGTCGTTCTACGACCAGTTCCCCACCGGCAAGATCGTCAGCCGGGTCAACTCCGATACGGCAGCCTTCGCCCAGGTCATAACTCTGACGATGGACCTGATGAGCCGGCTGCTGCTGGTGATCTTCATCGTTGGCTACCTGGCGACGATCAGTCTCAAGCTCACCACCGTGCTGCTTGTGCTGACGCCCTTCATTATCGGCACGGCGCTGGCGTTCCGCGCCATCGCCCGCCGCACCATCACCGCCTCGCGACGCATGAACGCCGAGGTCAGCGCCCATATCGGCGAGACGGTCAACGGTATCGGTGTCGCCAAGACCTTCCGCCAGGAGCCGGCCATCTATGCCGAGTTCCTGGAGGTGAACCGGCGTTCACGGCAGGTCAACCGTCACATGCGTTTCGTCTTCAGCGGCATCTTCCCGGTGCTCAACCTGATGGCGGCGATCGGCACGGCTACGCTGGTCTACGTTGGCGGCCTGGAGGTGCGCGCGGGCATCCTGACGGCGGGACTGTGGTTCCTGTTCATTCAGGGGTTGCAGAGCTTCTGGTTCCCCTTGACCAGCATCGCCTCCTTCTGGAGCCAGTTCCAGCTCGGCCTGGCCGCGGGCGAGCGCGTCTTCGCGCTGATCGACAGCGAACCGCGGGTGGTGCAGACCGGCAACCGCCGCCTGCCGAACTTCGCAGGGGCGATCAGCTTCGAGCAGGTGGACTTCGCCTACCGCGAGGGCGAGCCGGTGCTGACCGGATTCGATCTGCGCATCCGGCCCGGTGAGACGGTGGCCCTGGTGGGCCATACCGGCTCGGGCAAGAGCAGCATCGCGAAGCTGGTGGCGCGCTTCTATGAGTTCCAGGCGGGCCGCATCACCATTGACGGGGTGGACATTCGCGAACTCGACCTGGCCGCCTACCGGTCACGGCTGGGCATCGTCACCCAGACGCCCTTTCTCTTCGACGGCACGGTGCGCGAGAACATCCGCTACGGGCGCCCCGAGGCCAGCGACGCCGAGGTGCTGGCCGCGGCGCGGCACGTCGGCGGGGGCGACTGGCTCGACAGCCTGCCCCATGGCCTCGACACCCAGGTGGGCGAACGGGGCGGCAGCCTCTCGATGGGCCAGCGCCAGCTGGTGGCCCTGGCGCGGGTGCTGCTGCAAGATCCGGCGATCTGCATCCTCGATGAGGCCACGGCCAGCATTGACCCGCTGACCGAGGCGCTCATCCAGGAGGGGCTGGACACGGTGCTGGCGGGGCGCACCTCGCTCGTCATCGCCCATCGCCTCTCGACGGTGCGCCACGCCGACCGCATCATCGTGCTGCGCAAGGGGGCCATCATCGAGGAAGGGTCCCACGATGACCTGCTGGCGCGTGGCGGGCACTACGCCGAACTGTACAACACCTACTTCCGCCACCAGTCGCTGAGCTACATCGAAGGCTCGCGCCGGGCCGCCTAGCGGGGGCGTGGGGCTGCGCCCTCCTAACCCCTCCCACGGGGTGAGGGGATGGGGAACCCCGGGTTCCCCATCCTCCTGCTCGCGAGCTGCGCCCTCTCACACCCTCCCGCGGGTGGGGGCATGGGGAAACCCGGTTTCCCCATG
>Ga0308411_10001621_pt1 | contig 15400 bp, 11 predicted proteins | sample HotsprottomLayer_2_FD_203530 | JGI IMG/M metagenome (GOLD analysis project Ga0308411, IMG submission 203530) | Hot spring phototrophic mat microbial communities from Octopus Spring, Yellowstone National Park, Wyoming, United States -... | ecosystem: Environmental > Aquatic > Thermal springs >...
GAGCCACTGCTGCACCTGTGCGAACGAGTAGTAGCCGACGAGCAGGACGCCGAAGGCGCCGTACCAGGCGGTGCGGGCGTGCACGGCGGCCACCCGCGAGAACCGCGTCGGCGGTCGCCGGGCCGGGTCGACGTGACTGCGCCGCCAGCCGGTGGCACCGATCAGCAGGGCGAGCGCAACGACGAGGGCCATGCCGACGATCCGGGGGATCGTGGGCTCGGCTCGTTTGACCACCCCGCTCACCTGCACGGCGGTGTCGAACACCACCTGGTTGACGGCGAGGAACACGGTGCAGACCACGGCCACCGGCCCGAACAGCTCGGCCAGCCGACGCAGTGCCCGCACGCCGAGACCCCGGGCCTCGGCCAGGCACCACAGGCCGAGGCACGCCGCCAGCAGCACGGCGTCGGTACGGGCCAGGAAGGCCAGCACCAGCAGCATCCCCATGATCAGCCGCCTGCGGGACTCGATGTCGTCGGCCAGCCACCGTCCGTCGCCGTCGAGGGCCCGGTCGACGATGAGCGCACCAACGACCACGACGACCCCGGACTCGAGGCCGTTCACGAAGGTGCGGACCACGAACGGGTTGCCGGCCACGAGCACGAAGGCCGAGACCACCCCGAAGGCGGCCCAGCGGCGGGCCAGGGGGTCGCGGATCCCGGACAGGCTCCCGGTCAGCGTCCCGAGCCGGCGGGCGAGGAGCACCATGGCCGCCGCCCACAGCACGAGCTGCGCGCCGACGAGCACCCGGGCTGCGGTCAGCCCGTCGAGGCCGGCGAGGAACACCGGCACGCACAGCAGCATCCACAGCGGGTGGTAGCCGTTGGTCCGCTGGATGCCGTCCCAGGTGGAACCGTTGCCCTCGGCCAGGTTGCGGGCGATGCCGAAGTAGTAGAAGGCGTCGTCGAAGGTGAACGCGAACAGCGCGTCGGGGAACAGCACCAGGATGGCGAGGTAGACGGCGGCGCTCACCGCCGCTGCGACCACGAGGATGCGGGTGAGGTTCACATCGTCTCGGCGAAGCTGACCTCGCCCCGGCCGCGCAGCACGTTCTTCAACAGCTTGCCCGAGGCGTTCCTCGGCAGCTTCTCGGTGGTGAGCTCCACGTGGGTGGGCACGTTGAAGTCCGCGAGCGTCTCGGCCACCCAGGCCCGGACCTCATCTGCGGTGATGGTGGCGCCCGGGGCCACCTCGATCACGGCCTTGACCTCCTCACCGAGCTCCGGGTGGGGCACCCCGATCACGGCCGCGTCGGCGATGGCGGGGTGCTGCACGAGACGCTGCTCGATCTCGACGCAGTAGACGTTCTCCCCGCCCCGGATGATCACGTCCTTCGCACGGTCGGTGATGTAGAGGTAGCCGTCCTCGTCGAGGTGCCCGATGTCGCCGGTGTGCAGCCAGCCGTCGCGCAGGACCTCGGCGGTGGCCTCGGGCTTGCCCCAGTAGCCCGGCATGACGATCGGGCCCCTGATGCACACCTCGCCGGTGGCGCCGGTCGGCACCTCCCGGCCCGTGGCGTCCACGATGCGCAGATCCACCACCGGCACCGGGGGCCCCACCGAGCGGGGCCGCTCGAGCGCGTCACGACCGCTGATCACGGTGGCCACCGAGGAGGTCTCGGTGAGCCCGTAGGCGTTGGAGGTGCTGCGCACGTTCGGGAACGTCTCGCGCACCATCCGCTGCAGCTCCTCGCCCGAGGGGGAGCCGCCGAAGGCCACCGTGGTGACCGAGGAGGTGTCGTAGTCGTGCCGGCCCGGGTACTCGCACACCCGCCACACCATGGTCGGCACCGTCGCCCAGATCGTCACCCGCTCGTCCTCGATGAGCTGCAGGGCCTTGGCCGGCTCGAAGCGGCCCTCGGGGATCACGAGCCGAACGCCGGCGATCGTGCCCACCACCAGGCTGGAGTGGCAGCCGGCGACGTGGAACAGCGGCGAGGTGAGCAGGCTGACGGTCTGGCCCCCGCCCCCCGAGCCGGCGGGCTCGCCGCCGGCCGCCATCGAGGTGGCGACGGTGTTGTAGATCGTGTTCTGGAGGTTGGCGATCATGTTGCGGTGCGACGAGATCGCCCCCTTGGGCCGGCCCGTCGTGCCGCTGGTGTAGAAGATCACCGCGTAGTCACCCTCGTCGATGGCCACGTCGGGGAAGGTGGGCGTGGGATCGGTGGTGAGTTCGTCGAAGCGGTGCACGCGAGGGTCGCCGGCCAGGTCGAACTCGGCGGGCTCGGCGTCGATCAGGAACACCGCCTCCAGGTCGGCCAGCTCGTCGAGGTGCCCGGCGATCCGTGCGAACCGGCCCCGGTCGACGACCAGGATCCGCGACCCCGAGTCCCGCAGGCCGTAGAGGATCTCGTCGGTCTTCCACCACCCGTTCAGCCCCACGAGGATCGCGCCGGCCGACACGGTGGCCCAGAACGTGAGGCACCACTCGGGGTTGTTGGCCGACAGCACCGCCACCCGGTCGCCGTGGGCCAGGCCGAGGCCGTCGCGCCAGGCGCGGGCGACGCCGTTGGCGGTGGCGAAGAACTCCCCGAAGCCGATGCGTCGATCGCCGTGGACGACGAAGGTCGTGTCGTCGCCGCGGGAGGCGCCGATCTCCGCCACCGCCCGCAGGTTCGGGAGGCGGTCCTTGTAGACCTTCATCTCGATCCCGTCGATGACCTCGGTGGTCACCTCGAACGGTCCCCCGGGGCCGGTCAGCTGGGCGCGGATCTCCGCCGTCGTGGGCATGCGCGCATTGTGACAGGTCAGGCCAGGGCCGCGACGACGTGGTCGATGCAGGCGGTGAGCGCCTCCACATCGTCGGGTTCGATGGCCGGGAACAGGGCGATGCGCAGCTGGTTGCGACCGAGCTTGCGGTAGGACTCGGTGTCGACGATGCCGTTGTCGCGCAGCACCGCCGAGACCTCGGCGGCGTCGAGGGCGTCGTCGAGGTCGATGGTGCCCACGACGTGGCTGCGGGCGGCGGGGTCGGCCACGAACGGCGTGGCGTACTCGCAGCGCTCCGCCCAGCCGTAGAGGATCTCCGCCGACCGGTCACAGCGCGAAGCCGCCCAGGCCAGGCCCCCGTTGCCGTTGATCCACTCGATCTGCTGCACGGCCAGGAAGATCGTGGCCAGCGCCGGGGTGTTGTAGGTCTGGTCCCTGCGACTGTTGTCCAGGGCGATGGACAGGTCGAGGAAGGCCGGGGTCCAGCGTCCCGACGTCGAGATGCGTCCCACCCGCTCGACGGCCGCCGGCGACAGGGCGGCCACCCAGAGGCCGCCGTCGGAGGCGAGGCACTTCTGCGGGGCGAAGTAGTAGGCATCCACCTCCGCGGGGTCGAAGCGCAGCCCGCCAGCGGCCGAGGTGGCGTCCACCAGCACGAGCTGGTCGTCGGTGGCACCCTCGGGACGGCGCAGTGGCATGGCCACTCCGGTCGAGGTCTCGTTGTGGGTGAGGCAGTAGGCGTCCACGTCGGGATCGGCCACCGGCAGGGGGTGGGTGCCGGGCTCCGAGGTGAGCACCGAGGGCTGGCCGAGGTGGGGGGCGGCGGCGGCCGCGGCCGCGAACTTGGCCGAGAACTCCCCGAACGACAGGTGCTGGCTGCGTCGCTCGATCAGCCCGAACGTGGCCGCGTCCCAGAAGGCGGTGGTGCCGCCGTTGCCGAGCACGACCTCGTAGCCGTCGGGCAGGGAGAGCAGCTCGGCCACCCCGTTGCGCAGGGCGCCGACGGCGAAGCGCACGGTCGGCTGGCGGTGGCTCGTGCCCAGATAGGTGGAGGCCGCCGCAGCCAGGGCCTCGACCGCCTCCGGGCGCACCTTGGAGGGCCCGCAGCCGAACCGGCCGTCGGTGGGCAGCAGGTCGGCCGGTATGCGGATCCGGGGCGTCGCAGCGCTCATCGCGTGCCACTATCGCGGCCCGGACAGGCCCCCACGAAATCGAGAGAGGTTCCATGGCCACCGAACGCATCGCCCGGCGGGTCGCCGCCATCACCGAGTCCGCCACCCTGGCGGTCGACGCGCGGGCCAAGGCCATGCAGGCCGCAGGCGAGGCCGTCATCGGCTTCGGCGCGGGCGAACCAGACTTCCCCACCCCCGCTCACATCGTGGAGGCGGCGGTGGCGGCCTGCCGCGACCCCCGCAACCACCGCTACAGCCCGGCCGGCGGCCTGCCGGAGCTGAAGGAGGCGATCGCCGCCAAGACCTTCCGGGACTCGGGCTACCAGGTGTCCCCGGGCCAGGTGCTGGTCACCAACGGTGGCAAGCACGCCGTGTACAACACGTTCACCTCCCTGCTCGACGAGGGCGACGAGGTGCTGCTGCCGGCCCCGTACTGGACGACCTACCCGGAGCCGATCCGTCTCGCCGGGGCGGTGCCGGTGGTGCTGCCCACCGATGCGTCCTCGGGCTTCCGGGTCAGCGTCGAGGCGCTCGAGGCGGCCCGCACCCCGGCCACCAAGGCCCTGGTGTTCGTCTCGCCGTCGAACCCCACCGGTGCCGTCTACCCCGAGGCCGAGGTGCGGGCGATCGGGGAGTGGGCGGCCGAGCACGGGATCTGGGTGGTCACCGACGAGATCTACGAGCACCTCACCTTCGGGGAGCACACCTTCTCGTCGATGCCGGCACTGGTTCCCGAGCTGGCCGACCGCTGCGTGGTGCTCAACGGGGTGGCGAAGACCTACGCCATGACCGGGTGGCGGGTGGGCTGGATGATCGGTCCCGCCGACCTGATCAGCGCGGCCACCAACCTGCAGTCCCACCAGACCTCCAACGTCGCCAACGTCTCCCAGCGCGCCGCGCTGGCGGCCGTGGCGGGCGGCCTGGACGACGTGGTGGCCATGCGCGAGGTCTTCGCCCGGCGGGCCACCACGATCCACCGGGCGCTGTCGGCCATCGAGGGCGTGAGCTGCATGGAGCCCCAGGGGGCGTTCTACGCCTTCCCGTCCCTCGAGGCGTTCCTCGGTCGCTCCATCGCCGGTCGGACCGCCACCACCACGGTGGAGCTGGCCGAGCTGGCCCTCGAGCACGCCAAGGTGGCCATCGTGCCGGGCGAGGCCTTCGGGGCGCCCGGCTACGCCCGGCTGTCGTTCGCGCTGGGTGACGACGACCTGGTCACCGGCGTCACCAGGCTGGGCGAGTTCCTGCAGGCCCTGCGATGAGCCAGGTCCGCCCCTACGGCTCGTGGCCGTCGCCGATCACCGCCGAGCGGGTCGTGGCGGCCTCGGTGTCCCTCGGAGAGGTGCACGTCGGCGACGACGACGTGTGGTGGGCTGAGGGTCGACCGGAGGAGGGGGGGCGCGTGCAGCTCGTCCGGCACCGACCGGGCGGGGCCGTGGTGGATGTCCTGCCCGAGGGCTTCGCGGCGCGGACCCGGGTCCACGAGTACGGAGGTGGGGCCTGGTGGCTGCACGACGCCTCGCTGTTCTTCGTGAACTGGGCCGACCAGCGGCTCTGGCGTCTCCAACCCGGCGGCCGGCCCGTGCCGCTGACCCCGGAGCCGGCCATCCCGGCCGGTGACCGCTTCGCCGACGGCGTGCTGAGCGCGGACGCCCGCTGGGTGATCTGCGTGCGCGAGCGGCACCATCCCGAGCCCGATCATGAGCCGACGAACGAGCTGGTGGCGGTGCCCGCCCACCCCGACGACGGTCCCACCGGGCCGGTCGTCGTCGCCAGCGGGGCCGACTTCTACTCGTGTCCGAGGGTGAGCCCCGACGGTCGGTACCTCTGCTGGACCCAGTGGAACCACCCGGCCATGCCCTGGGACGGCACGGAGCTGTGGGTGGGCCGGTTGGCCGAACGCGACGGGGACCTCTCGCTGACCGGGGCGCGGCGGGTGGCGGGCGGTCCCGACGAGTCGGTGTTCCAGCCGGGCTGGGCGCCCGACGGGTCCCTGCGGTACGTGTCGGACCGCACCGACTGGTGGAACCTGTACCGCATCCCCGCGGCCGACCTCGAGGCCGGTGGATCGGCGCCGGAGACCCCGTTCGCCACCGTCGCCGGTGACATCGGCCAGGCGCAGTGGGTGTTCGGTCAGTCCCGGTGGTGCGTGCTCGCCGACGGGCGGACGCTGGTGGCCTACGCCCGTGACGGCGTCGATCACCTCGGCATCGTCGGCTCCGAGGGTGGGCCGGTGGTGGCGGTGCCCGGGCCGTTCACCGAGCTGTCGTCGCTGCGCGCCTTCGGTCGGGGAGCGGTCTGCGTGGGTGGCACCCCCACCGCCGAGCCGGTGGTCGCCCTGCTGGAGGTGACGGGGGAGCCGTCGCTCGAGGTGGCGGTCCTGCGGCCGGCGCGCGACCTGGGTCTGGACGCCTCCTGGTGGTCGCGTCCCGAGCCGTTCGCCTTCCCGACCAGCGGGGGCGCCACCGCCCACGCGCTGTGGTACCGGCCCACCAACCCGGAGGTGACCGCCCCGATGGGCGAGCGCCCGCCGGCGATCGTGGTCATCCACGGAGGTCCCACCGCCGCCGCCCGGGCCCGGTTGGAGCTCGGCACCCAGTTCTGGACCAGCCGCGGGTTCGCGGTGATCGACGTCAACTACCGGGGCAGCACCGGCTACGGCCGCGCCTACCGGCGGGCGCTGGACGGCGAGTGGGGGGTGGCCGACGTCGAGGACTGCGTGGCCGCCGCCCGTCACCTGGCCGGGCTCGGCGTCGTGGACCCCGACCGGCTGGCGATCCGGGGCGGCAGCGCCGGCGGGTTCACCGTGCTGCGCGCCCTCGCCGCCGGTGACACCTTCCGGGCCGGTGCCAGCCTCTACGGCGTGACCGACCTCGAGGCCCTGGCCCGCGACACCCACAAGTTCGAATCCCGCTACCTCGACACCCTCGTCGGGCCCTATCCCGACGCCCGCGACCGCTACGTCGAGCGCTCACCCATCCACCACACCGGGGACCTGCGCGCCCCGCTGATCGTGTTCCAGGGTCTCGAGGACCCGGTCGTGCCGCCGTCGCAGGCCGAGGCGCTCGTGGCGGCCCTGGCAGCCCGGGGCGTGCCGCACGCCTACCTCGCGTTCGAAGGTGAGCAGCACGGGTTCCGGGTGGCCGCCAACATCCGGCGCGTCCTCGAGGCCGAGCTCGCCTTCTACGGGAAGGTGTTCGGGTTCGAACCGGCCGACGAGCTGCCCCCGCTCGTGGTGGAGCACCTGCCGTGAGCAGCCCCGAGCTGGCCGAAGCGGCCCGCTTCGACGACGCCGCCGGCGCCGAGCGGGCCGTGGCCACCCTGGTGGAGGCCGGGATCGGCGCCGTCGCCGTCGGGGAGGCGGTGCTGGTGGTGCCCGGGGACCGCCGCCGTGCCCGGGAGGTGCTCGGGCTGCCCGATGACCAGCCGGGGCCACCGCCCGAGGAGCTCGCCCGCCTGGCCCGGCGACGACAGGCGATGCTGGTGCTCGTCATCTTCGCGGTGGCCATGGTGGTGATCCCGCTGATCGCCGGAGTGGTGACCTACAAGCTCTCCGGGGGTTGAGCGCCCGTTCGGCGCGGCGCCGAGTTGGAGGCCGGGCGCAGCCGCGGACAGGATGAGTCGATGGCCCGGATCCTGGTGACCGAGAAGATCGCCGACAGGGGCCTCGACCGCCTCCGGGCGGCGGGGCACGAGGTCGACGTCCGGCTCGGTCCGACGCACGAGGAGCTGCTGGCGCTGGTGCCGGGCGCCCACGCCCTCATCATCCGCTCCGCCACCCGGGTCACGAGGGAGGTGCTCGAGGCCGGACGCGATCTTGTGGTCGTGGGCCGGGCCGGCATCGGGCTCGACAACGTCGACGTGGAGACGGCGACCGCGCGGGGGGTGATGGTGGTCAACGCCCCCCAGTCGAACGTGCTCTCCGCGGCCGAGCACACCCTGGCGCTGCTGCTGGCCCAGGCCCGCAACATCCCCCAGGCCCACGCCGCGCTGCTCGCGGGTCGCTGGGAGCGGTCCCGCTGGACCGGGGTGGAGCTGTCGGACAAGACGCTCGGCATCGTCGGCCTCGGCCGGATCGGCAAGCTGGTCGCCCAGCGGGCGCTGGCGTTCGGCATGCGCCTCGTCGCGTATGACCCGTTCGTGTCCCCCGAGCGGGCGCGGCAGCTGAGCGTGGAGCTGTGCGACCTCGACGAGCTGCTGGCGGTGTCGGACTTCGTGACCCTGCACGTGGCCAAGACCCCCGAGACGGTGGGGCTCATCAACGCCGAGCGGCTCGCGCGGGCCAAGCCCGGGATCCGCATCATCAACGTGGCCAGGGGCGGGATCATCGACGAGGACGCCCTGGCCGACGCCATCCGCAGCGGTCGGGTGGCGGGCGCGGCGCTCGACGTGTTCGCCACCGAGCCGACCACGGCATCACCGCTGTTCGAGCTGCCCGGCGTGGTGGTGACCCCCCACCTCGGTGCCAGCACACACGAGGCCCAGGACAAAGCCGGCGACACGATCGCCGAGCAGGTCGCCCTGGCACTCGCGGGGGACTTCGTGCCCTACGCGGTCAACGTCAGCGCGGCGGAGGCCTCCGAGACGGTCCGGCCCTTCCTCCAGCTCGCTGAGCGTCTCGGGCGCCTGTTCGCCTCACTGGCCCATGCGGCCGACCGGCTCGACATCGAGTACCAGGGCCAGATCGCCGAGTACGACACCCGCATCCTCACCCTCGCCCTGCTGAAGGGGTTCTTCGGGCGGATCAGCGACGAGCCGGTCTCCTACGTCAACGCCCCCGCCCTTGCCGCCGAGAAGGGCATCGAGGTCCGCGAGTCATCCACGACGACCACGCACGACCACGTCAACCTGGTCACCGTGCGGGGAGCCGGGCACGCCATGGCCGGCACCCTGGTGGGCCTGCGTGGCGAGCCCCGGCTGGTGATGGTGGACGACCACTCCGTCGACCTCCCCCCGGCCCGCCACATGCTGGTGGTGCGCAACGAGAACCGGCCGGGGATGATCGCCAAGGTGAGCGGGGCGATCGCCGCCGCCGGGGTGAACATCGACGACATGGACGTCGGGAAGTCCCCCGAGGGGGAGTCGGCGATGATGGTGCTCGCCACAGGTGCACCCGTGCCCGTCCCGGTGCAGGAGGAGCTCCGGGCGGCCGACGGGATCGTCTCGGTGGACGCGGTCGACCTGGACTGACCCGGCCACCGCCGGCCGCCGGCTCAGGAGCCGGAGGCCTCCTCGACGGCGGCCTCGGCCTCGGCCACCACCTCGGCAGCCGCCTCGTCGGCGGCCTCCTCGGCGGTCCCGGTCAGCTCCCCGGTGGATCCGCTGCCCTCGACCGCCTCCGTGCTCTCCACGACCGGCGAGGTTGCGGGGGTGTCGGTGGACAGCGGCGGCCACGGCTCGAGGGAGGAGGTGGTGTCCTCGGGCGGCGCCGTGAGCTTCTTGACGACGACCGCGATCCCGACGCCGATGGCGGCGATGACCCCGATCTTGAAGGTGATCCTCAGCACTCGACGCATCCCACGCCTCCTGTTCGTGCCGGCCAGCCCCGGAGTTGGCGGCCGGTCCCGTCGCCGATACCGTAGCGCACAACCCTTGACGGCCCTCCGGGGGCCTGGAAGCATGGAGCTCGCATGACCACGTCGATCTTCTCGGAGCTGCTCCTTCGGTAGGGCGGGCGCCCCACATAGGTGCTCGCCGAGCCTCCTGTGCCCGCCGGGCCAGGGGGTTTTTTCGTTCTCCGGCCCGATCCTCCGCCCCGACCGATGCCTCACCACCGACCCGATACCGGCACCCAGACCAGAAAGGCCGACGCCATGACGACCCCCGACCGGGTGATCATCTTCGACACCACGCTCCGGGACGGCGAGCAGTCGCCGGGCATCTCGCTCGACCAGGGCGAGAAGCTCGAGATCGCCGAGCAGCTGGCCCGCCTCGGCGTCGACGTCATCGAGGCCGGGTTCCCGGTGGCGAGCCAGGGTGACTTCGAGGCGGTGCAGGCCATCGCCCGGGGGGTGCGGGGGCCCGTCATCTGCGGCCTGTCACGCACCGCGCTGGCCGACATCGACCGCTGCTGGGAGGCGATCGAGCCCGCCGAGCGGACCCGCATCCACACCTTCATCGCCACCAGCGAGATCCACATGCGCAACAAGCTGCGGATGACCCCCGAGCAGGTGAAGGCCGAGGCCGCCCGGGCGGTGGCGCACGCCCGCTCCTACACCGACGACGTGGAGTTCTCACCCGAGGACGCCTCCCGCTCTGACTTCGACTTCATGTGCGAGGTGCTCCAGGTCGCCGTCGACAACGGGGCGACGACGCTGAACATCCCCGACACGGTGGGTTACGGCATCCCGGAGGAGTACGCCGAGCGCCTGCGGCGCATCCGCGAGCGGGTGCGGGGGGACTACGTGCTGTCCACCCACTGTCACGACGACCTGGGGTTGGCGGTGGCCAACTCCCTCGCCGGGATCCACGCCGGGGCCCGGCAGGTGGAGTGCACCGTCAACGGCATCGGTGAGCGGGCCGGCAACGCCGCCATGGAGGAGATCGTCATGGCACTCAGGACCCGGGCCGACTACTTCGGCGGGGTCGACACCGGGATCCGGGCCGAGGAGCTGGCCCGGACCAGCCGGTTGGTGAGCCGGCTCACGGGCTACCCGGTCCAGTACAACAAGGCCGTGGTGGGCCGCAACGCCTTCGCCCACGAGTCCGGCATCCACCAGCACGGGGTGCTGAGCGAGCGCACCACCTACGAGATCATCGACCCCCGGGCCGTCGGGGCCGGCGAGAGCCGGATCGTGCTGGGCAAGCACTCGGGCCGGCACGCCTTCGCCGACACGCTGGCGAAGATGGGCTACCAGCTGCACGGCGACGCCCTGAACCAGGCGTTCGCCCGGTTCAAGGAGCTGGCCGACCGCAAGGTGCAGCTCACCGACGCCGACCTGGAGGCGCTGGTGGCCGAGGAGATCGGCGACACGGTGCGCTACCGGTACCAGCTGGTCTCGATCGAATGCCGGGGCGGCACGAACGAGACCCCCACCGCGACCGTCGTGCTGGACCTGGACGGGGAGAAGCTCGAGGCCACCGCCCACGGTGACGGCATGGTGGAGGCCGCCTGCACCGCCATCCGGCAGGCCACCGGGATCGACGGGCGGCTCACGGACTACTCGGTCAGCTCCGTCACCGGTGGGGTGGACGCCCTCGCGGATGTGGCGTTGCGCTTCGAGTACGACGGCACGGCCATGCCCGGGCGCGGGCTGTCCACCGACGTGGTCGAGGCCTCGGCCCGTGCGTTCCTGAACGCCATCAACCGGGTGGTCCGGGTGCGCGACACCGGTGAGGACCCCACCAGGGTGGACCGGCCGGGCTCGCTGCGGGGGGTGTGACCCCCGGCGTCTGGGCCGTTCGACCTCCTACCGGCGGGTGCCACCAGCCGATAGGACAGTGTGGTGACCGAGGGTGCGCACCGGCTGACGCCGGGTGAGATCCCGGCGGCGCTGCTCGTCGTCGCAGGTGGGATCGTGGCGCAGGCCAACGAGCGGGCCGCCGACCTGCTCGGCGTCCCGGTCGAGGACCTCGTGGGCCGCTCGCTCGGCGGCCTGCTCACCCCCGATCCCCGTGCGGCCCCCGGCTCCTCGCTGCACCGCTGCCCCGACGGCCGGCCGGTGCGGGTCTCGGTCGACCGGGCCGGTGACCTCACCGTCGTCGTCCTCACCGACGTGAGCGAGGAGCGCCGCCTGGCCGCCATCGTCGATCGGGTCGCCGACACCACCTTCCTCATGAGCCGCGACGGCCTCGTGACCTGGGAGTCGGACGGGCTGGTGGCCCAGCTGCCGGAGGGGGTGGACAGCGGGGTCGGGCTCAACCCGCTCGAGCGGGTGCACCCGGAGGACCTCCCGGAGGCGCTGGAGGCGTTCGCGGCCGCGGTCGCCGATCCCAGCTACAGCCGACGCTACGAGGTGCGAGCCCGGTCGATCAGCGACCCGGCGCGCTGGGAGACCATCGAGATCTCCGGCGTCAGCGCCATCGGCGATCCCGACATCGACGGTGTCGTGGTCCAGGTCCGCAACCTCGACGCCGGTCGGTTCGCGGCATCTCACGCCCGCACCCACGGCCCGCTGCGCTTCCTGGCCGACACGGTGCCGCTGGGGGTGGTGGCGTTGGACCGCACGGGGCGCACGGTCTACCGCAACCCGGCGGCGGCCGAGCTGCTGGGTCAGCCCGCCGGTCCCCACAGCGGCATCGAGTGGGTCGACGCAGTGGCCGTCGACGCCCACGTGGCGCTGGGCTCGCTGGTGACCGCCGCGCTGGTCGAGGGTCGTTCCGGCATCGAGACGGTGCGGCTCGGCGCCGAGACCGCGGACCGCACCCGGCGGTGGGTGCGGGTGCGGGTCGCCCCCCAGCTCGATGAGACGCTCGCCGCCGTGGGTGCCGTCGCGATCCTCGAGGACGTGAGCGAGGAGGTCGAGGCCAGGCACGCCACCGAGCGGCTCACCCAGATGCTGGATGCCACCTCCGACTACGTGGCCGTGTTCCGTCCCTCGGGGGAGATCCTCTACGTCAACGCTGCGCTCCAGCGGGTGCTGGCGTCGCTGCGTGCCGCCGGTGCCAAGGGCGAGCTGCGGGACCTGATGGACGACGAGCCCCGGCGGCGCTTCGTCCGGGATGCCGAGGAAGCACTGCGCACCGCCGACATCTGGCGGGGGGAGCTCGAGATCAAGGTGGGCCCCGACGAGAAGGTGCCGGTGTCGGCCCTGGCGGTGGTGCGCCACGACGCCGACGGATCCCTCGAGTGGATCGCCATGTCGGCCCGGGACATCACCGATGTCAAGGCGGCCGAGGCCCGGCTCCGGCATCTCGCCACCCGGGATCCGCTCACGGGCCTGGCCAACCGGGCGCTCGGCTACGACCGTCTCCGCCAGGCGGTCGCCCGCCATCGCCGGCTGGGCACGGGCGTGGCCGTGCTCTTCTGCGACCTCGACGCGTTCAAGCCGGTCAACGACGCCCACGGCCACGCCGTGGGGGACCGGCTGCTGGCCACGGTGGCTGACCGCCTCGAGCAGGTGATCCGCCAGGTCGACAGCGTGTCGCGGGTGGGGGGTGACGAGTTCCTGGTGGTGGTCGAGGGATCGACCGACCCCGACGAGCTGGCCGCCCTGGCCGAGCGGCTCATCGACGCCGTGACCAGGCCGGTGACCCTGGACTCGGGCGTCGACGCCAGGGTCGGCATCTCGATCGGCATCGCGGTAGCCGGCCCGGGTGTGCAGGTGGATCCGGACCGGCTGCTGTCGGTCGCGGACACCGCCATGTACCGGGCCAAGGCCCACGGTGGTGACGGCTACCGCATCACCCGGCTCGAGAGCTGAGCGAGGGGAGCCACGCCGGTCGCCTCGCCTCGTAGGCGGCGATGGCGTCCTCGTGCTGCAGGGTGATGCCGATGTCGTCGAGACCCCGCAGGAACCGCTCCCTGGTGGCATCGTCGAGCGGGAAGGTCGCCTCGATGCCTGCTGCGGGGGCGCGCACCGTGCGGTGCTCCACGTCCACGGTGATCTCGAGGGCGGGGTCGGCTTCCACCGCCCGCAGCAGCGCCTCGCCCACCGCATGCTCGACCTGGACCGGGACGAGGCCGTTCTTGGTGCAGTTCGTGCGGAAGATGTCGGCGAACCGGGGTGAGATCACGGCGGCGAAGCCGTAGTCCATGATCGCCCACACGGCGTGCTCTCGTGACGAGCCGGTGCCGAAGTTCGGGCCGGCGATGAGGATGCGGGCACCGCGGTGGTGCTCCCGGTTGAGCACGAAGTCGGGGTCGTCGCGCCACTCGGAGAACAGGCCGGCGCCGAAGCCGGTCCGCTCGACCCGCTTGAGCCAGTCGCTCGGGATGATCTGGTCGGTGTCGACGTCGGAGCGGTCGAGGGGAACAGCGGTGCCGGTCACGATGCGCACGGGTTCCACAGGGATCCTCCTCAGAGGTCGTCGGGCCGGGCGAAGGTGCCGGCGATGGCGGTGGCGGCGGCGACGGCGGGCGAGACGAGGTGGGTGCGTCCGCCCCGGCCCTGGCGGCCCTCGAAGTTGCGGTTGCTCGTGGATGCCGCCCGCTCACCCGGGGCGAGCTTGTCGGGGTTCATGGCCAGACACATCGAACAGCCCGGCTCACGCCACTCGAACCCGGCGGCGGTGAAGATCCGGTCGAGGCCCTCGGCCTCGGCCTGGGCCTTCACCGCGTGCGACCCCGGCACGACGAGCGCACGCAGGCCCGGCCGGACCCGGCGGCCCTCGGCGACCGCAGCGGCGGCCCGGAGGTCCTCGATGCGGCTGTTCGTGCAGGAGCCGATGAACACGGTGTCCACCGCCACCTCCCGCATGGGCGTGCCCGGGGCCAGGCCCATGTACTCGAGTGCCCGCCGGGCGGCCTCACGCTGGCCGGGGTCGTCGAACTCGTCGGGGTCGGGCACCCGGCCCGAGATGCCCACCACCTGGCTCGGGTTCGTGCCCCACGACACGTGCGGCTCGAGCCCGGTCGCGTCCAGCTCGACGCTCCGGTCGAAGGTGGCGCCCTCGTCGGTGGGCAGCGCCCGCCAGGCGTCGAGCGCCGCCTCCCAGGCGGCGCCGGTCGGCGCGAACCGCCGGCCCTCGAGGTAGGCGAAGGTGGTGTCGTCCGGGGCGACCAGCCCGGCCCGGGCACCGGCCTCGATCGACATGTTGCACAGCGTCATGCGGCCCTCCATCGACAGGCTCCGCACCGCCGAGCCCCGGTACTCGATGATCGAGCCGATGCCGCCGCCGGTGCCGATCCGCCCGATGACGGCGAGGATGATGTCCTTGGCGGTCACGCCAGCGGGCAGCGCACCCTCGACGGTCACGCTCATCGTGGCCGGCCGGACCTGGGGCAGGGTCTGGGTGGCGAGGACGTGTTCGACCTCGCTGGTGCCGATCCCGAAGGCCAGCGCGCCGAACGCCCCGTGGGTGGAGGTGTGGCTGTCGCCGCACACGATGGTCATCCCCGGCTGGGTGAGGCCCTGCTCGGGTCCGATGACGTGCACGATGCCCTGACCGGGGTCGCCCATCGGGTACTCGGTGATGCCGAACTCGGCGCAGTTCGCCCGCAGCACCTCGACCTGCCGGCGTGAGATCGGATCGGCGATGGGTCGGTCGACGTCGGTGGTGGGGACGTTGTGGTCCTCGGTGGCGACGGTGAGGTCGGGGCGTCGCACCGTGCGGCCCGCGAGCCGCAACCCGTCGAAGGCCTGGGGCGAGGTCACCTCGTGGATCAGGTGCAGATCGACGTAGAGCAGGTCGGGCTCGCCGTCGGCGCGGTGCACGACGTGGTCGTCCCAGATCTTGTCGCTCAGGGTTCGTGGCCCGGCCATGCCGGCCTCCTCGGTGATCAGCCTGGAGTCTCACATAGCGAGACGGTAATCTTGTTCTGTGGGATCCAGTGTAGGCACGGTCGGGGTGCTCGACAAGGCCGTGGCCGTGCTCGACGCCCTGATGGTCCGTCCCCTGAGCCTGGCCGAGCTCGTCGAGGCG
>Ga0308411_10001623_pt1 | contig 15397 bp, 9 predicted proteins | sample HotsprottomLayer_2_FD_203530 | JGI IMG/M metagenome (GOLD analysis project Ga0308411, IMG submission 203530) | Hot spring phototrophic mat microbial communities from Octopus Spring, Yellowstone National Park, Wyoming, United States -... | ecosystem: Environmental > Aquatic > Thermal springs >...
TTTCAAGAGAACGCAGATTGTGCGCACTGATTCAAAAAACGTAACAAGAGGCGAGTTTGGAACGCGCCTTAAACACGAAAGCAGGTTGTGAACCTGCCCCTACAACCCCTAACCTTCAACCTCTAACCTACGACCTCCAACCTATCACTTCACCAATATCATCTTCTTTGTCTCCACAAAACCGCCTGCCTGTAAGCGATAAAAATATGTCCCGCTTGAAAGCCCACTTGCATTCCAAACAAATTGATAAGACCCTGCTGATTGTCGTTCATTTACCAATGTTGCCACTTTCTTGCCTAACACATCATAGACTTCCAACTTGACTTCGCTTGCCACAGGCAGTTGGTAGCGAATTGTGGTGCTGGGGTTGAACGGATTAGGATAGTTTTGTTCCAAAAGGAAGGTTTTGGGTGCAGTTGAACTGATTTGTTCTACGCGTGTGGGTGCATCGCTCCAACGCGCAATGAAGGCAGAAGGAATACCGCCTGCTTGTGAGAAAAAGCCTCCAAGATAAATGCGTCCTTGTCCATCTACTGCAATCGCAGAGACGAAATTGTTCACGCCGTTTTGTGCGCCTGTGCCAAGCGTGTTCCACGAGTTGGTTGCTGGGTTAAAACGCACTACACGGTTCACACTCACGCCCCCTGCCTGTGTGAAAAAGCCTCCGACATAGACGCGTCCTTGCCCATCTATCGTAAGGGCATTGACACCATCATTCACGCCGTTCTGCGCACCTGTGCCAAGTGCGCTCCACGAATTCGTAGCAGGATTATAGCGTGCAACATAGTTTGCACTCACATCCCCTGCCTCTGTGAAACTGCCTCCCACATAGACACCTCCTTGCCCATCAACCGCAAGAGCAACAACAGAAGGGAAAAAGCCACCACTTACTCCGTTTTGCGCATCAGTGCCAAGCACACTCCACGAGTTTGTGGCAGGATTGTAGCGTGCGACATGGTTTGCACTTACGCCTCCTGCCTCTACGAAAAGCCCTCCCACATAAACGCGTCCTTGTCCATCAATCGCAAGAGCATTGACAAAACCATCTACTCCGTTCTGTGGTCCTGTGCCAAGTGCACTCCACGAGTTCGTGGCTGGGTCGTAGCGTGCGACACTGTTTGCACTCACGCTTCCTGCCTGTGAGAAAAAGCCTCCCACATAGACACGCCCTTGCCCATCAACCGCAAGGTCAGCAACAAAAGGGGGAAAGAAAAAGTTACCACTTACTCCGTTTTGCGCATCAGTGCCAAGCACACTCCACGAGTTTGTGGCAGGATTGTAGCGTGCGACATGGTTTGCACTCACGCCCCCCGCCTGTGAGAAAAAGCCTCCCACATACACACGCCCTTGTCCATCTATCGCAAGGGCAGTAACGATAACAGTTCTATTGCCACTGACGCCGTTTTGTGCGCCTGTGCCAAGTGCGCTCCACGAGTTTGTGGCAGGGTCAAAGCGTGCGACACAGTTCGCACTCACGTTTCCTGCCTGTGTGAAACTGCCGCCGACATAGATGCGCCCTTGCCCATCTATCGCAAAGGCACGAATCTCACCATTTACTCCGTTCTGCGCACCTGCACCAAGCGCACTCCAAGAGTTTGCAGTAGGGTTATAGCGTGCTACATCGCTCACGCTCACGCTTCCTGCCTGTGTGAAATTCCCTCCGACATAGACGCGCCCCTGCCCATCTATCGCAAAGGCAGCAACAGCAGGGGGAAAATCACCACTCACTCCGTTTTGCGTACCAGTGCCAAGCGCACTCCACGAGTTCGTGGCAATGTCGTAGCGTGCGACACTGTTTGCACTCACGCTTCCTGCCTGTGAGAAAAAGCCTCCCACATAGACACCCCCTTGCCCATCTATCGCAAGGGCGGCAACGGAAAGGGTGAAGAGACTAAAATCACTACCACCACTTACTCCGTTTTGCGCATCAGTGCCAAGTGCGCTCCACGAGTTCGTGGCAGGATTGTAGCGTGCGACATGGTTTGCACCTACGCCCCCTGCCTCTGTGAAACTACCACCGACATAGACGCGCCCTTGCCCATCAACCGCAAGGGCATTCACAGAAGGTTCAAAGCCCCCAATACCAATACCACTTACTCCGTTTTGTGTATCAGTGCCAAGCACACTCCACGAGTTCGTAGCGGGATTGTAGCGTGCGACATTGTTTGCACTCACGCTTCCTGCCTGTGTGAAACTGCCTCCCACATAGACGCGTCCTTGCCCATCTATCGCAAGGGCATATACAAAGGCTAAGAAATCAGCACTGCTTACTCCGTTTTGCGTGTCAGTGCCAAGCACGCCCCACGAGTTGGTCGTTGGGTCAAAATGCGCTACATGGTTTGCACTCACGCTTCCTGCCTGTGTGAAACTGCCTCCCACATAGACGCGTCCTTGCCCATCTATCGCAAGGGCATACACAAAACCACTTACTCCGTTTTGCGTGTCAGTGCCAAGCACACTCCACGAGTTCGTGGCTGGGTTGTAGCGTGCTATATTGCTTGCACTTACGTTTCCTGCCTGTGTGAAAAAGCCGCCGACATAGACGCGTCCTTGCCCATCTATCGCAAGGGCACGCACCTCACCATTTACTCCGTTCTGCGTGCCTGTGCCAAGCGCACTCCACGAATTCGTCTGCACATTATAGCGCACAACATTATTCACGCCCGTGTTCACACCTCCCACTGCACCAAAACGGCCACCGACATATACATTGCCTTGTGCATCTGCGGCAACTGCATAAACCTCTCCTGCAATGCCAGGCACGGGTAAGCCAAACTGCGTATCCCAAGTGCCGCTTGCCGTGTGTTGCGTCTCTGGGACAAAAATCGGCTCACCTTGTTTGCCTGTGCGCATTGTGTAGCCTTTTGTGCTAAACGAGCCGTGCACGCCTCGTTTCAGCGTGCCATCAGGGTTTAGGACTTCACCGAGCAAGCGATGCTTGAAAGCAGGTTGCGCATGGACAAAGCTCACGCCAACCATCATCAGCAGAATCCAAGTTGCAAAAATCTTTTTCATAGCGAGATTGAAGAGATTGAATTTTTATGTTTGATAGATTAGGTCGGGTGCACTTGCCCTGCAACGCTTGTGCAGCGTGAGGGAAAGTAACATGGTTAGTTTTGACGAAGCAATTTCACAAAGTTTTTGCAAAAACGCAAGGTATCATATGAGCTACGCGTTGCTTTCTATTTCATTCTACACAACTCAACGCATATTGAAACGGAAAAATCCTTATCTTCTCCTTATCAAAAGTGAACCGTTCTTTCATAACATTTTAGAAGAAACATTTCAGAAGTAAAAAGGAGAAGACTATGAAGAAGAAAATTGTTGCTGTTCTCAGCATGGAGAACTACAATCGCCGCGTTTGGACGGAAGTCAAATCACATCTTGCGGCTCACGCTGAACTTCACAATTTTTCCGACAAAGACCTTGAATCGCAAAATCCTGCCCTTGCCGACGCGCTCAAAGAAGCCGACTGCGTCTTCGCCTCCATGATTCAATTCAAACATCAAGCCGAGTGGCTTAAAGCGCAAGTCGAGCAATCGCCTGCAAAAACGGTGTTCGTCTTTGAATCCATGCCCGAAGCGATGGAACTGACCAAAGTTGGCAACTATGTCATGAAAGGCAAAGGTGCTGGCATGCCTGAAGGCGTTAAGAAAATCGCTAAACTCCTTGTGCGCGGACGCGATGAAGATGCACTCTACGGCTATGTCAAACTCCTGAAACTCATGCGCACGATGCTCCCGCTCATTCCAAACAAAGCCAAAGATTTCAAAAACTGGATGAGCATCTATGCCTATTGGTCGCACCCGATTGTGGAAAATATCGTCTCAATGTTCAAACTTATCTTGCGCGAATACTTTGATGAAACACTCGATGTGCCACCACCGATTGACATTCCAACGATGGGGCTTTATCACCCCGATGCCATCAAAGACCACAAGGAATACTTCAAAGATGTGAGCCACTTCCGCAGTTGGCAAGAGAAACACTTGCATAAACTCGGCATTGATGAAAAGCACGCGCCGCGTGTTGCACTGCTTTTCATTCGCAAACACTTGCTTCAAGAACGCACCTACATTGACGACACGATTCGCGCCTTTGAAGCCAAAGGCTTTTTCACCTTGCCTATTTTTGTGATGGGCGTTGAAGCCCATGTCGCAGTGCGCGAGTGGCTGATGAAAGAACACATCGATTTTTTGGTCAATATGATTGGCTTCGGATTGGTCGGCGGACCTGCCGGCTCAACCAAGCCCGACACTCACGCCAAAGTCTCCGAAGAATTGCTTACAAAATTAGATGTGCCTTACGTGGTTTCGCACCCGCTCTTTATGCAAGATTACAACCAGTGGGGCAAAGCTGGCGTTTTGCCGATGCAATCCACTATCACTTACTCGATTCCTGAAATGGACGGAGCCGTCGCGCCTGTGGTGCTTGGTGCAATTACCAACGGCAAACTCACCACCGTTCCTGACCGATTAGAGCGATTAACTACGCTCGCTAAAAAATGGGTTGGCTTGCGGCGTAAGAAAAATTCCGAAAAGAAACTTGCCTTTGTGGTCTATGACTATCCGCCCGGCTTGGGCAAGAAAGCCACTGCCGCATTGCTTGATGTGCCGAAAAGTCTTTTCGCCATCTTGAAGCGATTGGAAAAAGAAGGCTACAATGTTGGCTCGCTCCCTGAAACGCCCGAAGCCCTTTTGCAAGCGATTGATGTCGCCACTGACCATCAAAAGATGTTTAATTCCAAAGACGCGCTCACGGTTACCAAAGCCGAGTTTGAGCGTCTTGCCTCTGAACGTGAGCAAATGAAAATTGAAAAGCGTTGGGGCAACTTCGCCGGTGAAATTGTGCCGATGCCTGATGGTTCGGTCTTCATTGGCGGGATTCGCTTCGGCAACATTTTCATTGGCGTTCAGCCGCGTATTGGCGTGCAAGGCGACCCGATGCGTTTGCTCTTCGACAAACAAAACACGCCACACCACCAATACCTTGCCTTCTATCGTTGGATTAGCCGCACCTTCAACGCTGATGCGCTGATTCACGTCGGTATGCACGGCTCGGTCGAGTGGATGCCTGGCTTGCAACTTGGCATGAACCGCAAATGCTGGTCAGACGCGCTTCTGGGGGAAGTGCCTCACTTCTATATTTATCCTGTCAATAATCCGAGTGAATCTTCAATCGCAAAACGACGCGGCTACGCCGTGATGATTTCTCATTCCATTCCGCCACTGTCGCGCTCTGGGCTTTACAAAGAATTGCGCGCCTTGCGCGATATGATGAACGATTACCGCGAGCGCAATCTCAACGGCGACACCAACACCGAAGAAGCGATTATGCAAAAAGTCGAAGTGCTTGCGCTCAACGACGATGTGCCGCGTAAAGAAGGCGAAGCGTTCAGCGACTACGTCAGCCGACTGTATGTCTATCTCAACGAACTTGAAACCCGCTTAATTACTAACTCTCTGCACATTTTCGGACAAGCGTCACCGATTGAAACGCAACTCATCACTGTTACCGAAAGCCTCAAAGCACAAGGCTTGGAAACCGCTTTGCCGAGTTTGTTTCTCAAAGCATTTGACCATAGCGGCAGTTTCAAGCACTATGCACATTTAGCAAGCGTGGCACGCAAAGGCGATACGCACGCAATGTCACTTCGCGAAAAAATTGATGATGCTTGCAAAGCCTTTGTCGAGCATGCAATTTTCGGCAAAGAAAATCCTGTGCAAGTGTGGCGCAGTTTGATTCACGCGCACGAGATTGACCACGAAACAGCCAACGCATTAGAAAAAATCATGCACGATGGCAAATCGATGGTGCGTGCTTTGGCGGACAACACGCACGAACTTGATGCCGTCGTTAAAGTCTTGAACGGCAGATTCTTACCGACAGGCGCAGGCGGCGACTTAATCCGCGACGGTCTGCACGTGCTTCCCACTGGCAGAAACATTCATGCGATTGACCCTTGGCGAATTCCATCAGAACTTGCCTTCACACGCGGCACGCAAATCGCCGATGCGATTGTCGCTCGACACTTGGAAGAACATGGCGAGTATCCTGAAACTATTGCCGAAGTCTTGTGGGGCTTGGATACGATTAAAACCAAAGGCGAAGCCGTCGCAACGGTGATTCGCTTAATCGGTGCGCGTCCCGCGTATGATGGTCAAAACAAAATTTCGCACTATGAACTGATTCCGCTTGAAGAGTTGAAGCGTCCACGCATTGATGTCTTGATGCAACTCTCGCCTGTCTTCCGTGATGCGTTTGGCTTGCTGATGAATCACTTGGATAATCTCGTGAAAGCCGCCGCCAAAGCCGATGAACCTGAATCCATGAACTTCATCAAAAAGCACGTGAATGAAGCCATGCAAAAAGGCTCATCGTTTGAAAGCGCAACCTCGCGGCTCTTTACGCAATCGCCCGGTGCATACGGCACATACATTGATGATATGATTGAAGACTCTGCGTGGGAAAGTGATGATGAGTTGGATTCTCAATTTGTCAGACGTAATGCGTTTGCTTACGGCGGCTCACGAAACGGGCAGAAAGAAACCGAAGTCTTGCAAAACTTGCTTGGCACGGTCTCGCGTGTGGTGCATCAAGTCGACTCGGTCGAGTTCGGCATTTCCGATATTGACCACTATTTCTCGACTTCGGGCGCGCTCAAACTTTGTGCGGAAAAACGCAATCCCAAACTCAAAGACGTCAAACTTAACTATGTTGAATCCTTCACTGCCGATACCAAAATTGACGATGTCGGCAAAGCGTTAAAGATTGAATACCGCACAAAACTTTTGAACCCGAAGTGGTATGAAGGCATGCTTGCACATGGACACAGCGGCGCAACCGAAATCTCAAATCGAATGACCTATATGCTTGGCTGGGACGCCACAACAAAAAGCGTTGACGATTGGATTTACCAAAAAGCCGCTGAAACTTACGCGCTCGATGAAAAGATGCGTGAGCGACTTGCTAAACTTAATCCGCAAGCCATGAAAAACATTGTCGGTCGATTGCTCGAAGCCAGCGGTCGCGGACTGTGGAAAGCCGATGCCGAAACACTTAATCAACTGCGCGAGATTTATGCGGATTTGGAAGACCGCCTCGAAGGCGTAGTAAATTAGGCGTTAGACTTACTACATCACAAGAACGCTTAATTAAAGCAACATTAATCGCAAAGCCTGATACTTTAACCTCACCCTGTTTTGGCTTCGCCAAAACGTCCCTCTCCTTGCGAAAGGAGAGGGACGTCGCACCGCGACAGGGTGAGGTTACATTCCCGCTCCTTTTGCTTTTTTTGAACTATTTTCAATGTAGTAAGTCTATTGTAAATGAACTGCGACTTGCAATGACCTATCGAACCCATCACACACGCTTGTCAATTTGGACGCTTCTTGCGCTCATGTTGGCAAGCGGTGCGCTTTCAATCAACGCCCAACAACAACACTCACGTTTTGCCTTAAACTTCTTTGAACATCGTGGATTAAAAATTCCCTATCGTCTTTTCGTGCCAGCATCTCACTCGCCTCAGGCAACCTTTCCGCTTGTGCTGTATTTGCATGGTGCAGGCGAGCGTGGCAACGATGGAAGCGATTTTGTGCTTAAACACGGCGCGCTTGAATTTGAAAAACGTCAAAGCCAATATCCGTGCTACATTCTCGTGCCGCAATGCCCGAAGGAACTCAAATGGTCGCCCTATCAAAAAGAACTTGGCTATTACAAACTTGCCGATAGTGCCTCGCTCATTCAAGAACTCTTGGTGCATTTAGTTCGATTCATTCAATCCACTTACGCCGTAGATTCATTGCGTCGGTATGTGGTTGGAATTTCAATGGGCGGATTCGGCACTTGGGAACTTGTCATGCGCAACCCCTCACTTTTTGCGGCGGCGGTTCCGATTTGTGGCGGTGGCGATGTTACCCAAGTTCAGCGCATCAAGCATCTTCCAATTTGGGTGTTTCACGGCTCTGATGACCAAGTGATAAAGGTTGATTGGTCTCGCGCATTAGTTGATTCGCTTAAAGCACTTGGCGCGCCTGTGCGATATACAGAGTTTCCAAATGTCGGACACAACGCCTGGTCACCTGCTTTCGCTACCGATGAACTTTACGACTGGCTCTTTTCACAACGGAAACCGTAGATGAAATTGTTACGCACACAGTTCGAGCGACTTGGTTTCATTGAGCACATTCACATTCAATCGTTTGCCGACGGCTTCGGCAACTGGTTTGAGTTCGCGCAAGAGCGAGATAAACTTTTTGGGTTTAAGCGATTGCGGTCCATCAGAGAGGGCTTCGGCAGGGTTCGGGTGGACTTCAATCATCAAGCCGTTTGCGCCACATGCGATTGCGGCTTTTGACATCGGTGCGACATACTCCCACAGTCCAACGCCGTGCGATGGGTCAACGATAATCGGCAAGTGCGAAAGGTGCTGAATCACAGGCACGCAACTTAAATCAAGTGTATTGCGCGTGTAGGTTTCGTAGGTGCGAATACCACGTTCGCAGAAAATCACATTCGGGTTTCCATTGGAAACGATGTATTCCGCCGCCATTAAAAATTCTTCGATTGTTGCCGCAAGTCCGCGTTTGAGTAAAACTGGTTTGTTGTAATGCGCAACGGCTTCGAGCAACGAGAAGTTTTGCATGTTGCGTGCGCCAATTTGCAAGATGTCGGCATGTTCAGCGACAGCAGGAAGATTCTCCGTGTCTTTGACTTCCGTAACTACAAGTAAGCCTGTTTTTTCTGCCGCATCTTTCAAGAGTTCCAATCCTTTAAGTTTCAATCCTTGAAAAGCATAAGGCGACGTTCGGGGTTTGAACGCACCTCCTCTCATGATTTTGACGCCACTGGCTTTGAGCAGATGTGCAATTTCGTTGATTTGTGTTTCGCTCTCGACTGAACAGGGACCTGCCATGATGTGCAGTTCATCGCCTCCGATTTTGACTTCCGCGCCGTTTGAATTTTTAATCGTAACCACCGTGTCGGTTGGTTTCACTTCACGGCTGACAAGTTTATAGGGCTTTGTGATTCGAACAGCATCAACGACGCCACTCATTGAAAGAAACGGCTCTTTGTCTAATGCGCCCTTATTGCCTGTAATGCCAATCGCTACGCGGTCTTCGCCTGCAATCACATGCGGCTTGAAGCCCATTGCACGAATGCGCTCACAGACTTGCGCAATTTGTTCTTGATTTGCGTTTTTATCCATTACGATAAGCATAATTCGTTCTCCTTTGAAGTTGTTTAAGTGTTGTGATGAATTTGGAAACCGTGTTCGGTTGAACGGGGTGGTAGATTTACCGCAAAGCGGATATGTGAGTCAGATTAGTTTCGCCAACCGGCGAAATAAAACGAGGTAAAGTAGAAGTATGAAAAGAAAGAAAGGGAGTTACCGCAAGGCATTGCCTTTTCGTTGTGAGGGCAGATGTTGTTGCGGTTGAAAGTCATGGCTTGGTTTTGATTTGAACGAATATGCGAAATGAATCGATATCATGCAAATCCACTCACTTAATTATTCAACTCGATATGAATCTCGCGATGCGATTCATAACGCAAGGCTTCAAGTGCATCGATACTGGTTTTGCCGTTGTAGACCACTTTTTTCAGCCGACCTTCTTCATACTCTAACATACCCACGCCTTTTGGGGTATGCACTTCGACCTTGCCTGTTTTTTTGTTGATAGTCATTGCCGACATAGCGCGTGTCAGCGATTCAACCTTTCCTGTTTGGAGCACTTCGGCAGATTTCCTTGTCTGTTCAACAGCCGAGCTCTCGGACTTAGATGCAGACAAAACTTGTGATGATGCTGACGCGCCTTTTGCTAACTTTTCAGGATAAGGTATGTTCAGATAGTCGCACACGGCTTGAAGAAGTTGTTGATATGCAAGCGGTTTCTTGAGATAGCCGCCTGCACCAAGTGACAAGGCTTGCGAGATGATTGCCTTATCGCTCGCACTGCTACAGACTAACACTGTCGGCAATATAAGCCCTTCACGCTCGGCTCTTTGAAGCAACCCGATTCCTGTGCCATCCAGCATAAACAAGTCGAGAAGCACTAAATCATATTGCTTTTTTTTGAGCATTTCAAAGGCTTCGCTGCCGCTTGTGGCAGTATCGACGTCAACAGGCAATCGAGAGAGCGCAACTTTGTAGAACGTAATGTTTGCAATCTCGTCATCGACAGCGAGTAATTGATATTTTTGTGTGTCGGTCATGGCTTGGTCATCATCGCTTTGCTTCTGAATTGAAGCGGTGTAAAGTTAATGTTCTTTTAAGTCAATCAGCAATTATTGGCTCGACAAGTTGAATTGTTACCGAGCGGTGTGGCAGTGCGCGAAGTGTCTCGAGCCCAAGCAATCCACTTAATCCTTTGAAACGAACAGCAATCAATTTTCCTGATGTGTAGTCAAGCGTGCCAGTGCCTTCAACCGTATCGACCAGCACTTTTCCCGATTTCTGTGCAGTGGTCATTTGCGCCATCGCTCTGGTCAGCGTGAGCGGTTTTTCATCAAGAAATGTTGATGATGGGTGTGCCAGTGCAGTTCGTTTCTTTGCTGAAAGTGCTAAACAATCCGCAATGCTGTTCAGCAGGTTGAGTGCCGACACTGGCTTAACAAGGTAACTGCTTGCGCCTAATTTCAAACACTCCATAATGTAAGATTCTGCGGAGAGCGCACTATAGACAATCGTCAGGGGTAACGCAATTTTTTCTTCGTTTGCTTTTCTCAACACTTTCACGCCGCTCATGTTGGGGATAATTAAATCGAGAATCATCAAATCGTAGGAGTTTTCTTTGAGTTTTTGGTAGCCTTCTCTGCCATCTTTAGCAACATCAATGCTCAAAGAGAGTGGCGAAAGTGTGGTTTTGAAAAGTTGTTCGTCGGCAGAGTTGTCTTCGACGATTAAAATTCTAAATTCACTCGGCATAGTATTTTTGCAGTTGCGTTTGCTTGTTTGTATCAAAGATACAATTTCATTTTTCTCATTGAAAAAATCATCTCGTTATACTGTCAATCTTTCGCTTGAAGCGTTGCATTGTGCCGCCAAAGAGGCGATGGCGAAAGCGATTGCGCCGTATTCGCATTTTCATGTTGGTGCTGCATTGAAAAGTAAAAGTGGGATTATTTACAGCGGTCATAACATTGAAGTCTCATCATATTCTTTGACGATATGCGCTGAGCGTGTGGCATTGTTCAAAGCATTAAGCGAAGGTGAGCGCGAGTTTGAGTCGATTGTGATTACGGCAAGTTCTGGTGAATTTTGTCCGCCCTGCGGCGCGTGCCGACAGGTCTTGATGGATTTTGCACCGTCGCTCATCGTTTATCTTGCCGATAAAAACGGACAGTTCAAGTCGTATTCCATCGCCGAGTTACTTCCCGAATCGTTTTCCCAAAAAAATCTTGACCATCTTTCATTACATGATTGTGCAAAAACTTCGCGCCAAGCCCGTCAACGCAAAAGCACTCGCAGGAAAAATTGAGGTGATTGCTGGCTGTATGTTCAGCGGTAAATCTGAAGAGCTGATTCGCCGATTGCGTCGCGCTCAAATTGCAAGGCAAAAAGTCGCCATCTTCAAGCCTCAAATTGATGACCGATATAGCAAAGATGAAATTGTTTCGCACAGTGCGTTGAAAATTGCCTCGAAGGTGGTTTCGCATTCGAGCGAAATTTTAGAGCAATCGCGCCATGCCGACGTGGTCGGAATCGATGAAGCCCAATTTTTTGATGAAGGAATTGTTGAAGTGTGCGATAAACTCGCCAATGATGGCAAGCGCGTGATTGTTGCAGGACTCGATTTGGATTATCGCGGAAAACCTTTCGGACCGATGCCGTTTCTGCTTGCGATTGCCGATGAAGTTCTAAAAACCCAAGCCGTGTGCATGAAATCGGGCTTGCCTGCCACACGCACTCAACGCCTTACCGAAAGCGACCAACTTGTGTTGATTGGACACGCCAACATCTACGAAGCACGTCATCGCGCCTACTTTGAACCCCCAAAAGAGCATTGATTTTCACGGCATAGATTTTTGCAGTGCTCAAAGTGCAACTCTATGCTCAACGGTCTGTGTGACTCTGTTAAAACTGTCTTATCCGTGCGCTGTAAAAAGGGCTTGATTCTCACTTCACGCTTTTGTTATGTTTTGGTTATCACACATAAAACCAACCATCAGACACCGTCCATCATTTGCCTCGGCTTACGCTTCATATTGCGATAATTTTTTTCTCGCTTGCTTCGGCTTCGGCGCAGTGGCGCGATAGCGTCTTTGTGTCTGACACGATGTCTGTTCGAAAAACATTGAGCGGCGAAACTATTGTCAAACTCCGCACCACGTATGTTGATTCGCTCAAACTGCCTGATGGCTCGCTTTATCGCGGCACAGTTAAAATCTTCTTTGACAATCTCCAACTTGATTCCACGCGATTCCGCATTGACCACCAAAACGGCATTATTTATCTGCGATACCTTTTTTTTGACAATCAACCGCACACGATTGAAGTGCGCTATCGAACTTTGCCGTTTCAATTTAAGTCGGAATATGCGCGGCGCGAACTCATTGTGCCAATAGATTCACTCATGCAAGATACGGTCGCCCAAGTCACGACAATCGCAAAGCGTGCGCCACTTGATGACATTTTTGAAGGCACGAAACTGCGCAAGTCGGGAAGCATCGTGCGCGGCGTTACGGTTGGCTCAAATCAAGACCTCAATGTCAATTCAGGATTTCGCTTGCAACTTGAAGGTGAACTTGCTGATGGTGTCGAAGTTTCTGCCGCACTGACCGATGAAAACACGCCGATTCAGCCCGAAGGCACGACGCAAACGATTCAAGAATTTGACCGCGTCTTTGTTGAAGTGCGCTCCAAAAACGCAACTGCCACACTCGGCGATTTCAATCTCGACCTTGCAGGAACGGAATTTGCCAATCTCTTTCGCCGCTTGCAAGGTGGCAAAGTCGAAGGTCGATACGATTTCGGCGTTGTGAATTCCGAAGCCTTGCTTGGCTTTGCTTTGGCACGCGGACGCTTTGCCATCAACAACTTCAATGGACTCGACGGCGTGCAAGGACCGTATCGACTCACATCGCCCGAAGGCAGAGCGTTTATCGTGGTGTTGGCAGGTTCAGAGCGCGTCTATGTCGATGGTGTCTTGCAAACACGCGGACAAAACAACGACTACATCATTGAATACGGCACAGGCGAAATTTTCTTTCAGCCGCGCAGGCTCATCACGGCGCAAAGCCGCATCGTTGTTGATTTTCAATTCACCGAGCGCATCTTTCCAAGAAACTTTCTTGCTTCAAAAATCAAAACCGATTGGTTCGGCGGCAAACTCTCGCTTCAAACATCTTACCTCTCGGAATCGGACGATGAAAACGCGCCGATTGAGTTCAACCTCACCGAAGAACAGCGCAAGAAAATTGCCGAAGCAGGCACAAATCGTTTTTTGGCAAATGATACTTCCGCCTTTGTCGGCACGGATAATGCAGGGCGACCGCGTGGCAGTTATGCGCGAGTGGATACCGTCGTGAACGGTCAGCCTGTTCAAATTTTCCGATATGTTGGTCAAGGCGTTGCAGGAGCATTTTGGAGTCCCTCGTTCAGTTTAGTGAGCGAAGGGCGCGGCAGTTATCGGCGCGTCTCGTTTGGCATTTTTGAGTTTGTGGGTGAAGGGTTGGGAAACTATGTCCCGTTCCGATTACTTCCGATTCCGACGGCGCAAAATGTGCTTGACTTCGGCATGAAAGCCGCACCGTTTGAATCGCTCACACTTCAAGCCGAAGGCGCGATTTCAGACAACGATTTGAACAAACTCTCGACGCTTGATGATGCCTCTCGACGCGGCACGGCTTACAAATTTGGCTTTAACTTCGCACCGAAAACGCTCACGCTCTTTGGCAAAAATTACGGTCGGCTCGAACTCAACGCCTCGCAACGCTTCACGGACGCACGATTTGCGTTCATTGATAGAACGCTTCCCGTTGAGTTTGAGCGCGAGTTTAATTTGATTGATTTCGATGGTCGCTCGCTTTTCACAGCGCAAACATCGGAACGGCTTCGCAATGCATCAATGCTCTATGCGCCGAACTCCATCACTCAACTTCGCTACACGTTCGGCGATGTGTTGCGCGATACACTCTTCTCTTCCACACGCCAAACGCTTGATGTAGAAGCGCGCAAAGATTCGCTCGGCAGACTCCATTACAACGCCGCCTACACCCAAAGCCGAAACGCACAAACCAATGAACGCGCCGAGTGGCTTCGACAGCAAGCACAACTTGAACTGCAATTTTTTCCAACAACAAGTCTAACGCTTATTCCTTTTCTCACCATTGAGCGAAGCGCGAAACAGACGCGCTCGATTTCCGCCGATACGCTCCGCCCCGATAGCCATGAAGTTCTTGACCTCACCAGCGGCGCACGCCTTCCGAGTTTTTTCGGACAAGTTGCGACGGTTTCGCTTGGCTATCGTACCGACCAACTCTTCGACTCGCGCTTCTTCGGCGATTCACGGCTCATTCCCGCTTCGATTGCTCGAACCGTGATGCTCGATTGGAGACTGCTTCCGCTTGAAGAATGGGTCGCACAACTGAATTTCACCAATCGACTTCGAACCTTTTCGGAACGATTCAAAGAGAAAGGCAATCTTGATGCAGAGACCTTTCTCTTGCGCTTTCAAGTACGATACACGCCGTTCCGTGCGGCACTTGAAGCCGAGTGGCTCTATGATGTTCAAACCGAAAAAGCGGCACGCACAGAGCGGCAGTTCTTCGTTGTGCCAAACGGCGCAGGCAACTACATCTGGCGCGACCGCAACGGCAACGGCTTCAAAGAATTTGATGAGTTTGTGCCGATTGCTTTTCTCGGCGATGTCGGCGATGATACGCTTCAATACATCTTGCGCACCTTTCCTTCTGATGAACTTTTCCCAACGATTGATTTGAAAACCAGTTTCCGATTGCGACTGCGCCCCTCGCGCATCATTCGTGAAAAAACCACCTTTGCCAGAAGTGCCGTCGCCGCACTTTCAAGTGAAACGCTGTTTCGAGTTGAAGAACGAAGCACCGAAACCGACTTGCGCTCGATTTACCTCCTCAACTTCTCCAAGTTTCTCAACGACCAAACCACCATCGCAGGCAATTTCACCATTCAGCAAGATGTCTTTCTCTTCGAGAACGATATTACGAATGTTCGATTTCGATTTCAGCAACGCACATCGCAAAATCAATTTAGTTTGGGCATTGAGAAGCGGCTCTTTGCGGAGCGAAGTATGCGATTTGTTACGCGCATTGGCTACGAACTTGGATTTGAGCTCAATTTAATTTCCTCTTACAACCGCTCTCGTGCGGCGGGGCTTTCAGGTGCGGCGTTTGTCGAGACCGGTCGCCAATTTGAAAT
>Ga0308411_10001624_pt1 | contig 15390 bp, 12 predicted proteins | sample HotsprottomLayer_2_FD_203530 | JGI IMG/M metagenome (GOLD analysis project Ga0308411, IMG submission 203530) | Hot spring phototrophic mat microbial communities from Octopus Spring, Yellowstone National Park, Wyoming, United States -... | ecosystem: Environmental > Aquatic > Thermal springs >...
AGGCGGAGAACCGCGCGCGCTCGCGGTCGACCAGCACCCACAGCTCGCGCTCGTAGGTGACCAGGTCGCGTCGGTCGGCGCAGCGCGCCATGGCCGCCGCCAGGTCGGCGTCGAGCGCGAGGGCCGCTGCGTCGGGGCCGCCGCGGCGCAGCGCCGCCGCGGCGGCCTCCAGGCGCGCCGCGTCTTCGGGCGCCGCGCGGCCCAGCGCAGCCTCGATGAATCCCGCGCCGATGGCCAGGTCGGTCGCGACGTCGTGCCCCGCGGCGATCCGGCGCGAGAGGTCGCGCGCCCACGTGCCGAAGTCGTCGATCCACGCCTCCACCGTGTACGCGTAGCGGCCCAGGGCTTCGGGGACGAACGAGCCCTGCCACCGGTCGTTGCCGAGCGCGACCATGGGCAGTGCGGTCCACGCGGCATCCTGCTCGTGCCGGTACCGCAGGGCCGCGCCGAGCACGTCGTGCCCGTCGGCGAACGCGTCCGCCTCGACGGTGACCCGCTCGCCCACGGTGCGCTTGATCGGGAAGCGGCCGCCGTCGATCTCCGGCCGGACCCGCTCGATGGTGACCCGGGGGGGGCGCACGGCGATGTGCGCCGCGGGCGTCACGCGCGTGACGGCAGCGATGTCAGCACCTCCTTGCGTCGAGACGCGCGACGGCCCGGAGCGGGCCCCGGGCCAACATTACGTTCGGCCCGCGCTCGGGGTTTCCTACCGCGCCCCGTCGTCGCGCTTGCGCGACGGCGCGCGTGCCCTCATCCTGGGAACAGAGCTCCGCGGTGGAGGTGAGGCGATGCGCTGCGCCCGGCATCCCGCTGCCGAGACGCTGTTGACGTGCGTGACCTGCGGGACCCCGATCTGCCCGGACTGCATGGTGGAGACCCCTGTCGGCATGAAGTGCCCCGACTGCGGCCGCGCGCCGGTGCCCGCGGTCTACCGCGTCGGGGCGGTGCCGCTGGCGATTGCGATGGCGGCGAGCCTGGCGCTGGGCACCGCGGCGGGCGCCGTGGCTCTGACCGTGCGGCCGGGCATCGGGCTCCTCCTGCTCCTGTTGGCGCTGCCCGCCGGCGCCCTCGTGGGGGCGGTCGCCGGCCGCGCGGCCGGCGGCAAGCGCGGGCCGGCGCTCGCGCTGGCTGCGGCCGCGTCGTGTGCGGTGGGATTCCTGTTCGGCGCGCCGCAGGCCGCGACGCTCGCGATCGCCGGCGCGCCGCTCGTCTTGACCGAGGCGCTCGTGGTGGTCCTGCGCCGTCCGATCTACCTGCTCTTCGCCGCCCTGACCGTCGTCACGGCGTACTGGCGCATCCACTGAGGCGTGTGCGCCGGCCTGGCTCACTCCTGCTCCACGCCGCGGTAGACCGTGATGCGGCTGATGCGGACGTTCGGCGTCTGCAGCGGGGCCTCCACGATGTGGGAGGTGTCGGTGTGCACGATCTGGACCTCCTGTTCCGCGGCCCGACAAGACGGCGCGGCCCGGAGAAGGCCTCCGGGCCGCATGCGCCAGATACCCTCTCTCGCTGCCTGCGGGGTTAGCTGACGGGCTCGGGGTCGAGAGATTCCCCTACTCGCCTGCGCGAGATGCGCCCCACCGTGCCTGGGTCCCCCGCTCCCTGCAACGCAGGGATTCGGCCCATGCGCAACGCTGTTGTCGTCAGTATACCACTCGCGGCGCCTGCGGCAAACTCGCTACGCCCGCGCGACGGGCCGGCGCACCAGGTCGATCACCAGCGCCGCTGGCCAGGAGAAGTCCGCTCCGCCCAGGCCCGCGTCGGTGTAGGGGTCGTAGTACTCGTGCAGCCCCGCGCGCCGCACCAGCGCCACGGTCTCTTCGGCCAGCGAGGTGGCTTCCTCCCAGAGGCCCAGCGCCTCGAGCCCACGCGCGACGAGCCAGTTCACATGCACCCAGACCGGGCCGCGCCAGTAGCGGTGCGGATCGAACGTGGGCTGGTCGGGCGGAACCGACGGCACCATGCGGCAGCCCCGGCATCGCTGGCGGTACCGTGCCATCATGGCCGAGGCCTGGTCCGCCGTCACGAGCCCGCCGTAGATGGCGATCAGCCCCGCGACCGTGTCCACGGGAATCTGCGTACCGCCGCGCACGTCCACATCGCGGAACAGCAGGGTCGGCGCGTGCCACAGCGCCGCGTGGTAGGCAGCGCGGAAGGCGTCGAGGTCGGCGTCGGCGACCGCGGGCGGTCGGCCGAGCGCGGCCGCGACGCGGTTGAGGTCGAGCGCCGAGCGGTACCAGGCGGCGTTGAACAGCGCGTCGTAGACGAGGAACGGCGCCTGCGCCAACCGCGGCCCGACGCGGTAGTCCGCGGCGATCCACTCGACCAGGTGCATGTAGAGGTCGTAGTCCGCCTGCGTCGGGCGGTGGGCCGGCGCGACGATCGTGTCGTCCACCCGCCGGTAGGGCCGCGACGGGCGGAGCCCGAGCCGCACCGCGAAGTCCCAGCGCGGGCTGTTGTCGAGACCGCTCTCCCAGGGGTGGATGATCGCGACGAGCGGCGAGCCGCCCACCGTCCGGTGGCGCGCGAAGTAGAGCAGCGCCTCCCGCACCGGGTCGTAGACGCGGGCCCACCACGCCAGGCGCTGGCGCTCGTCGGGCTGGAGGAGGCCGACCGTGTACACGGCGGTCCCGAACACGGGCGGCTGCGAGATGCCGCTGGTCAACACGCCGGCGCGCCGCACCGGCACGGCGGGCCACCACTCCGGCCCCGGGTGGTAGTCGGTCACGCTCGGGTTGTAGCGGATGTGCGGGAGCATGCCGTCGGTCCACTGCGCGCCCAGCAGCGACTCGATCTCCCGCGCCGCGCGCGGCCAGTCCAGGTGCGCCCAGCCAATCGCAACCAACGCGGAGTCCCAGTTCCACTGGTGCGGGTACAGCCGCGGGCTCGGTCTGGTGTAGTCGCCCAGGTCGTTGCCGCGCAGGACCGCGACCGCCGCGTCGATCAGAGCGTCGTCGCCGGCCACGGCTAGCCGCCCAGCGCGTCGCCGGTGCGCGCGTCCATCAGCCGGATGCGCGCGGGGTCGAACCGCAGCCAGACCTCGGCGCCCGGCTCCGCGTGGAACTCGACGGGGGCCGTCACCTTGAGCGTCTCGGTGCCGGCACGCACCGTGAGCAGCGTCTGCGGGCCGAGTGGTTCGAGGACGACCACGCGGGCGCGCACGCCGTCGGGGGAGGGCGCGGGCTGCACGGCGATGTGCTCTGGCCGGATGCCCACCACGACGCTGCCGTCGGTAGCCTGCGGCACCCGGGGGAGCGCGATGCGCGCGCCCTGCACCTCGACGGCGGCGCTCGCGCCGTCGCGGCGCAGCGTGGCGTCGAGGAAGTTCATCGGCGGGCTCCCGATGAAGCCGCCCACGAACCGGTTGGCCGGCGCGTCGTAGACGCGGGCCGGCGTGTCGCACTGGACGACCCCTCCGCCGCGGATCACCGCGATGCGCTGGCCCAGGCTGAGGGCTTCCACCTGATCGTGGGTCACGTAGACGGTGGTGGAGCGCACCTCCTCGTGCAGCCGCTTCAACTCCGCGCGCATCTGCAGACGCAGCAGCGCGTCCAGGTTCGACAGCGGCTCGTCCATGAGCAGGACCTGAGGCTGCATGACGATGGCGCGGGCCACGGCGACCCGCTGGCGCTGGCCGCCCGAGAGCTGCGCCGGGTAGCGGTCCAGGAGCTGGTCGATCTGGAGGAGCGCCGCCCCGTCCTGCACCCGCCGCCGGACCTCGTCGGGCGGCACCCCGCGCATGCGCAGGCCGAACGCGATGTTGTCCCGGACGGTCATGTGGGGAAACACCGCGTAACTCTGGAACACCATGGCGATTCCGCGTGCCGCCGGCGGGGCGTCGGTGACGTCGCGGTCGCCGATGAACACGCGGCCGCCGTCGGGGCGCTCGAGGCCGGCCAGGCACCGCAGCATCGTGGTCTTCCCGCAACCGCTCGGACCCAGCAGCACCATGAACTCGCCGTCGGCGATCTCGAGCGAGACATCCGCGACCGCGACCACCTTTCCGAAGACCTTGCGCAGCCGCTCCATCCTGATGCTCGCCATGGTCTGGGCCTCCGCGGACGGTGCCTACCGGACGGTGACGCCCCACAGCGTCAGCAGGTAACGGCGGATCACCATGATGATGATCAGCGCGGGGACGATCATGAAGAAGCCGGCGGCGAACCGGAAGTCCGCCGGCGCGCCCGCGGACCCCACCGCGTTCATGACCAGCGCCGGGAGCGTGCGGGTGCGCAGCGTCAGGATCGTGGCGGCGAACACCTCGTTCCAGGACAGCACGAAGGTGAAGATCGCCGCCGCGGCCAGCCCGGGGAGCGCGATCGGGAGCGCGACCCGCAGGAACGCCTGGAGCCGGCCGCACCCCAGCGTCATCGCCGCCTCCTCGAGCTCGAACGGCACGCCCACGAACACGCTGGTGGTGATGATGATGGCGAACGGCAGCGCCAGCGCCGTGTGGACGAATGCCACACCGAGCAGCGTGTCGTACAGGCCCCACTGGATGAACGAGACCGCCAGCGGCACGGCGAGGATGGTGGCCGGGAACATCTTGGTGCCCAGGATGGCGAGGCGAAACGCCTCGCGGCCGGCGAAGCGGAACCGGGAGAGCGCGTAGCCGGCCGGCGCGCCGATGACGATCGCCAGCGCGATCGTGAGGATGGCCACGACCAGGCTGTGCCAGGTAGCCTGGAGCACGCCCTGCGCCTGCAGGAAGAACCGGAGCGTCTCCACCGACCAGGGGTCGGGGATGACGCTGCGCGGCCACGCGTAGAGCTGGGAGCGCGTGGTGAAGCTGGCGAGCGCGATGAGGACGATCGGCGCGAGCACCCAGGCGGTCACGCCGGTGACGGCCAGCGCGAGCAGCGCCCGCCGCGCGGCCGCGCTCACGTCGCGATCTCCGCCTCGCGGCCGCGGAGCAACCGCAGGTAGGCGACCGTGATGACCATCGAGGTCGCCATGATGAGCACCGCGTAGGCACTCGCGACCGACGGGTTCCGGTAGAGCGAGTACTGGAAGTACGCCTCGCCGGCAAGCACCGGGACGATGCGGCCCGCCAGCGCGATGACCGTCGCGAAGAGCTGGAAGGCCAGGATCGTCCGGATGATGAGCGCGGTCTGCAGCGCCGGCCGCATCAGCGGCAGCGTGACGTACCGCAGCTTGCGCCAGCCGGTCGCCCCGAAGACGTCGGCGGTCTCGAAGTAGTCCTTGGGGATGAGCTGCAGCCCGGCCACCAGGATCACCATCACGATGGCCGTGGCGCGCCACACCTCGGTGACCACGATCGCCGCGTACAGCCAGACCGGCTCCTCGAACGAGAGGAACGCGATCGGCTGGTCGATCACCCCGAGCCACAGGAGCAGCATGTTGAGCGTGCCCCGGTCGGTGAAGATCGACAGCCACACCAGGCCCGCGGCCAGGTCGGAGATGCCCAGCGGGATGGCGCAGACGTAGAGGAACCACTGGTGGCCGCGAAACCGCGTGTTGACGAGCAGCGCGATCGCCAGCGCAAGGATCACCTGCAGCGGGATGACGATCGCCGACAGCAGCAGGCTGTTGCGGACGGCCCCCCGGAAGTACGTGTCCGCCACCATCGCCTGGAAGTGGCGCAGGGTCAGCCCGCCGGAGGGGTCGCGGACGCTGAGGACCACGGCTTGAATCATGGGATAGACGAAGAACACGGTCAGGAACACCAGGGTGGGCGCCAGCAGCGCGTACGGCAGCCAGTCGACGCGGGCGCGCGCCACGGGCGCCGGGGAGTCGAGCGGCTGCTCGGCGACGGTCATCGGCGGAGCGGGGGAGGCCAGCGGGGCCTCCCCCGGTCACGCGGACCCTACTCCAGGCGGCAGGGCCGCTCCTGCGGGTCGGGCGGGGGGCACACCGCATTCATCGCCCGGTAGAGATCCTCCAGCTTGCGCCCCTGCGTGGCCAGCACGTCCGCCACGGGCCGGCCCTGGACGGCGATCTCGCGGAACGTGTCCACGTAGAGCGGGACGAACTCGCCGGAGCGGGCGCCGAGCCCGATCGGCAGGAGCGCCGTCCGGGCGTCGGAGGCGGTGGCCTGCGCCGTCACGCCCTCGGCCATGATCCGCAGGGCCCCGGTGGGCAGTGCGCCCGCGGCCTCCCGCACGGTCGGGAAGAACGCCACGCCCTGCAGCGTGGTGACCTGGGTCCGCGGCCGCGTCAGGTACTCGATCAGGCGCTCGGCAGCCTCGGGGTTCGGCGAGTTGCGCGGCAGGCCGAGCCCGGCGATGACGGTCAGGAACGACCGGCCGCGCGGACCCGCGGGCGAGGGTAGGATCACGAAGTCGTTGGGCCGTTCGCGCAGGGCGGGCAGCAGGCGGACGACGTGGTCCCAGGCGACCCAGACCTCGCCGGTCAGCAGCGGCTCGTTCATGAAGTCGTACCGGAACGAGGCCGGGTTGGTCACGGTCCACAGTCGCTTCAGGTAGCCCCACATCGTCACGGCGTCGGCGCTCTTGAAGCGCTTGACCTGCGCGCCGGTGAACGCGGGGTAGATGTACCCGTGCAGGAACCGTCCGTAGAGTCCGGACGGGCCCGCGGGAAAGCCGAGTCGCCGCTGGCCGGTGGCCTGCCGGATGTTCTCGCCCCACTGGAGGAGGTCGTCGTAGGTCATGGCCTGCGGGTTGCGGCCTGCGGGGAAGTGCTGCAGCGCCTGGCGGTTGGCGGCGATCAGGTAGGTCGCCTGCATCCACGGCACGAAGGTCTGGACGTTGTTGATGTTCCCGGCGCGGACCAGGTCGGGGATGAACGTCCGGTCGCGCCGGCCCTCCAGATTGCGGAGCACGGCCGCGACGTCGCGCAGCGCGTTCTCGGCCTGGAGCAGCGGGAAGTCACCGTGCAGCGTGCCGGCGAGATCCACGGTGCCGCGGCCCGCGCGGGCCTCGGCGAGCAGCCGGTCGATGAACGGCCCGGCGGTGTCCGGGACGAACCGGACGCGGATTCCGGCCTCGTCCTCGAACCCCTTGAGCAGGGTGTTCCGGGCCCACTCCTGTTCCTGGACCGGGTTGAGCTGGGTGGACGAGAAGGTGATCTCCTGAACGGGTGCGGAGGCGGCCGGGCCGCCCAGCACCGCCAGGATCAGCGCGAGCAAGAGGGTGACACCACGACGCGTCATGCGCTTCCCTCCTGGCCTGAGATGGTCTGCGGGTCCTCTCTACATGGTAGCATGCGGGCTCTCCGTCCGGATACGGCGGGGGGCGGCGTCGCGGCTCGGCCCAGGCGGCCCGGCGGTTGCATGGATATCCATGATCGTGTATGATTATTCATAACACCGCGCACCGTCGAGGGGGTCCATGGAGGCCACGCTCGCACTCGACGACGGCCTGATCGTGACCGGCCGGTCCATCGGCGCCACCGCGCCGGCCGGCGGCGAGGTCGTCTTCACCACCAGCCTGACCGGCTACCAGGAGGTCCTCAGCGACCCCTCCTACCGCGGCCAGATCGTCGTGATGGCCTACCCGCTCATCGGCAACTACGGTTTCCACGACGCCCACCTGGAGTCGGCGCGGCCGCAGGCCGCGGGCTTCGTCGTGCGCTGGGCCGCGCCGGCCACCGCGGACGGCGGGGGCCTGGACGCGTATCTGCGCGCCTGGGGCGTGCCCGGCATCGCGGGGGTGGACACGCGCCGGCTCGTTCGTCACCTCCGGACCGGCGGCGTCCGCCGCGGGATCATCACGACCGACGGCGGGCCGCCCGGCGCCCTGGTCGCGCGCGCGCGCGCCCTGCCCGACCTGGGCGAGCTCGATCTGGTCGCGCAGGTCTCCACGCGCGAGACCGTCCGCTGGCCCGGCGCCGGGCCGCGGATCGCGGTGCTCGACTGCGGCGCCAAGCAGGGCATCGTCGCGCACCTGCGCGCGCGGAGGTGCGAGGTGGTGCTGTTCCCGCACGACGCCGACGCCGGTGCGATCCTGGCCGAGCGCCCGGCCGGCCTGGTCGTGACCAACGGGCCCGGCGACCCGGCGCGCCTGGGCGCGATCGCCGCCCAGGTGCGGGCGCTGTGGGACGAGGTGCCGGTGTTCGGCATCTGTCTCGGGCACCAGATCCTGGCGATCGGCGCCGGCGCCCGCACGTTCAAGCTGCCCTTCGGCCACCGGGGGTCCAACCACCCCGTGCGCGACGAGACCACGGGCCGCGTGGCGATCACCACGCAGAACCATGGCTACGCGGTGGACGAAGCGTCCCTGGTGGGCACCGGGTTCGAGGTCACGCACCGCAACCTGCACGACGGGACGGTGGAGGGCATGCGCCACCGCCGCCTCCCGGTCTTTTCGGTGCAGTACCACCCGGAGGGTCGGCCCGGGCCGCAGGACTCCGCCTACCTCTTCGACCGCTTCCTGGCGATGGCGGCCGGCCGTGCCTGAGCCGCCGCGCGACCTGCGCAAGGTCCTGATCGTCGGCAGCGGCCCCATCGTCATCGGCCAGGCCGCCGAGTTCGACTACGCCGGCACCCAGGCATGCCGGGCCCTGCGCGAGGCCGGGGTCGAGGTCGTGCTGGTCAACAGCAACCCGGCCACCATCATGACCGACCCCGAGGTCGCCGACCGGGTCTACGTCGAGCCCCTGGTCCCCGACGTGCTGGCGGAAATCGTCGCGGCCGAGCGACCGCAGGGGCTGCTCGGCACCATGGGCGGGCAGACCGGGCTGAACCTGACGACGGCGCTGGCCGGGCTCGGCGTGCTCGACCGCTACGGCGTGGCGGTGCTGGGCACGCCGCTCGAGGCGATCCGGGCCGCGGAGGACCGCGCGGCGTTCAAGGCGACGATGGAACGGCTCGGGGAGCCGCTGCCGCCGTCGGTGACGGCGGCCTCGGTGGCCGAGGCGGTCGCCGCGGCCGCGCGCCTGGGTCTGCCGGTGGTCGTGCGGCCGGCGTTCACGCTGGGGGGCAGCGGCGGCGGCATCGCGGCGACGATGGACGAGGTGCGCACGATCGCCGCGCGGGGTCTCAGCCTGAGCGCGATCGGCCAGGTGCTCGTGGAGGCGTCGATCGCCGGGTGGAGGGAGATCGAGTACGAGGTGCTGCGCGACGGCGCGGACAACGCCGTCGTGGTCTGCAACATGGAGAACGTGGACCCCATGGGCGTCCACACCGGCGACTCGATCGTGGTCGCCCCGAGCCAGACGCTCACCGACTACGAGTACCATCTGCTGCGGTCGGCGGCGCTGCGCATCGTGCGCGGCCTGGACATCCGTGGGGCGTGCAACGTACAGTTCGCCCTCGACCCCGCCGGGCTGCGGCCGCCCGCGCCGGGCGCCGCCGCGGGCCACCCGGGCTACTACGTCATCGAGGTGAACCCGCGCGTCAGCCGCTCGAGCGCGCTCGCGAGCAAGGCGACGGGCTACCCGATCGCGCGGGTGGCGGCCCAGATCGCCCTGGGCCGGCGGCTCGACGAGATCGCGAACACCATCACCGGCGGCACCGCGTGCTTCGAGCCGGCACTGGACTACCTGGTGGTGAAGATCCCGCGCTGGCCGTTCGACAAGTTCCCCGGCGTGGATCGGACGCTGGGCACGCAGATGAAGTCCACAGGCGAGGCGATGGCACTGGGGCGGACCTTCGAGGAGGCGTTGCTCAAGGGCGTGCGCTCGCTCGACCTCGGCGCCGTCGGGCTCTGGCATCGCATGGTCGAGGGCTGGAGCGAGGCCGACCTCTGGGACCGCATCCGCACGCCGCACGAGCATCGGCTCTTCGCCCTGGCCGAGGCGCTGCGCCGCGGGGCCGACCCCGCGGCGCTGGCGGCGGCGAGTCGCATCCATCGGTTCTTCCTCGACGGGATCGCACGCATCGTCGCGGCCGAGCGCCGGGCCGCCGAGGACCCCGACGCCGCGCTGCCGGAGCTCTGCCGGCTCGGCTTCGACGATCGGGCGGTCGCCCGCGCCGCCGGCCTGCCGCCGCGCGACGTGCGCGCGCGCCGCCTCGCGCGCGGGCTCGTCCCCACCTACAAGTGCGTGGACACCTGCGCCGGCGAGTTCCCGGCCAAGACGCCCTACTACTACAGCACCTACGAGGACGAGGACGAGGCGCCGCGGGCGCAGACGCGCGCCGCGGTGATCCTGGGCTCGGGCCCCATCCGCATCGGCCAGGGCATCGAGTTCGACTACTGCACGGTCCACGGCATCCAGGCGCTCAAGCAGGCCGGGTGGGAGGCGGTGGTCGTCAACAACAACCCCGAGACGCTCTCCACCGACTTCGACATCTCCGACCGCCTCTACATGGAGCCGCTCGCGCCCGACGACGTGCGCGCCGTGGTCGAGCGCGAGGGCGCGCAGGGCGTGCTCGTGCAGTTCGGCGGCCAGACCCCGCTGAACGCCGCGCTCGCGCTGGCGGCGGCCGGGGTGCGCGTGCTCGGCACCTCGGTCGAGAGCCTGGACATCTCCGAGGACCGCCGCAAGTTCGCCGCGCTGCTGCGCGAGCTGGGCATCCCCCAGCCCGCGGGCTGGACCGCGGGGTCGGTGGCCGAGGCGGTCGCGATCGGCGAGCGCGAGGGTCTCCCGCTGCTCGTGCGGCCGTCCTACGTGCTCGGCGGCCGCGGGATGATCATCGCGCGCACGATGGACGACCTGCGCGAGGCGGCGATCGAGGCGCTGGCGGGCGAGGCGGGGCCGGTGCTGCTCGACCGCTACCTGGAGGGGTTGGAAGTCGAGTTCGACGCGGTCGCCGACGGGACGAATCTGGTGATCCCGGCGCTGATGGAGCAGATCGAGCGAGCCGGCGTGCACTCCGGCGACAGCCTGGCGCTGCTGCCGGCGCGCTCGGTGCATCCCGACGTCGCGCGCACCATCGTGGACTACGCCGCGCGCATCTCGTGGGCGCTGCAGGTGCGTGGGTTCCTCAACATGCAGGTCGTGGTCTGGCACGGCCGGCCGTACGTGCTCGAGGTGAACCTGCGCGCGAGCCGGACCGTGCCGTTCGTCAGCAAGGCCACCGGCGTGCCGATGGTACGGCTGGCGACCGAGGTGATGCTGGGCCGGTCGCTGGCGGAGCTCGGCCATTCCGGCATCCGGCTGCTGCCCGCGCCGCCCCGCTGGGCGGTCAAGGCTCCGGTGTTCTCCAGCGGGAAGCTCTTCGGCGCCGACCCGCTGCTGGGCCCGGAGATGCGATCCACCGGCGAGGTCATGGGCACCGGGCCCACGCCGGCGGCGGCGCTGCGCAAGGCGTTCGTCGCCGCGGGCGTGCCCCCACGGCCGGCGCGTCTGGTGCTGTTCTCCGTGGCCGACCGGGACAAGGTCGAGGCCGCGGAGGTCGCCCGGGCCGCGGCCGCCGCTGGCTTCCGGCTGGTCGCGACCCCCGGCACGGCGGCCGCGATCGCGGCGAGGGGCCTGCCGGTCGACGCGGTGAGCGTGGACGAGGCGGTGGGACGGGTGCGCTCGGGTCGCGTCGGCGTCCTGGTCAACACGCCCACGGCCGGGGGCCGAGCCGACCGCGCGGGCTTCCTGCTGCGGCGGGCGGCGTTCGAGCTCAACGTCCCGGCGCTCACCTCGCTCGACTCGGCGCGGGCGCTGATCGAGGCCTTCGCCGAGGAGCCCGAGCGCGACCTGGCGCCGCTGGCAGGCTGAGGTGGACGCGGCGCTCGTGGTCCTGGGCACCGCCGGCGCGCTGCCAACCGCGCGGCGCGACAACACGGCGCTCGTCTTCCGGATCGGGCGCGGGGGCGTGCTGGTGGACTGCCCGGGCAGCGTGTACACCAAGCTGCTGCGGACCGGGGTGGATCCGACGGCGCTGGACGCGGTCGTGCTCACGCACGCCCACCCCGACCACGTGTACGGGCTCGTCTCGCTGGTCCACAGCCTGTGGATGGTGGAGGGGGACGCCCCGCGCGCGCCGCTGCCGCTCTATGCGCCCGCGGGGGAGGCCGGGCGAGTCCGGGCGATGCTGGCGCTGTTCGACCTGGACCGGCGTGCGGCGTTCCTCGACCATCGGCCCCTGCCCGACGATCCTTCCCAGCCGTTCTGGGAGCGAGACGGGCACCGGCTCCTCGCGCACAGGGTGGACCACGGCCCGCCCGCCTGTGCGGTGCGATGGGACGCTCCCGGCGGCCGGCGCGTGACGTACTCGACCGACACGAGGCCGCTCGAGGCGCTCGCTGCGTTCGGGGTGTCGTCCGACCTCTTCGTGCACGAAGCGACCTACGGGAGCGGCGAGGAGTCTCTGGCGGCGGCCGGCGGGCACTCGACCGCCGAGCAGGCCGGCCGCGTCGCGGCGCTCGCGGACGCCAGGCGGCTGCTGCTCGTGCATCTGGGCGATCATGCCGATCCGACGCGCTGGATCGCGGACGCCCGGCGCGAGTTCGCCGGGCCGGTGGAAATTCCCGAGGACGGCGCAGTCTACCCGCTCGGCTGATCCGCGGGCCCGGCGAGCGCGGCCTGGAGCCCAGCGGCCGCGGTCTCGACGCCGCCGGCGGTGGTGCCACCGTCCACCGCGATCGTCTGCCCGGTGATGTAGCCGGCGTGGGGTCCGGCCAGGAAGACCACGACCGCGGCCACGTCCTCGGCCGCGCCCATGCGGCGCATCGGGATGACCTCGACCAACCGGCGCCGCTGCTCCTCGGGCAGGCCGGCCACGATGCCGGCGTCGATGGCCCCGGGCGCGACCGCGTTCACCGTGATGCCCCGAGGCGCCAGCTCGCGCGCGAGCACGCCGGTCAGCCCCACCAGCGCGGCCTTCGCCGCCGAGTAGTTCGCCTGGCCGGCGCTGCCGACCAGCCCGGCCACCGAGGCGATGTTGATGATGCGGCCGGCGGGGCTGCGCAGCAGGTGGGGGAGCGCGTGCCGGCAGCAGCGGACCGCGCCGGTCAGGTTCGTCTCCAGCACGGCCTGCCAGTCCTCGGCGGAGATGCGCATCGCCAGCCCGTCCCGCGTGATCCCGGCGTTGTTCACCAGGATGTCCAACCCGCCGGCCCACGCCGCGGTCTCGGCCACGATGCGGGCCACGTCGGCCTCGTCGCGGACGTCGCCGGCCAGCGCGAGCACCGGCCGTGGCGCGAGCGCGGCGACCAGCGCGTGGGCGCCCGCGGCGTTCGACCGATAGGTGAAGACCACGCGCGCCCCGGCCTCCGCCAGGGCGGCGACCATGGCCCGACCGAGTCCCGACGAGCCTCCGGTGACGAGGGCGGTTCTGGACGCGAGCGTCACGTTACGCGCGGCGAGCGACGACCTGCAGCCACACGCGGGGCACGGCCTGCAGTTGCATCTCCTCGAACGCCTGGCGGACACCGACCTTGAGGGCCTCCATGCCGACCTCGAGCGGCACGCCGGGGAGCGCGCCCTCGATGAACATGGAGAACTCGCTGATATCCTCCCAGGCCTGGCAGCTGAGCTCCTTCTCCTGGAACTCCACGACGGTCTCGTCGAACCCGTGGGCGCGCAACAGGGCCTGGTACTCGTCTGGCGACAGCCACTGCATGGCCGTCGCCTTGACCCCGCGCGCCACGTCGTACCCCCGCTCCCGCAGCCAGCGCACGGCGCGCAGCACCCAGAGCTTGTAGAAGCGCGGGGTGTCGCCGGGGTAGGCGCCGGTGAAGAACGTCGTGTTGAACGAGAAGACGCCACCGGGCCGCAGCACGCGGCTGATGCCGCCGACCACCTGGTCTTTGTCGGCGACGAGGTGGATCGCGTTGCAGAAGACGACCGTATCCACGGGCGGGACGAGCTGCGCGACGCGCTCGGCGGTCCCCTGGATGAACTGCACGATGGCGGCGCGGATGCGGGACGCCGCCTGGACCAGGGCGGAGGCCGACGGGTCGATCGCGAACACCCGACCGCGCGGCGGGATGCCCATCCACTGCAAGATGAGCTCGGTGACCGCCCCCGGGCCGCACCCCAGGTCCACGACCTCCGCGCCCGGCCGGATGCCGGAGTGCGCCACCAGCCAGGCGTTCACTTCCTTGAAGAACGGGTGCGCGGCGAACTTCGCGAAGGAAAACCGTTCGTCGGCGTCCGGCGTCCCGTTGGGCACCGTCGGCGCCGGGGCCTGCCAGGGAGCCTCGGACGCGTCCATGATGGTAGGATTATACCCTACGCGCTGCGGGCCGGGACTTCCTGCCCTACCGGTGCTTGATCGCCACCACCTTGGGCTGGAGGAAGTACCCCAGGTAGTCCGGCCCGCCGGCCTTGGCGTCGGTGCCGCTCATGTTGAACCCGCCGAAGGGGTGGACGCCCACCAGGGCGCCGGTGCTCTTGCGGTTGATGTAGAGGTTGCCCACCATGAACTCGCGCCTGGCGCGGGCGATGTGCTCCGGCGCGCGCGTGAACACCGCGCCGGTCAGCCCGAACTCGGTGCCGTTGGCGATCTCCAGGGCGTGGTCGAAGTCGCGCGCCTTGATCACGGCCACGACGGGCCCGAAGATCTCCTCCTGGGCGATGCGCGCGCGGGGGTCGACGTCGGCGAAGGCGGTAGGCTGCACGAAGAACCCCTCGCCGTCGCCCGGCTCGCCGCCGGCAACCAGCCGGCCCTCGCGCTTCCCGATCCCGATGTACTCCATGATGGTCTGCCGCGCACGCTCGTTGATCACCGGGCCGATCGGGAAGTTGTCCTTCGCCGGGCCCACGCGCAGGTCGCGCACGCGCGCGGCGAACGCGTCCAGCACCTCGCGGTAGCGGCGTTCGTGCACCACCAGGCGCGAGCCCGCCGAGCACTTCTGGCCCTGGAAGCCGTAGCCGGAGACCACGGCCGCGGCCACCGCCTCCTCCAGGTCGGCGCTCTCGTCCACGATGAGCGCGTTCTTGCCGCCCATCTCGGCGATGACGCGCTTCAACCAGACCTGGCCCGGGGCGACCTGGGCGGCCTGCCCGTAGATGCGGATGCCCACCTCCTTCGAGCCCGTGAATGCGACCATCCGGACCCGCGGGTGGAGGACCAGCGGGTCGCCCACCTCGCTGCCGGAGCCGGTGACGATGTTGAGCACGCCCTCGGGCAGGCCGGCCGCCTCGAGCACCTCGTGCAGGACGTAGGCGTTGGCGGGCGAGTCGCTGCTGGGTTTCATCACGACGGTGTTGCCCGCGGCGATCGCGGCGGTGGTCATGCCCGCGGGGATCGCGAGCGGGAAGTTCCACGGCGGAATCACGGCGACCACGCCGATCGGGACGTAGGTCAACGCGCTCCACTCCTGCGGGTGCGGCACCGTCTCGTGCCCGCGCGCCCACCGCAGTGCCTCGCGCGCGTAGTACTCCATGAAGTCGATCGTCTCGGCGACGTCCGCGTCGGCCTCGGCCCAGTTCTTGCCGACCTCGTAGACCTGCCAGGCGGCGGCCCAGAACTTGCGCCGACGGAGGACGTCGGCGGCGCGGAGCAGGATCGCGGCCCGCTCCTCGGCCGGGACGCGGCTCCAGGCGGCGAACGCGCGCTCGGCCGCGGCGACCGCCTGCTCCACGTGCGCC
>Ga0308411_10001629_pt1 | contig 15372 bp, 9 predicted proteins | sample HotsprottomLayer_2_FD_203530 | JGI IMG/M metagenome (GOLD analysis project Ga0308411, IMG submission 203530) | Hot spring phototrophic mat microbial communities from Octopus Spring, Yellowstone National Park, Wyoming, United States -... | ecosystem: Environmental > Aquatic > Thermal springs >...
CTTGGAAGGGCCAGGCCAACTGGCGAACGCGGCTGTCATCTCTCGCGACGGTCGGCGAGCGTTCATCGCGGCGGCTGATCGCACTGCTCGGGTTTGGGACGTTCCCGGTGATCGAGAAATCCGCCGCATGATCGGCCATGCCGCGAGTGTCTGGTGCATCGCCCTCAGTCCCGACAGCCAACGGCTGGCAACGGGGGGGATGGACGGCACCGTGCGGATTTGGAGTCTTGACTCCGGCGCGGAAGTCAAGCGTTGGGATGGTCACCTGAGCCTCGTTTCCTCGTTGGTTTGGACTCCTGACGGTTCACGATTGATTTCCGCGGGCCAGGATGGCGAAGTCATCGTTTGGGATGTCGCAACGGGAGTCGAGCGAGCACGCTGGTCGCGCCCGACCGACGTTATTCAAAGTCTGGCGTTAAGTCCCAGCGGGCAAAAGCTCTTCGTGGCGCTCAGCCATGAGGTGTTGAGTCTTGACACGCAAACAATGCAAAAGGTTCAGCAATGGGTCATTGGTCACAACATGGCCAGCTCGCTGTCCGTCAATCCGACTCATGGCGTGCTCGCTTTAGGAACTGATTCAGGACAACTTTTGATCTGGAACCCCGAGAAAGACGCCGCAATTGCCTCCATGCCCATCGAGCCTGGTGTACCCATCCTCTCCCTCGATTGGGCGCCAAGTGGCAAAGCCTTGGCGGTCGGACTCGGTGACCGAACCGTCCGACTCGTGCAAAGCGAGACGGGTCAAGTTGTCGGACGGTTCGAGCAGCACGCAGAAGCGGTCGTCGCCGTTGCATTTGTGAACTCGGGCCGAGAGACGATATCCATCAGTCGTGATTCCACCGTTCGGCGCTGGCGACTCACCCGATTCACCGATCTGACGGTGGCCCAAGATGCTGCTTCATCGGGAGACACCGACAGCCAACGCCGTGTGCCGACTTGGGAACCATCGGCCGTCATCCCAGCCGGAGGTTGGATCGACCATTTGCGGCTGTCAGCCGATGGCCGATGGTTGTATTTTCTGGACCGCACAAACCATCAGTTGGTCCAGATCGACACGGAAACGCTACAAAAACGCCGCAGTTGGAATCTGCCACGTTCTGTCGAGACCTATGTCACCGTGCCCAAGGACGGTGCCATCTGGCTCGTCGGTGAGATTCAAGGGCAACCCAAGGCTTTGGAATTAGATGCCCGAGAACTCAAGGTTCGGCGGCAGTTTGCACTCGAAGCCCTGCCTTATGACCTCGCGGTCAGCGAAGCGGGTTTGCTCTTCCTGAGCGGTCGAGAGCCAGGCTGGTCGGAGGTCACCATATACGACATCCACAAACAAGCCGTGGTCGGACGCTGGAGTGGTCTGTGGTCGCGGTCGTTGTTACAGATGAGTCCGGACCAGAAGCGCCTTTTCGTTGGGAGCCAAGGAATCGTCCCTGGGCGGATTGAGAGCTATGTGCTCCCCGTCGATCTGACAAAGAAACCGCAGCCCCTCGCCACGCTGACTGACGAACGCACTGCACCTGCTGGCCCGTTCTCGGTCTCTCCGGATGGACAATTCATCATTGCTCGAAACGGGGCGGTCTTCCGCGCTGAGGTGGATCGTGCAGCCGACCTGAGCTACGTCGGTCGAGTGGCGTCTCACCTTGATGTAGTCGTCGATCCGACCCAGGGCGCGTTGTGGCTGCTCGCCGCCGATGGCCGTTCCCTCAAGAAATATGCTTATCCCGATTTGAGGTGGCAAACCGATTTTGCGCTCGGCTCGCTCAATTACCGCATGACCGGAGACACGACGCGTCGCCGGCTGTACGTGGCAGGGATCGATGCGAAGAGTTTTGCGCAACCCCGGGTGCGCGAGCCGGTGAACATTCTGGTTTTTGACTTGAAATGAGTCGCGAGATTCTACAATCGCCTCCATGCCCACATTACGACTCATGTTAGAGATCGCAGTTGCCACCTTAGACGACGCGTTGGCCGCGGCCGCCGGAGGCGCGGATCGGTTGGAATTGAATACAGCACTGGCGCTGGGAGGCTTGACTCCCTCGCCGGGTCTGCTGAGCGAAGTCAAGAAACATGTTCGTTTGCCGGTGATGGTGATGGTACGGCCACGGCCGGGTGGCTTCTGCTACACGGAAACGGAATTCCAAGTGCTGTGTCATGATGTCGACTGGGCCTTGCAAGCCGGAGCGGATGGTATTGTGTTCGGGATCTTGCGTCCCGATGGTGCCGTCGATATCCCACGATGTGCCAAGGTGCGGAAGCTCATCGGCGATCGCGTACCCAGCATATTCCACCGGGCCTTCGATTGGACTCCCGATCAGTTCGCTGCTCTGGACCAGTTGATCGACTTAGGGTTCCGCCGGGTGATGACCAGCGGTCAACAGACCAGTGCTTACAATGGGGTCTGGCGAATTGCGTCGCTGCTGGATGAGGCCGACGGTCGCATCGAGATCCTTCCCGCTGGGGGCATTAACCGACACAACGTCCGGGATATTGTCAGCCGATCCTGCTGTCAGCAAATTCACTGCGGGCTACGACAGCTTCGCCATGATCCCTCGACAAAGCGGCATCCGCAAGTCTCTCTGAGCAGTTCATCTCGCGGACCCGAATCGGAGTACGACGCGACTGACCAGACCACGGTTGCGGAAATGCGCGCGCTGTTGGATGCGATGACCAGTTAAGCGACGGGAAGACTGGCGAGCCGATGGCCCATGACAGCAGTCCCAAGTCCACGCCCCGCCTGGGTAATCGGCTAGGTCACTATTCCCCGAGCCACCACCGCCGTCTCAATCGGGGACCATAGCTTAGGCCAAACTGTTTCAGCCCCACCTCGACGACGAGGTTCACCGCATGTTGGGGTGAATCGGTGAGCGTGAGACGATCTAGGTCGTGCGCATCGATTGTCCTCTCTCGGAGTAGCCGATCGTGAAGGAACTGCATCATGGGTTTCCAATATTCCACTCCCATGAGGATCAGCGGAAAATTCTGTATCTTTTCTGTTTGAATCAGTGTGGCTGTGGAGAAAATTTCATCTAACGTGCCGAAACCGCCGGGCAGGGTGATGAATGCGTACGAGTATTTAATGAGCAATAACTTCCGGATACCGAAATCGCGAACCGTGACCCAATGGTCCAGGTAGTCATTCGGCTTTTGTTCGTGAGGGAGTTCGATGTTACAACCAACGGAAAGTCCCCCCGCTTCGCGGGCCCCTCGGTTGGCCGCTTCCATGATGCCCGGACCGCCCCCAGTCATCACTGTAAAACCGGCCTTGGCTAAACGGTAACCCACTTCCCGGGCTAATTGGTAATGCACTTGTTGTTCGGTGAAGCGAGCAGACCCAAACACCGTGACGCAAGGGCCAACAAAGTGCAGCTTGCGAAACCCTTGAATGATGTCCCAAAACAGACGGATCGCATGAATCAGTTCCCGGACGCGTGATTGCGGCCCCCGCAGGAACAGTCTCTCGTCCGAAGGTGGTGGCCCAACGCCCCACTCCACAGCAGTTTGCGCCTCCTCGAGTGGGAGCGTCGGCATATGGTTTAACTGGGAATCGAAAGTCACGGCTAAGCGCCTCCCAGAGTGTGGATCCTATTCTTATCCTGCGGTTCACTGTGATGCGTAAACCGTTGACCTTGCCGCATCAGCAAACGGCGCGCACAATAAGATTTTCTGTCCGCGAGGCAAGACCGAGCAAGAAGTTGGGTGAGCCATGGCCAAGAAAAGTAAAGACGCCCGCTCCTATGTGAAGATGCAAAGCAGTGAAAGCCCGCACTGCTACTTTGTACAAAAGAATCGCAATAACACGAAGGACCGCTTGCAGTTGCGCAAATATGACCCAATTGTGCGCAAACACGTTATCTACAAAGAAGGTAAGATGTAGTTGATTGCAGCATCGGATGGTTTGGGAAATGGGCGCCGCTCACTGCTCGGCGGGAAGCGGTTTTCTTTCCCAAGCGATCGTTAATCTGGGTAATTTATCCCGTCGACTCGCGACACTGGAAACGACGTTACTCACCGCCCAATCCAGAGCGTGAGCATCCCCTTGCTCGGATCTGGTCCCTCCTTAAGATGAAAGTGACTCTGTTCACTCGGTGGATGGAGCCCCTGCCCTCGCGTTATAAGCCGATTGTTCTCTTAGGAGATCCCTGCATGAAGATCCGCACCCGTACAGGGCTGTTCACAGTGAGCGTTGTCGCTGCGTTGCTGGGACTCGCCCAACTTACAAATGCCAACGACGCGCAAGTCAAGCTCGGCGGCAACCCGAAAGTGCTCAGCAGCCTGTTGGCGAAGGACATCGAAGAGTTGCAAAAAGCCCTCTCCGCTGCTAAGCCAGAGAAAAAAGATATTAAGCGTGCGAAGGTGCTGGCGATGGTTGTCGGACTAACGGCGAAGTCCCTCGACGGGGAACACGCAGGAGTTGCGGCGGAAGCGGCCAAGATTGTCGCCGCGCTGGCAGCCGACAAGCTGGCGGATGCGAAGGAAGGTGCCAAAAGTCTCACCTCCGCGAAGACAGCCGGCAGCGCCAATATCGATCTCGTCAAGACCGCATTGTTTGACGACAGCGAAAACGACTGGGATCGCGATCTGTCCATGCAGCTGTTCAAGACGGTGCGTGCTGGGGGCTTGGGCATTGAAAGCAAGGTAAAGGCGTGGGCGGAGAAAGCCCCGAGCGGGAAGGACCTGGAACTCGTGGCTCCGTTTGCGCATCGGACGGCAGCGGTCGCCGCAGCCCTTCAGCAGATCGCTCCTCCCAAAGGCAAGTCCACGGACGAGTGGAAAAAGTATGCGACCGATATGCAAACATCGGCCGAACAGATCCTTGAGTTAGCCTCGAAGGACAAGCCCGACGGCAAATCGCTGGTGCAAGCCTTTAGCCGATTAGATCGCGCCTGTACCGTGTGCCACGAAAAGTTTAAATGAGGTGATCGGTTCGACGTTCGGCCATGTCGATCAACCGCGGGAGGCTATGGGAACACAGATCCCGCGGTTTTTTATTCTGCAACGGAGACGTTCTGCCTCAGTAAGAAAGAGTTCTCGTCCATCATCCCTTGGTCGTCGAGGCTCCAACAACCGAGGGAGTCGCACGCCGGAGCCAATCTTCCCAATACTTTTTCTGGTGAAGTTCACTGGATTGATCGAAAACCTCGTCAGGCATCGCACGGAGCGCGTCGCGGAGACGGTTGAGCGTAGTCGTACCCTTTTCGCGCTGTCCCATATAGACCTCGTAGCACTGCCATAACTGCGACAGGGCAATGAGTTCCTCAATCTCGCCTTTATAGCGCAAGGCGAGAATGTTGTATCGGCGAACAGCTTCCTCAAAATTCTCCATGAAGAAATAACATTCGGCGACTAGGAATGCGACTTGTTTCATTACAAGCCGATCGTTTTCGGAAAGCGTCTCATCCTGTTCCCGATGCCGGAGTTCATCTTCCAAGGGTTCCGCGATTTGCCGCGCCTTTTCGAGAAGATCGCGCATGCGCTTGTGCGCCTGTTCTCGTTCAGGAGCCGACAGATTCGGGTTCTGGGCTGCTCGACTCTCCTTCCCGGCCTGAAACCAGTAGCAGCGGCCCAATTGCGCTTTGGCATAGGGAATTTCCGCACTTTTCGGATATTGCTGAATGGCTGCGGTCAACGCAGTCTCGGCTTGGAGGAAATCCCGACGTTTGAAATGAACATAACCGAGAAGAAAAGCGGAGTTTTCGGCCTCTTCAGGATGCGATTGTCGAATATCCGGTTCGAGATTGCGGGCCAGTTCCTCTGCCACTTCGGTGAGACGTTGGATCTCTTCGTCCCGACTCGCGGCCGGCTGAGAGAGTACCAGACGGGCCATTTGATGTCGTGCCCGAGGCGCCATGGGATGATTCGGCTGAAGGCAAGCCCGATAAGCTTGTATCGCCTGTTCGATTTCGCCCAGGGCCTCGTGACCCGTCGCCTTCTGATACATCACTTCCATTTCCAATGGGGTGCCTTTCCCGAGTTGCTGCACTTTGTCCAACAGGACGACAGCGTTTTGCACAGCGTTGCGATCGCCACTTTTCAGGTAACAACTCGCGGCTCGGCTCAGCCATTTGGCCTGCTCCACACCAGGGCGTTCGGGTGTTGCTAGTTCTTCGGCTAAGAGAGCGGCCTGGCGAAACTGCTTGCCCGCTTCTTCCTCGGCATGCCGGGCTGCCTGGCCGGATTTCTGCCTCGCCTCGGCTTGTAATGCTAACCCCCAAGCAATAGCAATATCGGCCGCCAGTTCCTTGCCTCGCTGGGGACCTGACAAACGAATGAGGAGTTCCGCCAATTTGCTCGCCGCCGCCCACTCCCGCGCGTCCCGGAATTCTAAGCAGGCCCGCTCAATCAGCTCTTCTGCTTGTTTGCGGCTGTACAAACTGTTCCGATAATCTTCAGGTCTTTGAACGGATTTGAGAGCGTCCTCCAGGATCGGAACTGCGTCGAGGCGGTTCATGAGATCGGCGAGCTGCAACTCCGCCTTACGCAACAACGAGGCTTGCGCTGCTTCATGCCCTTTATCTTTGGCCTCGTCCCAAGCTTTCTTGGCGTCGTCGAGCCGCCCCGCCTTCCAATAGCACATTCCCAGTTCGTATTGGATCGTCCCACGATCAATCGGCGGCTTGCTAATGAAACGGATCTGCTCCCAAACTGTGGCAGCCAACTCAAAGTTACCGTCGGCTTGGTGGCAACGAGCTAGGAGCACCCGGGAGTTGTAATACAACTCCGGTGAGTCCGCGGCTTTGATCTCCTCTAACGCTCGTTTGGCCTCTGCAACCTGATTCGACCGCAGATACAACTCGGCTAATCGATGATAAGCCTGAGCACGAGATCGCCCATCGTTCAAGGCCAAGTGAGGAAGCTGTTGTTTGGTAGCCTCGATGGCACCCGCGATGTCCGGTTCGGGCAAACGCAAAGACAACTCGGCGATCATCTGCCAGCGGAGTGCGGCATCCTCCGGGTTGTCTGCTCTCATCAACAAGTCCAAGGCTCGTTGGGTGTCGGTACGGAGTTGATACAAAACACGACCCAAGAAGAAGGCCAATCGGGGCCGATCGGCTTCAGGCACACCCGCATTTTCTGCCTGTTCGAAATGGGTTTTTGCCTCTTTCCAATCGGCTTCGGGGTCCGCTGAATCGTCGGCTTTCTTGAGATAACCCCAACCGAGCAAAAAATGCATTTCACCCAGCAAATGGGGATAATTGGGGCCGACATCGAGAAGCCGCCGAAGAAGTGGGATGACCGGCCCGGGGTCAGAGGTCGGATGGCTCAGTGTACTTCGGGCCTCCACAAGATCTTGACGGACTCGATCGGCGCTGGCTGGTTTCCAGTACGGACGACCATACCAGACACCGACCAAGGCAGCCACACCGAGTAGGAACGCGGTCCAGGGCCAAACCGGACCTCGGCTGGAAGGCACAACGGCTTGTGGAAAATAATTCGGCGCCGGGATCTCCGGGGCAACCTGGTCTGTTGGGTTGGCGGGAGCCGAATTCGGAGACATGAACGACCCCATCCGTGGGTGACAAAGATTTTTCCTCGACGGGATTTGCGCAGATTCCCTTCCCCCTGTCAAGCCCGATCCCATGAGGGAAAACGACCGTCAGGACAAATTGGGCTTGCAGAAAAAATCCCACGATGCTATGCGGCGCGGCCGTTGCCAATGGAGACACGGGGGCTGCGAGCTTTCAGGGGGCAGCGAGCTTGCCGGAGAATGCCGGATTCGTCTCATCGTCGTCGTTCTAGGAGGGGGGAACGTGTACGTCGCTTGTTCCACGCTCTGTTTCGCTCGCCGTCCATTGGAAGAGGCACTGCAAATCATCGCGGACATGCGTTTCGCCAAAGTTGATCTCGCCATCCATGAAGATTCTTCGCATGTCAAACCGACGCAGGTCGCTGCCGACGTGCCGCGAACCGCCCAGATGCTGAAATCGCTCTGCCCCTTGGGTCTGGCGGCGTTTCATGTCCGCATCGAGACGGAGGAACCGGTCGAGTACGATCGCCAATTCCGAGCGATCTGCCGACTCGCTCGGTTGCTTTTGGTGCCTCTTGTTTGCATCGACGCCCCATCAACTCAGACACCTCTCGAAGTGACTCTCGATCGACTCAAATCTCTCGTCCGAATCGCCCATGCCGAGGGTATCATTCCCACTGTCGAGACTCTCACGGGAACATGGACGGAAATGCCCGAAACAGCGGTGGAACTGTGTCAACGGATCCCAGGCTTGGGCTTAACTCTTGACCCAAGTCACTATCTGGTGGGTCCGGCTCGGGGGAATTCTTTCGATGCGGTTTACCCTTTTGTTCGCCATGTGCGTTTGCGAGATACGGGAGCCGGTCCCCATGAGTTCCAAGTGCGAGTCGGCCAAGGACACGTGGACTATGGCAAAATCATTACCTATCTCACCAAACACCGTTACGACCGGCTCCTCACCGTCGATATCCGCGACGTTGCCGACTCGTCCTTCGCCATGGAACCGGAGGTGCGAAAGCTCAAGTACCTTCTCGAAAGCCTGATATGAGATGACCTGGCACAACCGGCGGCAGCCCCGACGCTTCACGCCGTGGAACACAGCGGGGTGCCCGATGCACCGGGTGTGTGTTCCCACGCGTAACACTCCGGGTATTTCGCTCACGTCAACCCACTGTGCGTACCTCGTTGTTTTTCGTTTCGCAGCAGTTGGTGCACTTCGTGCAACATGGAGAGATCTTCGCGGGTTTCGATGACAAGAACTCGGACCGACGATGAGTCAGCCGCGAGATCAGCATCTCTCAAGTTCGCTTGATTCTTCTGCGCGTCCAATCGGACACCGAGAAATTGCAGGCCGTTGCAAACATCCGCCCGTAGTCGAGCGTCATTCTGACCGACACCGCCGGTGAAGACCACAGCATCCACGCCACCCAGACTTGTCGCTAAAGCACCGACCGCTTGCCGAATACGCCGGACGTATACCTGAATTGCCAACTGGGCATCCTGGTGTCCCGAATCCGCCGCCTTTCGGACTTCGCGCATGTCCCCGGAAATTCCTGACAGACCGAGTAAACCTGATTCGGAGTTCAAGGCCAACTCGATTTGCTCAATAGCAAGACCAACGCGGCGATGGAGAAACAAAATGATGCCCGGATCGATGGAGCCGCTGCGCGTTGCCATCACCAAGCCTTCTAACGGGGTGAACCCCATCGTGGTGTCGATGCATTTGCCGCCGTGAATTGCTGCCGCGGAGCAGCCTTGTCCCAGGTGACACACGATCAATCGCAAATCGGTAGCCTGTTGCAAAATTTCGGGTACTCTTCTCGCACAGTAGGAATAGCTCAGACCATGAAAACCGTACCGCTGGATACCATGGTGTTCGCGCCAGGTCCGAGGAATGGCATACGCCCGCGCCTCTTCTGGCAACGAAGCGTGAAAGGCCGTGTCGAAGACGACGATGTGCGGCATCTCGGGCAGCTCCCGCATCGCAACGTCCAAGGCCTCGAGGCTCCGCGGGTTGTGCAGCGGTGCTAAATCGAGCAGCTGGCTCAATTGATCACGCACAGCTGCGTCAACCACGACGCTTTGCGTAAACGGGCCACCATGCACCCAACGATGGGCAACCGCTTGTAACTGCGGTCGGTCCCAATCTCGCTTGTGCCAGTCGGCCAAAGCACGTTGCAAAGCCGGTTCCGGCCGCCGCCAGGACACTTCCTCGTGCGGGCTACCGTCGACCTGATACCGTGTGATGATGCCGGACCAGTCAGCGGTCGCCCAATGCCGCCGTTCGCCGCTCGCGCTGAGCACACTCAATTTCAAACTGCTCGAACCGGCATTGATCAGCAACACGTCCACGTTGGGTGAACCTCGGGTATCTCTTGCAGACGTTCCTTCACATCCGCATCGCCGTGGCCTGATCAATACGGCCATTGCCAGTCGCGGACCTCCGGCATGTCTTCGCCGTGCTCCACGACATGGCGGCGATGCTCAGCCCGCTTTTCTTCCATCAGTCGAGAAATTTTGTCACTTCGATCTGCCAGACCAGGCACCCATTTGATCACATCAAGAACCAGGCGGAAGCGATCCATGTCATTCTTCACGGTCATATCGAAGGGCGTCGTGGTGCTCCCTTCCTCTTTGAACCCTCGCACATGCAAATTGCGATGATTTGTGCGTCGGTAGGTCAAGCGATGAATCAGCCAGGGGTAGCCATGAAATGCGAAAACGATCGGTTTGCTGGTCGTAAAGAGTGCATCAAACTCTGGATCGGTCAAGCCGTGAGGGTGCTCGGTGTGCGGCTGAAGTTTCATCAGATCCACGACATTGACCAACCGTACTCGGAGATCGGGGAGATGGCGGCGGAGGAGATCGACAGCAGCCAAGGTTTCGAGGGTCGGCACGTCGCCACAACAAGCCAGGACCACATCAGGCTCCCCCGCATGACTGGCGAAGTCCCAGATGCCGATGCCAGCGGCGCAGTGCCGGCAGGCAGCATCCATGTCAAGCCATTGGGCCTGCGGTTGTTTGCCTGCCACGATGACATTCACATAGTGTTTGCTTCGTAAGCAATGATCCGCGACGGAAAGCAACGTGTTCGCATCCGGCGGGAAATAAACGCGAATGACTTCGGCTTTTTTGTTCACCACCGTGTCGATAAAGCCGGGATCTTGATGACTGAAGCCGTTGTGGTCCTGCCGCCAAACATGAGAAGTCAACAAATAGTTCAACGACGCGATGGGCTTCCGCCAGGGGATCTCACGTGTGATGTCCAACCATTTTGCATGTTGATTGAACATGGAGGCCACGATGTGAATGAACGCTTCATAGCACGAGAAGAAGCCATGCCGCCCGGTCAGCAAATAGCCCTCCAGCCAACCTTGGCACAGATGTTCGCTGAGGATTTCCATGATCCGACCATCCGGCGAGAGTTCAGAATCGGTTGGCAAGATCTCGGCCATCCAACAGCGGGGCGATGCCTCGAACACAGCGGACAACCGGTTCGATGCCGTCTCATCGGGACCAAAGACGCGAAAATTCCATTCGTTAGCCTTCACGATGTCGCGTAAGAACTTACCCAATTCACGGGTGGCCTCGCACTGCACGCTCCCAGGTCGCGGAACCTCCACAGCATATTGGCGAAAATCGGGCATGTTCAATTCGCGTAACAGTAGCCCCCCGTTGGCATGCGGGTTAGCACTCATACGGCGTGGTCCTTGGGGGGCTAGCTCCTCCAATTCGGCCCGAAGTCGACCTTCGGCGGTGAATAACTCCTCAGGCCGATAACTCCGCAGCCAATCCTCCAGCAGGCGTAAATGTTCCGGTCGGCTGAACATTTCGGAGAGCGGCACCTGGTGCGATCGCCATGTTCCCTCGACCAGCTTACCGTCCACCTCTCGGGGACAGGTCCAACCCTTAGGAGTACGCAAGATGAGCACGGGCCAGCGGGGCCTCCCCCGATAACCCCCGGCTTGGGCCTCTTGGCGAATCCCGAGAAGGCGCTGAACGATCTGATCCAGCACCTCGGCCATGCGCGGATGCAAGACCCCCGGATCATCACCCTCGACAAAAAACGGCTCGTATCCAAGACCACGAAAATACGCGGTCAGTTCATCGTGGGAGATCCGAGCCAGAATGGTGGGATTGGCAATTTTGTAACCGTTCAGATGCAGAATCGGCAGGACGGCCCCATCGCGAGCCGGATGCAAAAATTTATTGGAATGCCAGCTGGCCGCCAGCGGTCCCGTCTCCGCCTCGCCATCACCCACCACCGCCGCGACAATCAAATCGGGATTGTCGAAAGCCGCTCCGAACGCGTGGGCCAAGACGTAGCCCAGCTCTCCGCCTTCGTGAATGGAACCCGGCGTTTCGGGGGCGGCGTGACTCGGAATCCCGCCGGGAAACGAAAACTGCTTAAACAATCGTCGCAACCCCTCGATGTCCCGGGTGACCTGAGGGTAGACTTCAGTGTAGGTGCCCTCCAAGTAGCTCTGGGCGACGACTGCCGGCCCGCCATGTCCCGGGCCACATAAAAAAATCATGTCCAAATCATATTGGTTGATCACCCGATTCAGGTGGCAATAAATAAAGTTGAGACCCGGAGTCGTACCCCAATGCCCCAGCAGCCGGCGCTTGATGTGTTCCAAACGCAAAGGCTCACGCAGGAGCGGATTGTCTCGAAGATAGATCTGCCCGACGGAGAGGTAATTGGCGGCTCGCCAGTAAGCGTCCAATCGACGGAGATCAACTGTCATGGGTTCCTCCCAAATAGTCCGAGCGATTTCGGCATTCCGTTATTCTGACGGAATTTCGCTCGTTCGGACACGAGAATGGACGATTCGTCCTCGGAATACACAGACTCTTCATTCTTTAAGGGGGCCGATCCCAAAAACGAATCGTTGAGTCTTAGCGCATGGATCTCCGCATCAAGTTGTCGATTCTCGCCGATGCCGCTAAGTACGACGCCTCGTGTGCAAGCAGTGGGGCCAAGGGGCGACGCACCAATACGCAACTTGGCAGCACCGAGGGGATGGGGATCTGCCATTCCTACACACCAGACGGCCGTTGTATCTCACTGTTGAAAATTCTTCTCACCAACTACTGCATCTACGATTGCCACTTTTGCGTCAATCGGATCACGAGCGAGATTCCCCGTGCTCGTTTCACCGTCGAGGAAGTGGTCCGACTGACGATCGAGTTTTACAAGAGGAATTACATTGAGGGATTATTTCTAAGTTCCGGTATCATCCAAAGTGTCGAATACACGATGGAGCAATTGATTGCCGTGGCCCGCAGTTTGCGACAAGACCACCGCTTTGGCGGCTATATCCATCTGAAGCTCATTCCAGGGGCCAGCGACGAGTTGATTCGAGAGGCGGGTTTGTGGGCAGATCGTCTCAGCGCTAATATCGAATTGCCGACCCAAAGCGATCTTCAACGCCTGGCCCCGGACAAAAAGCAAGAAACAATTGTGGGCGCGATGCGAGAGGTGCGACAATCCATTGAACAAATTCGAGCCGATCAGAGGGCAGGTTTACACGTACCGCGTTTTGCGCCGGCGGGGCAGAGTACCCAAATGGTGATTGGCGCTACGCCGACTCCCGATCGAATCATCCTCCAAACCGCGGCGGAACTTTATCGTGACCAGCAACTGCGGCGGGTCTATTTTTCAGCCTACAGTCCGACACCCCATGCCGATCCTCGATTGCCGAGTGGGCCGCCCCCGCTGATTCGAGAGCACCGGCTTTATCAGGCCGATTGGTTGCTCCGCTTTTACGGTTTTGACGTGCGAGAAATGGCAACGGATGCCGATGGCAATTTACCCTTAGATATTGATCCGAAACTGGCTTGGGCGATTGCTCACCGAGAGCGATTTCCTGTCGATGTGAACACCGCACCGAGAGAACTCCTCTTGCGAATTCCCGGGGTTGGTGTCCGGAATGTCGAGCGCATCTTGCGGATTCGGAAACACCATCGACTGACTTCGACGGACTTGCAACGCCTCCGGGTGGTTTGGCGCAGCGCAGCCCCCTTCGTCATAACCGCGGACTCCAACCCCGGGTTGAAATGGCTCGATCGCGTCGATCTCCGGCAACGCGTTCGACCGAAGAATACGCCGGGTCTCTTCGACGATTTGCCTCCGGAGGCACCCTCGTGATTGTTACCGTCTCCGATTTTTCCAGTTGGCGTGATGCCACACGGGCCTTGATCGCCGCATCGGTTGCCCCCGCCGATGTGACTTTTCGAGATCTTTGCGAGGGGCCTGGACTATTCTCTGACGCCCCACTGCCGGAATCGAATGGCCGGCAATTCGCCGTCGATCGGGAGTTCCTCACAGCCGCGGAAATAGCGTCTTATCATCGCCGCACCGACAAGTGGCAACTGATGTATCGGATTTTGTGGCGGTTAATCCACGGTGAACGGAGATTAATGCAAGTCGAATCGGACCCTGACGTGCTGGAATTGCGTCGTTTGGGCAATCACGTTCGCCGCGACGCCCACAAAATGAAGGCGTTCGTCCGATTTCGCCGCGTCGTCCATAACGATGAGGAACATTTCATCGCGTGGCATCGCCCTGATCATCGGGTCGTTCGTCTCACAGCCCCTTTTTTCGCACGGCGATTCCCGAAGATGAATTGGACCATCTTGACGCCAGATGAGTCGGTCCATTGGGACCGACACGAGTTACGATTCGGACCGGGCGTACCTGCCAGCGCGGCGCCCGAGGCAGATGCCTTGGAAGACTTGTGGCGAGCTTATTACCGTGCTACTTTCAATCCAGCCCGCATCAAACTCGCGATGATGCGTCGGGAAATGCCCGTGCGGTATTGGCCCACGTTGCCCGAAACCTTGATCATCGGCGACTTGTTGCACGAAGCCCCTCGTCGCGTGGCCGAGATGATTGATCGGACGAAAGGTTGTGGTTCCACAGCGACGCCGTTCGTGCCGACGAATGCATCTTGGGATGAACTATCGTCAGCGGTCGGTCAATGTCAAGGATGCGACCTCTACCGAAATGCGTCGCAGGTCGTCTTTGGGGAGGGGCCGTCCGACGCCCGAATCGTGCTCGTCGGGGAACAGCCCGGGGACGAAGAGGATCGAGCCGGGCGGCCATTTGTTGGTCCGGCGGGGCAAATTCTGAACGAGGTCTTGCAGGAGGCGGGGATCGACCGGGGAAAGGTGTACCTCACGAATGCGGTCAAACACTTCAAACACGAATCGCGTGGGAAAATGCGACTCCATCGACGACCGACGGCAAGCGAGATCATTGCCTGTCGGCCTTGGTTGGTTGCCGAACTTATTCACATTCAGCCCCGCGTCCTCGTCTGTTTGGGCGTCACGGCGGCACAGTCCGTTTTTGGGCACGGTTTTCGCATGCACAAAATGCGCGGTCAGGTATTTGAAAGTCCGTGGTGCGCGCAGACGATTGCCACCTATCATCCGGCGAGTGTGCTGCGCGTTTCCAATGAACTCGCGGAGCAGTACCGGCGAGCCTTGGTCCGCGATCTCCGCCTTGCGCGGAGCCTTGCCGGTTAAATCCGTCGAAGCTCTCCGACCGGTGTTTCATGGAAATTGCCCGACTCATCGACGCCCTGAAACAACCGACGGCTTATCCCGCACCGAGAGGGGACATCGAGGTCCGTCAAACGCACATCTCCGTCGTTTTCCTCGTTGGCGACACGGTTTACAAGATCAAGAAACCCCTCAACCTGGGTTTTCTCGACTTCTCCACGTTGGACCGTCGTCGATATTTCTGCGAACAAGAAGTACTGCTCAACCGCCGACTCGCACCAGACGTGTATCTCGGAATTGTGCCGATTTGCCTTGCCGATGACGGCGTGCGCGTGGAGGGGAGCGGTCCGGTTATCGAGTGGGCAGTCAAAATGCGGCGCTTACCGGACAACGCCACGTTGGAAGCT
>Ga0308411_10001632_pt1 | contig 15365 bp, 14 predicted proteins | sample HotsprottomLayer_2_FD_203530 | JGI IMG/M metagenome (GOLD analysis project Ga0308411, IMG submission 203530) | Hot spring phototrophic mat microbial communities from Octopus Spring, Yellowstone National Park, Wyoming, United States -... | ecosystem: Environmental > Aquatic > Thermal springs >...
AGCCTGGCGGCTTGCTCCACTGGGGGGCGGCGCGGTTGGGCGGAAAAGAGGGCAGTGGGTAAAGGGCACCCAGGCCGGCTGGAAAGCCGGCCGCAGGCTAGAAAGCCTGCCCCACAAGAGCAGCCTGGCCCACGAAACTCGGCCGCAGGCTAGAAAGCCTGCTCCACAACAAGAGCCTGCCCCACAGGGGGCGGCGGGGTGAGGTGGAGCGCGCAGTCGTGCGTGCCACGCCGCCAGTCTTGGCGGCGGATGGCGTGGGAACTCCCGCACAGCTTGGGATTGTGTGGCTCTGCCGGCGTGACCGCCGGCATGGCAAGCCTGGCGGCTTGCTCCACGCAGGCATCCGGTGTGGCAAGCAAGACTGCTTGCTCCACGGGGGCACCGGTGTGGCAAGCCTGGCGGCTTGCTCCACAGGAAATGCCGGCCGCAGACAACAATGTCTGCCCCACAAGCGCCGGCGGCAGGCCTGGAGGGCTGCCCGGCGAAAACAGCCTGCTCCACAGCGCGGCAGGGCCGCAACCAAACAGGCGTGACGGCGGTGGTCTCACCGATAACTCGCTCCCGTTGGGGCATGAAAGTCTTCGCGCGCGGAGAAGACTTCAGGGGTTTGTAGTACAGAGGCGGAGGGCACGGAAAAGGCAAACCACAGAGAACACGGAGGACACGGAGAAAACAAACCACAGCGCGGCAGGGCCGCAACCAAACAGGCATGGCGGCTGTGGTCTCGCAGGCAACCCGCTCACGTGGCGGCATGAAAATCTTCGCGCGCGGAGAGGATTTCAGGGGTTTATAGTACAGAACCTGATCCGCGAAGGGAGATGGGACCACAGATGAGGCGGGCGCTATTGCGGCTGTTCCCAGACCAGGGCGGAAAATTCGTGGGAGACTCGGAAGCCGACGCTCTCGTAGAGGCGGACGGCGTGTTCGTTGGCGGCCGTGACGGTCAGACTCGCCCGGGTGTAGCGGCTCTCCTGGAGCGCTAGGAGGCAACGGCGGAGGAGTTCGTAACCGGTTCCCGTTCCCTGATACTCCGGCAGCACGCAGATCTGCGTAATGTGGCCTGTGCCGGGGCTGAGCGTGCTGGCCAAGCAGATGCCGCACATCCGGCCGGCAAAGGGATCCCAGGCCACCAGGGAAGCTGCCGGAAAGAACGATCCGCAGCCGGGGTACTGGACGATGTTGTGAAGGAAGCGACGGGCGCCGCCGACGGAGCGGTACTGGTCATTCACCTGACTGTCGACGTGACGGGCGTAGGCCGCGGCGATGAGGCGGGCCGCCTCCTCCTGATGCTGAGGGCTCCAGTTGAGAACCAACGTCTTGCGGGCGGAGGGATGAGGGGGGAGGCGCTGGACCCGTCCCAGCTCGTATGTCATAAAGAAGCGCGGATAGACGCTCAGCCGCTCCGCAAAAGGCAGGGCACAGCGGCCGGGAGCCTTCAACAGCAACACCTGAGATTCGATCCGGAGGACCCCAAAAGCCTCGAAGAGGTCCTCGACTGCGGCGCGCAGCAAGGAGACTTCATGGTCCGTGGCGTAGGACTTTTTCCGGATATACAGGTCGCCGATCAGGCCCTTGCGGTCTTCGTAAACGTAGTAGACATAACCCGCGGTCTGGCCGGCAAGCTCCAAGACGTAACCGTAGAGGGATCCCGCGGCGGCGTAGCGGCGCACGAGCGAGGCGGAGGGGCGGAAATCCCAGTGGAAGCGCGCCATCCATTCGCCGATTTCTTCTTCCAGAAGGTCATCAAGGCTGGCCGGCGGGACCTGGCGGAGGTTGACCAGTTTCGGCGCCGGTTGATCCGTGGCGGCAGCCATAAGCGAATTATAAGGCTCAACTAGCGGGCGGCGGCGCGGCGTTTTAAGGCTGCGGCGACGACAGCGAGCTTCTCGGCGGAACTTAGGCGCGTGCGTTTGCTCAAGACGTCGTATCCGGAGCGTTCCATCCGCAGAAGAAGCTGGCGGTAAATTTCGATCAAAGCCCAAAGGGCCGGGCGGTTGGCGGAAGGGACCATTTCCACCAGCGGGGCCGACTCGCGGTAATAGGCCAGGGCGCGGCCGCCTTCGAAGCGGAACAGTTGGCGCACGGCCTCCGAATCACGGCAGTCCAGAATGTCCTGGCGGGAAAGGCCGAAGCGCGCCAAGTCCTCCTCAGGGAAGTAGACTCTGCCGCGGGCGGCGTCCTCTCGCACATCTCGAAGGATGTTCGTGAGCTGAAAGGCGACGCCGCACTTCTCGGCGAGGGCAAGCGCCTGCGCGGTGGCCGCGCCGAGGACGCGGACCACGCAGAGGCCGGCGACGGAGGCCACCTGATAGCAGTAGCGGTAAAGCTCGCCGAAGGCGGCGAAGGGACGCGGCTCCAGATCGGAGGCGACGCCCTGGATCATTTCGTGGAAGTACTCACGGGGCAATTGGTAACGCTCCACGGTCTGACGGAAAGCGGGCCACAACGGGTGGTTCGTTTCCGCGCCGTCCAAGGCCGCATCCAGATCCGCGCGCCAGGCGTCGAGTTTTCGGCGCGTGGCGTTGAGATCGTGCCAAGGCTCGTCGCTGACGTCATCGCAGTATCGCATGAAGGCGTAGATGGCGCACAGCGCGTCGTGTTCGGCCGGCCCAAGAAGCTTGAAGGCGTAGTAGAAGTTGCGCGCGCGGCGGCGGGTGAGCTGCCGGCAGTATTCAAAGGAGCGGTCCAAGGTTGCACTCATGCGGCCTTCTGAAAGACGCCCCGGGCAATGGCGGAGGCCAACAACACAACGCGGTCCGACTTGGAGATGACGGGCCGCCGCGTGAGAACGTCGTAGTTGGCCTCTTCAATCTTATCCAAAATGCGCAGGCCGCCGCGGCTGAACAATTCGATGTCGACGGAGAGCCGGCGGGCGACCATGCGGGCCAGAGGCAGGCCTTCCAGAAACAGGCCGCGGGCCCACGCGACGAGGGAGGCCAGCGTGCGGCGGAAAGCAGGCGTTGGGCGGCGGGCGAGCACGTCCTGGATGGGGCAGCCGTGCCGCTCCAAGTCTTCGAGGGGGATGTACAGCCGGCCTTTCTCGAGGTCCACGCTGACGTCCTGCCAGAAGTTGGCGAGCTGGAGAGCGGTGCAGGTGGCGTCGGAGAGGCGCTGGCGTTCGGGGTCGCGATAGCCGCAGAGAGCGAGCACGAGTCTGCCGACGGGGTTCGCCGAATAACGGCAGTAGGCGAGCAGCTCCGAGCGTGTCGAATAGCGAGTGACCTTTTGGTCCTGCAAAAAGGCCTGAATCAGATCGCGAAAGGGCTCGATGGGCAGGCCGTGGCGCTGGTTGGTGAGGAGGAGTGCGGCGAAGACGGGGTGTGAGGCTTGCCCCTGATACAGGCGGGAGAGTTCGGATTCCCACCAGCGCAGCAGCCGCTCGCTTTCGGCGGGGTCGCCGATTTCGTCGCCGAGGTCATCCGCCCAACGGCAAAAGGCGTAGACGTTGTAGAAATCCTGCCGGAGGCGGCGGGGCAGCAGGAGGCTGACCACGTGGAAGTTTTCGTAGTGGTGGGTCGCCAGCCAGCGCGTGTAGGCTTCGCCCTCTTCGGGAGTGAAGGGGCGCGAGAGAGCCTCGGGGTTCTTCAAAAACTGAGCGGGTTGGAGGAAGTAGGTAGAGAGGGTCACCGCGCTCCCCCACGCCGCATGTCAAGGAATGATGGCGGTCTTCAGATGGCCGTTATGGCTGGTCAAATAGCGCATGACTTCCAGCAGGTTTTGCAAAGGCTCCTGGCCCTTGACGAAGTCGCGGGCGGTGACATCGCCGTTGGCGATGACCTGGAGAGCCTGCCGGATATGGGCCGGGGTGTGGTGGAAGCTGGCCTTGCACGTGATTTCGGAGTAGTGGAGCAGCGAGGTGTCCAGGGTGATGCGGGTGTCGCTGGGGCAACCGCCGAAGAAGTTGACGGTTCCGCCACGGCGCACCATCTGAACCGCCATTTCCCAGGTGGCGGGAGAGCCGACGGCCTCGATGGCGGCATCCGCTCCGCGGCCTCCGGTCAAGTCCCGGACCGCGCGGACGGCAGTGGCAGGTTCGCCGACCTGGACCAATTCGGCTGCGCCCAACCGGGCCGCTCTTTCGAGCTGAGCCTGGCGGCGGCCCAAAGCGATGACGCGGGCGCCGCAGACCTTGGCCATGCGGACGAACATGAGACCGATGGGGCCCAAGCCGATGACGGCCACGGAGTCCCCCGGACGAATGGCGGTTTCCTCCAAGCCGCGCAGGACACAGGCCAGCGGCTCCGACAGGGCGGCGTCCTGGTAGCCGACGTGGGATGGGATCTCGTAGGTGTTGCGTTCGACGATGCGCGCCGGGATGCGGATGTACTCAGCGTAGGCGCCGTTGTTGAACAGCAGATCCTCGCAGAGGTTTTGCTGTCCGTGGAGGCAGTAGTAGCACTCGTTGCAAGGGGCCGAGTTGGCCGCGACCACACGCTGACCGGGCCGAAAGCCGCGAACGTTTTCTCCCACCTCGACGATGTCGCCGGCGAGCTCGTGGCCGAAGACCGCGGGCGGCACGATCATGCGGGCGTGGTAGCCGCGTAGGAAGACTTTGACGTCGGTCCCGCAGGTGAGCGCGGCTCTCACGCGGACGAGGATATCGCCGGGACCGATCTTGGGCACAGCCACCGGCTCCACTCGCAAATGCTCTTTGCCGTAGAGCACGGCAGCCATCATTTCTGTGTTCACTCTGACCGCCTTTGTGGTTGAACGATTATTTTCAAGGAATTTTCCCCAGGATGCAACGCCAGATCCATCCCCTTGCCGATGTCATCGAGCGGCAGGCGGTGAGAGATCAACTCGTCGAGGGGAAGTTCCTGGCCGAAGACCAGCCTGGCCGATTCGGCCTGCAAGTCCACCGAGGCGCTGTAGCAGCCGAACACGGTCCTTTCCCCGACGCAGACGTCTGCGCCCGAAAACTCTATTATCTCTTGTTTTGAGGTCTGCGCGAAGAGCAAGATGCGGGCGCCGGGGCGGGACCAGGCCAGGGCTTGGCGAACGATTTCCGGGGCGGAAGCGGCCACGATGACGGCATCCGCGCCCCGGCCTTCGGTCAGGGACTGGATGGCCTCCGGTATTTCGGGGTCTCGAGGATCCCAGGCCGCCGCGGCGCCAAAGCGAAGGGCGAGCTGCCGGCGCCGGGCGATCGTATCGGTGGCCACAGCCATGGCCCCGGTGCGGCGAACCAGGCCCGTAAACATCAGGCCGATCGGGCCCTGCCCCAATACGGCAACCACCTCGCCGGGCTGAAGCTGCATTTGATCCACCGCTTTCAGGCAGGTATTCAGGGGTTCGACGAGGCAGGCGCGGTCAAAGGGAACTCCCTCGGGAATCTTCTCCACCCCGCGCTCGACGATCCAGTCCATCACCCGGACGTATTGGGAGAAGCCGCCGCCGGCCGGCTCGAACCCGGCCGTGACGCCGACTTTCTTGTAGGTCTGGCACTGGGCGTAGAGTTTTCGGCGGCAATAGAAGCAGGACAGGCAAGGCACATGATGGAAGACGACGACGCGGTCGCCGGGAGCGAATTTGGAGACACCGGCGCCCACGCGGACCACGACGCCGGCCGTCTCGTGCCCAAAAATGCGCGGCGGGGGGAGCAGATTATGCTCGACTTTCTTGAGGTCGGTGTGGCAGATGCCGCAGCTTTCCACCCGCACGAGGATTTCCCCGGGGCCGCTCTGGGGGGTGGGGACGGTCTCGATGGCGATCGTGCTATTGCCGCGGTAGACGGCGGCCCGCATGGTGGGTGGAACCGGGAAGTCAGAATTCACAGGCGGCAAGGAAATCTCCTAAGGATTTGGCCGCCGCGCGGCTGCGGCGGTAGAGCTGATACAGTTCGGGAAACTGGGTGCGCGGATTCTCGAGAGCGGCGCGGAGGACGCGGGCATCGGTCAATCTTCCTTCGGGATCTCGGGCGCGGTTCAAATCCAGTGTAAAGGTTTCCCCGGCCAGGTCGGTGACGCTTTTGAGGCAGAAGAAGGGGACGCCCCAGGCCCGGGCGCGTTCGGCGACGGCCGCGGCTTCCATTTCGACGGCTATGGCGCCGAGCACGGCGAGGCGGGACTTTTCTTCGGCGCTCCCAACGACGCGATCGACGGAAACCACCGGTCCCTGGCGGTGGGGGAGGCGGCACTGGGGCAGGGAGGCGGAGAAGCGCCGGCCGCGCTCGGCGTCGATCACTTCGCTGGCGGCCAGGACGCCGGCAAGGCCTAGCTCAGAGCTGAGGGCTCCGCAAAAGCCGACGCTGGCCAAGGCCTGGGGGCGGCAGCGGTTCCAGGCGACTTCGCAGGCTTGGGCGGCCAGCCGCATTCCGCTGCCGTGGGCCGCCAGGATGAAGCGGCGGGCGCCGAGGCGGACCGAGCGGGCAAAACGCAACGGCCAGGACAGTTTTTCCTCATCCCGGCACCGGCGCCGGAATCCGGCGAACTCTCTGGCTTCCGCGGCGATCAACAAGAGCGTTTCCAAATCAGCAGTACCCGTTTGAACGAAACCAGGCGACCGCGCCGGCCAAGGCCTGATCCACCGGGCCGGGGGAATACCCCAGCTCGCGTTCCGCTTTCCTGTGGGTCACCCACATCTTGCTTCTGGACATCCGGACGGCATCCAGCGGGACGCTGGGCGGCCGGCCGGTCACGCGGCTCCAGGCCGTGCTGGCAACGCCCGCGGCAAACGCGACAAAGTAGGGGATGCGGAGAGCGGGCGCTTTGAGGCCGGCGATGCGGGCGAGCCGCTGGAGGATCTCCTGCAAGGTCAGGTTCTCCGCCCCGAGAATATATCGCTCACCGGGCCGGCCACGCTCAAAGGCCAGCCAGTGTCCCAGGGCGACGTCGCGCACGTCCACAAGATTGAGCCCGGTGTCCACGAAGGCAGGCATGCGGCCGCGCAAGAAATCCAGGATGATCTTGCCGGTGGGCGTAGGTTTGAAATCGTGATCGCCAACGGGGGCGGTGGGATTCACAATCACCACAGGAAAGCCCTCCGAAGCGCAGCGAAGCGCCACTTGCTCGGCCAAGAATTTTGAGCGCTTGTAAGCGCCGGTCATATCCTCCAGCGTCACCGGGGTGGTTTCATCGCCGAGTCCGCCGGGGACGAAGCCGATGCAACCGACGGTGCTGGTGTAGACCACGCGCTCGACGCCCGCCCGGCGGGCGGCGTCAAGCAGGTTGCGGGTGCCGTCTACATTCGAACGGTAGAGTTCCTGCGGGTCCGGCGCCCACAGGCGGTAATCGGCGGCAACGTGGAAGACGGCGCCACAGCCGGCGACGGCCGTCTGGAGCGAGGCGGGATCGCGCAGGTCGCCGGTGACGGTTTCGGCGCCCAGTTCGCGCAGGCGGCTGCCGGGGCGGAGCAAAGCGCGAACCCGCGCGCCGCGCTCGAGCAACAGGCGGGCGACATGCCAGCCGACGAAGCCGCTGGCGCCCGTTACGAGGACCGGTTTGGCAAGAATGCTTAACGCAGAACCCATTGCAGGAGCCGGAGGTTGTCCCCGGGCTTGGCGTTGATGCCCAGGGCGGCCGACGGCTCGTAGCCGCAGTGCACCATACAGTGCTCGCAGCGGGGATCTTTGCCCCGGCCATAGCTCTCCCACGGCGTTTTCGTCATAAACTCCTCAAAGGTCTCATAGTGGGCGTCGGTGATCAAGTAGCAAGGCGCCTTCCAACCTTTGGTGTTGTAGGTGGGGTTGCCCCAGGCGGTGCAAGGCAAATCGCGCTTGCCCTGGAGGAAGTCGAGGTAGACCGGGGTGCTGTTGAGTTTGAAGCGGCGCGCAAGCCGGTCGATATCCTTGAATTTCTCGTGGACGTCCTCGCGGGTCAGGAAGATCTCGCGGTCGTCGACGGCGGTGTAGCCGTAGGCGGGCGACAGCATGTGCCCGTCGAGCTTGAGGGGCTCGAGGAACTCGAACAAGGCCTCAATCTCCCGCATGTCGGTCTCTTTGTAGACGGTGGTGTTGGTGGACACCTTGAAGCCGGCGGCCTTGGCGGCCTTGATCCCGTCGATGGCCTGCTGGAAGACCCCTTTGCGTTCGACGGCGAGGTCGTGGGTTTGCTCCAAACCGTCCAGGTGCACGTTGAAGAAGAAGGAGACGTCGGGCTCGAACTCGGCCAGCCGCTTGCGGATGAGCATCCCATTGGTGCAGAGGTAGATATGCTTGCGGCGGGCGCGCAGTGCGCGGACCAGCTCGCCGATGTCCGGGTAGAGCAAGGGCTCGCCGCCGCAGATGGAGATGACGGGCGCGCCGCACTCGTCGACGGCGCGGAGGCACTGCTCGACGGTGAGCTTCTGGGTGATGGTGGATTCGTACTCGCGGATGCGGCCGCAGCCGGTGCAAGTGAGGTTGCAGGCGTGGAGCGGCTCGAGCATGAGCACCAGGGGGAAGCGTTTGTGGAGGAGGGGATGGGCTTCGGCAGAGGCGGGACGCTGAGCCGGACGGTGCAGGATCTGGAAGGGGTTGCCGGCGCCGTTGCCGTTGCCGGAGGTGAGATCTTGCTGCCATTCCGGCTTGGGGCGGCGCTTGTTGCGGGCGATATAGGCGGCCATGGAAGCCGTCATGGAAAGTGGAAATCTCATGCTGCCTCCCTTGGGCGCGGGCTTTGGCTTTTCTGAACTTCAGCCAAGGCCAGCAGAGGAAACGATTGCCGGTAGAGGTGATACGTCAGATAGAAAACACGGGGAAATCCGGTCCCGGTGGCGAGGTCCTCGTGCCAGGAGCCGTCGGCCTGCTGAGTCTTGAGCAGGTACTGAACTCCGTCCTGCAAGCTGCGGCTGGCGGTGTCGCCCGCGGCGAGCAGGCCCAGCACAGCCCAAGCGGTTTGCGAGGCGGTGCTGGGGGCAGCCACGAAACAACCCTCGTCATAGCCGGCGCAGCTTTCGCCCCAGCCGCCATCGGGGTTCTGAACCGAGCGGATCCATTCGGCGGCCCTCAGAATATGGGCCTCGCGTTCGGATTGGCCGGCGGCGCGCAAGCCGCGGAGCGCGAGAAAGGTTCCGTAGAGGTAGTTCACGCCCCAGCGGCCGTACCAGCTTCCGTCGGCCTCCTGCGTGCGGATCAGGTACTGAACCGCGCGCCGAACGGCAGGGTGGGCGCAGTCCAGACCCCAGGCGCAAAGCGCTTCGAGAACCCGGCCGGTGATGTCGGGGCAACTGGGGTCGAGCATGGCGTTGTGGTCGGCGAAGGGGACTTCACTGAGGGGCTTCCAGTTATTGTCGGCGTCGAAGGCCGCCCAGCCGCCGTCGCGGGATTGCATGGCCAAGAGCCAGCGGATGGCCCGCCGGACGGCGGACGGCGCCTCCCCGGGGGACTCGCGCAGGGCCAACAGGACCATGGCGGTATCGTCGATGTCGGGGTAGAACTCGTTGGCGAACTCAAAATACCAGCCGGAAGGCTCGACGCCGGGCCGTTTGACCGCCCAGTCGCCTTTGCGGCGTACTTCTTTGGAAACCAGCCAGGCGGATGCTTTCGAAAGCGATTCGGCTGGACCGCCGGCGCGGGCCAGGGCGAAGGCGGCGATGGCGGTATCCCAAACGGGCGAGAAGCACGGCTGGAAGAAGAAGCGCTTTCCGTCGTCGACCAGCAAGCGGAAGAACTGGCGCTCGGCTTCGGCGAAATCGGGATGGTTGCGGCTGTAGCCCAACGAATCCAGCGCCATGAGGATGTACATCATGGGCGGGTAGATGGCGCCCAATCCATCCGAATAGCGGGTGTGCTCCAGCATCCAGCGTTCCGCCTCGCGGATGGCCTTGCGCCGGAGGGCGCGGGATCCGTGCTTGTCCCAAAACTTGAGCAGGCGGTCCAGGCCGAGGAACAGGTTGCGCCAGCTCAAGCGGCGGAGACTCGGCGCATAGGTCATGGGCGCGCCGGGCAGGAAAAGCTCCTTGAGATGGAAGCCATCGGGAACGGGACGCCGCGGGTTGAGGGCGTGGAGGATGGAGAGGGGAACGACGATGGTCCGGGTCCAGGAGGACATCTGGTAGATGAAGTTGCCCGGCAGCAGGATCATCTCCGGGGGGATGGAGGGGCAGTGTTCCCGTGGATAGAGGCCGAAGAGGCTGAGGTTGATTTTGACGTAGCTATTGGCGGCCTGGATGCCGCCGAGCGAGAGGATGACCTGGCGGGCGCGAGTCAGCTCAGGGCTGGTTTCGGGCAGGCCTGCCAGCTTGAGGGCGAAATAGGCCTTCACGGTGGCGCTGACGTCGGCGGGCCCATGGGGATAGATGTTGAAACCGCCGTCCGGCAACTGGCGGGCGAGGATGGAGGCCGCGGCCTTTTGGACGAGGCTCGAGGTTGGGGGTCTCCAGACGCCGTCTACGGGAGGGTGAAGGAACAACTGAAGCAGGATGAAGTCGGACTCGAGGGTAGTGTCGGCGGTCAGCTCGCCCCACCAGTAGCCCTCGGGATGCTGAAGGTGAAGCAGATGCTCTGTAGCCCTGGCCAGGGCGTCTGAGACGTCCAGGCTTTCGGAGCAGGGCTGGAGCTGGGGGGTCATGCTCGCACGGGCAATGAATTTCCGGCCGAGAGGTGGACCAGCTCGGCGGGCAACTGAAACCGGATGTCTTCCTCTTTCACTTCCAATTCTCGCAAGTTGTCGAAGCCCAGCGAGCGAAGCCGTTCCAGGAGCTCCTGGACCAAGTTCTCGGGGGCGGAGGCGCCGGCGGTGACGGCGACGGTGGAGACGCCGGCCAGCCAGGCGGGGTCGATCTCGGAAGCGTCGTCGACGAGATGAGCGGGAACGCCGTGGGATTGGGAAACCTCGACGAGCCGCCTTGAATTGGAGCTATTGCGGGAGCCCACGACGAGCAGCAGGTCGCAACCGGCGGCAGCCGCAGCCTTGACGGCCTGCTGGCGGTTTTGGGTGGCGTAGCAGATGTCGTCGGCGGCCGGGCCGCGAATCGCGGGGAAGCGCTCTTTGAGCCGCTCGACGATGGCGCGGGTTTCGTCGAGGCTGAGGGTGGTTTGGGTGACGTAGCAGACCTTGGAGGGGTCGGGAACCTGGACGCGGTCGGCCTCTTCGACGGTCTCGACGATGATGGTGGATTGGGGCGCTTCGCCGAAGGTGCCTTCCACTTCCTCGTGGTCCCGGTGTCCGATCAAGATGATGGTGTAGCCGAGCTGGGCAAAGCGGACGGCCTCCAGGTGGACCTTGGTCACCAGAGGGCAGGTGGCGTCGATCACTTTCAACTGGCGCTCCGCGGCCAGCTTGCGCACGGCGGGCGAGACTCCATGCGCGCTGAAGATGACGCGCGCGCCGGGCGGGGCCTCGTCCACTTCGTTGACGCAGATGGCGCCCATGGCTCTGAGCTCGTCGACAACGTGGCGGTTGTGGACGATTTCTTTCCTTACATAAACAGGGGGTCCATAGGCGGCCAAGGCGATCTTGACAACGTCGATGGCCCGCACCACCCCGGCGCAAAAGCCCCGCGGGGTGAGCAACAGGACCGTCCTATTCCCAGTTGAACCGGCCAACTCACTCTGAGGCATCAAGACAAAGCTCATTATAGCAAGCGTTTGCGGGGCAAGAATGAAGTAAACTTCGGACATGGGCTTCTGGAATGTTTTGGAAGTCGGCGGCTGGGGCGCCATTCACTTGTCTGCGACAAGCGGCGGCATCACGGGGGTTCGTATCAGCGAAGATACGGCGGGGTTTCTGATGGATCAGGCGCGGCGGACGGGAGAGCAGGAGTGGGAGCGCGGCGAGGGCGGGCTGCTGGCGGAAGCGGGAGCGCAAATCCGGGAGTACTTGGAAGGAAGGCGGCGCGAGTTCGACTTGCCGCTGGATCCACGGGGGACGGAGTTCCAGAGAGCCGTTTGGAAAGCGCTCGGGGGAATCCCTTACGGAGAGACGAGAACTTACGGCGAGATTGCCCTGGCCGTGGGGACGCCGCGAAGCGTGAGGGCGGTCGGCGCAGCCTGCGGCGCGAATCCGATTGCGATTGTCGTCCCCTGCCACAGAGTCGTCGCCAAAGGGGGCGGTTTGGGCGGCTACTCGGGGGGGCTGGAGCTGAAGCGGCGGCTATTGGACCTTGAGGCGGGCGCGGTGAATCGTCTCCTTCACCAGGCGTAGGAGTTCCTCCTCGCCGTCTACGGTGATTCCAATGCGCAGGTAGTAAAGCCGCAAGGGGGCGGCTAGTTCGCAAGCGCCTTCGCAGAGGTTTATGGCGTCCTTTTCGGTGGTGACGAGCGCGGCAGCGCCGAGGCGGACCGCCTCTTGAGCCAGGCGCCGCAGCTCCATCGGCCTGTAGGAGTGGTGGTCTCCAAAGCTGCGCTGAAACAGCGGCCGGCAGCCTAAGCCGCGCAGGGTCCTCCAGAAGGAAGCCGGGTTGGCGAGTCCGCAGAAGGCGGCCAAGGGGGCGCCGGGCGGAGGCGAAAGCGGGAGGGCGGCGCCGGTGCGGCAGTCGATCCAGGCCTCCGGGACGATGCGGGCCTTTAGGATGGGGGCGCGCGGGTTGATCTGGCGCAGGCGAGTAGTGAGACCGCGGTAGCTGCGGTGGGGTTCACAGCGGGTGAGAAGGATCAGGCCGGCGCGCCGCAAAGCCTCGACGGGTTCGCGGAGGCGGCCAAGGGGGAACAAGTTGCCACCGCCGAAGGGGTCCAAGGTGTCGATGAGGACGATGTCCAGGTCCCGAGCCAAGCGGACGTGTTGGAAGCCGTCGTCGAGGACCAAGATATCGGGGGCGAACCGTTGCTCCAGGGCGCGGCCTGCGAGGTAGCGGTTGGCGCCGATCGCCACCGGAGCGAGGGCGGCCCGGAGAAGGAGCTGGGCCTCATCGCCGGTGCGCGCCACCGGGAGGGGAGCGCCGGCTTCGGCCAGCGTGATTTTCTCGGGCACGCGGCGGCGGTAGCCGCGGATTAGGATGCCGGGCTGTAGGCCGTCCTCGCGGAGCCTCCGCACCAGCCACAACACGAAGGGTGTCTTGCCGGAACCTCCCAGGGTTAGATTGCCGACGCTGATGACGGGGGTTTGGAGGCGGCGCCGGCGGGCGAGGCTCCAACGGCGGCCGAGGGCAGCGGCTGCGGCCCAGAGTTGGGAGAGCAGCCAAAGGAGCTGGAACAGGGGGAATGGAGGGTGGTCGTAGGGGATGGCGGAGTCCCAAAGCTCCGCGGCGGCTTCGAGAACCCGTGAGGTGGCTCCCTTCCGCGCTTCCGCGATCTTCCGTGCGCTTTGGCCGAGGCTAAGGCAGGCGGCAGGGTTCAGCAGCAACTGCGTGGCTGCGGCTGCGAGTTCGCCGGGACGCGAGATGGCAACGCAGGCGTTGGCTTTTTGGAACTCCTCCGCGATTTCCGCGAAGTTTTCCATGTGGGGCCCGAAGATCACCGGTCTGGCGTAAAAGGCGGGTTCCAGGAGGTTGTGGCCGCCGCGGTCGGCCAGCGAGCCGCCCATGAAGACGACGCTCTCGAGGGTGAACAACGAGGCCAGCTCGCCGATGGAGTCGAGCAGCAGTACGCCCGGAAGGCGCTCCAGGCGGGCGCCGGAGGCCAAGCCGGTGCGGCGCACAAAAGGAATCCCGCGCTGGGCGAGTTTGGCGGCGGCGGCCTCGAAGCGCTCCGGCTTGCGCGGAACCAGGATCAAGAGCAGGCGCGGGAATTGTGGGGCCAATTCAGCAAAGGCGTCCAGGACGGCGTCGTCTTCATCGACATCGCCGGGACGTGCGGGCGGCATAGTGCTGGCGGCGATGAAAACGTGCCCGGGGGCGGTCTGATCCAGGAAGTGCCGGATCTCGGCGGGGATGGCGGAAGGGCCGGGCTGAAAGTCGTACTTGAGGTTGCCGGCGTCCAGCACGCGGTCCGGCGGCGCTCCCAACTGGAGGAACCTCTGGCGGCTGAGAGCGCTCTGGGCCAGGATGCGGTCGGGCAGGGAGAGGACGGCTTGGAAGAAGGCACGGAAGCGCAAGTAGCGCGGGAAGGCCGCGTCGGAGATGCGGCCGTTGATGAGGAGCAGGCCGCAGCCGGCTCGCTTGGCCTCGCGGTAGAGGTTGGGCCAGATCTCGGTTTCGGCGATGAGGACCAGCGCCGGACGGAGGGTTCGCAGCACGCGGCGGACGGCGAAGCAGTAATCGATGGGAGCGTAGAAGACCCCATCGGCGAGGCCATTCAGCCGTTCTGCGGCAAGGGCGCGGCCGGCGAGGGTGGAGGCGGAGACAAAGACCGGCGCGCCGGGGAGCTCGCTGCGCAGGCGGCGCAGCAGAGGCACGACGGAGAGGACTTCGCCCACGGAGACGGCGTGCAGCCAGATGGCGCCGGCCGTTGTCTGGCGGAAGGAAGCCGGAAGGAAACCGAGCCGTTCGTAGAACCGTCCGAGATAGCGGCGATTCTTGACGATGCGCCCCAGGAAGTAGAGTATCAGTAGGGGCGAAGCGGCCCACTGGAGGGCTCTGTAGATGAGAAGCGCGAGCGTAGCATTCAAATCAGTCGTTCTCCTCCTGAGTATAGGCGCACTGTGGGGGGCGGACAAGGAAAAGCCCTTCAAGCCGGGGCCAATCGAGTCTTACCCCTGCCGTCTCACGCAGGAGAAGGTGACCATCGCCGCCGAGCCGTTCGACAAGGAGGAAGAGACCAAGACCGCCTTCGGCAAGTTGAATCCGAACCGCTACGGCATTCTGCCGGTGCTGGTGTTGATTCGCAATGACAGCGAAGAAACGATCAGCCTGGAGGACCTGCGCGTGGAGTACATCACGGAGGCCCGTCAAAGGATTGAGGCGACTCCGGCGCGCGATGTGGCCAAGACCAATTCTCCAGCGCGGCCGCGCGTGACCCCTGGGCCATGGCCGGGGCCGGTACCGCGCGGCACGCGGAACAATCCGCTGAACGCCTGGGAGATCGAAGGACGGGCGTTTGTGGCGCGCATGCTGCCCCCGGGAGAGACGGCCAGCGGCTTTTTCTACTTTCAGGCCCCGCATAGGGCGGGAGCCAGCCTTTACATTACGGGCATCAAGGAAGCCCGGAGCCGGCGGGCGCTGTTCTATTTCGAGATCCCGTTGGACAAGTAAGGCACTGCGGCTTTGCTGTTGCGGCGGCAGCGGCGGGGAATGGGTTTGTTTTCGCTCGCGGGCGCCGCGCCCGGCATCCTACCCTGCCGGGGGCGGACACGCCGGTCCGCCCCCTACACGCGACTGGGTTGAGAAGGGGGCGGCGGCTTGAGGTTGAGCACGCAGTCTTGCGGGCCACGCCGCCAGTCTTGGCGGCGGGTGGCATTTGGGTAACCCGGACTGCTGGGGTGTGTGTTGCTCTGCCGGCGCGACCGCCGGCATGGCAAGCCTGGCGGCTTGCTCCACGGGGAGCGGCGGCTTGAGGTGGAGCACGCAGTCTTGCGGGCCACGCCGCCAGTCGTGGCGGCGGGTGGCATTTGGGTAACCCGGACTGCTGGGGC
>Ga0308411_10001633_pt1 | contig 15364 bp, 15 predicted proteins | sample HotsprottomLayer_2_FD_203530 | JGI IMG/M metagenome (GOLD analysis project Ga0308411, IMG submission 203530) | Hot spring phototrophic mat microbial communities from Octopus Spring, Yellowstone National Park, Wyoming, United States -... | ecosystem: Environmental > Aquatic > Thermal springs >...
CGCTTCCTGGCTGCCGCGGGGCTGCCACCGGGGGATGCCGGCGACCTGCCGGACTCCGCCCGCCGCTTTCCCGACGGCGCCCACTACCGCATCGAGATCCCCAGCGTCGAGGGCCCCCGGGTGCTGGCCGCGGTGATCGAGGAGGCCGCGCGGCACGGCGTCACGGTGCATCGCGTCTCGCAGGGCAGCGGCATCATGCTGCTGGATGACGGCGAGATCCGCGAGATGGTGCGCCTGGGTCGCGCGCACGGCATCGAGGTGAGCCTGTTCGTCGGCCCCCGCGCCGGCTGGGACGTCGGCGCGCAGGTCACTTCACCATCAGGGCGCAACCTCGGCGCGCGGCTGCGTGGGATGGACCAGGTCGTCTACGCCGCCGAGGACATCCGCCGGGCGTGCGCGCTCGGCATCCGGTCGGTGCTGATCGCGGACGAAGGACTCCTGTGGCTGGCCAGCGAGATGAAGCGGCGCGGCGAACTCCCCGCGGGCCTGGTGCTGAAGGTGTCGGTGTCCATGGGGCCAGCCAACCCGCTGGCGATCCGGATCATCGAACAGCTGGGCGCGAGCACGTACAACACGCCGACCGACCTGTCGCTGGCGCAGTTCGCCGCGATCCGCCAGGTGGTCGCGCTCCCGCTCGACGTCTATGTGGAGGTGCCCGATGACTTCGGTGGGTTCGTCCGCTACTACGAGGTCCCCGAGCTGGTGCGGGTAGCCGCGCCGGTCTACGTGAAGCTGGGCCTCCGCAACGCGCCTGGCGTCTACCCGAGCGGCGCACACCTGGAGGCCGCCGCGATCGCGATGGCGCGCGAGAAGGTGCATCGCGCGGCCATCGCGGCCGCCATGATCGAGCGCTACTTTCCGACGGCCGCCGCGTCGCCGGCGGGGCCGGCCGATCTGGGGATCCCCGCGGACGCGCCCTGAGCCCGGGCCACCCTGCTCAGGCCCGCTCGATTCGCAGGCGCCGCATCCCTTCGCGCCGGAGGCGCCGGCAGGCCTGCTGGAAGTCGGTCCAGTCGTGCAGCCAGTCGCCCGGCACCCGGGCGAAGAGGCTGGCGAACGTCGGCACCCCCTCGTGCTGGCGCAGCACTACGCCGCGTCCGTAGACGAAGCAGATTTCGCCCACCGCGCGACGCGCCGTCAGCACGCCGGTGCCCGCCTCCGTAAAGTAGAGCAGCTCGCCCGGCAGTGGGAGCTGGGTGAGGTTCTCGTGGGGGACGCCGAGCGGGTCGAGCGTCACGAAGACCTCCGCCCCGGAGTACTGGCCGTGGAGCGCGCCCCCCTCCACAGGCAGCGCGTCCCAGACCGCCCGGCAGATGGCCGGCGCGGCATCGTCGAGCAGGTCGGCCGTGACGGCCTCGCCGGTCTCGAACGCCAGGCGGATGCGCCTGCGCGCCGCTCTCACATCGGGTACACTACCCGTAGCCATGGCCCATTCCTCCTCGCCGACCGTCTACCGCGCGGGCATCATCGGATGCGGGCGCATCGCCGACACCATCGAAGACGACGCCGTCGCCAGCCCGTCGTGGGCGCTGCTGCCCTACTCGCATGCCGGGGCCTACCAGCGGTGCGCGCGCACGGTCCTGGTCGCCGCCGCCGACCCCAACGAGGAGCGCCGGACGCTCCTGGGCCGCCGGCGGCAGGTGGACCGGCTCTACGCCGACTACCGCGAGATGCTCGACCGCGAGCGGCTGGACATCGTCAGCATCTGCGTGCCCACGCGCACCCACGCCGCGGTGGCGATCGACGTGGCGGGCCGCGGCGTGCGGGGGATCTACCTCGAGAAGCCGATCGCCCAGAGCCTGCGCGAGGCCGACGCGATGATCGCGGCGTTTCGCCGCCACGGCGTCGCGGTGGCCGTCAACCACATGCGCACCTGGGACCCGCTCTACGGGCGCGTCCGGGAGCTCATCGCGGGTGGCGCGATCGGCTCGCTGCGCGCGGTCATGGCCCACGTCCGCGAGGGCGTGCTCTTCGGCGGCACGCACCTCTACGACCTCCTGCGGTTCCTGATCGGCGCCGAGCCCGAGTGGGTGTTCGGCGAGCTCCACGGTGCGCCCGGCCTCCACGAACCCGGCGCGCGCGGCATCATCGGCTTCCCCGCCGACGTCCGCGCCTACGTCGACGGCGCGGCCGACGACCCGGCGCCGCTCGACCTCGACATCACCGGCACCGAGGGCCGCATCCGCATCGGCAACGGGGCGTACCCCGAGTGGTTTCGCCTCGACCGCAGCGGAGGGCGGCCCGTGCTCGCACGCCGGGGGTTCCCCGGGATGCACGACGGCCGCAGCGGCATGCTGCGCGCGGTCGAGGACCTGGTGGCGGCGATCGAGACAGGCCGTGCGCCCGCATCGAGCGCGACCGACGCGCGCGCCGACCTCGAGATCGCCGTGGCCTTCGTCCTCTCGCACCATAGCGGCAGACGCGTGGTGCTGCCGGTCGCCGACCTCGATCTGACCATCGAAGACCCGTGGGGCCGGGATCCCTGATCCCGGCCCCACGCGCACCGCACCCGGCTCGCGCCTACCGGGCGAGCCAGACACCATGGAAGTGCATGTGCTGGCGCACGTCGGGAGCAAAGCCTTGCACCGACGGCAGGGCGCCGTAGAGGATCGGCCGCTCGTTGAGGATGATCCCGGGGGCGTCGTACTGGACGATGAGCTGGGCGTGGTCGTAGACGCGCTTGCGGTCGGCCTGCCGGACGACCGAGCGCCCCTGATCGAGCTGCTTCTCGAACAGCTCGTGCCGCCACCCGATCGCGCGGCCGTTCACCCGGCGGATGGAGAACAAGTTGCCGAGGATCGAGTCCGGATCGTAAGGCGGGATCACCCCGGTCAGCCCGAGCTGGAAGTCTCGTTGGACGAGCACCTGGTTGATCCAGATGCCGATCTGCTGGGGAACCAGCTCGACCCTGATGCCGATCTCCGCCAGGTTCGCCTGGATGACCTGGGCGATGGGGAAGAACTCCGCGCGGCTGGTCAGGTGCTTGAGCTGGAGCGTGACGGCGCCGACGCCCGACTCCGACATCAGCCGCCGCGCCCGCGGGAGGTCGCGCTCGTCGAACGACACCGACTGAGGATTGAAGGCCCAGTGCTTGGGCGGGATCGCGTTGGACTTCAGCGTGCCCTCGCCGAAGGTCACCTCGAGCAGCGCCTTGCGGTCGATCGCGAAGCTGATCGCCTGGCGCACCTTGAGATTGTCCAGCGGCGGGCGGTCCGCGCGCGTGAGCAGGTAGTACGACGACGGCGAGACCCCGGGTGGAATGCCATGCACCCGCACCCGGCCCGCCTGCCGCACGGCCTGCACCCTCGGAAGCGGCACGGTGTCCGTGAACTCGACCTGGCCGGACTCCAGCAGCACCAGCTTCTGGTTCTCGTCGGGGGTGGGCAGGAAGACGAGCTCGTCGAGGTAGGGCCGGCCGTTCTGGTAGTACCCCGAGAACTTCCGCAGCCGCACGTGGCGAAGGCGCACCCACTCGACGAACTGGAACGGCCCGGAGCCGACGGGGTTGCGCTCGTCGAAGTTGGGCGGCACGACCTTGATGTCGGCGGCGTCGAGCAGGAACGCGGCGTTGGGCGCCTTCAGCCTGAACCGCACCGTGCGGGGATCGAGCACCTCGGTGGCGGCGATCTGCTCGACCAGGACCCGGGGTTGTCCTGTGCCCTGCGTCAGCGAGCGCTCGACGCTGAACTTGATCGCCTCGGCGGTCAGCGGCTGGCCGTCGTGGAACCGGAGACCCGGGCGCAGCCGAAAGACGTAGGTGGACGCGTCCGGCGACTCCCAGGACTCCGCGAGCTGTCCCTTCGGCCCTTGGGTGAAGTCGTCCTCGAGCAGGCCGTCGAAGATCGCGTCTTTCACGTGGAAGTCGAAAAGGGTGCTCGATCGGTGGGGGTCGAGTGTGGTGGGTTCCGCGCCGAGCGTCACACGGAGCACGCCACCGGGGGTCGGCCGCGCGGGTGGGGGGCCGGTGGCGGGTGCCGCCGTGGCCGGAACCGCCCATCGGAGCGCACCGCCCGCCGCCAGCGCGGCGGCACCGGTGACGAACTGCCTGCGGGTAAGCATCGTCCTCGATCGCCTGCCCATCGTCGCACCCCTCCCCCCGCCGGGCGTAGCCCCGCATTCCCGTGCGTGTCGAGCGTCCACCTCCGCCATTCGCGATTCGCGGTCATCCCGAATGCTCCTCCGCCAGACGCGCGGTCCTGGCGCCGCGCAGCCGCGGATCGAGGGCGTCGCGCAACCCGTCGCCCAGCAGGTTCAGCCCCAGGACGGCGACGAGGATAGCGCCGCCTGCGGCCATCGAGTACCAGGCGGTCTGATCCAGGTAGCGTCGTCCCGTGTCCAGCATGGCGCCCCACGACGGCGTCGGAGGCTGGATGCCCAAGCCCAGAAACGACAGCGCGGCCTCCGTGAGGATCGCATTGGCGAAGCTGACCGACGTCTGCACCATCAGCGGCGAGAGGTGGTTCGGCAGCAGGACGCGGACCAGGACGTAGAGGTCGCTCGCGCCGCACGCGCGGGCCGCGTCGGTGAACTCCCGCTCCTTGATCGCGAGCGCGCTGGCCTGGGCCAAGCGTGCGAACGCCGGGATGGTCACGATGCCAATCGCGATCGCGGCGTTCGTCAGGCTGGGACCGAGCGTCGCGGTCAGCGCCATGGCCAGAATCAGGGCGGGGAACGCCAGCAACCCGTCCACGGTCCGCATGAGGACCGCGCCGAGGGGGCCGCCGTAGTACCCGGCCACGAGCCCCATCGCCGTCCCCGCGGTCGCGGCGATCCCTACCGCGACCACGCCGACCGACAGGGACGCCCGCCCACCGTGGAGGATGCGGCTGAACAGGTCGCGCCCGAGCTCGTCCGTCCCGAGCAGGTGGCGCGCCGACGGCAACTGCAGCCGCTCCTGCATCCGCACCGCCAGCGGATCGTACGGCGTCAACGCGCCTGCGAAGAGCGCGGCGAGGACCACCGCGGCGAACAGAAGGGCGCCGACGAGCGCGCCTCGGTCGCGCCGCAGGACGCCCAGCAGCCTAGGAATAGCGAATGCGCGGGTCCAGGGCGGCGTATGCAACGTCGACCAGCAGGTTGATCGTCACGAAGCCGGTCGCCACGAGCAGCACCGCGCCCTGCACGACCGCATAATCCCGGTGGATGATCGACTGCACCATCAGCCAGCCGACGCCCGGCCAGTTGAAGATCTGCTCCACGACCACCAAACCTCCCAGCAGACTGCCGAACTCGAGCCCGAGCACCGTCACGAAGGGGATCAGGGCGTTCTTGAGCGCGTGGCGGAGCACCACCACGCGCCCGCCCAGCCCCTTGGCACGCGCCGTCCGGATGTAGTCCTGGTCGATGACCTCGAGCATGCTGGAGCGCAGGAACCGCATCTGCACAGCGGCCAGCGACAGGGCGACCACCAGGACGGGCAGGGTCGCGAACCGCAGGCTCGCCAGCGGGTCCTCGGTGAACGGCGCGAACCCCGCGGGTGGGAGCACGCGCCAGCGCACCGCGAAGACCAGAATCAGGAGCACGGCCAGCCAGTAGCGCGGCACGCTGAAGCCGACCAGGGCGGCGACCCGGGTGAGCTGGTCCCACCAGGTCCCGCGGCGCAGCGCAGCCAGGATGCCGAGGGGCACGGAGAGCATCAGGCTCCCCGCCATCCCCAGCAGCGCGATCTGCAGCGTGGCGGGGAACTTCTCGACGACGAGCGAGAACACGCCCTGGCGGTTGAGGTGCGACTCGCCGAGGTCGGCGCGCAGCGCGGCCCCCAGCCACGCCGCGTACTGCACCACGACCGGGCGGTCCAGGCCGAGCTCGCGCCGCAGGCGGGCCACCGACGCGGCGTCCGCTTCCTCGCCGAGACGCAGCACGGCCTGGTCGCCCGGGATGATCCGGAACACGAAGAACACAATCGCCGAGACGATCAGCAGGACGGGGCCCAGGTGGAGGAGGCGGCGGATGATGTACGCGGTCATCAGCGTGCGCGCCGGGGCGGCATGGGCGCATGTTCTTCGCCGCCGCCGCGGGACGACCCTGCCCGGGTCCGAGAGGGTGGTATACTTGTCGAAGCGTCGCGACGGGGGCTGACGGTGGAGACGATCGCCAGTGCAGGGGCGGGCTTCTACGCCGCCGCGGAAGAGGCCGCGAAGACCCTCTACATCCGCGCGCTGAAGGACGTTCCGCGCGACGTCCGGGCTGCCCTCGAGGCCGCGCATGTCCGCGAGACTCACGAGCGCGCGCGGAAGATCCTCGGATTGGTCGTCCGCAACGTCCAGATCGCCGACGAGCGCCGCGTCCTCGTCTGTCAGGACACCGGGATGCCGATCTTCTATGTCGGACTCGGCACGCGGCTGCACGTCGACGGCGCGCGACTCGCCGAGGCCATCCGTCGCGGCACGGAGCGCGCCACCCGGGAGCACCCGCTCCGATCGAGCATCTGCCATCCGGTCACACGCGAGAACCCGCAGACCAATGCCGGGCGAGGCGTGCCGATCATCCGCTGGGAGTTCCTGCAGGGTGCCGACTACGTGGAGATCCTCTGCGTGCCGAAGGGCTCGGGCTCGGAGAACATGAGCTTCCTGCGCATGCTCGCCCCCGCGGACGGGGTGGACGGCATCCGCCGCTTCGTGCTCGAGTGCGTGGTGGAGGCGGGCGCCAACCCCTGCCCGCCGTGCATCGTCGGGGTCGGTATCGGCGGCTCGGCGGACGAGTGCATGGCGCTGGCCAAGCGGGCCTCGATCCGCCGCATCGGCACGAAGAACGCCGATCCCACCATCGCCGCGTTGGAGGACGAGCTGTTCACGGCCGTCAACGCGCTTGGCATCGGTCCCCAGGGCATCGGCGGCGACACGACGGCACTCGCGGTGCACATCGAGCACGCCTATACGCACATCACCCAGAATCCGGTGGCCGTCAACATGCAGTGCTGGCGCGGCCTGCGCGCCCATGCGCGGCTCGGGGCGGACGGCCGCACCGAGGTGGCGACGTGACGACCAATGGCTGAGGCACACCTCGTCCCGCCACTCGAGGAGGACGCCGTGCGGGCGCTGCGGGCGGGCGACTGGGTCACGCTCTCGGGCCCGGTCTTCGGTCTGCGCGACGCGACGCTGCTGCGCATCTTCGACGAGGGTGTCGCCCCGCCCGTGGACCTGCGTGGAGCCGCGTTGCTGCACACCGCACCCAACGTCCGCAAGGCCGGCGACCGCTACGAGCCGCTGTCGGTGGGGACGACCACGAGCACGCGCATGAACCGGTTCACCGAGGGCCTGCTGGCCACCTACGGCGCGCGTGCCATCATCGGCAAGGGCGGCCTGCTCGCCGACAGCGTCGCCGCGATGCAGCGCCACGGCGCGGTCTACCTGACGATCGTGGGCGGCGCCGCTGCGTGGCAGACACTCCACATCGAAGCAATCGAGCGGGTCGACTGGGAGGACCTGATGCCGGAGTGCCTCTGGCAGTTTCGCGTCAGGGACCTGGGGCCGCTCCTGGTGTCGATCGACAGCCACGGGAACAGCATCTACGCGGACGTGAAGGCCGAGGCGCGCCGGCGTCTGACCACGCTGCTGGGGACGTGACCGTCGAACGCGTCTCCACCGACGTGCTCATCCTCGGTGGCGGCGGCGCCGCGCTGACGGCGGCCCTCCACGCCACCCGCCGCCGACCGCACCCGCGGGTCATGATCGTGGTGAAGGGCTTGATGGGCAAGAGCGGTTGCACGCGGATGGTGCAAGGCGGCTACAACGCGGTCCTGCACCTGGACGACTCGCTGGAACGTCACCTCGCGGACACGATCGCCGGCGGCGCGTTCCTGAACGACCAGGAGCTGGTCTGGATTCTCGTCTCCCGTGCGCCGGCGATGGTCGCCGAGCTGGAGAACGAGTACGGGTGCTTCTTCGACCGCAACCCGGACGGCACCATCCACCAGAAGCCGTTCGGTGGACAGTCGTTCGACCGCACGATCCACCGGGGCGACCTCACCGGCATCGAGATCATGGAGCGACTGCGCGACGCGGTCCTGGGCCGCGAGGTGCGCGTCCTGGAGGATACCCGGGCGGTAGGGCTGCTGCGCGACCGCGGCGGAACGCGAGTCTGCGGGGCGCTCTTGCTCGACGCGCGGCAAGGCGTCTTTGTCGTCGCGCGCGCCCGCGCCGTCCTGCTGGCCACCGGCGGCGGCCCGACGATGTACCGGCCCTCGTCGCCGTCCCGCGAGAAGACCACCGACGGCATCGCGATGGCCTACGACGCGGGCGCCGAACTCATCGACATGGAGATGGTGCAGTTCCACCCCACCGGGATCGTGGTCGAGGGGTCCGAGCTCCACGGGGCGGTCATCGAAGAGGGCGTCCGAGGCGCCGGCGGTCGCCTGTTCAACGCGCGGGGCGAGCGCTTCATGACACGCTACGACCCGGTACGGCTGGAGCGCTCGACGCGCGACATCGTCACGCGCGCCTGCTACCTGGAGATCGTGGAGGGCCGCGGCACCCCGGCAGGCGCGGTCCTGCTCGACCTCAGCCACCTCGGCGCCGCGATGGTGGAGCGCGAGTTCCCGGGCATGGTCGAGCGCTCGCGCGCCGCGGGTTACGACCTGGCGACGGGGCCCGTGGAGGTGTCGCCCACGGCGCACTTCCTGATGGGCGGCATACGGATCGACGAGGAGTGCCGGACCACGGTGCCGGGCCTCTACGCGGCCGGCGAGGACGCCGGGGGTGTGCAGGGCGGCAACCGTCTGGGCGGCAACGGGGTGGCGGAGTCGCTCGTGTTCGGCGCGCTGGCCGGCGACGTCCTGACGGAGGCGGTGGTGGGGACCGCCGACACCGAGCCGGACCCCGACACGGTGCGCACGGCCGTCGACGCCCTGTCGGCGCCCCTGGGCCGCGAGGGGACTGGCGAGGACGTGTTCGCGCTCACCGAACGGCTGCAGGCATTGATGTGGGCGACGGCGGGGGTCGTTCGCACCGGGCCGGGTCTCCGTGAAGCCCTCGCCGCGCTTGCGGACGTCGCGGCGCGCGCCGACCGCGTCGGGGTCCACCGGCGGCCGAGCATGAACCAGGAGTGGATGCAGGCGCTCAACCTGCGGAGCATGGTTACGGTCTCGACCCTCATCGCCCGCGCTGCCCTGGAACGGACGGAGAGCCGTGGCTCGCACTTCCGCGCCGACCATCCCGACCGCGACGACGCGCGCTGGCTGCGCCACGTCGTGCTGACCCGCACCGCTGACGGCCCAGCGGTGACCACCCGGCCGGTGCGGATCACGCGGCTGCGGCCGGAGCCGACGGCCGGGGCGACGCGGTGACGTCCGGCGCCGCGACGGGAGCGAGGCCCGCGACGGCCGGGCGCACGCGGACCTTCCGGGTCGCGCGCGCGGACGGATCGGGGACCGCGCACTACCGGGTCTACGAGGTACCGGAGGCCCCCCGCATGACCGTCCTCGACGGGCTCCTCTACATCCAGCGTCACCTCGACCGGTCGCTCGCCTTCCGCTACAACTGCCGGGCCATGATGTGCGGGTCGTGCGGCGTGCGCGTCAACGGCATCGAGCGCCTGGCGTGCAGCACGCGCCTGTCGGGCATCCCGCACGCCGTCGTCGCGGTGGAGCCGCTGCGGAACCTGCCCGTGGTGGCCGACCTGGTGGTCGCGTTCGACCCGTTCTTCGAGACCTGGCGGGCGGTACAGCCCGGCTTCGTTCCGTCGGCGGCGCGGCGGACAGCGGCCGAGCCGGCGCGCATCGCGCCCGACGCGCCCGAGCGCCGGACCATCGACCCGCACCGCGAGTGCATCTCGTGCGGCATCTGCTACTCGGCGTGCGACGTTGTCGCCGTCTCGCCAGGATTCCTGGGGCCGGCGGCGATCACGCGTGCATTCTGCGCGGTGCACGACTCGCGCGACGCGGGCCGCAAGGCGCGCCTGGACGCCCTCGACCGCGAGCGCGGATGCTGGCGGTGCCACACGCACGGCGCCTGCGCCGAGCTCTGCCCCAAGGGGCTGAATCCCGTCGAGGCGATCGCGAGCATGAAGCGGATGCTGGCCCGGCGCGCCCTCGGCGGGGTCGTGCGCCTGGGACGGTCCTGACCGTGTACCGGACCACCGACGAGCAGCGCATCCGGGCCTACGCCGAACTGTGGCCCGCGAATCCGCGGTGGGGGGTGTGGGCCTGGCGGCTGCAGCGATACAGCGGGCTCGCGCTGATCGCCTATGCCGTGTGGCACATCGTGACGATGGCAGCCGCGGCGCGGCAGCCCGAGCGTCTCGGTCCGCTGCTGACCATCCTCCGCCATCCGGCCGTCTTCGGCGCGCTGATGGCGGGGCTGGCCTACCACGCCGCGAACGGGATCCGCCTCGTGCTCTTCGATGCCGGCGTCGATGCCATGCGCCGGCGCGCCGCGTTCTGGGGGTTCCTCGCGGGCGCGGCCGTCATCGTCGCGGTCAGCCTGGGACGGGTGGTGTGGCGGTGATCCGCGCGCGCGGTGCCCTGGCGCGCCGGCGGCCGTGAGCGCGATTCATTGGCTCCTGCAACGCGCCAGCGGCCTAGCGCTGGTCATCCTGGCCGGGGTGCACGTGATCGTGCAGCACGCGCTGCTGCCGGTCGTCGTCCGCCGGCCGGCGCAGCTCGCCGTGGACTGGCTGCTGCTCGCGCTCGTCCTCTACCACGGTCTCAACGGGGTCCGCACGGTGGCGTACGACTACGTGGCGACCCCCGCCGCACAGCGCGCCATCGCGGCGGCGCTGTGGGCGGCCGGGCTGGCGCTCTTCGCCTACGGCGGCTGGGGCCTGGTGCTGCTGGCGCGGTAGGCCTCACCCCCCATGGAGGTGGCGCCGGGCATTCACCGCATCGTGCTCTCGCCGAGCCTGGCGACGTACGCGCTGGTCGGCGAGCGCGTGGTCCTGGTGGATGCCGGGTACGCCGGCGCGGCGGGGACGATCGACGCGTACCTCCACGGCCTGGGCCGCTCGGTTGAGGAGGTCGAGCTCTGCGTGATCACGCACGCGCACGCCGACCACTTCGGCGGCGCCGCCGAGATCCTGTCGGCGGCGCCCCGCGCGGTGCTGGCCGCGCACGCCGCGGACGCGCCGTGGATCGAGGATCCCACCCGCCATCTCCGCGAGAACTACGGATGGTCGGCCGCCTACGGCCTGCCCCAACCGGATGCGCTCCTGGCGCGCATCCACGCGATGCTCGGGCCGGGCGTGCCGGTCGGGCGCGTGCTGGCCGACGGCGACGCGGTGAACGTCGGCGGGTGGACCCTGCAGGTCCACCACGTACCCGGGCACTCGCGCGGACACGTGGCGCTCTTCGACGCCCGCTCGGGTAGCCTGCTCGCCGGCGACGCCGTCGCGGACCCCGCCGCGGACCCGCCGGTCTACCACGACGCGATGGTCTACCGCGAGACGCTGCGCCGGTTGGAGGCGCTGGATGTCGTGCGGCTCCTGAGCTGCCACATGCCGGTTCACGGACGCGCGGCGGCGCGCACGCTGCTGGCGGGTGCCATCGCCCGCGTGGAGGGCTGCCACCGCGTGGTGCGCGACGCATTCGCGGGCGCGCAGGACGGTCTCACGCTGCCGGAGGTAGCCTCGGCGCTGCTCGCGCACACGGGCATCGGGGCGGAGCCCCGCCGCTGGGCGTGGGCCGCGCACGGCCACGTGCGGGCGCTGGAGACCGAGGGGGCGATCGCGAGGCGGTCGGCGGGCGGGCTGCCCGCGTGGGAGGTGCGCAGATGAGACTGCAGGGCAGGGTCGCGATCGTCACGGGCGCGGCCTCGGGCATCGGACGGGCGATCGCCGCCCGCTTCGCCCGCGAGGGCGCCCACGTCGTGCTCGGCGACATCGACGACGCCGGCGGCCGGCAGGCCGCGGCCGAGATCCGTGCCGGGGGCGGGCACGCGGTGTTCGTCCCCTGCGACGTGGCGGTCGACGCCGATGCGGGCCGCCTGGCCGCCGCGGCCGTGGATGCATACGGCCGCCTCGACATCCTGGTGAACAACGCCGCGGACCTGACGCCCTACGGAAACGTTCAGGAGTGCGCGCTGGAGGACTGGAACCGTTCGTTGGCCGTCGGCCTGACCGGCACGTTTCTCTGCGCCCGGCACGCGCTGCCCCACATGCCGGCAGGCGGCAGCATCGTCAACATCGCGTCAGTCGGAGGTGTGCTGCCCTTCGTGGGCCAGGCCTCTTACGTCGCGGTCAAGGGCGCGGTGATCCAGCTCACCCGCTCGATGGCCCTCGACTTCGGACCGCGCGGCATTCGCGTCAACGCGATCGCGCCCGGTGCCATCGAGACGCGGCCGCTGCCCGAGATGCTGGTGAGGCGGCAGATCGCGCGCAGCCCGCTCGGGCGCAAGGGTCGCCCCGAGGAGGTCGCCGCCGCGGCCGTCTTTCTGTGCAGTGAGGAGGCCGCGTTCGTCACGGGCGTCTGCCTCCCGGTAGACGGCGGCTGGCTGCTCGGGTACACCGCGACCGGCAGCTAGCGCCTAGTCGGCGCAGATCGTGCCCGCGCGCCGCGGGTCGGCCACGCCGCGCATGGTGCCCAGCCCGTCCAGTGCGATCCCCTGGAGGCTGCCGAACGGCGGCCGCATCGTCACGCCGTGCCCGAACCGCCGCAGCCCCTCAGCCACCGCCTCGCCGCCGACCTCCACGGCCACAGGCTCCGCGGTCTCGACATGGACGCGCGACGCCGCCATGGCCTCCTCGAGGCCGGCGCCGAGGTCGATGAGGCGGACGACCATGTGCACGAGATTGTTCGGAATCGTACGGCCGCCGGCGCCGCCCAGGCACAGCGCCGGCGCCCCGTCCCTGTACAGGATCAGCGGCGACATGTTGTGTAGCGGGCGCTTGCCGGGTGCGATGGAGTTGGCGCGGCCCGGACGCGGGTCGAAACGGGACAGGCCGTGGCCGAGGACGATGCCGGTGCCGGGAACGGAGAGCAGGCTCCCGAAGGATCCGCCGTGCGTGAGCGTCAGCGACACGACGTTGCCTGCAGCGTCCGCGGTGCACAGGTGCGCGGTTCCGACCACGGGGTCGGGCGCGATGACCTCGCCGGGTGCCGGCGCCGCCATGCCTGCGACGACCCGGTCGCGTAGGCTGGCGACGAGGGTCTCGGAGATCTCGACGGTCGGGTCCACCGGCACGCAGCGCGGATCGCCGTAGCGCAGCAACCGCTCGCGCCAGCACACCTTGGCGGTTTCAACCAGCGCGTGCGCGAGCGCCGCGTCGTCGCCGGCCGTCGGCGGCGACATCCCGTCGAGGACACGAAGCATCTGGAGCACGGTCAGGCCGCCTGTCGGAAGGCCAGGCGTGAACACCGTGTAGCCCCGATATGACGCATGGACGGGCGCGTGCTCCTCGACCCGGTAGCCGGCGAGGTCTTCGAGAGCCAGGCACCCGCCGTCGGCACGCACCGCGGTGACGATGGCGTGCGCGACCTCGCCGCGGTAGAAGGCCTCGGCACCCTCGCGGCCGATGCGCGCGATGACGCGCGCGAGCTCGGGGTTGCGCATGACCTCGCCGCGACGCGGCGGGAGGCCGTCGGGGGCGAACAGACGCAGCGTGTCCGGAAAGCGCGCGGCGCGCGGCATCAACACCTCGGCCACCTTGAGGCCGAGCCAGTCGTCGACCGGGAACCCCTCGGCCGCGGCCTCGACCGCCGGCTCCACGACCGACGTCAGCGCCAGGCGGCCGAACCGGCTGTGGGCGTGCACCAGGCCGGCCACCACGCCGGGGACGTCCACCGCGCGCCCGCCGAAGACGTTGGCGTCGCCGGCCACGGCCAGCGTCTGCGGCGAGGTGATGCCGTACATGTCCTCGCGAGCCGCGGCCGGCGCGACGCTCGTGAAGTCGACGGCGATCGGCCCGGCGCGGCCGGCCAACGAGGCGACCAGGCACCCGCCGTAGCCACCGATGCCGGCCGTCGATGGCGCCACCACGGATAGTGCAAACGCTGTGGCGACCGCGGCGTCGACCGCGTTGCCGCCGGCGCGGAGCACGCGCAGCCCGGCCTCCGAGGCGGTCGGATGCGGGGATGCCACCATGCCGTGCCTGACACGGACGCTCATGGGTCGTCTTCCTCCGAGAGCGCCCCCCGCCGCGTGGCGGCGAGCGCGGCGATCATCCCGTCAACCAGCGTCGGTTCCGGGGCCCCGGTGAACGACAGGTGGTCGGTCGCCCACGGTCACCTCTACAGGGGACGGCATCGGCGGTAGTGAACGTAGTGGGCATTCTCGACGCCCGGCGGGACAGCCTGCCTGCGGAGCGCGGAGGCCGCATGAGCCAGCGACTGCTCTTCCATGAACTGACACGCGAGGAGGCGCGGGCCCGGGCGGCCGAGGCCCTGTTGGTGCTGCCGCTGGGGGCGACGGAGCAGCACGGCCCGCACCTCCCCGTGCTCACCGACACCATCACCGTCGAGCACATCGCCACCGCCGCAGCGGAGCGGGCCGCGACCACCGTCCCCGTGCTGCTCGCGCCCACGTTGCCGTTCGGCTCCTCCGACCACCACCTGCCGTTCGGCGGCACGCTGTCGCTGCGCACGGAGACCTACTACCGGGTGCTCTGCGACCTGATCGCGTCGCTGGCCGCGGGCGGCGCCCGCCGCATCTTCCTGGTGAACGGTCACGGCGGCAACCACGAGCTCGCGCAACTCGCCGCCCGCGACATGGCGCTCGCGCACCGGGTCAGCGTCGCCGCGACCTCGTACTGGATCGCGGCCTGGGATGACCTGGTCCGCCTCGAGGCGCACACCCTGGGCCGGCTCCCCGGCCACGCCGGCGCCTTTGAGACCTCGCAGGTCCTCGCGCTGCGCCCGGACCTGGTGCGCCGGCCACTGCCGCACCGCGGCGAAGCGCCCCCCGCCGGGCCGCCGAAGATCACGCCACCGTTCCGCGCGGAGCGCCACGGGACCTGGCAGGCGATCGACGGGTTCACCGACAGCCCGGACCGCGCCAGCACGACGCTGGGCCGCGCGTTCCTCGACGCCGCCGCGGCCGCGATCGCCGCCGCGCTCGTCGAGTTCTACCGGGCATCGGCATAGCGCGATGAAGATCGTACGCATCGACACCATTCCGGTGGACATCCCCATCGACCCGACGCGTGCCCTCAAGAGTGGTGGTGGCGGCAGGCATGCCAGGTCGCAGTTCCTCCTGGTGAAAGTCCACACTGACGACGGTCCGGTCGGGCTGGGCGAGGTGTCGTGCACGCCGCGCTGGAGTGGCGAAGACCACGTCACGGCCGCCCACATCATCGCCACGATCCTCGCCCCCCTCCTGGCCGGGGAGGACCCGACGCACGTCGAGCGGCTGGCGCGCGTGCTGCGCGGCACGGTCGCGGGGCATCCCTTCACGAAGGCTGCCGTCGAGATGGCGCTCTGGGACATCCTCGGCAAGGT
>Ga0308411_10001639_pt1 | contig 15347 bp, 14 predicted proteins | sample HotsprottomLayer_2_FD_203530 | JGI IMG/M metagenome (GOLD analysis project Ga0308411, IMG submission 203530) | Hot spring phototrophic mat microbial communities from Octopus Spring, Yellowstone National Park, Wyoming, United States -... | ecosystem: Environmental > Aquatic > Thermal springs >...
AGCCGCAGCCGTCGCGCGCTCACGCCCAGCCTCCCTGGCGGGCCCGGGTGCGTCGCAGCTGCCAGAAGAACACCGGGCTGCCCACCAGCGCGGTGAGGGTGCCGAGCGGCAGCTCGGCCGGCGCCACCGCGGTGCGGGCGATGAGATCGGCGACCACGAGGACCAGCCCACCGGCCACCGTCGAGGCGGGCAGGAGCCAGCGGTGTCCCGGTCCCACCACCGTGCGCACGAGGTGCGGCACCACCAGACCGACGAAGAGCACGATCCCCGAGACGGCGACGGCGGCGGCGGTCAGCACCGCCACCACGGTCAGGGTGACCCGCCGGGTCCGCTCCACGTCGACCCCCAGGTGGCGGGCCGGGCCCTCGCCGAGGCTCAACAGGTCGAGCCGCCGAGCCTGCAGGCAGCCGACCAGCACCCCGACGGCCGCCATGGGCACCACCGCCGCCACGCGTGGCCAGTTCGCCTGCGCCACGCTGCCGAGCGTCCAGAACGACACGCTGCGCAGCTCCGCATCGTCGGAGAGGTACATGAGCAGCCCGATGACCGCGCCGGCGGCGGCGTTGACCGCGATCCCGGTGAGGATGAGGGTGACCACCTCGGTGCGGCCGTCGCTGCGGGCGGCCAGGTACACGGCGGCGACCGTCACCAGGCCGCCGACGAAGGCCGCCACCCCGATCGTCCACAGCCCGAGCACCGAGACGCCCACGACGATCGCGGCTGCAGCTCCCACGGCCGCGCCGGCCGAGACCCCGACCACCCCCGGCTCGGCCAGGGGGTTGCCGAGGCTGCCCTGCATCAGCGCCCCGGCGCAGCCGAGGGCGGAGCCGACCGTGACCGCCAGCGCCACCCGGGGCAGGCGGATGTCCCAGAGCACGGAGTCGGCCACGGCGTCCGGCGGGGTGCCCCAGGCGAGACCGAGCCTGTGCGCGAACGACGAGAGGATGGCGGCGGGTTCGATGACGAACGCGCCGGACCCGACCGCCACCACCGCGGCGACCACCAGCCCGGCCCCGAGTGCACCGAGGACCGCCGGACCCCGGCGTGCGTCGCGCCGGACCGGGGGCGCCGTCGGTCCGGCGGGGGAGTGCCTGGTCCGCTCCCGGACCCCGAGCGCGCTCATGTGGGGATCTCCGACAGCGTGTCCGCCACCTCCCGGATCACCTCGGGTGTCCTCGGCCCGAAGCTGTAGAGGCGGCCGTCCTCGACGGTCACCACGCGCCGCGTCCGTCCGGCCGGGGTCTGGGCGATCCCGGGGATCGCCAGCAGGCCCTCGATGCCGCCCACGGACTCCAGGCCGGTGGTGGTCATGAGGATCACGTCCGGCGCCGCCTGCACGAGCGCCTCGCTCGTGATCGGGGTGAACGGCCGGGACAAGCCGATCGCGGTTCCGGCGTCGATCCCCCCGGCGGCGGCGATCACGGAGTCCGCGCCCGAGCCGGGCCCGCCGATGAGCGACACCCCGGCCTGGCCCCGCAGGTACAGGAACGCAACCCTGGGCGGGGTCCGGTCGGCGGGCAGGCGCGCGGTCACCTCCCGCAGCTCGCGGTCGAACGCATCAGCCACCCGGGCGCCGGCCGGACCCACCCCGAGGGCCCCGGCGACCGCCTCGATGCGTCCGGTGATCTCGGCCACCGAGGCGGGCTGGGAGAACACCACGACCGGCACCCCGGCGGCGCGCAGCTGCTCGAGCGCCTCGGGCGGTCCGGTGTCGGTCTGGGCCAGCACGACCGTCGGGGCCAGCGAGAGCACGGCTTCGGCGCTGACGTCGTGGCCCTTCGTGACGATCGGGCGGTCCCGGACCTCGGCGAAGGTGGCGGTCACGTCGCGGGCCACCACCCGGTCGCCGAGCCCGAGCGCGAACACGATCTCGGCCAGGCTGCCTGCGAGCGGCACGATCCGCTCGACGCTGCGCACCGTCGCCTCCACCCCGTCGGCTCCGGTCGTGGTCGCCGGGAGGGCCGGCTCGACGGTCTCCGCCGGAGCAGGCAGCGTCGGATCGGGCGCGGCGTCCGGGCCGGCGGGTCCCGCCCCCGAGGCGGCCCGGCCACAGCCCGTCGACGCCACCCCGACCAGGAGGGCGATCATGCCCGCGGCGAGCCACCGCAGCCACGGTCGCCGGCGGGCCGAACCGGTCACGGTGGTCCTCACCGATCCAGCCCCGCTGCGGCCGGCCCGGCGGCGCCCGGGCGTCGGTGGCGTACGAGCAGCGCCACTGCCGTCAGGACGCCGACGACGACGAGGACGATCGCCGCCAACACAGGCCAGGTTCCGGACCTGCCGGTGGGGGTGTCCTCCGACGCTCCCACCAGCGCCATCGGTTCGGACGGCGCTGCGTCGTCGGCACCGACCGTGACCGCGCTGGGGGCGGTGCCGAACCGGACCGGCACCGCCAGCTCCTGGGAGCGCTCCGCAGGGTCGACCGGGTTGCGCGAGACGATCGCGCAGGCGGTCTCGCGGCAGTCCCGCTCACCGACTGTGGGCCCGCGCACCTCGAGGTCCAGCTCGAACCCCCCGTCGCCAGCGGGCTCGGCCACGACGCCGGCGGTGCAGGTCTCGGGCGGCTCCCCGACGACCGCCAGCGCGCACAGCGCGACCTCCACCGGCCGGTCAGGGGCGAAGCCGGTCCCGCGCACGGTGACGCGATCGCCGTCGGGGTCGAGGACGTTGTGCGACAGCCGCAGCTGCATCGGGCCGGCCGAGGCGACGAGCCCGTCCGGACTCAGGGTGAGCACGGGGGGAGGGGTGCTGGACGTGGTGGTGGAGGTGTCGGCTGGGGGTGGGGTGGGATCGGCCGGGTCCGCTGGAGTCGGGCGCCCGGCCGGATCGACCGGGTTCACGGGACCCGGGGCGTTCCCAGCCGGGGGTGGCCCGCCGGCCGGTGGCGGATCGTCCGGCGCCGATCGAAACGTGACCGGCAGGAGCAGGTCCTGGCTCCGGTCGGAGGAGCGCAGGTGGTCGTTGCGGGTCGCGACGGCGCACCGGACCCGACGGCAGTCGGTGGAGGCGTTGATGACCGGTGAGATGGCGAGCTCCACCGTGAAGCTCCCACCCGGTCCGTACGGGGTGGCGACGCCCACCCCGTAGGGCGGCGGGTTCGACGAGATCCACGCAGAGGCACCGGTGGCACCGGCACGGTCCTCGCCTCCTCCGCACGGTCCGGGCACCTGCCCCGGCGGGGGGATCACGCAGAACGCCACGTAGATGCCCTTGTGCACGTCGAAGCCGCTGCCGCTCACGGTGATCCGCTCGCCGTTCGGGTCGAGGCCCTCGGTGCGCGAGGCCTGCAGCACCCGCTGTCCGTCGCCGACCTGGGCAGGCGCGACGGCCGCCGCCGGTGCGGGGCGGTGGAGCGTCACCGGTGCCGCCGCGGCGAGGAGCGCCGCGGCCGCGAGCGCCAGCCAGGCCCGGGCCGGCGCCGTCACCCCGCCACCCCGTACGCGGCGGCCACCTCGTGCAGCAGGGCCTCGTTGAGACGGTAGGCCTCGAGGACCTCGTCGACGATGCGATCACGCTCGGCGTCGTCCCACGGCGCCTCGTCAAGCTGCGCCCGGTAGGCCGCCTTGTAGTGCTCGGGGTCGGGCACGGGCAGGTCGAAGAAGGCGAGGCCCGCCGGCCCGTCGGTGATGTGCCGACGGACGGCGCGGGCGATGTGACGGCCGCCGGAGAGGTCACCGAGGTGTCGGGTGTAGTGGTGGGCCACGAAGCCCCCGGGCCAGTCGAAGACCACCGCGTCGAGGCGCGCCCGGTACTCGGCGGTCGCGGGCAGCGCCGGCGGGAGCGCATCGCCGGGCCCGGTGAGCGCCTGCAGGTCCCGCTCGATGGCGGCGGAACGCAGGAGGCGTCGATCGGCGAAGGGTCCGGCCACGGGATCGCCCGCCAGCCGCTCGGTGGCCGCATCGAGCACCTCGTAGACCGGGAGCAGCTGGGCGAGGTAGGCGACGTACGCGTCCCGACCCAGCCGGCCGGCGAACAGGGCCCGCATGAACGCCGACGTCTCGGCTCTGCGGTGCACGGCCTCGGTGCGCTCCCGCAGGGTCGAGGCGAAGCCCCGGGCGAGCGTCTCAGCGCCGGTGAACATCAGATCTCCTCTCACAGAATGGTAGGAATACCTACTATCTGAGAATTGGTATGCTCGTCAAGCAGCCCGCCTGAGGAGGTTCGTGCGTGCGCACCGATCCCGAGCCGTTCCCCGCTGAGCCGTTCCCCGCTGACGTCGTCGCCGCCATCCGCGACCACATGAACCGGGATCACCCGCAGGACTGCCTGCTGCTGGTCCGCGGCCCGGGTGCCCGCCCGGCCGCGACCGCTGCGTGGGTGACCGGTGTCGACCGCCACGGCCTGGACCTCGCGGCCCGCGTGGACGACCGCCTCGACAGGGTGCGGATCCCCTGGTCCCGACCGCTGTCGGACCGGTTGGAGGTCCGTGAGGAGCTCGTGCGGATGGTGGTCGCGCTGCGCGCGGCACCACACGACCACCCCCACGGTGGCCACGGCTGAGCGTCGGGCTTGTCCGGCGTGCAGCCGTCTGCGAGGGTGCGGGCATGGCCAAGCGACGCGACCTCATCAGGATGACCCCGGAGGAGATCGAGGCCTTCCTCGCCGGTCGGCGCACCATGAACATCGCCACCTTCGGACCGGGCGGCACGATCCACCTGGTGGCCATGTGGTACGGGTTCGTCAACGGGCACCCGGCGTTCGAGACCTACGCCAAGAGCCAGAAGGTCCGCAACCTCGAGCGGAACCCGGCCATCACCGCCCTCGTGGAGGACGGGGAGACCTACGAGGAGCTCCGCGGGGTGGAGCTGGTGGGCCGGGCGGTGATCCACCGGGACCCGGACACCGTCGTCGAGGTGGCCCGCAGCGTGGTGTCGCGGTACTGGACGCCGGCCAGCGACGAGGAGGCCGAGGTGCTCGCCGCCGGGCTCGCCACCAAGCGGGTGGCGGTGGAGATCGTGCCCGACAAGGTGGTGTCCTGGGACCACACCAAGCTCGGCGGCACCTACTGAACCCCGCGGACGTCGGCGCTAGGGTGCGGGTCCATGGGTGAACTCGTCGACTTCCCGAGCAACGGCCACACCTGCCGTGGCTACCTGGCGGTCCCGGCGTCGGGCTCCGGTCCCGGGGTGATCGTCATCCAGGAGTGGTGGGGCCTCGTCCCCCACATCACCGACGTCTGCGACCGGCTGGCGGCCGAGGGCTTCGTGGCGCTCGCACCCGACCTGTTCCACGGCCGGAGCACCACCGAGCCCGACGAGGCCGGCAAGCTCATGATGGCGCTCAACCTCGAGCAGGCGGCGCGAGACCTCGGCGGGGCGATCGACCACCTGAAGGGCCTCGACGCCACCACCAGCCGGGGGGTCGGGGTGATCGGGTTCTGCATGGGTGGCGGCCTCGCGCTCATGCTCGGCACCCAGCGACCTGACGACGTGGTCGCCATCGCCCCCTTCTACGGGGTGATCCCCTGGGAGGGCGTGCAACCCGACTGGTCGAAGCTGCAGGCCAAGGTACGAGGCCACTTCGCAGCGGAGGACGCCTTCTTCGGGCCGGAGATGGTCAAGCGCCTCGAGGACGAGCTGGTCGCCCTCGGCAAGGACGTGGAGCTGATCGTCCACCCGGGCGTCGACCACGCCTTCTTCAACGACACCCGTCCCGAGGTGCACCATCCCGAGACGGCGAAGAAGGCGTGGGACGACACCATCGCCTTCTTCCGGGAGCACATCACCTGAGCCCCCCGCCCGAGCCGTCCCCCGTCGAGCGCTACCTCGAGCTCGGCCTGCGCCTCGGCCGCCACGTCGACGGTCTCGTCGACGCCTACTACGGGCCGGCCGAGCCACGCCGCCGGGTCGACGCCGAACCGCTGCGCCCCCCGGCCGCACTGGTGGCGGACGCCGAGCGCCTGCTGGCGGACCTCGACGGCGGCGCCGAAGCGGCGGCCCTCGATGCCGGCCGTCGCCGGTGGCTGCGGGCCCAGGTGGTCGGGCTGCACACCACCGCCCGACGCCTCGCCGGCGAGCCGATCCCCTACGCCGACGAGGTCGAGCGCTGCTACGGAGTGCGGCCCGCCCCGGTGCCCGAGGACCGCTTTGCCGAGGCCCACCGGCGTCTGGACGAGGCCCTCCCCGGTGACGGGCCCCTCGCCGAGCGGTTCATCGACTGGCGGGAGACGCACGCCGTGCCGCCCGAGCGGCTCGAGGCGGCCGTCCGCTCGCTCGCCGAGGACCTGCGGGAGCGCACGCGACGCCTGTTCGGCCTGCCCGACGGCGAGCAGGTGCGCTGGGAGCTCGTGGCCGACCGGCCCTGGTCCGGGTTCAACTACTACGAGGGCGGGCTGCGCAGCCGCGTCGCCATCAACACCGACCTGCCCGTGCTGTCCATCTCCCTCGCCCATCTCGTCGCCCACGAGGCCTACCCCGGCCACCACACCGAGCACACCCGCAAGGAGGTCGGCCTCGTCCGGCGGCGCCGCTGGCTGGAGGAGACCATCTTCCTGGTCGGCACCCCGCAGTGCCTGCTGGCCGAGGGCCTCGCCGACCTGGGCCTCGAGGTGCTGCTGGGCCCCCGCCCCGAGCCGGTGGTCGAGGCGCACCTGCGCCCGCTCGGGATCCGCTACGACACCGAGGTGATCGCAGCGGTCGCCGAGGCGACCGAGGTGCTGGGCGCGGTCCGCGGCAACGCCGCCTGGCTCCTGCACGCCGAGGGCCGCGACGTCGACGAGGTGATCGCGTACCTCGAGCGCTGGGCGCTGCTGCCGAGGGCCCGGGCCGCCAAGGCCGTCGCCTTCCTGACCGACCCCACCTGGCGGGCCTACATCTCCTGCTACGCGGAGGGCCTGCCCCTGTGCCGCCGCTTCGTCGATGGCGATCCGGCGCGCTTCGAGCGACTGCTGCGCGAGCAGCTGGTTCCGGCCGACCTGGTGGCGTGACGTTTCCGGCCGCAACGCGCGACCCGGGTAAGGTACAGGAGCTCAACTGGCTACGGCTGGCCGTCAGCGCTGGGAGGGAACCCGTGAAGACCAAGCTCGTCCTCGTCGTCGGCGCAGCGCTCCTCGCGTCGACCGTCGCCCTGGTCACCCCGGCGGGCGCCGGGGATGGGGTGTGGCTCACCGTCGTGAAGGAGGTCGAGGGCACCCCCCCGGCCGACGCCGAGTTCGTGATCGAGGTCATCTGCGTCCGCATCGATCTCGACGACGCCGGCTTGGAGCCGCTGGGCGTCGTTCTCGACTACGGCGGCACCTTCACCTTCGGTCCGGACGGCGGCGAGGAGTCGCTCGAGATTCTCGGGCGGTCGGAGTGCACGATCACCGAGACCGACGACGGTGGTGCCGACGAGGTGATCGGTGGTGAGCAGACGGTGGTGTTCGAGGATCCCCTCAGCCAGGAGGTGATCGTCACCAATGTGTTCGAGCCCGAGGCCGTCACGACCGCCGCCCCGACGACCTCGACGACGTCGACGTCGACGACTGCGGCCGCGGCGGCGGTCACGGCGGCCCCTCGTTTCACCGGCTGATCCCGGTCCGCTCGGGCGATTTCGACGCGTGCCGCCCGCCCCTCTAGGGTCGGGCGGCACGCACCGTTTTGGCCCGGACACTGGTGGGAGGCAGCCCGATGCGCAACCCCAAGGACTTCTTCCGGCCCCTCGCCGTGGGCGCGCCCGCACCGCTGCGGGAGGTCCCGTTCCGCCCCTCGCGGATGATCCACTTCTTCGACCCGGGCAACGAGAAGATGGTGGCCAAGCTGCCCGAGCTGGTGGGTCGGGTCGACGTGCTGCTCGGCAACCTCGAGGACGCCATCGCCGCCGACCGCAAGGAGGCCGCCCGGGAGGGATTGGTGAAGGTCGGCCAGGAGGTCGACTTCGGCGACACCCAGTTCTGGACCCGCATCAACAGCCTCGACTCACCCTGGGTGCTCGACGACCTGCTGACCATCGTCCCCGAGATCGGCGACCGTCTCGACGTCATCATGGTCCCCAAGGTCGAAGGCGCCGAGGACATCCACTACGTCGACCGCCTCCTCGCCCAGCTCGAGGCCCGAGCAGGGCTCGAGCGGCCCCTGCTGCTGCACGCCATCCTCGAGACCGCCCGGGGCGTGGCCAACGTCGAGGAGATCTGCGCCGCCAGCCCGCGGATGCAGGGCCTGTCGCTCGGGCCGGCCGACCTGGCCGCCGACCGGCGGATGAAGACCACCCGGGTCGGCGGCGGCCACCCCGGCTACCTGGTGCGCCAGGACCCGGACCCCGACGATCCCGACGCGCCCCGGGCCACGTTCCAGCAGGACCTGTGGCACTACACGGTGGCCCGTATGGTCGACGCCTGCGTCGCCAACGGCATCTACCCCTACTACGGCCCGTTCGGCGACATCCGCGACACCGTCGCCTGCGAGGACCAGTTCCGCAACGCCTTCCTGCTCGGCTGCGTGGGGGCGTGGAGCCTGCACCCGGTGCAGATCGACATCGCCAAGAAGGTGTTCTCCCCCGACCCGGCCGACGTGGCCTGGGCGAAGCGGGTGATCGCCGAGATGGGTGACGGCACGGGCGCCGTCATGATCGACGGCAAGATGCAGGACGACGCCACCGTGAAGCAGTGCCGGGTGATGGTCGACCTGGCCACCGCCCTCGCCGCCCGTGACCCCGAGCTGGCCGAGGCCTACGGGCTCTGACGGGAAGCTGCCATCCGATCCGAGACCGACGACCCGAGGTGTCCACGATGTACGACGATCTGCGCCCCCGCCGCTCCGTGCTCTACATGCCGGGAGCGAACGAGCGGGCCCTGGAGAAGGCCAGGACCCTGCCCGCCGACGCCCTGATCCTCGACCTCGAGGACGCGGTCGCCCCCGACGCCAAGGCCGAGGCCCGCGACCGGGTGTGCACGGCGGCCGCATCCGGCGAGTACGGCTCGCGGGAGGTCACCATCCGGGTCAACGGGCTCGACACGCAGTGGCACGCCGACGACGTGCGTGCCGCTGCCCAGGCCGGCCCGGCCGCGGTGGTGGTGCCGAAGATCAACTCGGCCGCCGATGTGGCCACCGTCGAGCGGGCGCTGGAGGCCGCCGGCGCCCCCGACCACACCCGGATCTGGGCCATGGTCGAGACCCCGGTGGCGATGCTGCGCGCGCACGAGATCGCCACCGCCTCCGAGCGGCTGGCCGTGCTGGTGATGGGCACCAACGACCTCGCCAAGGAGCTGCATGCCGAGCACGTGCCCGGCCGCCAGCCGCTGCTCACCGGGCTCGGCCTGTGCCTGCTGGCGGCCAGGGCCGCCGGCAAGGTCATCCTCGACGGCGTCTACAACGACATCCGCGACGAGGCCGGCTTCGAGGCCGAGTGCGTGCAGGGCCGCCAGATGGGCTTCGACGGCAAGACGCTCATCCACCCGAGCCAGCTCGAGCCCTGCAACCGGATCTACGCCCCCGGTGAGGACGAGATCGCCCGGGCGCGCACGATCATCGCCGCCTACGAAGAGGCCGAGGCCGCCGGCCGGGGCGTGGTGACCGTGGACGGGCGCATGATCGAGAACCTGCACGTCGAGCAGGCCCGACGCACCCTCGCCATCGCCGAGGCCATCGCCGCCCTCGGGTAGGCCGCTCAGCCGACGTCGTCGAGCAGACGACGGGCGATCACCTTCAGGCACAGCGTCTCGTCGGCACCCTCGAAGATCGACAGCACCCGGGCGTCGACGAAGTAGCGGCTCACCGCGTACTCCTCGGCGTAGCCGAACCCCCCGTGGATCTGCATGGCCTCCCGGGTCACCCACTCGGCGGCCTTGCACACGTAGGCCTTCACCATCGACGCCTCGAGCTGGCCCGCCCCCCTGGCCATGAGCCGGGCCACCTCGTAGGAGAACTGCCGGCCGGCCTGGGTCAGCACCGCCATGCGGCCGAGCTTGGCCCGGGTGAGCTGGTAGTCGAGGATCGGCCGGCCGAACACCACCCGGTCGGCGGCGTAGGCGAGCGCGTCCTCGTAGGCGGCCTGCATCACACCGACCGCCCGGGCTGCGGTCTGCAGCCGTCCGTTCTCGAAGCCCGCCATCTGGTAGTAGAAGCCCTTGCCCAGGCCCGCCTCACCGCCCACCTGGCACTCGGCGGGCACGAACCAGTTGTCGAAGGCGATCTCGTAGGAGTGCATCCCCCGGTACCCGATGGTGTCGATGGGGCGACCCTCCATCCGGCCGGTGCCGTGGGCGTGGTCCTCGGTGAGCTCGAAGCCGTGGCCGTCACCGCGGGGCTTGGGCACGACGAACATGGACAGGCCGCGGTGGGCCTTGGAGCGGTCGGGGTCGGTGCGGGCCAGCAGCATGAGCACCGTCGCCCGGGCGCCGAAGGTGCACCAGGTCTTGACCCCGTTGATGAGCCAGCCACCATCGACAGGGGTGGCCGTGACCTTGATGCCGGCGACGTCGGAGCCGTAGTCGGGCTCGGTGACCGCCACCGCCGCCATCTCCTCGGCGGTCGCCAGCTTCGGCAGCCACCGCTGCTTCTGCTCCTCGGTCCCGCCCGCCAGCAGCGCCCGGGTGAGGATCTCGGGCCGCGTGATGAGCGAGCCGCCGGCGCCGAGCGAGGCCCGCGAGAGCTCCTCGGTGGCGACCACCATGCCGATGTACTCGCTCTCACCGCCCATCGAGAACCCGCCGTAGGCCTCCGGGATGGACAGGCCGAAGCCTCCCATCTCGGCCAGGCCCTCGATGATCTCCTCGGGGATGTCGGCGTTGGTGCGGTGGATGTGCTCGGCGAGCGGGCGGATCCTCTCCTCGGCGAAGCGGCGGAAGGTGTCCTGCACCAGCTCGAAGTCGGGCTCGAGGTGGCGGGGGCCCGGGGTCTCGGCCAGCGCCGCCAGGAACGCCGGGTCCCGGTGGGTGGCGAGGAACGGCCGGGTCTCGTCGAGCACGTCGGGGCCGACCCCCCAGTCGGCCTCCCTCCCGATGAGCTTCGCGGCCAGGTCGGCGACGGCGTCGGCGATGAAGGCGCACGCCATGCGGGCCTCGAGCTCGCCGTGCTCGCCGTAGGCGAGCATCGCCCGGGCGGTCTCGACCGCGGCCGCGGCGTGGGCGAGGTCGTAGGCGAGCACCTGGGCGTCGTCGACGGAGCCGGAGGCGGCGAGGGACCGGGTCGCGGCCCGCACGACCTCGGCGGCGGTGTCGACGACGGCCTTGGCCGCGTGCAGGTCTGCTGCTGCGCTCATGGCGGCCAACTTACCCACGGGTAGCGGGCGGGCTCACATCGGAGCGGTGTCGACCGGTGCTCAGCGACGCAGCGCGGGCGGGACCACGACGAGGTCGAGGTGCGGGGTGCGTGGCGGCCCGATGAGGAAGCCCTGGGCCCGGTCACAGCCCAGCGCCCGCAGCATCTCGAGCGTCTCGCGGTCCTCAACCCCCTCGGCGACCACGGCGAGGCCGAGGTTGTGCGCCAGATCGATGGTCGAGCGCACGATGGTCAGGTCGTTGTCGTCGCGGACCATGGCCCCCACGAAGGAGCGGTCGATCTTCAGCTCGTCGATGGGCAGGTGCTTGAGGTACGACAGCGACGAGTACCCGGTGCCGAAGTCGTCGATGCTGGTGCTCACGCCGAGCGCCTTGAGCTGTCCGAGCACCTCCATGGCCACCAGCGGATCGTCCATGAGCTCGCTCTCGGTGATCTCGAGCGTGAGGCCGGCCGCGTCGAGGCCGCTCGTGGTGAGCAGCTCGGCGAGCCAGCCGACGAGGTCGGGTTCGAACAGGTTCCGCACCGACAGGTTCACCGAGATCCGCAGCCGCCGCCCGCCGTGCTGCCAGGCCCGCAGCTGGCCGACGGCCTGGCCGATCACCCAGCGGGTGAGGGGCTGGATCAGCCCGGAGACCTCCGCCAGGTCGATGAACTCGCCCGGTGGCATCAGACCGTGCTCGCGGTGTGCCCAGCGCACCAGCGCCTCCGCCCCCACGATCCGGTCGTGGCGCAGGTCGAGGACGGGCTGGTAGTGCAGCACCAGGTCACCGTCGTGGATCGCCTGGCGCAGCTCGCCCATCAGCGCCAGGCGACGGAGGCTCGACTGGTCGTGCTCCGGCGCATACAGGGCGATGCCGCCGCCGCCCCGCTTGGCGGTGTACATGGCCACGTCCGCCCGTCGGGCGAGGGCCTCGGCCTCTCTGGCGTGGTGGGGGCACAGGGCGATGCCGATGCTGCCGTTGGTCTGCACGCTGATCCCCCCGAGCTGGAACGGCTCCTCGAGGGCGGTGCGGATGCGCTGGGCGACCTCGAGTGCGCCGTGTTCGTCCGCGCCGGTGGTCACGAGCACGGCGAACTCGTCACCACCGAGGCGGGCGATGGTGTCGACGTCGCGCAGCACCCGCTGCAGGCGCCGGCTCATCTCGATGAGCAGCCGGTCGCCGTGGTGGTGCCCGAGCGCGTCGTTGACCTCCTTGAACTGATCGAGGTCCATGAGCAGCAGGGCCACCGGCTCGCCGGTGCGCTCCGAGTGGGCGAGCGCCTGTCGCAGCCGGTCGTGGAGCAGGGTCCGGTTGGGCAGCCCCGTGAGGCCGTCGTGCAGCGCCTGGCGTCGCAGGACCTCGGCGGCGATGGCCCGCTCGGTCACGTCCTGCAGGGACAGCCCGACCGCCGACCCCGGCAGGGGGAAGGCGTGTGCCGAGTACACCCGCCCACCGGCCTCGCCCGTGCGGAACTCGTCCACCACCCACGCCTCACCGGTGCGGACCACGTCGGCGAGTGCGCCGGCGACGAGGTCGATCTCGGGGACCGCCAGCACCTCCTCGATGGGCCGGCCCCGGGCACGGGCGGGGTCGAGGTTGGTGATGCGGGCCGCCTCGGGGTTGATCGCCAGCAGGCGCAGCTCGTCACCGTCGGGGTCCGTGAGCTGGAACACGAACAGGCCGAGCTGGATCTGCTCGACCAGGTTCACGTACTGGCGCACCTGCTCCTCGGCCCTGCGCTGCTCGGTCACGTCGAGCAGCACGCCCCGCACGTGGGCCACCCGGCCGGCGGCGTCGGTCTCGACCCGCATCCGGTCGTGCACGTGCACCACCCGCCCGTCGGCGGCGATCATGCGGTACTCGACCTCGCGGCTCTCGCCGCGGCGGATCGCCTCCCGGTAGGCCTTGGCGGCGGCGAAGCGGTCGTCGGGGTGCACCACACGACCCCAGAAGCCCGGGGTCCGCCACGCCGCCACCGGGTAGCCGAGCACCTCCTCGGCCCGTCGGTTGACGTACAGCGTGGACGGTGTCCGGGTCAGCTGCTCCCACACGATGGCGTCGATGCCGCCCATCAGCTCCGCGTAGCGGTTCCGCACCGTGCGCTCGACCTCGGCCACGAGGCCGACGACCACGACGATGAAGACCTCGGCGATGAGGAACACCAGGTAGGGGCCCGCCGCCCCGTGGTCCTCGCCCAGCAGGATGAGCAGCCCGGCGCCGAGCGCTCCGGTGGCCGCCGACTGGGCGGCGACCCGCCGGCCGAAGGAGACCGCGGCGGTGGCGGTGATGGCCACCATGACGAGCAGCATCGGCGCCGTCAGCTCGGGCGCGAAGGCGATGAGCGCCACCGCCAGCACCTGGTCCACGTAGGCCATGACCGGGGAGAGCTCGCCGCGGCGCCGCAGCCACAGGTCGCAGCCGGCGTTGTAGGGCAGCACCAGGCCCACGGCGATGAGCGCCACCCACCGCCCCGAGGGGCCGGCGGCGGGGGTGAGCGCGATCAGGGCTGCGCCGACGATGGCCGCGTACCGGGCCCACAGCACGTTGCGCCACAGCGCCACCTGCCGCTCGCGGGACTCGAGGGCGATCGTGGCGGACCAGATCATGTCGTGTTCCGGTCCCGGACCGCTCATCCCGCACCTCACCGTCCGGCGCCGGCCCGGCGACGCCCGGTGCTGCCGGCCACCGCCGTCGGATGGCCCGCTCGGGCGGGCCTGCCCTACTGTCGCTGACGCCGCTGGTGCAACCGTAGTCCGACTGCGATCCCGAGGAGACCCCCGTGACCGTGCACGACCGCCCGTTCGGCCGCCACTTCGAGGACTTCGAGGTCGGTGACGTCTACCGCCACTGGCCGGGCAAGACGATCACCGAGTACGACGACCACCTGTTCTGCATGATCACGATGAACCACCACCCCACCCACACGAACGACTGGTTCGCCGCCAACGAGTCCCCGATCGGCCGGAACCTGGTGGTGGGGAACCTCGTCTACTCGCTCGTGCTGGGCATGAGCGTGCCCGATGTGAGCGGGGCGGCGATCGCCAACCTCGAGGTGGAGTCGCTCCGGCACGCCAAGCCCACCTTCCACGGCGACACCATCTACGCCGTGACCCGGGTGCTGGACAAGAAGGAGACCTCGGACGGCAAGCGCGGGATCGTCTCGGTGGAGACCAAGGGGATCAACCAGCGTGGCGAGGAGGTCTGCTACTTCCGCCGCAAGGTCATGGTCTGGAAGCGCGAGTTCGCGCCGGCGCGGGGCCTGCCCTACGGCGACGACGTGTTCGCCGACGCCTAGGGGGATCGTGTCGGCGCGGGCCGCCCGGCTGCTGGCCTGGGGGGAGCGGACCCGCCGCGACCTGCCGTGGCGACGAACCCGCGACCCCTGGGCGGTGCTCGTGGCGGAGCTCATGCTGCAGCAGACCCAGGCCGTCCGGGTGGCGGCCCGCTACGAGGCCGTGCTCCGGGCGCTCCCGACCCCCGAGGCCTGTGCCCGGGTGCCGGTCGGGGAGGTGGTGCGGGCCTGGGCCGGCCTCGGCTACAACCGCCGTGCTGTCAGTCTGCACCGTGCCGCTGTGGTCGTGACCGAGCGCCACGGTGGACGGCTGCCCGACGACCTGGCGGCCCTGCTGGCGCTGCCCGGCGTCGGGCCCTACACCGCCCGGGCGGTGCTGGCGTTCGCCTTCGAGCGCGACGTCGGGGTGGTGGACACCAACGCCGGCCGGGTGCTCGCCCGCTGGGAGGGGCGCACCCTGCGTCCCCGTGAGGTGCAGGTGCTCGCGGACGCGGCGGTCCCCCCGGGTGCAGGCTGGGCGTGGAACCAGGCGGTGCTCGACCTCGGGGCGACCGTGTGCCGCCGGCGCCGACCGCGCTGTGACGCCTGCCCGGTTCGCGAGAGCTGCGCGTGGGCGTCGGCGGGCTGGCCGGAGCCGGACCCGGCGGTCGGCTCGGCGGGGGTGCCGGGTTCCCAGAGCCGCTTCGAGGGCTCCGACCGCCAGGCTCGGGGCCGGCTGGTGGACGCCCTGCGGGCGGGGGCGGTGCCGGCGGCGTCGCTGGCCGGGGCTGCGGGCTGGCCGTCGGACGGCGAGCGGGCCCGGCGGGTCGCTGCGGGCCTGGTGCGCGACGGGCTGGCGGCCTGGGCCCCCGACGGCTCGCTCACGCTGGTCGGGCTCAG
>Ga0308411_10001640_pt1 | contig 15344 bp, 11 predicted proteins | sample HotsprottomLayer_2_FD_203530 | JGI IMG/M metagenome (GOLD analysis project Ga0308411, IMG submission 203530) | Hot spring phototrophic mat microbial communities from Octopus Spring, Yellowstone National Park, Wyoming, United States -... | ecosystem: Environmental > Aquatic > Thermal springs >...
GTTCTTCCCCGAACAGCCGCGGCCGGCCTCGCAGGTCTTGACCCTGGAAGTCCGCGACGGGGCCATCGTGGTGGCCGGACGGACCGAGGGGGCGTCGGTCGGGCCGTGAGGCCGCCGAGGTCACGCCGGGCCGAACGTCGCGCCCAAGGCGAAGCGGCCGTCGAGCCGCCAGCCGTGGAACTCCGCCACCATGCGGCCGGTTTCGTGGGTCACCCAGGTGAAGGTGCCGGCGTCCCAGCGGCGGACCGTGCCCCGGCCCCCGGATACCGGCCCTTCGTAGTCCAGGTACAGGAGCCGGTGGTCAGCGTTCGGCTCGGCCGGCACCGTCACCCCGGGGCCGGGTTCGGCCAAGAGCCGCCAGGCCCGCAGCACCGGTCCCGCTTCCAGCAGCAGGTCCCAGTGCCGGGTCGGCCAGTCGTGTTCGAGAACGGCGAACCGTGGCACCGGGGGAATCCTCTACGCCCGTGACGGCGACGCCGGTAATATACGCGACAGTAAGGCTAACCCGAGACGGCAGCCATGGCCAAGTCCGCAAAGCAGGACCAGAAGGACCCCGGCGACGGTACGCTGAACATCTGCCGCAACCGCCGGGCCACCCATGACTACGAAATCCTCGACAGGCTGGAGTGCGGCATCGTCCTGGTCGGCACCGAGGTGAAGAGCCTGCGGGCCGGTCACGCCAGCCTGGAGGACGCCTACGCCCGCGTCGACGACGGCGAGGTCTGGCTCCTCGGGGCCGAGATCCCCGAGTACGAGTACGGCAACCGCTTGAACCACAAGCCCAAGCGGCCCCGCAAGCTCCTGCTGCACCGCCGCGAGATCGACCGCTTCGCCGGCAAGGCCTCCGAAAAGGGGCTGACCCTCGTGCCGCTGCGGATGTACTTCCGGGAAGGCAAGGCGAAGGTGGAACTGGCCGTCGCCCGCGGGAAGCGGGCCCACGACAAGCGGGAGTCGCTCAAGCAGGCCGAGGCGAAGCGGCAGATCGACCGGGCCTTGGCCGCCCGTCGCAAGACGTGAGCGGCACGGATCGGGACCGGTGACGGTCGGAGGCGGCCCGTCGCGGGCAAGCACGGAAAGCGGGCCATAGCAGGCCGCAGTAGGCCACGGCAAGTCACGGAGGGCGTGCGGTGCGGGTCGTCGCGCTGGTCGAGTCGGAGAACCACGTCTGCTGTCGGTACCGGGTTACGGCCTTCGCCGAGGCGTTCCGGGCCGCCGGGCACACGCTCGAGGTCCGCCCGCTCCCGCGCACCGCCTGGGGCCGTCTCGGCATCGGTCGCGGCCTGGCCGCCGACGTCGTCCTGGTGCAGCGGAAGCTCTTGCCCGCCTGGGCCGTCGCCCTCCTCCGCCGCCGCGTCCCTCGCCTCGTCTTCGACTTCGACGACGCCGTCTGGCTCCGCGACTCCTACTCGCCCCGGGGTCTCGACGACCCGAGGCGCTACCGCCGCTTCCGCGCCGTCGTCCGGGCCTGTGACGCCGTCGTCGCCGGCAACGATTACCTGGCCCGCGCCGCCCGCGAACACCTCCACCCCGACCGGGTCCACGTCATCCCGACGTGTGTCGAACCGGCCAGGTATGACCCGGCCAGGTATGACCCGGCCAGGTATGACCCGGTCGCCGTCCGCCCGCCCGACGCCCCGCTGCGGCTCGTCTGGGTCGGCTCGTCCAGCACCTTGCAGGGGCTGGAACGCTTCGCACCGACCCTCACGGCGATCGGCCGGGCCGTCCCCGGGGTGCGGCTCAAGCTCATCTGCGACCGCTTCATCACCGTCCCCGGTCTGACCGTCGAGCCGTGCCTCTGGCGGGAGGAGACCGAGGCCGCCGAGATCGCCCGGGCCGATGTGGGCCTCGCCTGGGTCCCGGAAGACCGCTGGAGCCGGGGTAAGTGTGGGCTGAAGGTCCTGCAGTACCACGCCGCCGGGCTGCCCGTGGTGGCCAACCCCGTGGGTGTGCAGGCCGAGATGGTCCGCCACGGCCACACCGGCCTGCTCGCCAGGACCCCGGAGGAGTGGGTCCGAGCCGTGACCCGACTGGCGACGAATGCGGAGCTGCGGCAGCGGCTGGGACGAGCGGGGCGGCGGCAGGTCGAGGAGCGGTACAGCGTCGCGGCCGGGGCACGCCGCTGGCTGGCGGTCCTCGACCGACTCCAGAGGGCCACGGCCCGCAAGACCGCTTAGGGCCCGGTCATGATCGCCGACCTGCTGAAGAAGTTCGCCGCCCTGACCCGCCCATCGGGACTGCCGACCGTTCGTAGCAATGGGCGGATCTGGCACCTGACCGAGGCCGGGGTCGAACTGTTCGGCCCGGCCGGCCCGCCGATCGAACGCTGGATGAGCGATGGTACCGCCGTGGTCGTGAAGACCAACCCGAGCCGCACCGTCTACCGCGTCGATCTCCCCGCCGGGCCGGTCTTCCTCAAACACTGTCGCATCAGCGGACCGCGGTCCCTCGGCCGCGAGATCATCCGCCCGCCCAAGGCCCGCCTGGAGTTCGATAACGCCCGGGAACTGCTGAGCCGTGGCCTTCCCGTCGTGGAACCGCTCGCCTGGGGGGCGTCCGATTCCGTCTGGCCGGGCGAAAGCTTCCTGATCACCCGCGGTCTGGCCGCCGTCCCGTTCCTGGACTACCTGGAGCGGACGTTGCCTACCCTGTCGCCGGCCGCCCAGCGGGCCGCCCGCCGCCGGCTCGCCGCCCACCTCGCCTCCTTCTTCGCCCGCCTGCACGACGCGGGGGTCGCCCACCCCGACCCGCACCCCGGCAACCTCCTGGTTGAAGTCCCTGAAGCCTCCCCTGGGTCGGAGGTCATTCGCGGGTCCGTGGTCTCTTGTGGGTCCGTGGTCTCTTGCGGGTCCGTGGTCTCTTGCGGGTCCGTGGCCTGCTCGGCGTGCGTGCCCCGGTTCGTCCTGATCGACGTTCACGACATCCGCCTCGGCCGACCCCTGAACTGGGCCGAGAGCCGCGACAACCTGGCCCTGTTCAACCGCTGGTTCCAGTTGCGGGCGAGCCGCCCCGAGCGCTGCCGCTTCTGGCGTGCCTACCGGCGGTCCCGTGTCACGCTGCCCGGGTCGGACGCGGCCCGCGTGCGTACCGAGGCGAAGGAGGTCGAACGCCAGACACACGCCCGCAATTTACGGCTCTGGGCCGGCCGCGAGAGCCGTTGGCTCGGTACGGGTCGGTCGATCCGGCGGATCGGTTGCGGCCCGTTCCGGGGCCTGGCCGTGTGCGACCTGCCCGAGGACTTCCTGACCGGACTCCTCGCCGACCCCGACGCCGCCTTCAGCCGCCCCGACGCCCGCGGGCTTAAGGACTGCCCGACGGCGCGGGTGGCGGTGATCGAGATGCCGACGCCGGCCGGTCCGGTCCCGGTCGTCCTGAAGCGCGTGAACCTGCGGTCGTTCCTCGATCCGCTCCGTAACCTGTTGCGGCGGTCGCAGGTACTCCGCTCCTGGGTCAACGGGCACGCCCTCCGCGATCGCTGGCTGCCGACGCCCCGCCCCCTGGCCGTCTTCCACCGCTTCCGTCACGGCCTGCCCGCCGAAGGCTACCTGCTGACCGAGCTGGTGCCCCGGGCCTGTCCGCTGCGGGCCAACCTGCGGGCCGCCCTCGTCCCCTTGGCCCGCATGCTGCGTGCCCTGCACGACCGGGACGTCTCCCACCGCGACCTGAAGGCCCCGAACATCCTGCTCGCCCACGGCACCGACCCGGTGCTGATCGACCTCGTCGGCGTGCGGACGCGGGTCCGGTTGGGTGTCGCGCGGAGGGCGAAGGAGTTGGCCCGGCTCAATGCCAGCTTCGTGGCCGACCCCGGCGTGTCTCGTACCGACCGGCTGCGGTTCCTGCTGGCGTACCTGCGGGCCGGGCCGGGACTCGGGGTGGGGTGGAAATCCTGGTGGGACATGATATCCCGGGCGACCACCGCGAAGGTGGCTCGGAACCGCCGCCTGGGTCGGGTGCTGGGCTGAACGGTCGCGGGCCGGGAACCGCTGGAGGGTGACCGGCCGAACGGGTCGGGGCTTTCGGGCCGCAATTGTCAAGGTCGCCGCATCCGGCAGCCGAATTAAAACCGGCACGACTGGCGTCAGGCTCACCCCGGTCCCCGGACGATTCGTATGCCGCTTCCGTCACTCCGAGTTCGTCCCGGCTGGCGGGCCCGTATCGTCCTACTGCTGGCGGGGCTACTGGCCGGACCCGGGGGGTGCGAGACGTTGCAGTCCGACTCCCGGCCCGAGCCGGTCGCCCGCTCCACGGTCGCGGCCGAGCCGCCGCCGACGGCCCCCCCGCCCGCCCTGCTGCCCGGCAAGCACGCCACCCGCCGCGGCTACTGCGTGCTGTATCACGACTTCGAACTCGACCGCAACGACCCGCGGCTCGCGCCGCTCGAGTCGCTCGCCGACCAGGTCTACGGCGAACTGAGGCTGCCGCCGGCCAACACCGTCATCCAGGTGTTCCTCTTCGACACCCAGGACCGCTACGAGCGGTACATGTTCGCCCCCAAGGCACGGTATCGACACCTGCCGAGCCGCCGGGCTTACTTCATCACCGAGCCACGGGTCGGCGGGGGTGACGAGTTGAAGGTCTTCACCTGGATGGGGGCGCACCTGGAAACCGACCTGCGGCACGAACTGACGCACGCCTTACTCCACGCCGTCCTGACCGACGTGCCGCTGTGGCTCGACGAGGGACTGGCCGGGTTCTTCGAACTGCCGCCCGAGTACGACGGCGTCAACCCGCAGCACCTGGAGGCGATCCGCACCGGGCCGTTCCAGCCCGACCTGGCCCGGCTGGAGAAGTTCGACCAGGTACGGCAGATGGAGAAGCCGGAGTACCGCGAGGCGTGGGCCTGGGTCCACTTCATGCTCCGGGGCAGCCCCGTTGCCCGCAAGGTGCTGCAGGACTACCTGCAAGCCCTGCGGACTAACCCGAACCCCGGACCGCTCCTGCCCAAGCTCCGCGCGGTCATTCCCGACCCGGAGCGGGCCTTGGCCGAACACCTCGGTCAGGTCGAATACCCCCGGCCGGGCCGCTGAACGGTCCGGTCGGCCGGTGTCGCACGGCCACGCACCTCCCACCGTTACGCCGGTCTCCCTTCTTCTGCCATACCCTTTTCAGCTTTTCCCCTTTTCAGCTTTTCCCCTTTCCCCCTGCATCGCCTGTCGCGTCGCCCGGCATACGGGATGGAAGCAAAGCTCGGTACACCGGTCGACATCGGCTGCGTACCACCGACCGGTTAAGATAACCGGGTCCCGGCAAGGTGAGGCGTTTCTCGGGAACGGAGCGGTTGCGGGAGGGGCGTCATGGCGGCGGGCCTTCTGGACGTGCGGTTGATTAATCCGTCGCTGAGCCAACTTACGACGATCCTGAAGCGGGCCTGTAGGGTGGCGAACGGGGTACTCGGACCGCGGAATCCCAAGCTCGAGCGAAACGAAGGTTTCTGGGACCGCTTCGCCCGGGACTGCCTGCGGCAACGTCAGGGCCGGCGGCGGTCGTGCAAGGCCGGCGGCTACCAGACCCCCGAGGTGATCGCCTGTTGGTGGACCGACCCGGTCGGCCGCAAGCACTTCCGGGTCATCGGCCGGGTCCGCGAGCCGTACAACCGGATGCGGCGGGAGGGGGAACTCCGCAACCTGCCGCCGTGGTGGCACGTCTACCCGGAGTCGGTCCTGGCGGCGCGCAGCCCGAGCGGGCAGGAGTTGCTCCTCGCCTGCTGCCGTTGCGGGATGGTCGGCACGCCCGACTCGCTCGGCTGGATGGGCGACACCTGCGGGCCGTGCTACGACCGGCAGCTCGAAGGGGGTGAGACGGTCGGCGGTTACGGCCAGTTCGCCGGCTGGGGCCGGGGGCTTGCCGGCTGCTACTTCACGTTCTCCCACGACGGCCGCAAACTCGTGGGGCCGCACGTCACAAGCCGCCTCCGGGTCCTCGACCGCCACACCGGGGCCGAGGTCCTGCGGGACACGTTGGCCATCGACATCAGCGCCGTCGTCGCCGGTGACGGCGGCTACGTGTTCTTGACCCCCGACGGAGCCGTCTCCCGCTGGGACGGGGGTGATGGCCGGCTCGTGCAAGTCCTGCCGCGTCACGATGTGCGGGGCCGCTCCGTCGTCGCATCGGACGGCCGCCACGTCCTCCAGATGTCCACGCTCTCGGGATACGCGGCCGATCTGTCGGAGGAGAAGCCCGGCTACCGGGGCGTGTATGTTCGAGAGGGCTACGTCGCCTTCCGGTTTGTCCCGGACGGGTCGCGGGTCTACGGCGTGACCTCGGCGGGGGACCTGATGCTTCTCGACGTGAACAGGGGCAACGAGACGGTGGTGTATCGGGACACGTTCGGCCCCCTGTCCCGGTACGGCAACTTCCACGAGTTGGTGATCGCCCCGGACGGCTCGGCGGTCGCCCTCGTGCGGGAACTGTACTACCCGCCCGTCTTCAAGGTGGTGCTGCTCCGCTTGGACGGGTCTGAGGTCGTCGGCCCTCCGTGTGAGCTGCCGCTGCCGTTCTGGTACCGCCCCACGGCCCTGGCCTTCGCCCCGGACGGCCGGCACCTCCTGACCGCCGACTCACAGAGCGGCTGGGTCGGGTTCTGGACGGTACCCGGTAATCATTGCCTGGGCTTCGTGCGGGCGCTGACCGAAGACCTGACCCTGCGGGGCGGCCAACTCCTCTTCTCGCCGGACGGCCGTTCCCTGGCGATGCTCTACTCCGGGAGCGATCCGGATCGCGGCTCGGTCGTCGCTGTCTGGCCCTGGCCGGAGGTGCTCCAAGCCCTGCGGATCTGATCCCGGCCGGCGGGGGGCGGACCGGCCGCGACCGTTCGCATCCGCGGACCGACGGTTCGGCTTGACGGCGGGGCGGTCGGTCGGAAGAATTTTATCTCCCTATGCTCTTCGAGTCGCCTCACGTTCGACTGACCGCTGACCACGGGACCGCCAGCCTCTGGCTCGGCTTTCCGGGCGAGCCGGTGAACGCCCTCGACCTGGCCCGGCTCCGCGAACTCGAGGCCGCGCTGGACGCCGTCGCTTCCTGTCCCCTGATCCGCGTCGTTGTGGTGCGTTCGGCACGGCCCGCCGGTTTCTGTGCCGGCCTGCGTCCGACCGTTTACGCCAGCCTTACCCACGCCACCGACCGGGCCGCCTTCGCCTGGTACGGCCAGCGGGTCTTCGACCGACTTGCCAACCTCGAAGCCTGCACCTTGGCCCTGATCGACGGCCCGTGTCTGGATGTCGGCTTGGAACTGGCCCTGGCGTGCGACTACCGCTTGTGCGTCGCCCGACCGACGACCCACCTCGGCTTCCCGGGGCGGTTCACCTGCTTCGGCGGGGCACCCCGGCTGCGGCGGCTCCTGGGCCGGCGGGCCCAACCCCTGCTGACTTCCGGCGCGACCCTGTCCGGTCGGGAGGCCCAGAGGCTGCGCCTGGTGGACCTGGCCTGCTGTGAGCGGCGGGCCAAGATCGAACTACGGTCGTTCCTCGACCGGCTCGAAGCTCGCCCCGGCAAGTCGCGTCGTCGGCTCTCGGAGCCGGGCGGCTTCGCGGCCGAGCGTCGGACCTTCGCCGCGACACCGCCGCCGCTGATCGAGGAAGCTAAACTACCGGCCACTGTGAACCCCGTGCCCGAGTTCCCCGCCGTGGTCGGCCTGCTCGGGGACGACCGGGACGCGGCGAGGCTCGTCGGCGAGGTCGTGCTGCGGGGCGGCTCGGCGGTCGTCTGTGGGAACCGCGCGCCGGTGTTCGCGGTGATCGACACGGCACGGTCGCGAGGGTTCGTGACACCCCTGGAAGCCGAGCAGGCCCGCACACGGGTCCGGGCGACCGACACGCTCGAGGGGTTCGACCGGGCGGGGTTGGTATTCGTGGCCGACGGCTGCGACCCGTTCCGACTGGCGGCGGTCGTCCGCGCGCGGGCCGTGGTGTGCGTGGTCCGGCCGCCGGCCGCCGGGCCGCTCTCGCTACCGCAGCCCCAGCCCCAGCCGCAGCCCCAGCCGCGGCCGGATCGGGCCTTCCCGTACTACCGGCGGGTCGTCCGCGTCAGCTTCTTTGACGGCGGGCGGGTGGCCCTGTTCGGCGATCCGGCCGGCGACGGCGATACCCCGGCCGTCCTGGCCACCTGGCTGAAGTCACTCGGGCTGTCGGCCGTCGTCCTGCCGGTTGCCGCCCGGCTCCTGCCCCGTGCCGCCTGAGCGACGCGGTTCACGGCCATGTCTGACTTGCCGACTCGTCCCGTGGGTCGCCTGGCTCCTTCGCCCACCGGGGCCCAGCACGTCGGTAACGCCCGGACCTATCTGATCGCCTGGCTCTCGGCCCGTTCACGGGGGGGCACGGTCCGGCTCCGTATTGAGGACATCGACTCACCCCGGGTCAAGGCCGGGGCCGCCGAGCAGGCCGTCGCCGACCTCCGCTGGTTGGGCCTCGACTGGGACGGCGAAGTGGTCGTTCAGTCGGCCCGCCTGCCGCTCTACGAGGCGGCGCTGGAACGTCTGAAGGCCGCGGAACTCGTCTACCCCTGCACCTGTAGCCGTTCCGACGTGGCGGCCGCCGCCAGTGCCCCGCACGCCGAGCACGAAGGGCCGACGTACCCCGGTACCTGTGCCGGTCGCACTGCTGCCGCGGCCGTCGCCCTGGCAGCAGCCGGTCAGCCGTTCGCCTGGCGTTTGCGTGTTACCGACTCGCCGCCGTTCACCGACCTCTTCGCCGGAGAACTGCACCCGGACCTGAAGTCCCGGGGCGGGGACTTCGTGGTCTGGAAGAGTGCCGGCACACCGGCCTACCAACTCGCCGTCGTGGTCGATGACGCGGCCCTTGGTGTGACCGAGGTCATCCGCGGGGACGACCTGATCCCCTCGACCCCCCGGCAGTTACTGCTCTACCGGGCGCTCGGCCTGTCTCCGCCGGCGTTCGGCCACGTTCCCCTGGTGGTCGGGACCGACGGTCGCCGGCTCGCCAAACGGCACGGGGACACGCGGCTGTCGGCCCTGCGTGACGCCGGGGTGAAGCCGGAAGAACTGGTCGGGTTACTGGCCTGGTCGTGCGGCTGGTTGCCGGAACCGGAGCCGATCTCCGCCCGGGAGTTACTGCCACGCTTCCGCCTCGATACGATCCCGCCGCGGCCGTTCGTGCTGACCGCCGACCTCCTCCGCCGTATCGGGTACAGGGGGTAAGCTCCCGCACCTTCCTGCATGCGGAACAACTGGGCCGTTGCTTCTCCGGACCGGACCGCCGATAATCCCGGCATCACGCCTCGCCCCCCCGTTTCTGCTCCGAGGAGCCTCACTACATGTCCCGCATCTTGTCACTTGTCACACTGCTCGGGGCCGTTGCCGTGACCGGAGCGGTCCGGACCGCAGCCTCCGCCGCCGACCCGCCCGCCGGTTCGCCCATCACCTGGAAGAAGACCGTGCTCGACAGCAAGTTCCGGTCCGAGGGCGTGGCCGTCGCCGACGTGAACAAGGACGGCAAGATCGACGTGCTGAACGGCGAGTACTGGTACGAGGCCCCGGACTGGAAGCCGCACGAGATGCAGCCGTACAAGGACCACAAGGACGGGCTGAACAATTACAGCCGCGTCTTCGCCTGCTGGGCCGAGGACCTGAACGGTGACGGCTACCCGGACCTGATCGTGATCGACTTTCCCGGCGTGCCGTGCTACTGGATGGAGAACCCCCGGGGCCAGACGACCGACGCGGACGGCCGGCCGCTGCACTGGAAGAAGCACACGATCTGGCATTCGGCCTGCAACGAGACGCCGATCTACACCGACCTGCTCGGGACCGGCAAGCGGGTTCTGGTGATGGCCTTCCAGCCGCCGGGCAAGAGCAACGAGGGGCAGATGGCCTACTTCGCCCCCGGTCCCGACCCGACCCGGCCGTGGGTCATGCACCCGATCAGCGAGCCGAGTACCCCGCCGCTGGTGCAGGACGGCAAGGAAGTGCCCGGCACCCGCAAGGAGATCCCCGGCACGCAGCGGTTCAGCCACGGGCTGGGGGTCGGCGACCTGAACGGCGACGGCCGCAAGGACGTGATGGTCACCGGCGGCTGGTGGGAACAGCCCGAGAAGCCCGACGGCAAGACCCCCTGGAAGTTCCACCCGGCCAATCTGGGTGAGCCGTGTGCCGACATGTTCGCCTACGACATGGACGGCGACGGCAAGGCCGACGTCATCAGCACCTCGGCCCACAAGTACGGCATCTGGTGGCACAAGCAGCGGCCGGCCGACAAGGACGGACACCCCACCTTCCAGAGGTTCGACCTCTTCCCCAAGCTCGTGAGCGAGACCCACGCCGCCCACTTCGTGGACATCGACGGCGACGGCCGGCCCGACCTGGTCACCGGCAAGCGGTGGTGGAGCCACGGCAAGGCCGAACCCGGCTCCGACGGACCGAGCGTCATCTACTGGTTCAAGAACACCGCCGGGCCGGACGGCGTGACCCGCTTCACCCCGATGTTGATCGACGACGACTCCGGCATCGGAACCCAGTTTGTCGTGGCCGACATCAACGGCGACGGTCTGCTCGATGTCGTTTCCTCGAACAAGAAGGGCGTCCGCGTGATCGTGCAGCAGCGGAAGTGAACCCCCGAGTCCGCGGCCCGAGCGAGGGTGGCCGGGGTGCGCTGCCCTCGCTCCGGCCGCGCCTCTTCAACGGGCCGGTGCCGGCAGCACGACCCGGAAGCCGGTGTACGGGCTGCGGACCCCGGCGTACTGTGTCTGTGGCGTCGTCTGCTCCTCGACGAGTTGAGCGAACGTCAGACCCCGGGAGTGGCTGAAGCACCGGCCCCGCAGGATCACGAGGTCGTCCGCTTCGAGCGGGTGGACGCCGACCAGCTTCTGCCCGGCGAGGGTGGCACGGGTCCACTCGCGGCCGTTCCCGGCCATGTCGCGCAGCCCGAACTCGTTCACGTCCGGTCCGCTGTCGTCTTCGCCGGTCGGCTCGGGGCGGGGAATCCCGACGCGGGGCCGCCCGCCGGGGAGCGTCACCTCCGCCCGGTCCGTGACCGAGTACAGCCCGGCCGCGTGGTCCCACTCGTCGGGCGTGGGGAGTCGGCCGCCGAACACCCGGGCGGCGAAGGCGGCCGCCTCCTCCGCTGTCAGGTGCGTGACCGGAGCTTCAGGCCCGTTCCTCTCCGATGCCGGGTGGGGCTGGCCCCCGCCACTGCGGAACAACCTGTTCGAGACCTTCGACTCCAGAACGTAGAACGGTTCGACCGGTCGCGGGCCGGCACCGCCGGTCACGAGCCGGAACCGTACCACCTCGGCACCGACGGCGACGGAAATCCGGTCGTGCAACCGGCGGCCGTCGGCGAGGGTGACGACGCGCGCGTCGGGGGTCGGGACGGCCCGGTCCGGCAACGGGAGCGGAACCCCGTCCGTCCGGTCGGTCGTTTGCCACCAGGATCGCAGCCCGATGGCGGTAGCGGCGGCCAAGAGGGACAGTATGAGGAGCAGTCCGCTCACCAGCAACAGCCGCCCGGAGACGCGGACGGGCCGACCGTCGGAGGGCGTCCGCCCGGCCCGGGAACTGTCAGTGGGTTCATCGCGAGTAGCCGACGGCCGCGGCGTGTCGGGGGGCGCCAGGGGTGTATCACGGGCCACCCGGTCGGCGGCAGCGGAGCGGTCCCTCTTCCCTTCCGTGTCCACCGTCCCAGGGGGGAGTCCGTGGGGGAGTCCGTGGGGGACTCGCTCGGAGCGGTGGGCGAGGGCATGGGCCAGGGCCTCGGCGAAGGCCCGGCAGGTGGGGTAGCGGTGCTCGGGTTCCGCCGACAAGGCCCGCCGCAGCACCGCCCGCTCTTCCGCACCGATGATGTCGCCGAAGGCGAAGTCGCCCGCCGCTTGGGCGGCGAGCATCTCGGCGAGGCCCCCCGGTCGCAGCGGGAGTTGGCCCTGTCGCAGTTCGGTGTAGGTGACGGCCAGACTGTACTGGTCGCTGGCCGGGCCGCCCTCACGGCCCCAGGCCTCGGGGGCCATGTAAGCGGGCGTGCCGGCGAAGCTGCCCGTCGGGGCGAGGACCTCTTGCTGGTAGCGGGCCAGGCCGAAGTCGGCCACCTTGGCGTGGCCGTGCAGCAAGAGGATGTTGTCCGGCTTGATGTCGCGGTGGACCACGTGCCGGGTGTGGAGGAAGTCGAGCCCCTCGGCGGCTTCCCGCAGGTAGCCGAGCAGTTCGTCCGCCGGGATGCCCGCCAGCCCGTGGGCCTGGCACTGCTGGAGACGGCCGCGCAACGTCCCGTCCGCCAGTTCCATGACGACGTGGAGGCGGCCCCCGGACACCCAGAAGTCTTCGGTCGCCAACAGGTAGGGGTGACGCAGGTTCTTGATCAACTCCAGGCCGCGGCGCTCACGGTGGGCGGCGTCCCGGTTGCTCGACTGGTGCAGGATCTTGATCGCCTTCTCGATGCCGCTGGTCTTCTTGCGGGCCAACCACACCTCACCGAAGACCCCCCGGCCCAGAATCCGGATGAATTCGTAGTCGGCCGCGGCTAGGTTGTCGCCGGTGGCAGCCCGGTCGTCGCCGGTCACGGCCGTCCCGCCGCCGCCCGGGTCCAGGGTCGAGAGGGCCGTGTCGGCCGGTGTGCCGGTCCGCGTGCGGTCCCGGAGACCCTCCAGCTCCGCGCGGATGCCGGGGAACTGCTGCGGGAATCGCCGCTGGTACTCGGCCGGGTCGGGAAGCTCGCCGGCCTTGAGTCGGCAGCGCCACTCCTCGACGATCACCTGCGGGGGCACGCGGTCGGCCGGGCCGAACTCCGGGAAGCGGGCGATGTAGTCCTCGACGTGCGGCCTCTGGCCGTGTTCCCAGCGGTGGATGAGGTCGAGGATGACCAGTTCGGCCAGGACGGCCGGCCGGAGCCGTTGCTCCTCCAACCCGGCCAGGTAGGGGCCCCAGTCGTTCACCGTGCCGCGGGCCAGGGCCTCGTGGAACTGGTCGGCCCGGACCGAGAGTTGTGCCCGTTCCGCGTCGGTCAGCGGGTGTGACGCCATGCCATTGGAATACCATAGCCGGTCCGCTATTGCACGCCACGGCTTGCATCGGTCGCGTGTCCCTGTCGTCCCGGTGCGAGGGCCGGGGGCGGTCCTGGTGCGAGGGCCGGTGCCCCGACGGCCCCTGGTCAGCCGAGTCGTTCCCGTGGTCTTCAGAGCCGTGCGATTCTTGGCCCCGAGACGACTCCGGGTTAAAACTAGCGCAGGCGGTGTGTGGAAGCGGACCCGTGGGCTGTCCCGACGGCTCGCGTCGGCTCGCCGCTGTGTGTTTACCCTGGGTGCCGCGGGGATGTGTTCGCCCCGCTCGCGCCGGTTCGCCGGGGTGTGTTCGCCCCGGCCGCCCCGGCCGCCCCGCCCGCCGCTCCGGCCCGGACGGACCGTGCGTCCGAATCGTGAGGAAGCCGTGGAAATCCCGCCCGTTCAACTCGTCCGTCAGGTGGCCCCCCAGCCCCGTGTCGCCGACGTACCCGCCGAGGTCCGCCACTGCTGGCTCACCAGCCGCACGGCCCGCCGCATTGCGCCGGGCATGAAGATCGCCGTGGCGGTCGGCAGCCGGGGCATTCGCAACCTGGCCGTCATCGTCCGGTCTACTCTGGCGGCCCTGAAGGAACTCGGGGCCGAGCCGTTCGTGGTGGCCGCCATGGGGTCGCACGGCGGGGCCACCTCCGAGGGCCAGCGGGAGTTGCTGGCCGGCTACGGTGTGGACGAGGCCGGTCTGGGGGTGCCGGTCGTCACCGACATGGACGTGATCGAACTCGGCCAGACCGAGTACGGCTTGCCGGTGTACTGGGACCGCAACGCCTTCGCGGCCGACGGCGTCGTCACCGTCTCGCGGGTCAAACCGCACACCGACTTCCGCGGTCGGTTCGAGAGCGGCATCCTGAAGATGCTGGTCATCGGCCTGGGCAAGCAGAAGGGAGCCGACCAGGTCCACAGTTACGGCCCCAACGGACTCAGGGACATGATCCCGGCCGCCGGCCGCGTCATCCTCCGCACGACCCGTTTCCTCGGCGGCCTGGCGGTGCTGGAGAACGGTCAGGAAGAAACGGCCCGGCTCGAGGTCGTGGACCGTGACGACCTGTGGGACCGTGAACCGGTCCTGCTGGAGGAGGCCCGCAAGCTCATGGGTCGCCTTCCCTTCAAGGAGTTGGACGTGTTGGTGGTCGGGGAGTGCGGCAAGAACTACTCGGGGGCGGGCCTGGACCCCAACGTCGTCGGCCGCTGGCTCATCGAGGCCACCCCGGAGGTCGAGACCAACGACCCGAAGATCACCCGCATCGGCGTTCTCGACGTGTCGCCGGAGAGCCACGGCAACGCCACCGGCATCGGCATCGCCGACCTGACCACCCACCGCGCCCTGGCGGCCATCGACCCCGCCCCCTTCCGCATGAACAACCTCACCGCCCGTGCCCTGTGGCGGTCGAAGCTGCCGATCGGCTTCCCCACCGACCGGGAGGTGATCGCCGCCTGCCTCGACACCTGCTGGCAGCCGGAGCTCGACAAGGTCCGGCTGTGCCTCATCCCGAACACCCTGGAAGTCGCCGAGATGTGGGTGTCGGCCCCGCTGCTGCCGCTGGTCCGTGACAACCCCCACCTGCAACTCGTCGGCAAGCCCGAGCCTCTGCCCTTCGACGCGGCTGGCAACCTCGTGCAGGAAAAACTCTTCCCCCACAGCGTCCGCGGCCGCCGCCGGGCCGGGCACTGACCAGCCCACGCCCGTATGCCCCGTATACCCGACACGCCCCACATACCCGGCACGATCTGCATACTCCGTATACCCTGTATGCCCCGCACGCTCCGCCTGCTCCCGTTCGCCCCGCTCGACGGCCCGTCCAACATGGCCGCCGACGAAGTCCTGCTCGAGTCGGCCGTCGCCCACGGTCGCGCGTCCCTGCGGTTCTACACCTGGACCGAGCCGACCCTTACTCTGGGATACTTCCAGCCGGCGGCCGCCCGCGAGACCCCCCGCCTCGCCCCGCTCCCGTGGCTCCGCCGCTCCACCGGCGGGGCCGGCATCGTCCACCACCACGAACTGACCTACTCGTTCGCCCTGCCGCCCGGCCCGGAGTGGAAATCGCCGGACAGATGGATCTGTCGCGTCCACCGCCTGCTCGCCCAACTGCTCGCCGAGTACGGGGTGCGGGCGCGAGTGGTCGGCTGTGGCGAAGAGCAGAAACTCGGCGAGGTCCTCTGTTTTCTGCACCAGACGCCGGGCGACCTGGTGGTCGGCGGGTCGAAAGTCGCCGGCAGTGCGCAGCGGAAGCTGCGCGGGGCACTGCTCCAGCACGGCAGCCTGCTGCTGCGGCACAGCCCGTTCGCCCCGGATTTGCCCGGCATGTGCGACCTGGCCGGCCGCGAACTGTTCACGCCGCGGCAACTGGCCG
>Ga0308411_10001642_pt1 | contig 15341 bp, 19 predicted proteins | sample HotsprottomLayer_2_FD_203530 | JGI IMG/M metagenome (GOLD analysis project Ga0308411, IMG submission 203530) | Hot spring phototrophic mat microbial communities from Octopus Spring, Yellowstone National Park, Wyoming, United States -... | ecosystem: Environmental > Aquatic > Thermal springs >...
GGCCTTCCGCCGCGACGTGCTGCAGGCCGAGCGCGACCCGGCGAAGCTCGCCGCCGAGGTGCTCGCGATGCGCCGGCGGATGCTCGACGCGCACCCGAACCGCTCCGGGCTGTTCGACCTGAAGCACGACCGCGGCGGCATGGTGGACATCGAGTTCGTGGTGCAGTACCTGGTGCTCGCGCACGCCCGCGCGCACTACGAGCTCACCGGCAACCTCGGCAACATCGCGCTGCTGCACATGGCCGGTGCGCTCGGGCTGGTGCCGGCCGCGCTCGCCGGGCGCGTCGCCGACGCCTATCGCGAGTACCGGCGGCTGCAGCACCGCCTGCGCCTGAACGGCGCCGAGTACGCGCGCGTCGATGCGGCGAGCGTCGCCGCCCACCGCGAGGCGACGCTCGCGCTCTGGCGCGCGGTGTTCCCCGGGGCCGAAAGCTAGGCCGCCGCGACCAGGAAGAGCCCGAGCACGCACAGCGCGCCGATGCCCCAGACGATCGAGCGCAGGGTGGCGAGGTCGGCGAAGTAGCATACGGCGTAGGCGATGCGCGCGGCGACGAAGGCGAGCGCGAGCGCGTCCACCCGCCCCTGCGGCGCCTGCGCGAGGTGGGCGACGATGACCGCGGCGGCGAACGGCGCGAACGCCTCGAAGCCGTTGAGGTGCGCCCAGTAGAGCCGCGCGCGCCAGCCCTCGAGGCGTTCCTCCCAGGCGCGCGGGGCGCGGTTGTCGAAGTCGCGCCGCATCTTGGCCGGAGCGACGGTGAGGTAGGGCAGGAGCGCGGCGGCGAGGATGCACCAGTATGCGATGGTCATTGCGGACGCCCGAGTCGCGGAGCGCGCATCGTAAATCGGTTCGCGCGCGGCGGTTCAAGATAAAATCGCCGCTCGCACCCCGCCCCCTCTGGGAGAAAAGAACGATGGCGACCTCGATGGCCGACCGCGACGGCTGGATCTGGTACGACGGCAAGCTGGTGCCCTGGCGCGACGCGACCACCCACGTTCTCACCCATTCGCTGCACTACGGGCTCGCGGTGTTCGAGGGCATCCGCGCCTACAAGACCGTCGCCGGGACCGCGATCTTCCGGCTGCACGAGCACACCGAACGGCTGTACAACTCGGCGCACATCTACATGATGAAGATCCCGTATCCGAAGGACGAGCTGATCGAGGCGCACAAGGAGGTGGTGCGGGCGAACGCGCTGGAAGCCTGCTACCTGCGGCCGATCGTCTTCTACGGCTCGGAGAAGATGGGCGTCTCGCCCAAGGGCGCCAAGGTGCACGTGGCGATCGCCGCCTGGCCGTGGGGCGCGTATCTCGGCGCCGAGGGGCTCGAGAAGGGAATCCGGATCAAGACCTCGTCGTTCGCCCGCCACCACGTGAACGTCTCGATGTGCCGGGCGAAGTACTCGGGCACCTACGCGAACTCGATCCTCGCCAACGCCGAGGCGCTCGAGCACGGATACGACGAGGCGCTGCTGCTCGACGTCGACGGCTTCGTCGCCGAGGGCGCGGGCGAGAACCTGTTCGTCGTCAAGAACGGCCGCATCTACGAGCCGGAGCTCACCAGCGCGCTGATCGGCATCACGCGCGACACCGTGATCCAGCTCGCCGCCGACCTCGGCTACCCGGTGCAGGCGAGGCGCATCACGCGCGACGACCTTTACATCGCCGACGAGGCCTTCTTCACCGGCACCGCGGCCGAGGTGACGCCGATCCGCGAGGTCGACGGCCGGCAGATCGGCGCCGGACGGCGCGGGCCGGTGACCGGCAAGATCCAGAAGGCGTTCTTCGATCTGGTGAACGGCCGCAACAAGAAGTACAAGTCCTGGCTCACCCCGGTCGCGACGGCCAAGAAAGGCGCTCGGAAAGGGAAGTAGGCATGACGCAGCCGGCGCAGTCGGAAACCCGGATCGAGGTCACCGCCGAAGACCTGCCGCTGCACTGCCCCACGCCGCGCACGCCGGTGTGGTGCTACCACCCGCGGGTGTTCCTCGACGTCGTCGAAGCCGGCGAGGTGCGCTGCCCCTACTGCAGCACGGTTTACGTCTTCCGAGGCGAGAGACCGGCCGGTCATTGACGCGCCCTCATCGGATGAAGCTCCTCGTCGTCGCACCCAACTGGATCGGCGACGCAATGCTCGCGCAGCCGCTGCTCGCGCGACTGCGCGAGCGGCGCGCCGGGGCGCGCATCGAGGTGGTCGCGCCGGAGTGGACCGCACCGGTGTTCCGGCGCATGCCGGAGGTCGCCGAGGTGCTGGAGGTGCCTTTCCGTCACGGCGAGCTCGCGCTCGGCGCACGCCTGCGGCTCGCGCGCCGCCTGCGCGCGCGGCGCTACGCGGAGGCGTACGTGCTGCCGAACAGCTTCAAGTCGGCGCTCGTGCCGTTCCTCGCCGGCATCCCGCGCCGGGTCGGTTTCCGGGGCGAGGCGCGGCTCGGACTGCTGAACGTCAGACACCACCTCGACGCCGCCGCGCTCCCGCTGATGGCCGAGCGCTACGCGCAGCTCGCCGAGCGGCCCGGCGCGCCGCTCCAGCGGCCGCTGCCGCGGGTGGCGATCGAGGCCGACCAGGCGAACCTGCTGATCACGGTCAGCCGGCTCGGACTCGACCGCTCGCGCCCGGTGGTCGCGCTGTGCCCCGGCGCCGAGTTCGGCCCGGCGAAGCGCTGGCCGGCACGGCACTTCGCGGCGCTCGCGCGCCGGCTCGCGGCGCGCGGCAACACCGTCTGGCTGATCGGCTCCGCGGCCGAGCGGGCGCTCGGCGAGGAGATCGCGCAGCTCGCCGCCGGCGAGGCGCTCAACCTCTGCGGGCGAACGGACCTCGCCGGCGCGATCGACCTGCTCTCGGTGGCGCGCTGCGTGGTCACCAACGACTCCGGGCTGATGCACGTCGCCGCCGCGCTCGGCCGGCCGCTGGTCGCGATCTATGGCTCGTCCAGCCCGGACCACACGCCGCCGCTCGCGGCGCACGCGCGCATCGTCTGGCTGCGGGCGGAGTGCAGCCCGTGCTTCGCGCGCGAGTGCCCCCTCGGGCACCTGCGCTGTCTGAACGACCTCACGCCGGAGCGCGTGCTCGCGGAGATCGACACGGCGCTCGCCGCGGGGCGCGCGGGAGAACGCGCGTAGCGCGGCGCGCGGATCGGAAGTGGAAGCCGGCCGATAAGCCGGGTTCTGTCGCGGACGGTCATTCATCTGGGCCGCGGGTTGCCCCGTGGCTCGAGCCACCTACCCGCAGGCTCGGGCGGGCCGCCCTCTCGAGCGGCGCTCGGCGGGCGCCTGGCCGGCGCCCGCTCCGCGCTGCTCTGCACCTGCCTATTTGGTGTTGCTCCGGGTGGGGTTTGGCGTGCCGACGATGTCGCCACCGTCGCGGTGCGCTCTTACCGCACCATTTCACCCTTGCCTGTACGGACCGGCCGGTCTCGCGACCGGCATCGCCCGCCATCGGCGGTGTGCTTTCTGTTCCACTTTCCGTCGCCTCACGGCGCCTGGACGTTATCCAGCACCCTGCCCTGCGGAGCCCGGACTTTCCTCCGGCGAGCCACGCTCGCCGGCGACCGTCTGGCCGGCTTCCGTCCCTATGATACCCGCGCGAGGGCGCCAGTTCCGGGCGCGGCGCGTCCGGCGGCCCGCCGGCCACTGCGGAACACCGCCGGGTCGTCGTAGAACGCAGGGTCCTCGTTCGCGCTCGTCCACCCGGGGATGCCGAGCACCGGCAGCGGGTGCAGCGAGCGGGTGGAGGCGAGCGCCTCGGGGCGCGTGAAATGCGCGGCGGCGTGCGCGTCGAGCCGGGCGAGCAGCGCCTCCGGCGGCGCCGCGAGCGCCGCCGCGCCGACCGGCGCGACCAGCGCCTTCGCCGTCACCCCCTTGTACGGCGCGAGCGCCTGCTCGTGGATCGCGTGCCCGAAGACGAGGAAGCGCATCGCCGAACGCACCTCGTCGCGGCGCCACCAGAACAACTGCTTCCACTGGAAGGCGGCGAGCAGGGCGGCGAGCTCGGGCTCGGCGCAGGCGACGATCACGCCGCCCTCGTCGAACAGCGTCAGCACGTCGCGCGCGGTGCCGCGGAGGCGCGGCGCGGGCGAGCGCACGATCGCCTCGTAGTGGAGCCGGTTCAGTGTCGCCTTGGTGCGCGGGAACGTGAGCCACGCGAGCGCGTTGAACAGGTCGTGCCAGTTCCCGGGCCGGGTCGGCACGCGGCCCTCCCGGTAGATGGTCACCTCGTAGTCGCGCGCCGCGCCGGCGTGGACGAACTCGATCGGCGCGCCGCCGCCGGAGCGCAGTCCGCGCTCGCGCGCGAGCGCGTTCAGGTGCTCGACCGTGGGAAAGGTGCGCGCCGGCAGGCGGGCGAGCAACGGCGCGACCGTGGCGAACGGCGGCGAGGCAGCGAGCGCCGCGGTGTCCCGGGACGGTGCGCTCACGCGAGCCGCCAGCCGATCGTCTCGCCCCCGCGCAGCGGGACGACGGTGGTCGCGCCGAACGCGAGCTCGGCGGGGGGCGACCAGGCCTCGCGCACCAGGGTGATCGAGTCGCGGTTGCGGGGCAGGCGGTAGAAGTCCGGCCCGTGGAAGCTCGCGAACGCCTCCAGGCGGTCGAGCGCGCCGGCCGCTGCGAACGCCTCGGCGTAGAGCTCGATCGCGGCGTGGGCGGTGAAGCAGCCGGCGCAGCCGCACGCGCTCTCCTTCTCGCCGCGCGGGTGCGGCGCGCTGTCGGTGCCGAGGAAGAACTGCGCGCTGCCGCCGGTCGCCGCGCGCACGAGCGCCTGCCGGTGACGCTCGCGCTTGAGCACCGGCAGGCAGTAATGATGCGGCCGCAGCCCGCCGCTGAACAGCGCGTTGCGGTTGTAGAGCAGATGGTGTGCGGTGATCGTCGCCGCCACACGCGCCCCCGCCGACGCGACGAACTGCACCGCCTCCGCGGTGGTGATGTGCTCGACCACCACGCGCAGGCGCGGGAAGCGGGCCACGATCCTCGCGAGCACCGTGTCGAGGAACACGCGCTCGCGGTCGAACACGTCGATCGCCGGGTCGGTCACCTCGCCGTGCACCAGCAGGGGCAGGTCGTGCTCCTCCATCGCTGCGAGCGCGGGAAACGCGCGCTCGAGCGCGGTGACGCCGGCATCGGAATGGGTCGTGGCGCCGGCCGGGTAGTACTTGACCGCGTGTACGAAGCCGCTCGAGCGGGCGAGCGCGACCTCTGCGGCGGAGGTCTCGTCGGTGAGGTACAGGGTCATCAGCGGCTCGAACGCCGGCCCGCCCGGCGGCAGCGCGGCGAGGATCCGCGCTCGGTAGGCACGCGCCGCCTCCACCGTCGTGACCGGCGGTTTGAGATTCGGCATCACGATCGCGCGCGCGAAGCGCCGCACGGTGTGCGGCAGCACGGCGGCGAGCGCCGCGCCGTCGCGCAGGTGCACGTGCCAGTCGTCGGGGCGCGTGAGGGTGAGGGTGTCCATGCGCGCAATCTATCCGATCGCGCTTCCGGCGCGGGTGCGACCAGCGAGCTCGAGCGCCTTGGCGTAGAGCGCCTTGCGGGGCGCGCCGGTGATCGCGGCCGCGACGCGCGCGGCGGTGCGTACCGGAAGCTCCGCGAGCAGCAGACGCAGCACCCGTTCACCGTCGTGCGCGAGCGTCGCCGCGGCCGGCTCGCCCGCGCCGGCCACGACCAGCACGAACTCGCCGCGCTGCCGGTTCGGGTCGGCGGCGAGCCAGCCGGCGGCCTGGCCGAGCGTGGTCGCGTGCACCGTCTCGTACAGCTTGGTCAGTTCGCGCGCGAGCACGACGGTGCGGCCGCCCCCGAGCAGCTCCGCGAGGTCGGCGATGGTCGCGGCAACGCGGTGCGGCGCCTCGTAGAACACCAGCGTGTACGGAAACGACCGCCAGCGCTCGAGCGCGCGCCGCCGCGCCGCCGGCTGCGCGGGCAGGAAACCGGCGAAGGCGAATGGCCCGGGCAGGCCGGCGACCGACAGCGCGGCGATCGCCGCGTTCGCGCCGGGCACCGGCACCGCTTCGTACCCCGCCTCGCGCACCGCGGCGACCGCGTGCGCCCCTGGATCGGAGATCGCCGGCGTGCCGGCGTCGGCCACCAGCGCGACGTCGCGGCCGGCCGCGAGCAGGCGCACGATCGCCGCGGCGGCGCGGCGTTCGTTGTGCGCGTGCAGCGCGGCGAGCCTGGCGCGGATCCCGAGGCGCGCGAGCAGGCGGCCGCTGTCGCGCGTGTCCTCGGCGAAGACCGTGTGGACCGCGCGCAGCACCTCGAGCGCGCGCTGCGTGAGGTCGCCGACGTTACCAATCGGTGTGGCGACCACATATAATCGTCCGCGCCTCAGCTCGGGCTTCGGATGCTCCCCTTCGCCTCGCGTCTCGCCGCGGCTGCGCTCGCCCTGCATGGCGCCGGATTGTGCTGGGCACAGGCTGGCGGAGCAAGCGCGGCGCAGGCGGCGGCCGCGGTCACGCTGCTGCTGCCGCTCGAGTCGCCCGACTTCCGCGCCGCAGCCGAAGCCGTCAGGCAGGGATTCGCCGCCGCGGCGCAGGCGGCGGCCACGCCGCCCGTCATCGCGGTCCGCGCGACCGACGCCGACCCGGATGCGGTGGTGGCCGCGTACGCCGCCGCGGTCGAGTCGGGCACCCGGCTGGTGGTCGGGCCGATGACCCGCAGCGCGGTCGCCGCGCTCGCCGCGAGCGGCAGGGTCGCGGTGCCGACGCTCGCGCTCAACCAGCTCGACGGCGACGCGCCGGCGCCCCCGGGGATGTACCTGTTCGGCCTGGCGATCGAGGGCGAGGCGCGCTTCGTCGCGCGGCTTGCCGCGCGCGGGGCGCCGCGCAGCGCCGCGGTCGTGAGCACGACGACCGCGCTCGCGCAGCGCAGCCGCGACGCGTTCGCCGACGAGTGGCAGCGGCTCGGCGGACGCGTGACCGGCGTGCTCGAGATGCAAGCGGCCTCCGACCCGCGGCAGCTGCGCCAGGCGCTCGCGCGCGATCCGCCGGAGCTCGTGTTCCTCGCCGCCGAGGGCGACGCCGCGCGCTCGCTCCGGCTGCAGCTCGGCGCAGCCTATCCGGTGTTCGCCACCTCGCAGATCAACACCGCGCCGGCCGACCGGCTGCGCAGCTTCGACCTCGCCGGGGTGCGCTTCGCCGACATGCCGTGGATCGTCCAGCCGGAGCATCCGGCGCTCGCCGGCCTGCCGCGCCCGGCGGGGCTCGACGGCGACGCCGCGCGCTTCTACGCGCTCGGGATCGATGCCTGCCGGGTCGCGCTCGCGCTGCTCGACGGGCAGCGCGCGTTCGAGCTCGACGGCGCGACCGGCCGCATCAGGGTGGGGGCGGGCGGCGCGGTGGAGCGGCGCCCGCTCGCGGCGGTGTTCCGCGATGGCCGCAGCGTGGTGCTCGAGTGAGCGCGCTCCGATGAGCGCGGGCGGCGCGCGGCGCGCCGGCGCGGCGGCCGAGGCGCTCGCCGAGCGCTACCTCGCCGCTCGCGGCCTCGCGATCGTCGAGCGCAACTTCCGCTGCCGCGGCGGCGAGATCGACCTGGTCGCGCGCGACGGCGCGACGCTGGTGTTCGTCGAGGTCCGGCTGCGCCGCTCGGCCAGCCACGGCGGCGCCGCGGCGAGCGTGGACGCGGCCAAGCAGCGTCGCCTGCTGCACGCGGCGCGCGTCTACCTCGGCGCGCACGGCGAGACGCCGGCGCGCTGCGACGTGGTGGTGCTCGACGCGCTCGACCCCGCGCGCATCGAATGGATCCGCGATGCGTTCGGCGAATAGCCTCGTCGCGCTCGCGCTCGCCGCCGGGCTGGCCGCGCCGCTGCCGGTCGCGGCGCAGACGGTCAAGCTGCTGGTGCAGAGCTCGCCGCTTGCCGGCTTCCGCCACCACGAGGCGGCGCTCGTCTGGCAGGAGCTCGGGGTCGGCGATCGGCTCGCGCTGGTGCGCGAGCCGGACAATCCGTACGACGCGAACGCAGTGCGGGTCGAATGGGCCGGCCGCAAGCTCGGCTACGTCCCCCGCACCGAGAACGCGGCGCTCGCCTGGGCGATGGACCGCGGCGAGCGGGTCAGCGCGCGGATCAGCCGGCTCACGCAGCATCCCAACTCGCGCAAGCGCATCGAGTTCGAGGTGTTCGTCGAGTGACCGCCGGGTCCGCGACAGCGGCGCGGCGGCCGGATAGAATCGGCGCCATGTCGATCGACCTCCTCGCCCGCGTCGGACGTCACTTCGCCGAGAGCGCGCAGACCAAGCTCGCCGCAGTGGATTCGCTCGCCGCGCCGATCGCGCGGGCGACCGAGCTGATGGTCGAGTGCCTGCTCGCCGGCGGCAAGATCCTCGCCTGCGGCAACGGCGGCTCGGCAGCCGATTCGCAGCACTTCGCCGCGGAGCTGCTCAACCGCTTCGAGCGCGAGCGGCCCGGGCTCGCCGCGCTCGCGCTCACCACCGATACCTCCACGCTCACCTCGATCGCTAACGACTACGACTACCGGCAGGTGTTCTCCAAGCAGGTGCTCGCGCTCGGCAACCCGCGCGACGTGCTGCTCGCGATCTCCACCAGCGGCAACTCGCCGAACGTCCTCGAGGCGGTGCGCGCCGCCCACGAGCGCGACATGAGGGTGGTCGCGCTGACCGGCCGCGGCGGCGGCGAGATCGGCAAGGCGCTCGCGCCGGGAGACGTGCAGGTCTGCGTCCCGCACACCGTCACTGCTCGCATCCAGGAAGTGCACCTGCTCGCGCTGCACTGCCTGTGCGACGGCATCGACTGCATGCTGCTCGGGACGGAGTGACCGGGTGAGGCGCGTGCGGCCGCTCGCGTTGGCTGCCCTCGCAGCGGCGGCTGCCCTGCTCACCGGCTGCGCGGCGGTGGTCATCGGCGGCGCCGCCGCCGGCGCGCTCGTCGCCACCGACCGGCGGCTGCCCGACGTGATGCTCGCCGACGAGCGCATCGAGCACCAGGCCTCGAGCCGCATCGCCGAGCGGCTGAAGAGCGAGGGCCACGTGAACGTCACCAGCTTCAACCGCCAGGTCCTGCTCACCGGCGAGGCGACGACCGAGGCGCTGAAGCAGGAGGCCGAGCGGATCGCGCGCGGCGTGCCGGACGTGCGCGGCGTGGTGAACGAGATCGCCGTCGCCGCCCCGTCCTCGCTCGGCGCGCGCTCGAACGACGCCTACCTCACCAGCGTGGTCAAGTCGCGCATGGTCGCCGCGGGCAAGTTCAACCCGGTGCACGTCAAGGTCGTCACCGAGGCGGGCACCGTCTATCTGATGGGTCTGGTCACCCGCCGGGAGGCCGACGAGGCGACGCAGATCGCGCGCACCACCGCCGGCGTGCGGCGCGTGGTGCGGGTTTTCGAGTTCATCGCCGATCCGCCGCCGGCCCAGAGCTGACTAGGCGCGAGCGCGCCGCTGCAGGAAGCGCATCAGCATCCCGAGCACCGGCAGCTTGGCGTAGAGCTCCTCCGCCGCGTCCCAGTAGTCGCGGTGGTAGCGGATGCGCCCGTCGGGCGCGAAGCGCAGGTGTGAGGCGCCGCGGATGCGCAGCTCGTCGCCACCCGGGCGCAGCGCGAAGGTGAACTCCCAGGTGAGCATCGCGTCGCCGTCACCCCGCCAGCGCTCGAGCACGCGGAAGCGCGGCTCGTGCAACCGGTCGAACATGTGCGCGAAGACGCGGCCGATCGCATCCACGCCGGCCACCTCGTTGAACGGGTCCTTGAACCAGGCGTCGTCGGCGTAGAAGCGCCCGATGTCGGACAGCGTCGCCCGCGAGAGCGTCTCGAACCAGTGGACGATGCCGTCGAGGGTCACAGGCCGGTGAACTTCCGAATCGCAGGGAAGTATGCCGCGTAGGGCAGGTGCCGCAGCGCCTTCAGCCAGCCGGTGAAGCGCTTCGGGAAGTGGATCTCGAAGGCGCCGCGCTCGAAGCCGGCGACGATCTCGGCGGCGGCCGCGTCGGCCGAAATGATCGCCGGCATCCGGAAGTCGTTCTGCGCGGTGAGCGGCGTCTCGACGAACCCGGGGTTGATCAGGTAGGTGGCCACGCCGCGCGGCGCGAGGTCGAGATAGAGCGCCTCGGCGAGGTTGATCAGCGCCGCCTTGGTCGGCCCGTACACCAGGCTCTTCGGCAGCCCGCGGTAGCCGGCGACGCTCGAGACGAGCGCGACGCCGCCGCTGCCGCGCGCGAGCATCGGCGGCAGCACCGCGGCGAGCATCGCGAACGCGCCCATCAGGTTCGCCTCGACGTGGGCGCGCGCCCGCTCCACGGTGAGCTCCCACGCCCGCGTCGGCGTGTACACGCCGGCGAGGTACACCGCGAGGTCGACCCCGCCCCAGCGCGCGACGATGCGCTCGTGCGCCGCGTCGAAGGATTCGGTGCGGGTGACGTCGAGCGGGAGCACGAGCGCTTCCGGCTGGGCACCGGCGAGCGCGGCGAGCCGGTCGGCGCTGCGCGCGCTGAGCGCGACGCGCGCGCCGCGGCCGAGGAGCCGAGTGGCGAGCGCCGCGCCGATGCCGGTCGACGCCCCGACCAGCCACACGCGGCGCGAACGCCACTCGCCGACGCGTGGGTTCAGCGGCATGCCGCGCGGCCGCGCCGGGTCATGGCCGGCGCTTGCGGAAGGCGATCGTGATGTCGGCGAAGCGGACGCCGAACTTGGTGATCACCGAGCGGTTGAGCAGCGTGTCCTCGTCGACCAGATACATCCAGTCGTCCAGATCGACCGCCCAGCCGCCCTGCTCCGCCGGCAGCCGCAGCACGTAGCGCCACTGCAACGCGTTGCCGTGCGCGACCCCGCGCGCCTGGCCGACGACGTCGCCGGCGGTGCCGGTGTAGTCGTTCGGGCCGAGCTTGGTGATCGTCCAGACGCGCCGCTCCTTCTTGCCGTCGGACCAGTCGAAGGTCTCGTCCAGGGTCCCGACGTTGCCGCTCCACGACGCATCGATCTTCACGTAGAAGCGGCGCAGCACCTTCCCCGAGCGGTCCTGGACCATCCCCCAGCCGTCGATCGTGCCGTTGAAGTAGCGCTCGAGATCGAGCTCGGGCCGCTCGGCGCGGTAGTCGAGCGGCGAGACGGCGGTGCAGCCGGCGAGGGCGAGCGCGCAGAGCAGCGTGGCGAGCAGGCGCGCCATCAGGCGAGGCCCTTCGCGAGCGCGGCGGGCGCGCGCACCGGCGCGAGCCACAGCAGCGCGGCCGCGGCGAGCTTGAACGCGCACGGCAGCAGGCAATAGACGAGCGCGAGCGAACGCGCGGCACCCGGGTCGCCTGGCGCGTAGCCGAGAGCGGCGAGCGCCGGCAGCGCGAGCCCGGCGGCGAGCGCGAGGTTCAGCTTGGTGACCAGGTTCCAGATGCCGAAGTAGCTCCCCTCCGCCGCCGCGGCGGGCCCGCGCCGATCGCCGTCGATCACGTCGGCGAGGATCGAGGCTGGCAGGGCGAGATCGGCGCCGAGCGCGAGCCCCGACAGCGCGCAGATGACGGCGAACGCCGCCGCGTCGCCGGGCCCGAGCCGCCACGCCCAGACGAAGGCGACGACCGCGAGCAGCATGGCGACGATCCAGGCGTGCTCCTTGCCGAGGCGGCGCGCGAGGGCCACCCAGACCGGGATGCCGAGCGCGCCGGCGAGGAAATAGGTCACCAGGAACAGCCCGGTGAGCTGCGGCGCCTGGAGCACGTCGGCGATGAAGAACAGCACCAGCGTGGACGGCACCGCGGCCGCAATGCCGGAGAGCACGAATACCGCGAGCAGGCGGCGGTAGTGGCGGTTGGCGAGCGGCGCGGCCGCGGAGGCGAAGAACCCGGCCGTTTCGGGCCGCTTGCGCGGCGGCCGCGGGGCGAAGGCGAGCGTCACCCCGCCGCCGACGGCGAGGATGGCGACGAAGACGAGGCTGAAGCGCGCGAGCCCGGACGCGTTCTCGCCGCCGAGCATCCCGGGCAGCGCGGCGGCGGTGATCACGCCGACGAGCGTGAAGATCTCGCGCGCGCCGGTCACCCGGGTGCGCTGGTGCGCGTCGCGCGCGAGCTGCGCGCCCCAGGCCTGGTAGGCGATCGACGCCATCGAGAAGCCGAGGTAGGTCACGATCAGGCCGGCGGCGAGCCACCACGCGAGGCCGGACGACGGCGGGTTCAGCAGCGCGAGCATCCCCGCCGCGAGCAGCGGCAGGGCGAGCACAGTGAAGCGCTCGCGCCGCCCCCAGCGGTCGGCGAGCCAGCCGAGCACCGGATCGCTCACCGCGTCGGCGAGCCGCGTCGCGAGCAGGATCGCGCCGACCAGCGCGAGCGGCAGGCCGAGGTCGCCGCCGTAGAGCTTCGGCAGGTGGACGTAGAGCGGCAGCGCCGCCATCGCGAGCGGCAGCGCGAGCGCGCCGTAGGCGGCGAGCTCGCTGCGCTTGAGCGGCGTCATCGGCGCAGGACTGCGCGGGCCGGCCGGTCAGCAGCGCGCCGCGGCCGGGCCGCCCGCGCACCGCGTCTCGCCGAGCAGCTGGGCGCGCAGCTCGCGCGCCCGGGTGCGCGGATCGAGCCAGATCGCGTAGAAGGCGCGCGCGAACTCCGGGTCGTCGATCGCCCCGATCGGCTGCCCGTTTAGGTAGAACCGCGTCCCGCGCCCGGGCAACGCCGCGCCGGTCAGCTCGTCGCCGCGCCGCACGTCGGGGAACACTCGCCGCATCGCCTCGAGCCAGCGCTCGTGGTCGGCCGGGGTGCCGTAGCCGAGCCGCCGGATCTCGTCGATGCTCGACTGCGCGATGCGCTCGCCCTTGAAGTCGCGTGCGTACCGCAGGGTAAGGGCGAACGGCTGTTCCGGGTCGAACCGCTCGCCGGCCGCCGCCAGGCGGGCGTCGTAAACGTGCAGGCCGAACCAGTGGAGGCTGCCGGTGCCGACCTCGCGCATCGGCATCCCGGCCGCGACCACCGGCGCGCCGGAGGCGTGCGCGAGCTCGCCGGCGAGGGCGAGCGCGAGCGCTAGCGCGGCCGCACCAGCTCGAACTGGGTGACGTCGGTGCATAGACTGGCGAACCCCGCTTCACAATAGGCCAGGTAGAACTCCCAGGTGCGCGCGAAGCGCTCGTCGTAGCCGAGCGCGCGCACCTCGGGGAGGCGATCGCGGAACGCGCGGCGCCAGCGGCGCAGCGTCTCCGCGTAGTCGAGCCCGAACGACAGCTCGCCGGCCACTTCGAGCCCGGCCGCGCGCGCTTCGGCGCGGAACCGGCTCGGCGAGGCGAGCATGCCGCCGGGGAACACGTACTGCTGGATGAAGTCCGACCCGGCGCGATAGCGCTCGAACAGGCCGTCGGCGATCGTGATCGCCTGCACCAGCGCGCGGCCGCCGGGCTTCAGGCAGCGCGCGATGGTGCCGAAGTAGCTCGGCCAGTAGCGCTCGCCGACCGCCTCGTACATCTCGATCGACACGACGCAGTCGTAGCGGCCCGTCTCGTCGCGGTAGTCGCGGAACGCGAGGTCCACCAAGTGTGCCACCCCGGCCCGGTGCATCCGGCGGTCGGCGTAACGCAACTGCTCCTCGGAGAGCGTGAGCGCAGTGACCCGGCAGCCGGACTCGCGCGCCGCGAGCTCCGCGAATCCGCCCCAGCCGCAGCCGATCTCCAGTACGCGCGCGCCCGGCTGCGGCGCGAGCCGATCGAGGATGCGGCGGTACTTCGCGGCTTGCGCGGCCTCCAGCGTGCGAGTGAGATCGCCCTCGAACAGCGCGCTCGAGTAGGTCATCGTCGGATCGAGCCAGAGCGCGTAGAAGTCGTTGCCGAGATCGTAGTGCGCGGCGATGTTGCGCCGGCTGCCGCGCCGCGTGTTGGCGTTGAGCGCGTGGCGGACCCGGTGCACCACGCGGCTCCAGAAGCCGCCGTAGATCGCGCGCTCCATCGCGCCCCGGTTGAGGGTGAACACGGTGAGCAGCTGGGAGACGTCGGGAGTGCTCCAGCGGCCGTCGATGAAGGTCTCGGCGAAACCGATGTCGCCGCGCCGCAGCACGGCCGAGAACACGCCCCAGTCGCTGACGTCGAGCCGCGCGCTCGGACCGCTGTCGCCGAACTCGCAGCGGCTCCCGTCGGGCAAGCCGAGCGACAGCCGGCCGTGCCCGATGCGCGCGAGCAGCGCGAAGACGGCGCGCGCGGCAAGCGGTGCGCGCTGCCGCGCCGCGGTCGCGAACTGGTCGCGGGCGCTCATCGTGACAACGCCCGCGCCGGCGGCGCCGGCTTGGCGAAGAACGGCACCCGCTTCGCCCACAGGCGCAGTGCCTGCCAGTGGATCCGCGCGGCGACGCCGAGCGTCATCCACGGATACGCGAAGAACGCCTTCGCCAGTGCGCGCGGCGAGTACTCGACCGCGGTGCCCGACACGCTGGTGTGGAGCAGGTCCCCGCCCGCGTCGTGATAGTCGATCCGCGTCACCGTGCGCGGCCCACCGAACCGGAAGCGGAAGCGGTAGCCGCCGCCGAGCGGCAGGAAGGGAGAGACGTGGAACACCTTGCGCGCAGTCAGGGTCTCCCCCGGCCCGATCGGCCGCGCGTCGGCGTGCGCGAGCAGGTAGCAGTGGCGCTCGCCGAAGGTGTTGTTGACCTCGCACACGATGGCGCGCACCCGCGCGGCGCGGTCGCAGCAGAACCAGAAGCTCACCGGATTGAAGACGTAGCCGAGCACGCGCGGGAAGGTCTGCAGCCACACTTCGCCGTCGGCGGCGCCGATTCCCTCGGCGGCGAGCAGCGCGCGCACCCAGTGGAGCGGATGGGAGCCGTCGCCGGCGCCGTGATCGGCGAAATGGAAGCTGAGCAGGCCGGCGCGGTTCACGCCCATCCAGCCATTGGCGAGCGCCGCGACGTTCGACAGCGGGATCGACAGGAAGAATACCCGATACACGAACGCGTTCGGCCGCGGCCGCAGGCGGCGGTGCATCACCTGCCCGAGGAAGAGCCGTGGCGCAGGCGGGCTCACGCGGCGACTCCCGACACGCCCGCCGCGGGTTGCACGCCGCGCGCGGCGGCGGGCGCCTGAGCGTTGTCCGCGTCGTGCGCGGTCTCGGCGCCCGCCTGCCACGGCGCGGGGCAGCCTAGCGCACGCGCCACCGCCATGCCCGCCTTCAGACCGTCTTCGTGGAAACCGTACCCGGTCCAGGCGCCGCAGAACCAGATGCCGCGCCGGCCCTGGATGGCGGCGAGCGCGGCCTGCGCGTCGATCGCCCCCTGGTCGAACAGCGGGTGCGAGTAGGCGAACTCGGCGAGGACCCGCTCCGGCGCCGGTTCGAGCGGCGGGTTGAGCGAGACCACGACCGGCGTGCGGAACGGCACCGGCTGCAGACGGTTGATCAGGTACGACACGCCGACCGGCCGCTCGCCGTCGGCCTGGCCGGCGCCGATGTAGTTCCACGCCGACCACAGCGC
>Ga0308411_10001649_pt1 | contig 15300 bp, 10 predicted proteins | sample HotsprottomLayer_2_FD_203530 | JGI IMG/M metagenome (GOLD analysis project Ga0308411, IMG submission 203530) | Hot spring phototrophic mat microbial communities from Octopus Spring, Yellowstone National Park, Wyoming, United States -... | ecosystem: Environmental > Aquatic > Thermal springs >...
GCGATCCCCCTGATAGGGATCGGCCCCGGCCAGGTAGATGACCAACTCGGCGGGGAAGCGGCTCAGGGCGAGTTCCAGCCCATCCTCCAGCGCGCGGAGGTAGTCGCCGTCGCCGGTTCCGTCGTCCAGGGGGATGTCGAGGTCGCTGGTCCGCTTGAGTAAGGGGTAATTCCTGGCGCCGTGGATTGAGAAGGTAAAGACCGTGGGGTCGGTGGCGAAGATCTCGGCGGTGCCATCTCCCTGGTGCACGTCGCAATCGATCACCATCACCCGGCGGCACCGGCCTTCGGCCTGCATGGTCCGGGCAGCGACGGCCGCGTCGTTGAAGATGCAATACCCGGCGCAGCGATCGCGGAACGCGTGGTGGGTTCCTCCGGCCAGGTTGACGGCGACGACGAGCCTCCCCCGCGCGCACCGCGCCTTCAATTCCGGCCGCGTGACCTCCCGCGCGGCGGCGATCGTGGCCCCGCACGACCGGAGCGAGCGCTCGACCAGACCGGGGGACCAAGGGAGGCCCAAGGCCCGGAGCTTCGCCGCCGAGAGTTCGCCAGTCCGGACCCCCTGGAGGTAACCGGGGTCGTGGACCCGGAGCAGTTCCTCGTCGCAGGCTGCCGGCGGGATCAGGAGGTTTTGGGCGGGGACGATCCCGGCAGCAGCCACTTCCTCCCGCAACCGGGCGTATTTGGACACGGGGAAGGAGTGCCCGGAAGGCAACGGCAAATGGAAATGGTCGGTGCGAAAGGCGATCATGGGCCGCGTCTGGTGGTGGATTGCCAAAGGAAGCTGGCTTTGCGATGTTGAAACGGGATCCCGGTGGGACCATGGAGGCCCGAATCGGTGTTGGCCGTGGCGGAGGTTTCAGGGGAGGTATGAACGTGCGCAGGACGTTCGAAATATCCGGCTTCTGGTTTGCCTGGTGGTTCCTGGTGATGTTGGCCGGAGGAGGGGGGACGAAGGCCCAGGAGGCCCCGGTCCGTCCCGAGGAGGCGGGCCTGAGCACCGAGGGGCTCGCTCGGGTGCACCAGTTGCTGGAGGAGGCCTCGAATCAGAAACGGATCGCCGGGGCGGTGGGGTTGGTGATCCGCAACGGGAAGCTTGCCTACCTGGACGCCGTCGGGATGCAGGATGTCGAGGCTGCCATCCCGATGACCCCGGCTTCGATCTTCCGGATCGCGTCGATGACCAAGCCGATCACCAGCGCGGGGGTGATGATCCTGGCCGACGCGGGGATGCTTGACCTCTCGGACCCGCTCTCCAAGTATCTCCCGGAGTTCAAGTTTCCCGTCGTGGCCCGGCCCCGGCCCGGCCCCGACGGCAAGCCGCGGCCCGGCAAGAGCCTGGACGATTACCAAATCGTCCCGGCCTATCGGCCGATCACCCTCCGCGACCTGCTGACCCACACCGCGGGCTTCACCTATCGCCTCTTCGACCATCCGGTCTTCACCCCGATGTACGCCCATGCCGGAATTTGCGACGGCATCACTCAGTGCGAGCACACGCTGGACGAGAACGTCCGCCGGCTGGCCGGGATGCCGCTGCTCAACCAACCCGGAACCGCCTGGCAATACGGGCTTTCGACCGACGTCCTGGGCCGGGTGATTGAGGTGGTTACGGGGAAATCGCTGGCGGAATTTCTTGAAGAACGGCTCTTTCGTCCCCTGAAGATGTTCGACACCCAGTTTGTCTTGCCGGAGAGCAAGCGGGCCCGACTGGCCGCGCTTTATGAGCCAGGTCCGGACAAGACCATCGTCCGCAGCGCCGAGGGTCCCATCGTCCGCGGCCCGTTGGTCTATTCGCCGGACCTCCCCTACCGCCCGACGCCGGGCTACTTTTCCGGCGGGGCGGGGCTGGTCGCGACGGCCGGGGACTACGCGCGGTTCCTCCAGATGCTGCTGAATCGAGGCGAACTCGACGGCGTCCAGATCCTGACACCGTCGTCCGTCGATGCCATGACCCGAGACCAGATCGGAGGGCTCAACGTCACCATGGGAACCGGGGGCGACGGGTTTGGATACGGGTTTGGAATCGTCCGGCGGTCCCGTGAGGGGAAAGGGGAGGATTCGCCCGGGACCTTCTCCTGGGGCGGCATTTACCACACCCACTTCTGGGTGGATCCCCAGCGCGAGCTGATCGGGATTGTCCTGACCCAGATCTATCCCTCGGACCATCTCGAGATCGCCCAGAAATTTCACCGCCTGGTGAACGAGGCGGTGCTGGACTAAACAGCACGACCAGCCACGTTTGGTTGCAGCCTGGAGGCTCAGCCCCCAGCGGTTTGGAACTGGGCCCGCGCGGCCTGGACGACGCGGTCGACGGTGAAGCCAAATTCCCGCTGGAGCTCCGCCGCCGGCGCGGAGGCACCAAACGTGCGCATTCCCAGGGAGACTCCCGACTCCCCCACATACCGCGACCATCCCAACGTGGCGGCCTGTTCCACGGAAACCCGCGCCTTGACGTCGGAGGGGAGGACGGACTCGCGGTAGGAGGCGTCTTGCTCCTCGAATAGCTCCCAGCACGGCATGCTCACGACCCGGGCCTGGATCCCCTCCGCCGCAAGCTGTTCCGCGGCTCCGACACAGAGCGAGACCTCGCTCCCACTGGCCAGCAGGAGGACGTCGGGACAGCCCCCCGGCGCATCCGCCAGGACATAAGCTCCTCGGGCCAGACCAGAGGCCGGAGCGTATTTCGCGCGATCCAGGGTCGGAACGTTCTGGCGGGTGAGTGCCAAAACGGCAGGACGGGTGCGAAGTTGCATGATCACGCGCCAGGCCTCGGCGACCTCGTTGGCATCGCAGGGACGGATCACCAGCAGCCCGGGAATCGCGCGGAGCGAGGGGAGTTGTTCGATCGGCTGGTGGGTCGGCCCATCCTCGCCAACGCCAATCGAGTCGTGGGTGAACACATAAATGACCGGAAGCTCCATCAGGGCCGCCAACCGCATCGGCGCCCGGCCGTAGTCGCTGAAGATCAAAAACCCCGCGCCATAGGGGCGGATCTTCGCCGTGGCCAGGCCGTTGAGGATCGCTCCCATGGCATGCTCGCGGATGCCGAAATGGAGGTTGCGGCCGCCGTATTCCCCCGCCCGGAAGGTCCCGGCCCCTGGGAAAGTCAGGAGGGTCTTGGTCGAGGGGGCGAGGTCGGCCGAGCCGCCGATGAGCCAGGGGACGTTCTTCGCGACCGCGGCGAGGACCTGGCCCGAGGAGTTGCGGGTGGCGTTCCCTTTGGGGTCGGCAGGAAACTGAGGAACGTCCCGATCCCATCCTTGGGGAAGCTCGCGCCGCCGCATCAGCTCCAGCTCGGCAGCGAGCTCGGGAAATTGCTGGCCATAGGCGCGGAAACGATCGTGCCAGGCGGTGCGCAACTCTCTGCCGCGGCGCCCGACCCCGCGCTGGAAATGGTCGTAGACGCCCTCGGGAACCAGGAACTTCGCGTCCTCGGGCCAGCCATAGAATCGCTTGGTCAGCCGGATCTCCTCTTCGCCGAGCGGTTCGCCATGCGCGGCGTGGGTGTCTTGCTTGTGGGGCGCGCCCCAGGCGATGTGGCTGTCGACGATGATCAGCGTGGGTCGATCCGTGGTCGTCAGGAAGCCACGCAACGCCGCGTCGAGCTGGCCGAGGTCGTTGGCGTCGGTGACATGGGCCACGTTCCAGCCGTAGGCCCGAAACCGCCCGGCGACGTCCTCGCTGAAAGCCAGTTCGGTTTTCCCCTCGATGGTGATGCCGTTGTTGTCATAGAGCCAGCAGAGGTTGGAGAGCTTGAGGTGCCCGGCCAGCGAGGCGGCCTCGTGGGAGATCCCCTCCATCAGGTCGCCGTCGCTGCAGATCACATAGACGTTGAAATCGAAGAGGTCCTCGAAGCCGGCCCGCTGGAACCGGGCGGCGAGCCACTTGCTGGCCATCGCCATCCCCACCGAGTTGCCGACGCCCTGCCCCAGCGGGCCGGTGGTCGTCTCCACCCCGGCGGTGAGGCGGAATTCCGGATGTCCTGGCGTCCGGCTGTGGAGCTGGCGGAACCGCTTGATGTCGTCCAGGGACACGGCCGGCTCGTCGAGCGGCTGCTCGTCTTCGCTGATGGCCCGAACACCCGCCAAATGCAGAACCGCATACAAAAGCATCGAGGCGTGGCCGGCCGAGAGCACGAAGCGGTCGCGATTGGGCCAGGCGGGATCGGCGGGGTCGTAGCGGAGAAACCGCTGCCAGATCCAATATGCCACCGGCGCCAGGGCCATGGGCGTTCCGGGATGCCCGGAGTTGGCCTGCTGAACCGCGTCCATCGCCAGGGTTCGAATCGTGGTGATGCACGTCGCGTCCAGGGGGTCGGCGACTGCCGCCTCGGTCCGATTCGGCTCTTGGGGAAACGTCATTCGGTTCTTGGCTCCGTGGAGTTGATCAAAACCTCAGTCGCCGGGAAGACCCGGATTCAACCGCCGCACCCGGACGCGCCGGGAAACGGTCCGGAATTTCGGGGCCGACGGACCAGAGACGGCGCGTTTCCTCCGCCGGCACCTCAATATAACGCCCCGGCGGATTCGGCCGCTACCGCAGAGGCATCGCCTGCGGCGAGCTGGCGGCAAGGCCCCGGCAAACGATGATGAAATCGCCTCCGAAGGAACCCGCGGCCGAACCCGGGCCAAGGCGATTGCGAGCCTCGCCGGCTCGGTCTGGGAACTCCTCAGCGTCCGATCCTGGCACCAGCCAGCCCGTGCTCCTCAAGATTCCGCGGTCGCCGGCGAATGCACCTCCGACACCGGCGTCCTGTCTGCTGCGTCGTGCGGAGACTGCCGGCGTCCACCTGGGATACCGCCATCCATGGATCACGCCATCCTGATCGAGGGGGTCACCAAGCGATTCGGCAAGGTTGTCGCCGTGGATGACCTCGATCTCAGCGTTCCCCGGGGCTCGCTTTACGGTTTCATCGGTCCCAACGGCTCGGGCAAATCGACCACGCTCCGGATGATCATGCACATCCTCCTGCCCGATGAGGGGGAGATCGAGGTGCTCGGCTTGCGAGACACCCGGGCGGCCAACAACCGGATCAGCTACCTCCCCGAGGAACGCGGGCTTTACAAACGCATGAGCGTTCGCAGGCTGCTCCGCTATTTCGGGGCCCTCAAGGGGGTGCATCAGCCCCAACTCGATCGCTCGATCGAGCGCTGGCTGGAGCGGATGGGGCTTTCGTCCTGGATCGACAAGAAGGTCGACGCCCTCTCCAAGGGGATGGCCCAGAAAGTCCAGTTCGTCGCGACGGTCCTCAACCGCCCCGAGCTCCTGGTTCTCGACGAGCCGTTCACCGGGCTCGATCCGGTCAACGCCGAGATCCTCAAAGACGCTGTTCTCGAGCTCCGCCGGGAGGGGACGACCATTGTCTTCTCCACCCACGAGATGTCCGTCGCCGAGCGGATGTGCGACCGTATCTTCATGATCTTCAAGGGGCGCAAGGTGCTCGATGGAACCCTCGACGAGATCCAGTCGAGCTACGGCTACGACACGATCCGGGTCCGCGCCGACCATGGCGCCGAGCTGCTCCGGCGGATGCCCGGCGTTCTCGAGGTCAATGACCACGGCAACTTCCAGGAAGTCCGCTGGCGGGGAGACCACCAGGAGCTGCTCCGCGAGCTCGCCGCCAGGACGCGGGTCACCCATTTCGAGGTCACTCGCCCTTCCCTGCAAGACATCTTCGTGCGGATCGCCGCTCCCGAAGAATTGGTTGCCCAGGAGGCCAGCCATGCAATTTGACGCCTGGAAAATCTGGGTGGTCGCTTCAACCGAGTTCGGTTCGACCGTCCGGACGAAGTGGTTTGTCATCGGGCTGCTGCTCTTTCCAGTCATCATGGGGGGGGCGATCGTGCTTCAGGTGGTCGTCGCCGACCGGGTCGATACGAAGCCCCGGCGGTTCGTGGTGGTGGACCACTCCCAAACGCTCGAGCCGGTTCTCAAGCGCGCCGTTGCGGAACACAACGCCCGCCTGTCGGACGCCGCTGCAAAAGGGGCACGGGCCCCTTTCGTCCTCGAACCGACGCCCGCCGGCGTGGCCGAGGGAACTCCGGCCGCCAGCAGCCTCGGACTTGAGCTGTCCGAGCAAATCCGGAGGGGAGAGCTTGACGCCTTCGTGGAGATCCCCGCCGAGATTCTCGAGCCGGCGGCTGCTGGAGCGCCGGCTGGGGCCATCCGGTATCACTCCGACAATCCCAACGACGACCTTCTGCGCGACTGGCTCGGCAAGGTGGTCAACGACGAGGTCCGATCCCGGCGGTTCCTCCAGGCCGGTCTCGACCAGGCGACAGCCGACCGGCTCAGTCAGCCGGTTCCGCTCGAGAACCTCGGACTCCTCGAACGCGTCGCCGACGGAACTGGTCCGGAGGGGATCAAATCGGCCCAGAAAGTCGATCCGATCCGCAGCCTGATGGTCCCCTCGGTGCTCATGTTCGTGATGTATTTCGTCATCATGACCAGTGCGCCTCAGCTCCTGAACAGCGTGATCGAGGAGAAGATGAGCCGAATTAGCGAAGTGCTCCTGGGCTCAATCTCGCCCTTTGAGCTGATGATGGGCAAGCTGCTGGGGAACACCGGGATCGCCATGGTGCTGGCGATGCTCTATGTCGGAGGGGCTTACGGCGTGGCGGCGTATCACGGCTACGGCGACGTGGTGTCGCCGGGGCTGCTGGCGGCGCTGGCACTTTTTGTGTTCCTGGCAATTCTCCTCTACGGCTCGCTCTATACGGCCGTGGGGGCTGCGTGCAGCGAACTCAAGGATGCCCAGTCGCTCATGATGCCGGTGATGATCCTCTCGATGCTCCCGCTGGTGGTTTGGACTGCGGTGCTCCGCAATCCGTCGAGCTCGCTGTCGGTGGGGGTGTCGCTGTTTCCTCCCGCCAGCCCCATGCTCATGTTCATGCGGCTCGCGCTCAAACCAGCTCCCCCATCGTGGCAGGTGGTTCTCTCCGTGCTCCTGACCACCGCCACCGCCGTTGCCTGTGTCTGGGCAGCGGGCAAGATCTTCCGGACCGGCTTGCTCATGCAGGGGAAGGCCCCCTCCTTCGCCGAATTGGCCCGCTGGGTCATGGCACGGTGAACCGACGCGCAGACCACCTGCGATCACGCCCCGGAATCCAGGACGGTGAGGAGGGCGGAGACGGTCTTCCGACCCGATGGACAAGACACGCCTCCCAAGACGAGCCGGCGGCGCGGAGGCTGCAGCCTCTGCGCCGTCGACCGTGACCGCAGGTTCATTCCCCAGGAGTGGTCTCCAGGATCCGGGCCAGACGGTGGAAATCGGAGCCGAGCTGGATGTAGCGAACCACCGTCACCAACGTTTCAGGATCGATCAGGCTGTCGAATGGGACGTAGACCAGGTCCAATTGCCCGGCCGTCGACACCATGACTCCATCCAGCCCCTTCTCGATCAACGCCCGGTACGCGCCGACGCCGAGCTGGCTGCCCAGGATGACGTCGAAGGCGTGGGGCAAGCCGCAGCGTGCCTCATAGCCAAGCTGGAGCCCAACCACCCGCCGTTTGCGGCCAGTCCGCTTCTCGTATTCCGCCTCGACCAGTTTGACCATCATGCGGGCGAGGTTGGTCGCGGCGAGTGAGATGTGGCCGTGCTCGTCGAATCGCACGCCCTCCAAATTCTTGGCAGGGAGGTATTGAGCCAGTCCCTCGGCCAGCACGACCACTCCAAATTCCTTGTGGTCGCGTTCGCGGGCCAGCATGACCCGGATGATCATGTCGACAACCTTGTCCAAATTCATGATTTTCCGGGTGGTGGAGACGCCGGTTTTGGGATCGGTCAGTGTCTCCTCGGTCATAAGCTCGTCGACGAGGTCCTCGACGCTCAGGACCAAACTGGCCTCGCCGGCGATCGCGGCCCCGTAGGCCAGCCAGCCGGCGCTGCGGCCCATGCACTCGGCGAGGAAATAGCCGCGAGTGGCTTCAGCGTCGGCCAGGAGGTTGCGGATCTCGCCGGCCAGGAATTCCACGGCCGTGAAATAGCCGAAGGTGAAATCGATGCCGCGGTAATCGTTGTCGATGGTTTTGGGAACGTGGACCACGGCGATCCGCTTCTCGCCGGGAGGGAGATGGTCCTGGAAGAGCTTGAACTTATTGGCCGACTTGAGGGTGTCGTCGCCGCCGATTGAGACGAGGGCGTCGACGCCCAGCGACCGGAGGGCGGCGTGGACCCTCCGGAGGGGGGCGGTCCGTTCGGGGTCGGCCAAATGGCTGGGATGCGAGACGTCCTTACCGGGGTTGGTCCGGGCGGTGCCGATCATGATGCCGCGGGTGTTGCGCGTCCTGCGGAGCCGATTCTGGTCGAGCACGAGGTAATCGCGGCCCTCCTGCATCGGGTGATCGGGGCCGAATTCGAGCAGGTGCGCGTAGCCGTGCAAGATTCCGATCACCTCGATGCGATGTCGGAGGAATGAGGCTGCCGCGGTCGAGATGACGGCGTTGGCCGCCGGCGCCGGCCCCCCTGCGAAGAGGAGGGCGACGCGACGGATGTCTTTGGGGTTGAAGGTCGAAGCCGTGGAGGTCGGCTGGGGTGAGGCGGACATGCGAGGCTCCCTTGCGTGATGCGATCGTGAGCGATCCCCAGGTCATAAAGGCGGGACGCTCTCCAAACCGCGCGCCACCCAGGCGCCGGTTCCCATGCCGCGGCGAGCATCCTGGGGGCGACTTCCCGGGGGCGTCGCTGGGGATGCTGCCCGAGGGCATCGAGTCTTCCGAAACCAACAGTAACCGCGCGGTGGGGTGGCGGCAACGATCTTGGCTCGTCCAGCCGGATGGGCTTCAGGACCGGGGGACGACGGCCCCGGGCCCCTGGGAGGGCGGGGCGCCCGGAATCCGACGGAACGCCACCCAGACCGCTTGTGGCCAGATTCTCATCGGGCAGATTTTCGGGCCGTTCCGGCCAATCGGAGAGCCCGGGGAAAGAGAGTCTTTCCCGACGAAGCCGGGGCCAGTCGTGCCGACGGGCCGGTCGGATCGGCGAGCCAAGCAAACCACCGCGGGTGGGGCGTTGGCTCCCCAGGCTGAGGCCGAATCGAACCACCGGCACTGCAAATCGGGGAACGGTGGGTTTGCCAGTGCAGTCCTTCAGGGCCCGGGAGTGGCGGGAGTGAGCTTGATCACGGTGTCGACCGGCGTTCGGACTTCCTCGGGGACGACCAGTTGCATCCCTTGCCGGCTTCCTTCGAGCCTCAGGGGCGTGGTCTTCCCGATTGCCTGCGCGTGGTAGGTACTGGAAAACGGCGGCAGGGGAATCCGATCCTTGGGGAAAAACAGGTGCAGATAGATCGCAGGTGAGGGACCCTCCCGGGCCGTCGTGACTCCCCAGTCTTGGGGTGGGATCGGCCCGCGCCTCGTGCCGTAGACCGACTCGCCGTAGACCTGGAGCCAGAGGCCCATTTGCCGGAGCCGTTCGGTCAACTCGGCCGGGATTGTCCCGTCGGCCCGCGGACCGACGTTCAGGAGCAGGTTGGCCCCACGGCCTGCCGCCCCCACCAGGGTTCGGATCAGCTGCTCGACGCTCTTGAACTGATCGTCTCGAGCGTCGTAGCCCCAGCTCCGGTTGATCGTCATGCAGGTCTCCAGGGGCAGCTCCTCAGCCACCGCCGCCTTGTTGAATCCGGCGGTGTTCTGGCCGGGCAGGTCTTGCTCGAAAATCTGAAAATCCTCGCCCGGAAAGGGGGCGACGTGGTGGTTGTTGCCGATGAGGGCCGTAGGCTGGAGGTCATGGATCATGCGGTAGGTCGCGTCGAGTTCCCAGTCGGCCTCCGGGCGGTCCCACCAGCCGTCAAACCAGATTCCGCCGATCTCGCCGTAATTGGTGCACAGTTCGCGGACCTGCCCCTGGTAATAGGCAACGTACTTCTTCCAGTCTCCGCTCTCGGGCCGGCCGGTGAACCCCCCCGTGATTCCACGCGGAAAATAGTCGGGATGATGCCAATCCAGGAGCGAGTAATAGAAAAAGAGCTTGAGGTGGTGCTTCCGGCAAGCGATGGCCAGAGCCTTGATGGGGTCGCGGCCGTAGGGGGTGGCGTCGACGACATCGAACCTGGTCAATTGGCTGTCGAAGAGGCAGAAGCCTTCATGGTGCTTGGCCGTGATGGTGAGGTACTTCATCCCCGCGGATTTCGCCAACTTGACCCATTCCTCAGCGTCGAACTTGGTGGGATGGAAGCGGGGGGGGAGCTTCTGGTATTGCTCGGCGGAAAGACGATCCTGGTCCATGACCCCTGCGTCCTCGCCCAGCAGCGAGTAAAGCCCCCAGTGGATGAACAGTCCGAACTTCGCATCCTGGAACCATCGACGGGCCTCGGCGGCGGGCGAGCCCGGGGCGGGGGGCGCCGGGTTGGAAGCGATGCTCTCTGGGAACGGGCCGAAGACCGCCGCCGCCGCTGTCAGAACCGCAAGCCACTGCGCGGTTTGCGACTTGAGGTGGTGCCGTTTCATCGTCTTGGTCCAGGCTGGTCGCGGTCGGACCCCTCGGGCGTCCGAGACCTTTGGGAAAGCCGGTGCAGATTCGGCGGCGAATCGAGGCGACCAGGCTCCGCGGCGTGATCCTCAGCCACCGAGGCGAGTTCCGGGGATCCGGCGATTCCACGTCCGGACTGGCGCGAGTTTTCGGAAGCCGCCGCGGGGAACGCGGAGCGTCGCGGTGGGATGAGCGGGCCGCTCCGCAGGCAAGCCCGGCGGCGAACCTCAGCTCAGCCCGCCGCGGCGGAGGCGATGTCGTCCGCCAACCGTTCCAGCACTTCGCGGGTGAACTGGGCGGCGGTCGGCTTCCGCTGCCGGCTGGCCTCATCGAAGACGAACCGCTCAAGGCGGAGGGTCCCGTTTTTGAACAGCCGGATTTCGTAATATCCCCGGGTCTCGGCGCGGGCCGTTGGGGCCTGGCTGCGAATCTGCACCTCCCCTCCGCCGGCGTCGATTTCCAGGACCTTCAGGGGCTCCAGGAGATAGGTAATTCGGGCGGCGAGCCGTTCGCCCCAGGCGTTGAGCTCGGGCGAACTCCACTCGGTCCGATCCGAGCGAGAGAACTCCAGCCGGTCGAGGGCGATCCCGACGGAATCGAGAGCGGTGATGTTCATGGTCAGCCGGGCGGGGCCCTCTTCGACCGTCACCGTGCACGGAAGCACGTAGGCCCGGGTGTTTTCGTCAAGCGCGGCGGCGATCTTTTGGCTCAGACTCATGGGATGAACCTCCCAGCGGCCGGATCGAGTGATCGGTTCCATCAAACGACAACAACGTGGATCGCCCATCGACGACCGTCTCGATGTGCACCGGACGGGTCCAGAGGCGGTGGAGATGACGCAGCGTGTCCTGCGCGTGGTCGAGTCTCAGGTCGACGCCGAAATGCTCATGAAGCAGGTAGAGTTCGCCGCGATTGCGGTGGTTCGCGTCTTTCACGCGGATGATGGGTTGACCGAAGTTGGTCAGATTGAAAAGCAGCCGCTCCTTGATTTTCTTGAACTCGCGGCTCTCGATCTCGTAAGTGTCGTTCTGGTCGTTGTGGCGATAGCTGAAGAGCTGGTGGCGGCGGCAGAAGTCGGGCGTGAGGAAGCTATCGATGAACGTGACGTCGTTGTGGATCCTCCGCACCTCGAAGATCTTCTGGCGGCCGAGGCCAAGCTGGCGGTCCCACCGGCTCCGCTCCTCGGCGTTGTCGCACTCTTCCCACTCCGGTCCGAATTGCCCTTTGTTCCATCGTTCCTCGATGTCGCGGAGAAGCTCGATGCCCAGTTTGTAGGGATTGAGCCGTCCCGGCTGGGTGGCCATGGTTCCGGAGTGGTGATCGGCGTAATCGACTAGTTCCGAGGGATGAAGGGTCTTGTGGGTCATGATCGTGGAGTGCCAGAAGGAGGCCCACCCCTCGTTCATGATCTTGGTTTGCCCCTGGGGCGCGAAGTAATACGCCTCCTCGCGGATGATCGCCAGAACGTCGTGCTGCCAGGTTTTCAGCGGAGCATGCTCAAGCAGGAAGAGCATGACGTCGCGCTCGGGCTGCTCAGGAAAGGAGGCGGGCTTGGTCTGCTCCTTCTCGGATTCCCGCCGCCGGGCCTCTTCTTTCAAAACCTCCGGAGGGTTGATGAATGGATCCATGTAGTCCTTGCTCTGGAATCGGCTCCATTGCCGATCGCGTGGTTCATCCTCGTCGGGAACGAAGTTGTAACGGTTGAGCTCATCGCGCCGTTTGATGTGCGGGGAATAGATGTCGATCAGGTTCTCGAGCGACAGGCAGCTATCAATGAAATCCTCCACGACGTCCTCGCCGAAGCGCTCCATGTAGGAGCGGATCCGGCTGCCGTGGTTGGCCATTTCATCCATCATTTTGCGGTTGGTCTGGCTGAACCAGATGTTGTTCTTGAAAAAGTCGTTGTGACCGTAGACGTGGGCCATCACCAATTTCTGATCGACCAGCTGGTTGCAGCGAAGGAGGTAGGCGTAGCAAGGGTCGTTGTTGATGACCATTTCGTAGATTTTCTGGAGCCCGTAGCGATATCCCTTGGAGAGCTGCTGGTACTCCATGCCGAACCGCCAGTGGGGATAGCGGGTGGGGAAGCCGCCCAGGGCGGCGATCGCGGAGATCTCGTCGTAGTCGAGAACCTCGAAGATCGTGTCGTAGAAATCGAGTCCGTAGGTCCGGGCGTGCTCTTCCGTCTCGAGCTGGATGGCCCGGAGCTCGGCGGGGAGATCGTGGACGTGGGCGATGGACATAGAACTCGTCTCTCGCTGGCGCTGGGGTTCAGGTTGGTCAGGGAGTCGTCGAGGTCCGGTTCCTGTTCGAGCTCAGGCTTGAGCGGATGTCATCGCAAGGGATCTCCCGTCCGTGAGGGAACTTCGATTGAGTTGGGCCAGACTGCCGATCATCCGCTGGCGGCCGGAGCCATGAAGATTGTTCGCGGCGGCAGCTCAAAGATCCAGGGGTCGAGGGCTTTCGCGAGGGATTGCTGAGCCTCATGAAAGCCGTCGCGACGCCCCCAACCGGCGGTGGTCCGTTGGCATTTCCGCCGCGCGGGGGTCGCCGGCGAGAGTCGATCGAGCGAACCTGCAGGGGCTCGCGGGCTGCCTGGGGTGTTTATCTCCCTCGTCCCAAGAACTCCTTGATCGAATCGTAGATTCCTTCTTTATTACGGATCTCGGAAAGGGCAAGGTTGGGTACGTCGTCGAAGGCTTCCTCGAGTTCGCGGTAGAATTCGCCTGAACCGTAGGGGCTTTCGACCTGCCCGTAGCCGAAGAGGTTGCACTTGGGCAGCAGTTGGTCCCGCAGCAGGCTGATGCAATGGCGGTTGTCCTCGCCCCAATTGTCGCCGTCGGAGAAGTGGAGCACGTACACGTTCCAGTCAGCGGGTGAGTGCGACTCGTCGATGATCTTGTTGGCCAGGGAGTAGGCCGAGCTGATCCGGGTGCCTCCGCTTTCCCTCGTGTGGTAAAACGTGTGTTCGTCGACCTCGCGGGCCACCGCATCGTGAATGATGTAGCGGGTGGTCACGCCGTCGTACTGGCTTTTGAGCCAGGTGTCGATCCAAAACGCTTCGGTGCGTACGATCTCCTTCTGGTCGTCGGTCATCGAGCCGGAGACGTCCATCAGGTAGAGCACAACGGCGTTGAACTGCGGCACCGCGATGGGATTCCAGGACCGGTACAGCTTATCTTCCCGGATTGGGATCACCAGGGGGTCGCGGGGGTCGTACTGGTTGGAGGCAATTTGTCGCTTGAGAGCTTTCTTGTAAGTCCGCTTGAAGTGGCGGAGGCTCTCTGGTCCCGTCTGGCGGATGCCGGTGTAGCGGTCTTTTTCCTCAATGATGTTGGCCCGACCCTTGGGCTCGATGCGGGGCAGCGCCAATTCTTCGCCGAGGATCTCGGCGAGGTCGTCGAGGGTGAGCTCAACCTCGAGGATATGGTGTCCGGGGGCCTCGCCGGCACCCGGCCCACCGTCTCCCTCGCTCGACCGGCCAATGGGAGTCCCAACGTCGCCGGGGCCCTGACCCACTCCTCCCCGATTCTTCGTGCCGTAGCGAAACTCGGGGATGTCAATCTGCGGCAGGGGGATCGAGACAAACTCACCCCCGGTCTTGCCGATCAGCTCTCCGTGAGTGATGTATTTCCGCAGGTCCGACTTGATCTTGCCGCGGACGATCTGCTTGAACCGATTGACGTCGCGATCGATTTTACGCACCCCGGAACTCCCCCGCTCGCGGTTGCCACCTCTCCCAAGGGATCAAGGGATTGACCGATGCCCTTCGCGAAAGACGCCTGAGCCGCGCCGGACGGGCCACCCCGCACTTCGGAAGGAGAACCATCCCCTTGCGCAGGGGACGCCGTCGCGATCCAGTCGCCGGCAGAGCGTCAGCCCTCAGTTTCCGGGCTCTCGGAATCGTGAAGCGACCGCTCGTCAGATGGAAAAGATCAGGTCGGTTCCCGTCGGGCTGCAACGATCGCGACGGAAACGGTCGTACTCCGAAGTGGTGGGCAACGTGAAGCGTGATCCGAAACCCGAGGTGACCCAAATCGGCGTCACGCCGGGTCAGGCATTTCCATTCTAGGCATCGTCGCGGCCGTAGTTCAAGGACCGATTCGTGGGACCTGCGGTGGTTCGAGCCCAGGGGCATCCACCCCGGTGCCCAAAGACACGGCATTTGCCGTGCATCTGCGCGGCATTCGGCCTCTGGGTCGTTGACGCAAACTCCCGCCTCCCACACCATCCCCGAGACTCCGTTTGGCCCCGGCGGGCTGGTGGAGGGCTTGGGGGATCGTGGAGCCCCAACACTCCGCCCGAGCACCGCCAGAACGCAGGCCGTCAGTGGCTCCCCCGTTTCACGTCCCCCCGCGCAAAGATGCTGGCCACGTAGTTGAGCACGTCGGTTGCTGAATCCTCGTCGTAGCCGTAATTGCGGATCAACCGCGCCTTGACGATGTCGATCTTTTCCTGAGTGTCCTTGTCGACGACACTCGAGACCAAACTGGTCAGTTTGATGGTGTCTTTCTGGTCCTGGAAGAGCTTCAGCTCCAGAGCCTTTTGGAGCCGCTCGTTGGTGCGGTAGTCGAACCGTTTCCCGTCGAGCGCGAGGGCACCGATGTAGTTCATGATCTCGCGGCGGAAATCGTCCTTGCGGCTCTCGGGGATGTCGATCTTTTCCTCGATGGACCGCATCAGCCGCTCGTCGGGCTCCTCGGGCTGGCCGGTGTACTTGTTCTTGACCTTCTCCCGCTGCGTGTAGGCCTTCACATTGTCGATGTAGTTGCCGCAGAGGCGGGTCAGTGCGTCCTCGTCGGCCGCAATGGCGCGTTGCACCTCGTTTTT
>Ga0308411_10001660_pt1 | contig 15248 bp, 14 predicted proteins | sample HotsprottomLayer_2_FD_203530 | JGI IMG/M metagenome (GOLD analysis project Ga0308411, IMG submission 203530) | Hot spring phototrophic mat microbial communities from Octopus Spring, Yellowstone National Park, Wyoming, United States -... | ecosystem: Environmental > Aquatic > Thermal springs >...
GACAAAGGCGGTCAGCCCTACATTTTGCATCCCATCAGGGTAATGCTTCGCGTATCATCCCTTCCCGCCAAGATCACCGCCCTATTGCACGATGTGGTCGAAGACTCTGACATTAGCATTGAGGATTTGCGGCGTGAAGGTTTTGCAGAACCGATCCTTGAAGCGGTTAAGGCTCTGACCAAGGGCAAGGGAGAAGATCGCCTCTCTGCGGCACACCGAGCGGCACAAAACCCATTAGCCCTAGAAGTCAAACTGGCAGACCTTGCCGAGAATATGGACTTGAGTCGCATTCCCCACCCCACAGAAAAAGACTATGCCCGCATTAAAGAGTATGAGCAGGTACGAGCGATTCTCTTGGCGCAGAAAAACCAGCTATCTCCCCAACCGCAGGACTACAATTCTTAAGTGACTTAAGTGACATACTCCCGACACTCATGCTGACCCATAGAGGACGGGGTTTCTTGGCGGTCTGGCTAACCATTGTCTGCAAACTGAAGTCGCTTACGGGCTTTTCCACTGGAAAACCTGTTCTTGAATTATTGCTACTTCTGCTGATTGGAGAAATAGGGGTTTCCACCCCGTACCAAAGTACGGGGCTACCAAGCTATCCACATGTGTCGGCAATTTGGGAAGGGGATGGGGATTTTGACGGTGCATTTGCTTTAGCGACGCGGAGCGCAATGTGATTGTGCTTTTGGGAACCGTGGTAAACCAGCTTAGACATCTGTGGTTGGCTTGCCAGCTACAGGGCTACTGAAAGCCACTGACTTTAGTCAGGGGAAATTTACCCAACTTGCTGTGCCACAATAGAAAACCATGCTTGAGGATAATTTTCTTGCCCCCGACTGCCACAACCAAGAACGCCTACGCCAGATTGGCTACGCCTTTGTGGATTTAATTGTCGATGAAGTGCTGGGGGGGATGGAGTTTCCCTTTCTCAAGGATCGCTCCCCGCTCCCCTTGACGATTCCTGCTCAAGGCAGGGACTGGCACAGTCTGTTAGCAGAAGTGCGATCGCAGATTCTGCCGCGATGTCTCAATTTGCATAATTCTGGTTATATGGGGCACATGGACAGCGTGGCTTTGGCGATGAGTGTGTGGGGTGATGCCCTGATCTCTGCCCTAAATAACAATATGTTGAGTTATGAACTAGCGCCGCTGTTTACCCAGATGGAAATTGATCTGGTGAGCTGGTTTGGCGGGTTGTTTGGCTTGCCAGAAAGCAGGGGTGGTCTGCTCACCGCAGGAGGCACGCTGGCAAACATTCTGGCTCTGCGCTTGGCACACCAACGGCTGGGAGGAAATGCGGTACTGCTCCCCGAATCTGCCCATGTTTCCTTTGACAAAGCAGTGCAATTGCTAGGTATGCCCTCTGAAACCCTAGTGCGTGTTCCTTGTAACTATCGGGGGGAGATGGATTTAGACTGTTTGCACGCCTCTCTAGCCCACCTGCACCAGCAGGGCAGACAGCCATTTATGATCGTGGCGATCGCTGGCACCACTGTCACGGGAGCCTTCGATCAACTGGAGGCAGTGGGCAGGCTGGCGCAGGAGCATGGCTGTTGGTTTCACATCGACGCCGCCTACGGTGGGGCAGTAGCTCTTTCCCCTCGCTGGAGGCATCTTTTGGCAGGCTCTGACCTAGGGGACTCCATTACCTTCAATCCCCAGAAATGGATGTGGATCGCACGCACCTGTGCCATGTTGCTGGTGCGGGAGCAATCTCATCTGGAGACTACTTGCCCCACTCCCCTACCCTATATGACAGAGACTCCCAACTTGGGCAGTTATGGTCTCCAAGGCACAAGACGAGCGGATGTGCTGAAACTGTGGCTGGCTCTGCAATCTCTGGGAACGCAGGGCTACGCCCAATTGATCGATCGCACTATGGACAACGCCAAGGCACTGCGGGCTTGGGTGGAACAACACCCTGAATTAACCCTAGCATTAGAACCGACGGTCAACATTCTCTGTCTGCGCACCAGTAACAAAAATCTCAGACAGGAGTTGATAAGTCAGGGCAAAATGTGGCTATCTCTGCCCCTGTGGAAAGGCGATCGCCTCCTGCGGGCAGTGGTACTCCATCCCTACGCCCAGTGGAATTGACCTATGGCAGGTAAAGTCTATCTAGTGGGTGCAGGTCCTGGGGACCCTGCTCTGATTACCGTCAAAGGGAAGGTATTGCTAGAAATCTGCGATGTGGTGCTATACGATGCCCTGATCCCGCCCGCAATCATGGCACTGGTCAATCCCCAAGCAGAAAAAATCTATGTAGGCAAGCGCCGTGGCAACCACACCATGCCCCAAGCAGACATCAACCAGCTATTGATCGCCAAAGCCCAGAGCCACGCCGTAGTTGTCCGTCTCAAAAGCGGCGACCCTTTTATGTTTGGCAGGGGTGGAGAAGAACTGCACGACCTGCGCCAAGCTGGGATCAGTGTGGAGGTGGTGCCAGGGATCACCTCGGGGATCGCAGGCGCCATCAGCTTGGGGATTCCCCTTACCCATCGCCATCTCAGCTCTAGCGTAATTTTTGTTACAGGGCACGAATCGGCAGGTAAATACCAGCCCAAGGTCAACTGGCAGGCGATCGCCCAAGCCGCCGACACCATAGTTATCTACATGGGACTGCACAACATGGGAGAGATCGCCCACGCTCTGATCCAAGGAGGCAAAAGCCCCACCACCCCCGTTGCCCTGATTCGGCAGATTAGCCACCCCGATCAGTCAGCCCTGTTTGGCACATTGGCAGATATTTTCGCCCGCATCCAAGCCGCCAATTTCCAGCCCCCAGCGATCGCCATAGTAGGAGAAGTGGTAAACTTGCGCTTGCCATCCCCAGAACAATAGCCCCCTGAGCCATTACACTATAATCAATAAGGTATTTCCATAGGACAGAGCCAGACCCTATGCCACCGAAAACTTCCAACACTGCCCCACCCACCCCCCCCCAAGTGGAGGCACAAACCCCAGTCTACGATGCCTCTGCCCTGTCAGTGTTGGAAGACCTAGAAGCAGTGCGCACCCGCCCAGGGATGTACATCGGTTCCACAGGCACTAGGGGCTTGCACCACTTGGTCTATGAAATAGTTGACAACAGCGTCGATGAAGCCCTAGCAGGTTACTGCAATTACATTCTCGTAGAACTGTTTGATGACGGGTCAGTGGCAGTAACAGATAACGGTCGGGGCATTCCCACGGACATCCACCCCAAAACTGGCAAATCAGGGGTAGAAACGGTCATGACCGTACTGCATGCAGGGGGCAAGTTCGGCGGCGGTGGCTACAAGGTCTCAGGGGGGTTGCACGGCGTGGGAGCCTCGGTGGTGAATTTCCTTTCCCAATTCATGGAAGTTACGGTCTGGCGCGAGCAAAAAGAACACTTTATGCGCTTTGAGCGGGGCATTGCTACCCAGCCCCTTGTAGCTCAGCCCAGCGATGATCCCAACCGCCGCGGTACTAGGGTCAGGTTCAAGCCCGATCCCGAAATTTTTACCACTGATACCACCTTTGACTATGACACTCTAGCAGGCAGACTGCGGGAGTTGGCATTTTTGAATGCAGGAGTCAAGATTGAATTTAGCGATCGCCGCACGGGCAAAGAGCGCAGGGAAGTTTACTTTTACCAAGGCGGTATCCGTGAATATGTAACCTACATGAACCGCGAAAAGGAACCTCTCCACCCCGAAATCATCTACGGACAAGGAGAGCGAGACGGGGTACAAGTGGAAGTAGCTCTGCAGTGGTGCGCCGATGCCTACAACGACAACATTCTCGGCTTTGCCAACAACATCCGCACCATTGACGGAGGAACCCACCTAGAAGGTCTGCGGGCGGTACTCACGCGCACTATCAATCTCACAGCCCGCAAGCTGAAAAAACTCAGAGACAACGATGCCAATTTAGCAGGAGAGAACATCCGTGAGGGATTAACAGCGGTTCTCTCTGTGAAAGTGCCCAACCCAGAGTTTGAAGGGCAGACCAAAACCAAACTGGGCAACCCAGAAGTCAGAGGCATTGTGGATTCTCTGGTGGGAGAAGTGCTCAGTGAATACTTGGAATTCCATCCCACCATAGCCAGTGCTATCATTGACAAAGCAATTCAAGCCTATAATGCCGCCGAAGCCGCACGCCGTGCCAGAGAATTGGTGCGACGGAAATCCGCTTTAGAATCTTCCACTCTGCCAGGGAAGCTAGCAGACTGTAGTTCCCGCGACCCCAGAGAGTCAGAAATTTTCATTGTAGAAGGAGACAGCGCAGGAGGAAGCGCCAAACAGGGAAGAGATCGGCACTTTCAGGCAATTCTGCCCCTGCGAGGTAAGGTGCTGAACATTGAGAAGGCAGAGGATAGCAAAATTTATAAAAACAATGAAATCCAAGCCTTGATCACCAGTTTAGGACTGGGTATCAGAGGAGAAGAATTCAAAGTAGAGAACTTGCGCTATCACAAAATTATTCTTCTAGCTGATGCCGATGTGGATGGAGCACACATTAGAACCCTGTTGTTGACCTTTTTCTATCGCTATCAGCGGGAGCTAGTGGATCAAGGTTTTATCTACATTGGCTGTCCTCCTCTCTACAAAATTGAACGGGGAAAACAAGTGCATTACTGTTATAGCGATCGCGAAAAAGAAGCCATTATTGCCAGTTTTCCCAGCAATGCCAGCTACACTATTCAGCGCTTCAAAGGCTTAGGGGAGATGATGCCCCAGCAGTTGTGGGAAACTACCATGAATCCTGCAACCCGCAAATTGAAACAGATCACCATAGAAGATGCCGCCGAAGCAGATCGCATCTTTACTATTCTCATGGGCGATCGGGTAGGACCAAGGAGAGAGTTCATAGAGACCTACGGCCCCAAACTAGCCCTCACAGAATTGGATATTTAGACTTCCATACAAACGCACTCATTCTGTCTTTTTGCGAAAAGCAACAGGAAGAGAACTATCTAGAAACCAGACTGTGGGTAGTTTCCCGTGCCCATTGATCGGCTGACAGTATGTCCTCTAGAGTGGGATTGGAAATCACACGGTGGCAATCACACACTTTGGAAATCAGTTCAGCAATCTGGGTGAAACGAATTTTCTCCTGCAAAAAGAGAGCCACTGCTGACTCATTCGCCGCATTGAGTACGGCAGGCATAGTGCCCCCCTTGCGCCCTGCCTCGTATGCCAACTGCATACAGGGATACTTGGCGTGGTCAGGACTGCGAAAGGTAAGACTGCCACACTGCACCAAATCTAGCCTTTGCCAGTTGGTCTCTAGGCGATCAGGATAGGACAGGGCATAGAGCAAGGGCAAGCGCATATCGGGCAAGCCCAACTGTGCCAAAACGGAAGTATCTTTCAATTCAATCAGCGAATGGATAATACTCTGAGGATGGATGACAATCTCAATGTGGTCGTAGTCCAAGCCAAACAGATAGTGGGCTTCAATCACTTCCAAACCTTTGTTCATCAAAGTAGCTGAATCAATGGTAATCTTGCGACCCATAGACCAGTTGGGATGTTTCAGCGCATCAGCAATCGTAACTTCCGCTAATTTTTCCACTGGCAAATCACGGAATGCCCCTCCTGAAGCAGTGAGAATGATGCGTTTGAGTCCACCCTGCGGCACTCCCTGCAGACATTGAAAGATAGCCGAATGCTCCGAATCCGCAGGGAGCAACTGCACCTGATATTTTGCCAACAGAGACACAATTATCTCTCCTCCCGCAATTAGGGTTTCTTTGTTGGCAAGGGCTATGTTTTTGCCAGCTTTGATAGCGGCGATGGTCGGCAAAAGTCCCGCACAGCCGACAATCCCCGTAACCACCACATCAGAGTTGGCATAGCTGGCTACCGCAATTACTCCCTCACTGCCTGCCAACAGCTGGGGCTGGGGATCGAGATCGCTCAAAGCGTCTTTGAGATCGTGGTACTTAGCACTATTGGCGATCGCTACAATTTCTGGTCTAAATTGCCTAATCTGCTGGGCAAACAGTTCTATATTGCTCCCCGCTGACATAGCAGTTACCCGAAAATTCTGCGGGTACTGGGCAACTATAGCTAGGGTCTGCGTGCCAATGGAGCCAGTAGCTCCCAACAGGGTAAGGCGTTTCATGATGGATACATCCCCCTGCGTTTGCGGGCTTCCTTGTCAACTTCATAGAACCAACCTCGGTTATCCAAAAAGCTGGCAATTTGCTCGAGTGTTGTTGCCATAATCTCACCAGCGCAGACCATGGCAAAATCATACCCCAATAGCTGTAGCCCTTGACATACCTAACGATCCAGTCGAGCAGAGAAATTTTAAGATTGACGACATTTTGCTCCCCGCTGTAGCCAGATCAGGTTTACTGGATTACATCTAGCCTTTGATCCAGAGAAATATGTTTGAACAAGTATTGGTTGCTGTTGACGGTTCAGGGCGATCGCGGGAGATGGTGAATATGCTTTTACCTTTACCGAGTATGCAATCCGCCCAAATTACGGTCTTGCACACCATTCCCGTTGCCGCCAGCGCGGAAGGCTTGACCGAATACCGTCTTGCGGGGGAGCGGGTTTTGGAAAAAGAGGTAAGAAATCTCCGTCTCAACCCCACTAATACAGTGGTTTCCTTACTCAGGGAAGGCGATCCCAAAGACATTGTCTGCAATGTAGCCGATGATCTCAAGCCAGATTTTTTGATCATGGGTTCGCGGGGCATGGGACGCATCCAAGCCATATTGGCAAACGAAACCAGTCAGTATGTGTTTCAGGTGGCATCTGTCCCCATGCTGTTGGTCAAAGACGATGTCTATATCAAAGCCATACGCCATATTTTGCTTGCCTTTGACAACCCCCAGACAGCTGTCAGTGTGCTGGACTTTGTCCTGAAGTTTATTGCTGGGAGCAAAAATATAGAAGTAACTCTGCTTAGGGTAATCAAGGACGAGAATGATCAAATTCTCAAAGAAGCCACCAGCAAACTGGAACGACTGGGGGTAAAATACCGCACCATTACTCGCCCCACTGTTGGCGGGGTGGGGAAGGTAATCTGTGAAACAGCAGAGGAACTCAACTGTGGTCTTCTAGTTTTGGGTTCCCCCGAACGCCGTCCTTCCATTGCCCGCAGTCTGCCTGACCTCGATCGCCTCTTTGGCAGTTCCGTTTCTGACTATGTGCGGGTTCAAGCTACCTGCCCCGTGATGTTGGTGCGTACCCTTCTCTAATTCCCTGAAACTTTTGCATCTGTAGGTTTGGTGTAGTAGGATAAAGCCGTCGTGAACCACAGGGTTTTGGGGCGCATTTTTTGATGATTCAGAACGATCTCTGGATTACCGCTATGGCAAAGCAGGGGATGATCTCCCCTTTTGAGCCAAGGCTGGTTAGGCGGTTAGACAGTGGACAAAGGGTGATCAGCTACGGGCTGTCTTCCTACGGCTACGATATTCGGCTGTCGCCGAAGGATTTTCGCGTGTTTCGCCACATTCCTGGGACGGTGGTCGATCCCAAAAATTTCAACCCTGCCAATCTAGAGCCAGCAGAACTGCATGAAGACGAGTCGGGACAGTTTTTTATCATGCCTGCCCACTCCTACGGTCTGGGGGTGTCTCTGGAAAGACTGGATGTACCCAAGAATGTGACGGTGATTTGCATCGGTAAAAGTACCTATGCCCGCACTGGTCTGATTGCCAATCTCACCCCTGCGGAGGCGGGTTGGCGAGGACACCTGACGCTGGAATTTTCCAATTCCTCTAGTGCCGACTGTCGCATCTACGCCAATGAGGGGGTGGTGCAGTTGCTATTTCTCGTGGGGGAACCCTGTGCGGTGAGCTACGCCGATCGCCAAGGGAAGTACCAAGACCAAACAGAGAATGTCACTCTAGCTAGGGTTTAGGATGCCCGCAGGTTGGTATGAGAGCCTAGTCCGCCCGCTGATCTTTCAGCTTGAGCCAGAATTGGCGCACAATCTAGCGATCGCCACCGTCAAGTTAATTGCCCGTTCCCCTACTCTACAGCACTGGCTGAGTTCCCAGTTGGCAGTAAGTGATCCCCTGCTAGAACAGCAACTCTGGGGACTGGAGTTTCCCAATCCGTTGGGCTTGTCAGCAGGGTTTGATAAAAATGCCGAGGGGCTGGGAGCGTGGCACTGTCTGGGCTTTGGTTTTGCTGAAGTGGGGACAATTACCGCTTATCCTCAAGAAGGCAACCCCCAACCCCGTTTGTTTCGTCTGGTGGCAGACCAAGCCATTCTCAATCGCATGGGTTTCAATAACCATGGCGCAGAGGCGATCGCCCGTCGCATGGAGAACTACCTAAAACATTCCCCTGTTTCCATTCCTATCGGCATTAACCTAGGTAAGTCCCGCATCACTCCCCTAGAGCAGTCAGCAGAGGACTATTTGGCAAGTTTTCAGCGGTTGCGCCATCTGGGGGACTATTTTGTCATCAATGTCAGTTCTCCCAATACCCTTGGCTTGCGCAGTTTGCAGACAGCGGCCCAACTGACGGCGATAGTTAAAGCACTACAACAGGCAAACCATGCAGGAAAACCCCTACTGGTAAAAATTGCCCCCGATCTCACCTTTGCTGAGATTGACCAAGTTTTAGGGGTGTGTACTGCCCAAGGGATCAACGGCATCATTGCCACCAATACTACTACCAGCCGTGAGGGACTAAGCACTACCAAATACCACCATGAGGCGGGAGGAATCAGCGGTCAGCCCCTAGAAAAACGCAGTACAGAGATAGTGCGCTACATCTATCGGGTAACCCAAGGCAACTTGCCAATTATTGGCGTGGGGGGCATTGACAGCCCCGAGTCTGCTTGGCAGAAAATCAGCGCTGGTGCCAGTTTATTGCAGGTCTATACTGGCTTGGTGTACCACGGCTGGGGACTGACCCGCCGCATTTTACAGGGGATCGCTGACAAGGTGCGATCGCTAGGACTGCAAAATATCAGGGAGGCGGTAGGCTGTGGTCTCCCCTTTAGTTAACTCCCGTTTCATCTGCCAGCACTCCCAAAACATCTTCAGGATCACCGAAAGTTTTGCCCCCGACTGCTGTCCAAAACGACGGGGGAAATGGCGCACTGGTACTTCCACAATGGGGAAACCTGCTTGGGTTAGCTTAAACAAAAACTCTGCACTAAATAGCGCACCGTTAGCTTTAATCGGTCTGACTGCACGGTAGTATGCCCTGCGAAACAGCTTAAAGGCGCAGTCCATGTCCTTGAACTTCAGCCCCAGCACCCAGAAAATAAACCAGTGATAGAGCCTAGCATTGATGCTTCTGATTGCGGGATCAGCCCGCTTGTAGCGATAGCCAATGATGATCTGCTGTTCGCTGGAGACCTGTTCCAGTAGGCGATCCATGTCTTGGATGTCAAACTGACCGTCGCTGTCCATCAAGAAAATAAACTCTTTGCTGGCATGGTCAAAACCTGTACGCAGGGCGGCACCATAGCCCAAATTGCGGGGGTGATGCAGTATATGCAGACACGGGGCAGTTTTGGCAATTTCTGTGGCGATCGCTGGTGTAGCATCGGTCGAGCCATCGTTGACCACAATCACCTCGTAGTCAATGCCCCAAGTTTGTTGCAACTGCTCTAGGTAATGGAAACACTGGGTCAGGGTGCGCTCAATGTTTTCCGCCTCATTCCATGCGGGAAGCACTACGGAAATAGAAGAAACAGGAGGGGGAGTCATAGGCGCACAGGAGAAACTTTATGCAGATATTACCCAATTCTAGGGAAAAACTAACTAAATCCAGTTAAAGCCACCAAACTGGTTAGGCATAAACCACATCCGTTGATAGAACTGGCTGGTACTCAGGGGCAAACCATACCACAGGGGGAGAAAGTATATTTGACTGACAACAATGGCGATCGCACTGGAAATGACTGCCCCTCTCTGCCACCTCTTGCCCCTTTGCCATAAGAAGTAAAGCACCATGCCCAGCGCCATCATGCTGAAAGTTAAAGCACTCATGTAGTGGTAGAGAAACAGGCAACGGCTGGGGAGCATCCACGGCAAATAGTTAGCAGAATAGCCGATCAGCACATAGGCGATCGCTCCATTAAATTTAATTAAACCCTTAGCAGAAATAAAGAGAATACTTGCAGTTGCCAGCCACCACAATAGGGGATTACCCATAGCATCGACGGTGTAGTATGTATTGCCATCTGCCTTAAAGTAATAGCCCACAATCCGTGCCATCACAGCCCAAGAGTACCAAGGAGAACAGTAGGGATGAGAAGGTTTAGTGGGGTCGGTAGTAATTACATCGGAGGAAGTGTGCCACCATAAAATGTGTTTTTGGACAGCGATAAAAGCGTCAATGGGAGAACTAAAATTGCCACTGCTCAACATCAGGTGGGGTATCCACTGCACGATATAAAAGCCAGCGGGGATCAGGAAGAAATAAATCAGATACGCCCAAAACGGAATTTTATTTAACTCAGCAATAATCCCCAAATTTTCTACCTGTTTCGGAAACCAGCGGCAGACAATGAATACCAAAACACTAACTAGATAGGTCATCAGCAAAAAGCCTAATCCATTCCACTTGATAGAGGCACTGGCGGACATGAGCGTACCACTGCTAGCCAGCAACAGCCAGCGGTATCTGCCCGATTGATGTAGTCCAACTAATAGTAATAGCTGTCCCGCTAATCCTAAAGCTACTAAGAAACAGTTGATCAAGCCGTAGCGAGATTCTACGAGAAATAGCCCATCGGTGAGATAGAGGCAACCCACTAAAATTGCCAGCCACTTTTTGCCAGTCAACTGATAGCAAATACCGATCATAAGCAGGGGAATAATTGCCCCAAACATGGCGGTGGGTACACGATAGCCAAACTCATTGTGTCCCAGAGTCAAAATGCCGATCATGATCAGAAACTTACTCAAGGGAGGATGCCCTTCCCATGTGGGTTTACCTGCTAGATATTCTTCGGTATATTTGGGAAAATAAACTTCATCAAACACAGGATATGGCACTTGATTGATATGCCATAACCGCATGGCTAGGGCAATCAAAAATACTATGCCACTAGCTATCTTGAAATTGGGTTGTAATCCTAATGGCAATGATATTTTCAGCGGTAGTTTGATTGAGGAATAATTGAACATAACTGAGCGTTGGTTAATTGGTTTTGGCATTAGTTTTGTGGCGATACCAGATGGTGACCATACCCACAATCAGCACTAGGGCGATCGCTAGCCACAGGGGCAACACCTCTTGGGATACTAATAATTCTCTGCCACCATAGCCCAAAATGACAAAGGGAGCTAAGCCTAGGGGTGTGCCGATGAGTGTCCCCAGCAGGAAATCCCTCACCCTGACTCCCGTACATCCCGCTGTAAAGCTGACGATGCCGTAGGGGATCACAGGCAGAATGCGGGCGAGCAGTACATAGCCGAAACCGCCCTGATTTAGGCTAGTGGATACCTGTTCCCACTGGGAAGCAAACCTAGTACGAAACCACTCCTGCCCTAGCTGGCGGGCGATGGCAAAGCCCACCACGGCAGAAATCCAGCAACTTATGGAAGCAATCGCCAGTCCCCAACCAATGCCAAAAATTGCCCCACTGGCGAGATTGAATACGGTGGCGGGTAAGATTAACAGATTGGCGATCGCATAAGCCAAGATAAACACCAAATTCAGCCCCAAGGGATCAGTCAGCCGCTCCTCTAACGACAGCAGAAAGGGCAGATTGACCAGTCGCCACCCCAGAGCAGAGCCGAGAGCGATGATCAGCGTGCAGAGTAGTAAGATACGAGGCATAGTTTACTGGCAAATCATGGGGAACTTTGATCGGTTGTGGTTAATGGTTGCTTTGGCTGTGCGCCTGCTGTGCATGAGCTTTCCCAACGCCTTTGCCATTGACATGAACTCCTTTAAGGGCTGGTCAATGATTCTTTTGGAACAGGGAGCAGACAAATTCTATTCTGCCACTTGGTGCGACTATCCCCCAGGCTATATGTATGTGCTGTGGCTCACGGGCTGGATATATAGGCTATTTGATCCCCATCTGCAATTTACCAATGGCAACCTGCTCACGGCACTGATTAAATTAACTCCTGCCCTTGCTGACATATTGGCATCCTACCTGATCTACTTGATACTCAAACCCCAGACTTCCCCAGAAATTGCTCGTCGTGGTGCTATCACCTATGCCTTTAATCCAGTGTTGATCTTTCTCTCTGGAGTGTGGGGACAGGTGGACGGCGTAGCAGTTGGTTTGATGCTATTTACCACTTGGTTATTAGAACAAAACCGCTTTATCCTATCAGGAATTATGGGTTCATTGACAGTAATTGTGAAACCGCAGGGTTTATTTCTGGCACCGACATTTTTATTTTCCCAGTGGACAAAACGGCGGTGGTGGCAGTGGTTAATAGCGGTGTTATTGAGTGCAGGCAGTGTGTGGTTGGCAATTTTGCCTTTTTACTGGACAAAAATTAGTGATCGCCATTCTTTTATCTCATGGCTACTTGATCCTTGGCGGTTTTTATATCAACAATTCCTGTCAGGGGGCAATACCTATCCCTATGCCAGTGTCAATGCTTTTAATCTGTGGATTGCTGGGAACTGGCAGTCCGATACTCTGTGGAAATTTGTGGCATTGGGGCTGTTAATTATGCTGTTAGTTTGGGTGGCAATTTGGCTATATCGCTATCCCCAAGGAATGTTTTTAGCTACTGCGATTGTCCTGCTAGGTATATTTGTGTTAGCTACAAGAATGCACGAACGATACATTGTTTATGCTTTGCCTTTCTTAGTAATTTCTGCTAGTACCCAACCCCAACTGCGCCCCATTTATCAGGGGATCAGCCTCACCGCTGGGGTAAATCTGCTCTACGCCTATGTGCAATATAATCTTGAGCCAGTCTGGCATAGTTTGCCCCACAGCCTATGGCAAGCAGTGGCAATTTTTACGGCGATCGCCAACTTAGGATTACTACTGGCTCTGATCGGGTCGGCTTTGGATTTTGCCAATTCCTCGAAGAACTGTATCACCCTGCAACACCCGCAGGTGGTTTCTTGAAATAGAATAGTCAGGATATTTATCCCTCAGTCTATGACCGCTACCCTTCCCCCACCCCCAGTAACTTCTCCCCTGCAAGAAGACTTCCAAAAGTATGTAATGAACACCTACGGCAGGTTTCCCCTAGCGATCGCACGAGGGCAGGGTTGCAAGCTGTGGGACACGGCAGGCAAGGAGTACCTAGATTTTGTAGCGGGGATCGCCACCTGTACCTTGGGACACGCCCACCCCGCTATGGTTGAAGTGGTAACCCAACAAATCCAGACCCTGCACCATGTTTCCAATCTGTACTATTTGGAGCCACAGGCTAGGTTGGCTAAGTGGCTGGTGGAAAACTCCTGTGCCGATAAGGTGTTTTTCTGCAATTCAGGGGCAGAGGCAAATGAAGCCGCCATTAAACTAGCGCGCAAGTATGCCCATGTTAAGCTGGGGATCGCTGAACCCGTGATCCTGACCGCCCATGCCAGTTTTCACGGCAGAACCCTAGCTACCATCACCGCTACGGGGCAACCCAAGTACCAAAAGCACTTTACGCCCCTAGTGGCTGGGTTTGACTATGTGCCCTACAACGATTTACCCGCCCTGCAAGTCGCCCTGCAACAGTATCAGGGCAGGGTATGTGCCGTCATGCTAGAGCCATTGCAAGGGGAAGGGGGGGTGCGCCCAGGCGATCGCCACTATTTCCAGCAGGTAGAAAGTATTTGTCGGGAGCGCAACATTTTGTTAATTCTCGACGAAGTGCAGGTGGGCATGGGGCGCAGTGGCAAACTGTGGGGCTATGAAAATTTAGGGATTCAGCCCGATGTGTTCACCTCTGCCAAGGGGTTAGGGGGAGGCATTCCCATCGGGGCAATGCTATGCCGTAGCCACTGTGATGTGTTTGAACCGGGGGATCACGCCAGCACCTACGGCGGCAATCCCTTTGCCTGTGCGGTAGCTCTGCGGGTCTGTGAAACGCTGGTCAAAGACAATTTGATCGCCAATGCACGGGAGCGGGGGCAAGAATTAAAGTCGGGTTTGCAACATCTGCAGGCGGAGTTTCCCCAACTGGTGGCAGAGGTCAGGGGGTGGGGTTTGATTGTGGGCTTGGTACTACAGGAAGACCGCCCTGTGCGTTCCCGTGAGGTAGTGCAAAAGTGCATGGAGCAGGGCTTATTACTTGTGCCTGCGGGGGACAAGGTAGTGCGCTTTGTGCCACCGCTGGTGGTCTCTGCTGAGGAGATCGCCAGTGCTTTGCAAATGGTACACCGAGCGATCGCTGAATTGGCTAATGCCTAGCCAGTGGCAGTATTTGCTCCACAATCTAGGGTCATGGCATGGGTATTTCCTCAAGCTGTCCCCTCAAGGTCAAGAACTATCCCGCCAACCGAGCTGTGTCAGCCTAGTGGGCTTGGATGACTGTCAAAAAATCCGCCAGACGGTTCAGGTGGGAGACCGAGTCAAGGTACTGGAATATAGCCATCTCGCCCGCAGTACCCTAGTTCTGCCCAACGGAGCTTTTTCCCAAGGCTCTATGCAATATACCCCCGTAGGGGAGTTTGGGGCTGAGTTAGGCTTAATCCATCCCCCCGCAGGGCAGAGACTGCGGCTGGTGTTGTTGTTTCAGCAGGGGAGATTGCAGGAAATGACCTTGATCCCCGAACATTTGCCTGACAGGGAGCAGATCAACCCCGCTGTCATTGATCCCCACACTATTTCCAAGGCGTGGCAGGGAGAAAGCCAGACATTCTATGCCGACTGGCGATCGCCTACCAGTGATACTGTCCATTGCGTCTATGACTTCCACAATCTGGGTTTGCTACTCCCCTACCAAGCGATCGCCCTATACCCTGACCCCATTCCCCACTGCACCCCCTTCAGCCTATCCTTGCTCTGGTTGGCAGAACCAGACCTGCTCTATCACCTGAGCCGTCGCTACGATCCCATGGGGGGCTGGACAGAGCTAACCCTAGGCACGCTGAAGCCTAGCTAACCTACCACCACCACCGTCGGCTGACGGAAACACTCCTGCGCCACTGCCTGCAGAGACTCTGCCGACACAGCATCAACTTGGGCGACAAATTGCTGATCAAACTCTGCTCCCAACCCCAGACATTCGTACAAACCATAAATCTGCGCTAGTTGGCTATTGGTCTGTTTGCTCAAGGCATACTGCCCCAGCAGTTTGTTTTTGGCAAGTTGCAGTTCTGCTTCAGTCAGGGGCTGTTGTGCCAAGCGATCGCACTCAGCCTGCA
>Ga0308411_10001661_pt1 | contig 15244 bp, 14 predicted proteins | sample HotsprottomLayer_2_FD_203530 | JGI IMG/M metagenome (GOLD analysis project Ga0308411, IMG submission 203530) | Hot spring phototrophic mat microbial communities from Octopus Spring, Yellowstone National Park, Wyoming, United States -... | ecosystem: Environmental > Aquatic > Thermal springs >...
AACTCTTGCGTGCAAGTCCGAGCCATTCGTCGTAGAGCGGCTTATGGTCATCATGTTGCGCAGCGCGAAAGAAGGCATACGTTGCACAAAGTGCGGCAGTAAAGCCGACAATCGTTACGAACTTGCCTGTAAAAAATTCAATCAAAATGGAGTCGGTTGTCATTTGAGTAGAACTGCTAAATGGTGAGTAACGCTTGTGCTTTTGGCACGCGTGAGCAACATTTATGTTGTGATAATTATTAGACTTACTACATCATTAAAGGCTCGATTTAGGTAACATTAACTGCAAAGCCTTACTCTTGACCTCTCCCTGTTTCGGCTTCGCCAAAACGTCCCTCTCCTTTTAGGAGAGGGGCGTCGCACTGCGACAGGGTGAGGTTACATTCCCCTCGTCTTTCACAAGATTAACACTCGGTTTCGTGATGTTCATCGGTCAACTTTTCTTTTCACTATCGGCTTTTTCGGATTGATACTTTGAGGGACATTTGACCAAAATATCTTTGGCGTAAATCGTGCCGTTTTCGAACTTGCCCTGAACAACAACGCTGGTGGCTTGTTCAAAGTTGTTGGGCTTTCCGTTGCGATAAATCACGCGAGCGATGTTTCCTTCTTCATCTTTCAGGTAGAAGGTGAAGATGTTGAGATTGGTCTCGGTAGGCTGTTCTTTCACCCAGTAGCCTTTGATGTAAGCAAGTTTTCCGCTTTTTTCGGCTTGTGAAATAGACGCATAGCCGATTGAACTATTCCCCCACTCTTGCGCCGTGAATCCAAGCCAAACAAGCACGGCGACAATCACCAGAGAGCCTACAATGAACTTCGGTTTGATAGACATTTTTGTAATGAGTTACAGTTCAGAATGGACACTGTTAAAACCTTACAAAGTTACAAAACCGTTTCCTTTGAATGATGATTTCTTGGCTTTGGGTGTTTTCTTTGAGGCGGTGTTGGGTTTGGGAGATTTTTTTGTAGGCACGCTTGGCTCAAAGGATTTGACGATTTCATCGGCACTGGCGTATTGCATGGCTTTGGGTTCGGGTGGTTTGACGGTCATGCGTGCGGCGACTTCTTTTTCCATTTTTTTGCGCCATGCGATTGCCATTTTTCGGGCTTTTTCTTCGCCGTGTTCTGCAATCGAGAAAAACTTTTGCACTTGCTTGTATTTCTCGACATTGATTGAAGCGACGTAATGGTCGCGCACCACAACGGTTTTCTTGCCTTCGGGGGTTTCTTTCTCAACGGTTTTTGTTGAGCGATACACGCCCACAACGCCTGTTTTGTTGTTGGCTTTCTTGGTGAAAAAGGCGTAGGGAAACTCACGGAATCCACGCTTGCGCGGCTTTGTAGGGTCGATGTTCAAAGCCTTGTAAAGTTTATCGCGATATTCGACGGCAATTTTCAGGGCTTTATCTTTGCCTCCGTATTTTTTATCGGCAAATGATTTTGAGTAGGTGACAGAATCCTTCGTTGCTCTGACAAGCCAGCAGTGTTCGTTGCGGTCAGGGGCATCGATTCGACTGATTCCTTTCAAGTTCATTGGCTTTTAAGGGTTTATGGTTTTTTACTGCGCAATGCGAGTTAGCCAAATGTTGACCTGCCTACCCACATCACTTTTGCTTGACAAGCGTTGAAATCGCAACGAAATGGTGCGCAACTTACCTACCGATTTGCGCACGGTAATCCGCCGCCGTCATTAACGCCTCTACATCTTTTGGATTATTGACTTTAAGTTTAATCATCCACCCATCTCCGTAGGGCGATTTATTGACCAACGAAGCATCTTTGAGGGCTTCGTTCACTTCGATAATTTCCCCTGCAACTGGCAGAAATAAATCGGAGACGGTTTTAACGGCTTCGACCGTTCCGAAAACATCATTTGCGTTGAGTTTTGTGCCAACGCTTTTTAGGTCGACAAACACGATGTCGCCAAGTTCTGATTGTGCAAAATCGGTGATGCCAACTCGCGCCACATCTGCCGATTCCATCACAATCCATTCATGTTCTTTGGTGTAGCGAAGTGTTTCTGGAAAGTCCATTGTGAAAAAGAGTTGGTAAAGTTGCTTGCAAATCTAACACTTTTCAAACGCACGCCAAACGAAATCTCTTACAAGCAAGGACGATTGTCATTATCTTCGCCTTTGCACTTGATTTTTTGATGCTATGAAAAACAGCACCATCAAAGGGTTCTTTATTTTCTCTGCCGCACTTGGCGCAATCATCTTTTTTCTCTTCACGCAAAAAATCATTGAGGCAATTCGCGAACAACAAAAGCAGAAGGTCGATCTTTGGGTGAAATCGCTCAACTTGCTGATTGAACTTGAAAACCCGCAGGAAATCTCGTTCATTTTTAATGAAATCGTAACCGTAATTGATTTCCCCGTGATGCTCACCGATGCTGAGATGAACCCCAGCACGATTCGCAACATCAAGGTTGACTCTTCAAAAGGCGAGGCATACATCAAAGCCTTTTTGGAGAAAAAGCGATTGGAACTTGATGCGCAGTATGAGCCGGTCGCCGTCAAACATGATACACTCGTGCTTCAATATGTGCATTACGGCGATTCAGAGTTAGTTACAATGTTGCGCATTGCGCCGATTTTATCGAGCGTCGCGGCAGGTGTTTTCATTGTGATTGCGTATATCAGTTTCAGTGTGATTCGCCGCAATGAGCAATCGAACCTTTGGGTTGCTCTCTCCAAAGAAACCGCGCACCAACTCGGCACGCCAATTTCAAGCCTGATGGGTTGGATTGAACTTCTCAAAACCGCCAGCGACAATCCCGAAAAGCAAGCCCAAATAATTTTTGAAATGCAAACCGACTTAAAGCGATTGCAACGCGTCGCCACTCGCTTTTCAAAAATCGGCTCAAAGGTGAGTTTGAAGGAAGAAAATATCGGCGAAGTGGTGGCTTCTATGTTCAACTATTACCGCAGTCGGATTCCGCAAATGGGCAAAAACATCGACCTCATCATCAACGACGCGCCCGACATTCTCGCCCCTATCAATCGCGAACTCTTCGAGTGGGTGATTGAAAACATCACCAAGAACGGCATTGATGCCATTCAAAGCAAAACTGGCGTGATTTCCGCAACGATTTCCACTGACGGCAATTTCGTTTTGATTGATATTTCCGATACTGGCAAAGGCATTGAAAGCAAATACAAGAAAGAGATTTTCAAAGCCGGATTCACGACAAAGTCGCGCGGCTGGGGGCTTGGACTTTCACTCGCCAAACGCATTATTGAAGACTATCACAAAGGCAAATTGATTCTCAAACACAGCGAAGTTGGAAAAGGCACGACGTTCCGAATCAAACTTCCGCTCTCGCATTAGGCTCACTGTATCTCCAAAGCGCGTGCGTAATCCATCGTGCTACTTTATGCTAACTGTTGTAAATTTGCCTGCCAACAAAAAGCACCAATCAAATGCCACGTCTTCTGCTCATCTTCGTTTTGCTTTTTACAGTTGCTGTTTCCGCGCAAGAGCGCAAGTATCAGCGCAAGTCTGTTTCATCGTTGGGGCTGTTGAATCTTTCATTTGTGGAAGTCCCAAACGAGATGGTTGAGAACCGCATTAACTACCACATTCAGTTGCCGCGCTTTGATTACAACACGCTTTCCGATAGTGCGCTTTCAGCGTATCGTGAGCGTTTATCAGCACTGGGCTTTCGCAATGCAACGCCTTCACAAATCACGGCGATTTTGAATGAGACGATTATTCCGCAAGTCTCTGCCGCTGTTAGAGCCGTTGCTGAAGAGCGTGCGCTCGGAAATTTGAAAGAAGAAGATTTAGCCATGGCGGCGGCAAATAAACTCAAAGGTTCGGGCTTAACGGCGGCGGATATTCTCAAAGTGCTGAATGCGGCGTATCTCTATGCGCCCGTCATTACAACATACAGCGAGTCGCTTGACGAAGAGAAAAATTTGACGGTTAAAATTTCAGGCTATATCCTTTGGTTTCGTGTGAAAACCAATCCTGATGGCAGTTCGGAAGCCGTGTTTTTGCAAGGCAGTGCTGTTGAACAAAGTGGCATGGCAATGGCTTCAACAACTGAAACATATGAAACACGTCGGCGCAAGCTTCAAGGCAATGAGTTTGCACGGCTTTCAGCGATTGATGCTTGGGCGAAAAATTTGAGTGTAGCCATGCGCCGTTTGTCTGATTTCCAAGTTTCCGCTGAAATTCTGAGCATCAGCGGCGCAACGCCCGAAGCCAATATCGGCACACGCGAAGGCGTTGAATTGGACGATGGCTATTATGCCGAAGAACTTTTTGAAAATTCCAGAGGTGAATTAGAAGAGCGCATTATTGGTTTTTTCCGCGTGGCTTCGGTTGGTGATAATCGCAAAAATCCATCGGCAACTTCAACCTTTTATCCGCACATCACGAGTGGCGTTGAGCGTGGCGTGTTGCTTAAAGAGCATCCGCAATTTGGTTTAGATGTTGCGGTTCGTCCTAAATTTTTCCGTTTTCGTTTGTCCAAAGAAACAACGCCTTTGCGCCGAGAAATGCTTGGTGAATACGGCGTTGATGAGTTTTCTTCTTCTTTTCCACCTCCGCTTGCGTTTGCGCTCAAAGAAGATGTTACCGAAGCAAGCGGCGTTGAACTTGGATTTCATTACAACCTTGCTAAACAAACAGGCGTGCGGCAACTCTTTGCAACCGCCGATTTTGGCTTCGCCGTTGGCAACACATCGTTCACGCCTGCCGCACCCAATGGCATTTCGGCACTTATCGCCAGTGCTTATGGAGGCGGAATGAAAAAATTTTGGCTTCGGCGCACGAACTTTTATATCGGCGGCTCGCTCGGGGTTGATGGGCTTTTTCTCTCCGTCGGGAATACGGGAGAAGGCGATTTAGAAAGTCTTTCCTTCGTTACGTTATCGCTTCGTGCCGACTTCGGTGTTGAGTATATGCTTACGCCTGATTTGCTTTTCACGATTGGGGGCAACTATAAATTCGGTTTCCCACCCCTGTTGAGTGAGCTTAAATACAAAGACTCTTCTGCCGAAGACGATTCGCGTTCTTATTCGATTCCATTCACGGCTCGTGGCTTTCGTGATACCAGCTTCAACGGTCTAACGCTTAGCATTGGCATTTCGTATTCGCTTCCTTCTTTCGGCATTTCGCTTGGCAGGATTGAAAAGATTGATTACTGAAAAGTTGTTCTAAAATCGCAAAAACTTCCTTACATTCTCGGTGAATGAAGTTGCATCAACGAAACGTTGTTTGAACGATTCTAACAAATGGGCTTCTTCTTTTACATCACGGACTTTTGGTTTTGGCGATGGAAAACACTGTTTTCTATTATTCGCCTTCGGCTTGATAAACAAGCACTTCGTTCATATTACATCAACTTCTTTTTCTGCATTTACTCGGTTGCGCCGTTTTGGAAAAGCATCGAGCAAGTCATTGAAACGGAGTAAAGAACCTTACGAGGCTGTCGCCATGGGCATACTCCAAACTAAGCAAAGCCGACTTTACTTTGAAGATTCTGCTTCTGAATGTGGGACTGATTTAGACAAGCCCGCCGTGCTGTTTATCAACGGTTGGGCGATGTCGGCGCGTTATTGGTCGCCTCTTGCTGAACGCCTTGCGCCACACTTTCGCATCATTCGCCTTGACCAAAGTGGCACAGGTCGCACTACACTCACCACATCAACCCCTCTCTTCACGATTGAATCGTTTGCTAATGAAGTTTCTGCACTTATTGAGCATTTAAGATTACCACAATTTCATCTTGTTGGACACTCGATGGGCTCAATGGTTACAGCGGAACTGGCGCATCGGTATCAGACGCAAACCCTTTCTACCACGATTATTGCGTGCGGGATTTTCACTTACAGTGCCGTTCAAATGGCTATTCTTTCTGCGTTCATTCGCAGTACGATGAACTTGAAGTTTTTATTTCATCTGGATTTCTTCAAACGCGCCTTTGTTCAAAAAGCCACTTCACGACCGATTCCCAAAGAATACGAGAAACTCTTGGTTGATGATTTTTTGAACACTGATGCCGAAGCGGCAGAAAAAGTCGGCACGTTTTCGCTCAATCCTGATATTCTGCGTCAGTATCGCCGTCAAGTCGTCTCAATTCCTTCCCCCTTACTGCTTTGTGTTGGAACAGCCGATAAAACGATTCCACCCGAAGGCATGACCACACTTTACGAAACCCGCCTTGCCGAACACCCCGACCTTCCAACACGCTTTGTTCAGTTTGAATCAGTCGGACATTTGCCAATGCTTGAAGCTACTGATGAATTTGCTTCAATTCTTTCAACTCACTTCACTGATGCTCAAAACCTTGTTGCCGCAGCAAGCGTGTAATCGTTAGGCTTTCCACTCAAATTTTTTGAACGCTAAAAGGGGCGAGAAGAACGCATAAACGGCGTAAATCGGCTCTAAATACACGGCTTTCCAACGGAATTCTTCTTCGCCGAAAAGCGACATCGCTTGCAAGAGCGAAAACCCACCAATAAACAGTTGAAACGGCAAGACAAACACCATGAGAAAATTGACAAAGTGATAGGTCATTAGAAAGAAGATAGATGCAGGCGGATAGTGAAATGCGGCGGAATAGTGCCGTGCTTTTTGGTTGAGAAATTTCTCGAGCGTTGGCTGTGGGTCGGTTTCGACTTCGGCTGTGGGCGAAACGAAATACTTTATCTTCATGCGTGTTTTTCGTGCGATGTGTTGCAGAAGCAAATCATCGTCGCCACTCAAAATGTGCTTAATAGCATTGAAGCCGCCGATGGTTTCAAAGACTTCTTTGCGATAGGCGAGGTTTCGCCCAGTTGCCATGTAAGGTGCATTTCGTCCGACCGCCCCCGCCGAGAGCATCGCTGTCCGAAAACACTCGTAGCGTTGAAAACACTCAATAAACTTTTCATTTTCTTTTTTGCGAAACGGCGAATAGCCAATCACAACCGCCGTGCGTTTATCAAAACATTTGAGCGTATCGGCAATCCACGTTGGCACTGGGCGGCAATCAGCATCAGTCAAAAATAAGATTTCGCCTCGCGCCATGCGTATGCCTGTGGCTAATGCATGCTTTTTCGGCGATACGCCACGCGGTACCTCTTTGATTTCGACAAACCGAATCCGCTCATCTTGGAAAAATCGAACAACTGCCGACGTGTCATCAGTAGAACGGTCGGAAACAATAATGATTTCAAGCGGGTAATGGGTCTGGGTGATAAGTCCATTCAGTAATGCAGGTAAGTTATGTGCTTCATTTCGCGCGGCGACAATGACCGATACAAATATCTGTTGAACATCGGGATTCGGAAAAATCATCGCCGTCTTGGATTCATACTCGACTTTTGATAGTCCGATATAAGCAATGACATTCAAGCAGATAAAAACCGTGCAGATGACAAATAAGACTATCAACATTCTTTTTGTCGCTACTCGGCGCGAGAGAGCAATTTGAAAATGTTGTTGATTCGAAGCACCAATTCTTCGGGGTGAACAGGTTTCCCCAAATAATCATTTGCACCCAGTTGCAAAAACTTAATGCGTGTGCGCACGTCGTTGTTTGCTGAAACGACAATGATGGGCGTATGTCGGTGCGATTTGCTTGACCGAAGAATTTTAATGAACTCTGTGCCGTCCATGTTTGGCATCATTATGTCAGTGATAATCAAGTCAGGCACATTTCCCGCTTGTAGCCATTTGAGTGCTTCGCTTCCATCGTGTTTTGTTACTAAATCAAACATTGTCCCAATTGCGCGTGAAAACAAGGTCAGCGCATCGACTTCATCGTCAATAATTAAAACGGTGCGTTTTTGACTTGCCATTGTTTTTTGTTTTGGGTTCAGTAGCTAAGATAAGTTTTTATCCTCGACTATCACATAGAACTTTTCCGATTTCGCCTTATGTTTCGGAAATACTTTTAAGCGCAAACATTCAATCAATGGAAGACCAGACAAATCGTCCCATCAGCCAAGAGCCGTATTCTTCTGCGGAAGTTATCGCATCTGAATTACATCGTTCACCCTCTTCGCATCAGAGCCGATTCGGAGACCACAACTACGCTTTGCATCTTCTACTCTTTTTGCTCACGGTTTTAACGACAAGCGTTGCTGGTGCGTATTGGGTTGGACAAGAACTCACGTTTGAAAATTTTTCTACCTTTTATGCGCAACTTCAAAGCGGATTTCCATATTCTTTTTCGCTTCTCTTTTTTCTCACGTGCCATGAGTTTGGACATTTTTTTGCGACGATGTATCACCGAGTTCGCGCCTCACTTCCCTACTATATTCCTATGCCGCCGTTGCCGTTTCTTTTTCCGATTGGCACATTCGGCGCAATGATTCGCATGAAAGAGCGCATTCCAAGTTCCAAAAGTCTCTTTGATATTGGCGTATATGGTCCGCTTGCAGGCTTCGTTGTTGCGCTTGGCATTTTAATCTATGGATTCCTCACGCTTCCACCGATTGACTACATTTTGCACATTCACCCTGAATACGAACTTCATTACAAACTGCACGGCGAAATTCCAATTCGTTCAGGCTCGCTTTTTACAGGCAAAAACTTGCTCTATTGGCTCTTGGAACAGATTTTTGCAAGCCCGAATATCCCACCAATGACCGAAATGTATCACTACCCGTATCTCTTTGCAGGCTGGCTCGGCTGTTTTGTTACGGCGTTAAACCTCTTGCCTGTTGGTCAGTTAGATGGCGGACACATCGTTTATGCCATGTTCGGACGCAAAGCACAATTTTACATCGCTCGATTTTTTCTTGCGTTAATGCTCTTGTTAGGCTTGCCGACCTTTGCTGAATGGATTGCGTTCATTTTTATGTCGTTTGCTAATCGACCGTTTTCGGGGTTTCCTTATCCTGCTTGGGTTCGTGAGGTTTCATGGGCAAGTTGGATTATTTGGGCATTGATTTTATGGCGATTTGTTCGATTAGACCACCCACCTGTTTTAGAAGAACATCGGCTTGATGGAAAGCGCATGGTTATCGGTTGGGTTAGCATTGTTGTTTTTATTTTGTGTTTCACGCCTGTTCCGTTTGGGCAGTTGCCGTAATGATTAAAAGAAATGCTTAACTTTACTCCACAACTCACTGTGTTGCGGATTAACAGTCGTTATGGATTAACTTCAAATCTGAACTGGTTGCATTGCTTTATTTCTTGAACTTTCCACGTGACGCACGCGCTAAACAACTTGAAACCTTCATCAAACCACGCTGTGGCTCTTTCGCTTCCAAAATCTGAAATCGTGCGACGCGCCAACGCGCTCAAATTGATTTTGACCGATAGCGACGGCGTTCTAACCGATACAGGTGTGTATTACTCCGACAACGGCGAAGCCTTCAAACGTTTTTCAATTCGCGACGGCATGGGCGTTGAACGCTTACGCAACGCAGGCATTGAGACTGCCATCATTACAGGCGAAATTTCGGGAAGCGTTCAAAAACGCGCCGAAAAGTTGAAAATGCCGTATCTTTATCTTGGCGTTAAGGATAAACGCGCCAAATTAGATGAGATTCTACGCGAAACAGGTTTAACCCTGGCGCAGTTGGGCTACATCGGCGACGATGTCAATGACCTTGAAATTATTGCAGAAATCAAAAAGGCAGGGCTAACGGCTTGTCCAAACGATGCTATGCCGATTGTGCAAAAAGCCGTTCACTACAAAGCCAAAGCCAACGGCGGCAACGGTGCCTTTCGCGATTTCGCCGAATGGATTTTAACGCACCGAACTACTTAAAACAATCAGATAAAAACTTTCACTTGGCACTTCTCGTTAAACAAGCGAATTTTCTACAACCGAAACCTTTTGACAATGGCTCACGTTAAAATCGGAAACAAACTTGTCGGAGACGGTCAGCCCGTTTTCATTATCGCCGAAATCGGCATCAATCACAATGGCTCACTCGACATTGCCAAGAAGATGATTGATGGTGCCGTGCATGCAGGTTGCGACGCAGTCAAATTCCAAAAACGAACCCCCGAAATCTGTGTTCCAAAAGACCAATGGAACATTGAACGCGAGACGCCTTGGGGCAGAATGACCTACCTCGAATACCGCTACAAAGTTGAATTCACCAAAGAAGACTACACCGAAATTGACCGCTACTGCAAAGAAAAAGGGATTCTTTGGTTTGCCTCATGCTGGGACGAGCCTTCGGTTGATTTCATGGAACAATTTAATCCGCCGTGCTACAAAGCCGCCTCCGCATCGCTGACCGATATTGAGTTGTTGAAGAAAAAGAAAGCCACCGGTCGACCGCTGATTATTTCAACGGGTATGTCGACGATGGAAGAAATTGAAGCCGCTGTGGAAGCCGTTGGCACAGACAATCTTTTGATTGCGCATGCCACATCAACTTATCCCTGTCCGCCCGAAGAACTCAACTTGCGCATGATTCAGACGCTTAAAGCCAAATACCCGATGTGTCCGATTGGCTATTCAGGGCATGAGACAGGGCTTGCGACCACTTGGGCGGCGGTTGCTTTGGGCGCAACCTTTGTTGAACGACATATCACGCTCGACCGCGCCATGTGGGGCACCGACCAAGCCGCTTCCGTTGAAATCGGCGGACTTGAACGATTAGTCAGAAATATCCGCGATATTGAAAAAGCCTTAGGCGATGGCATCAAGCGCGTTTATGAATCAGAACTCGGACCGCGCAAAAAGCTTCGCCGCGTTCAATCAACCGTTTCTGCCTCTTAATTCAATATGTCGTTAGAACTCCTTTCACCTGTTGTCATTGTCAGTTCTGCATTATTATTCATTCTTCTTGAACGGCTCTTTCCTTATACCAAAGGGCAACGCCTGTTTCACGAGGGCTTTTTTAGCGACTTGTTGCTTTACACCTTTTTGCAAAGTTATGTATTAGCATGGGCGATTTTCGGCTTTATTCACTGGATTGATAATGTTTCAGGGCTTTCGCGCTTGCGCATTATTTCGGATTTTCCGATTTGGGCACAAGTCGTGTTCTTTGTTATCACGCACGACCTTTACATTTATCTTTTTCACCGCTGGCAACATCGCAATAAGTGGCTGTATCGCCTTCACGAAGCGCATCACTCGCCGCGCGAAATGGATTGGATTTCAGGCTCACGCTCGCACTCGCTCGAAATTCTTATCAATCAAACGATTGAATTTGCACCGATTATTTTGCTTGGTGCCGCACCCGAAGTCACCGTCATCAAAGGCATGGTTGACGCGGTTTGGGGAATGTATATCCATTCAAATATCAATGTTAAATCCGGCGCATTGCAATATGTGATTAACGGTCCTGAAATGCACCGTTGGCATCACGCCAAAGGCAAAGGCAACAGCATCAACTATGCTACGAAACTCGCCATTTGGGATTGGCTCTTCGGCACAGCCTACTTGCCGAAAGATGAAAAGCCGAAGATGTATGGTCTCACTGATGAGTCGTATCCACTCAGTTCGCCGAACTTGCCATTTTTCCAACGCTTGTGGAACGAGACAAAGGTTTATGTTCTTCAACACGCAGTAGCATTTCGTTCATTCAAGCGCAATACGCCGCCATCTGCGCCCAAACTCTAATCATCTCAACGCAAGGCGAGGGGAATGTAACCTCACCCTGTCGCAGTGCGACGTCCCTCTCCCTGCAAAAGGAGAGGGACGTTTTGGCGAAGCCGAAACAGGGTGAGGTCAAAGGTAAGGCTTTGCATCTTTAATGATGTAGTAAGTCTATTGTGTGCGGCTCCGATAAGAGAAATCTTTTGCCCTTTAATTGCTATCGAGTTTGCCTATACTTAAACTTTGTTTCTTCAACACTGCGAATTTTACTTGTTATGCACTCTATACCAACACTTTCTAAACAAGGTTACTACCGTCAGCCTTCGCTTCATTGCGATAAAATTGTGTTTGTTTCTGAAGATGACCTTTGGGAAGTTAGCGCGGAAGGCGGCGTTGCGAATCGGCTGACGGCATCGCTATCGGAATGTTCTTCGCCTTCGATTTCGCCTGATGGCAAATGGATTGCTTTCACAAGCAAAGACGAAGGACACCCCGAAGTCTATGTGATGGAATCCGATGGGGGCAATCCAAAACGGCTTACCTTTCTTGGCGCAACGCTCACGCGCGTGCTGGGCTGGCACCAAGGCTATATCATTTTCACAACTAACGCGAAACAGCCGTTCCGCAAATTTCAATGCGTGATGAAAATTTCGCCCAACGGCGGCGAACCCGAATCGCTCAATCTTGGACACGGTGTCGCGATTTCATTTGGTAAAAACGGCGAAATCGTACTTGGACGCAATAGTGCCGATGCCGCACGATGGAAACGCTACAAAGGTGGCACCGCCGGCGAAATTTGGCTCAATAAAGATGGCTCTGGCACATTTGAAAATTTCAGCGCAAAACTTGGCTTCAAGAGCAATTTCGTAACACCAATTTGGCTCGATACGTCCAATAGCGCGCGCATTTATTTCGTCAGCGACCACGAAGGCATTGGCAATCTTTACTCCGCTTCAATCGACGCAACTGACCTCCAACAACACACCTTCCACACCGATTACTACGTGCGCTATCCGCAAAAAGACAGCGCAGGAAGCAATCGAATCGTTTATCACGCAGGCGCAGACTTGTTCATCTTTGATGCAGATACAAATTCCAACAAGAAAATTAACATTCAGTATCGCAGTCCCTTCACACAACGCAATCGCAAATTTGTTGATGCGCAAAAGTATCTTGAAACATACTTTCCTCACCCTGATTCTGAACGCATTGCGATTACCACGCGCGGACACACCTTTGGTATGCACCTTGCCGAAGGTCCTGTTACCGAGTTCGGCAAAGATGATGTGGCACGCTACCGATTAGCGCAATTCTTGCACGATGGCAAACACTTGGTTGTTATCTCTGATGCGTCGGGCGAAGAGCGTTTAGAACTTTACGCCGCCAATGATGGCAACCTCAACACCTTTATCAAACGCTTTGAAGACCTCGATATCGGTCGCGCTGTTGCAATGGCGGTTTCTCCTACGGCGAATCATCTTGCCCTTTCTAATCATCGGCAAGAACTTTTGTTTGTCAATTTAGATACTGGCGACTTGCGTTTGATTGCCAAGAGCAATTTTCAACGCATTGGCGGCTTTTCTTGGTCGCCTGACGGAAAGTTCATTGCATATGGTTTTGCGTTCTCTCCTGAAAAAAGCGCGATTGAAATTTATGATGTTGAGAAAAATCACACTCACCGTGTAACAAACCCGATTTTAGTTGATGAACAGCCCTGTTTTGACCCCGAAGGCAAGTATCTTTACTTTCTTTCGAAGCGTGTGTTCAATCCCGTTTATGATGATGTGCATTTTGATTTGAACTTCCCGCGTGCCACAAAGCCGTATCTTATCACGCTTCAAAAAGAACTTCCCTCGCCTTTTCTTGTTGAACCCAAACTTTCTTCTAAATCTTCTTTCAGCGAAAACGGAATAGAGAACGGTAACCCCACAAAAGAAAAACCCCAAACACCTGTTGAAGTCAAGATTGATTTTGAAGGCATTACGGAACGCACGGTTGAGTTTCCTGTGTCCGAAGGGCGTTATGTGGCTATTGGTGCGTCAAAAGGCAAAGTCTTTTTCCTCAACAATCCTGTTCAAGGCTCGCTCATAGAGCCTTCAAAAGGGGGAACACTCGAGCAGTTCAGTTTTGATGAAAAGAAGCATGAAGTCTTGTTTGAAAATGTTACCTCTTTTGCGCTTTCGCCTAATGGTAAAACACTTGTTTTAAGTCAGCAGGGCAAATTGAATTATGTTCAAACTTACGCGCTTTCTGCCAAGTCAAAAGAAACTAAGCCGTTTGATTTTTCGCGCATTCGGCTTTCGATTGTGCCGCTTTATGAATGGACGCAGATGTATCGCGAAGCGTGGCGACTTCAGCGCGATCAATTCTGGACCGAAGATATGTCGAATGTGGATTGGAACGCGGTCTATACACGCTATTTGCCGCTCTTGGCACGTGTTGCTTCTCGCGCTGAACTTTCGGATTTGATGTGGGAAATGCAAGGCGAACTTGGCACATCGCACGCCTACGAAATGGGTGGCGACTATCGCCCTGAACCAAAGTATTCCTTAGGCTTTCTCGGTGCTGATGTTGTTTTTGATAATGCGGTCAATGCGTATCGCATCACACACATTCCTGATGGCGACCATTGGGATTCAGCAAACGGCTCGCCGCTCAAAACCCCTGGCGCAAATTTGAATGTGGGCGATTTAATTCTCGGCATCAACGGCACGCATGTGAGCGAATATGTGCCGCTTGGCGAGTTGCTTGTGCATCAATCCTCTTCGCCTGTTACGCTGATAGTTGCTGATAAGGAGAAACAGAATATCCGCTCGGTTGTGGTAAAAACGCTTGCCAGCGAAGAAATGCTCCGCTATCGCGATTGGGTGAATCGCAATACGAAATGGGTTCACGAAAAATCAGGCGGCAAGGTCGGTTATGTGCATGTGCCGAACATGGGACCGTGGGGCTACTCGGAATTTTTCCGTGCGTATCTTGCCGAATATGATTATGATGGGTTAATTGTTGATGTGCGCTTCAACGGCGGTGGACACGTCTCGCAACTCTTGCTTGAAAAACTTAATCGCAAGCGACTTGGCTACGATGTCTCTCGTTGGAACGAACACCCCGAACCGTATCCTGCGTATGCCACCTTTGGCAATGTTGTTGCACTCACCAACGAATTTGCAGGGTCAGATGGCGATATTTTCTCGCACTCGTTCAAGATGATGAAACTGGGCGTGCTTGTTGGCAAACGCACTTGGGGCGGCGTTATTGGCATCTATCCGCGTCATGCGCTCGCCGACGGCACCTACACCACTCAACCTGAATTTTCGTTCTGGTTCTTTGATGTAGAATGGGGCGTTGAAAACTACGGCACCGACCCCGATGTGTTCGTTGATATTGCGCCACACCATTACCGCGATGGCATTGATACGCAACTTGAAAAGTCGCTTGAACTCGTTTTGAAGATGATTCAAGACAACCCGCCGAAACTGCCTGATTTTACACCGCGTCCGAATCTTGCACTTTCAAAATGAAGAGAGAACACGGATTGGACAGATTCAAAAACAAACGGGCGAGTTGCGTACTCGCCCCTACCCTTGCACAGATTCACTCCCAACTTTTAACTCTTATCTATTCACTATCAACTACCTGCAACTTTGTCGCATTTTTGCAACATCGCAATCGCATTTTGTCGTTTTTCTGCGACAACGCACTTCGAAAGTGCCGATTTTTTGCTTTTTTGCCCAACTTGCA
>Ga0308411_10001664_pt1 | contig 15239 bp, 15 predicted proteins | sample HotsprottomLayer_2_FD_203530 | JGI IMG/M metagenome (GOLD analysis project Ga0308411, IMG submission 203530) | Hot spring phototrophic mat microbial communities from Octopus Spring, Yellowstone National Park, Wyoming, United States -... | ecosystem: Environmental > Aquatic > Thermal springs >...
CCAGGCGTTACCCACTACTGTGCGGGCGCTCGCTGGCGGAAGTGGTGTGGGACTACACCGGGGCACATTCGGCTGAACACCGCGCGCAGATCGAGGCATGGCTGGCCGGTCGGCCGGCAGCACGCGCTTGCAGCCTCCGGTGACCAGTGGGCATGCCATTCTTCGACCTGTCCGGGACTTTCAGCCGCATCCGGTTATTCGGTAGCACTCGGCTGGACTTTCTACACCGTATGTCCACTGGCGATGTGCGCGGCCTGCGACCGGGCGAGGGTAAGACGACTGTGCTCACCACGCCAATCGGCCGCATGGTGGACTATCTCACCGTGCTGACCTTTGACGATTCGGCGCTGCTCATTGGCGGAGGCGGCAACCAGGATAAGGTTCTGCGTTGGCTGCGCAAGTACATCTTTTTTAACGACGACGTGCGAGTAAGCGATGAAACTGCTGAGACGCGCATGTTCGGCCTGAGCGACGACACCGGCGCAGACCTGATCGCGCTCCTGGGCGGTGATGCAGTGGCGCCTTCGCTGCCGGAACATGCCCATCGCACGGTTGCGTTGTCCTCCGGCGGCGCCGAAGTAACCCTGGTGCGTGCGCCACGAGCGCTCGGCCTGAGCTTCTTCGTGATCGGTCGCGACTTCGATCCGGCAGCATGGCCGGGCGAGGTAGTGGATGGGCAGGGGTTTGAGGCATGGCGCGTCGCACGAGGATACCCGCTGTTCCCCAATGAAATCAACGAGGATCATATCCCACTCGAAGCGGGTCTGTGGGGCGCTGTGAGTTTCAACAAGGGATGCTACACCGGTCAGGAGGTGATCGCGCGGATGGAGAGCCGGGGACAAATTGCCAGGAAGCTGGTGCTCCTGATCGGAGATGAGGCCGAGCTGCTGGAGATTGGCGCAGACCTGCTGTCTGAGGGCGGCGAAATGGCTGGCAGGGTGACGAGCGCTGCGCGTGGCGCTGCCCTGGCCTACGTGCGCAGCGCATTCGCGCAGGAGGGGGCGTTGCTTCGTTCGCAACATGGCCAGGTCGCACGGGTGGCCAGAATTGTGCGGATTTAAGGTAGAATAACCGCCCTTCGAGCGCTGGCGGGCGGTGCGAAGCCGAACAGTCCTGGCCGTCCGCCAGCAAGCATGCCATCGCGTGTAATTCACCTGAGCGCAAAAATATATGTTTGAATCGCTGAGCGACAAACTGCAAGCCATCTTCGATCGCCTTGGCAAGCGTGGCATCCTGACCGAGCAGGATGTAGACGCTGCGCTGCGCGAGGTGCGCGTGGCCTTGCTGGAAGCAGACGTGAACTTCAAGGTGGCCAAGGAATTCCTCGCCCGGGTGCGCGAGCGGGCTGTTGGCGCTGAGGTGCACAAGAGCCTGACCCCTGGCCAAGCCGTGGTGAAGATCGTGCACGAAGAGTTACTGAAGACGCTCGGCGAAGGTGGCAAGCTCGACCTCGGCGGTCCGCCACCGCGGGTGATCATGTTGGTGGGTCTGCAAGGTTCGGGCAAAACGACCACGGCAGCGAAGCTGGCGCTGCGCCTGCGCAATGATGGCCGTAAGCCTTTGCTCGTGGCAGCAGACACTTACCGACCGGCAGCTATCGCCCAACTGGAGACGCTGGGCAGGCAGATCAACATTCCGGTCTTTTCGGAGGGCGACAAGGTGCCGCCGCCGCAGATTGCGCAACACGCCATCCAGAGAGCCATCCAGGCCGCACTCGATGTGGTGATTGTTGACACGGCCGGTCGCTTGCAGATAGACGAGGCAATGATGCGCGAGGTCGAAGAAGTCAAGGCGCGCACCCGGCCATCCGAAGTGTTGCTGATTGCCGATGCCATGACCGGCCAGGAAGCTGTAAACGTCGCCGACGCATTCAACAAGCGGCTTGGCCTGACCGGCCTGATCCTCACCAAGGTGGATGGCGACGCGCGCGGCGGGGCCGCCATCTCGATGCGCGCTGTCACCGGCGTGCCTATCAAGTTCCTGAGCACCGGCGAGAAACCTGACGCTTTCGAGCCGTTCCATCCCGACCGCCTCGCCTCGCGCATCCTGGGCATGGGCGATGTGCTCACCCTGATCGAGAAAGCCCAGCAGCAGTTCGACGAGCAAGAGGCCGCCAAAGCTGCCGAGAAGATGATGTCGGCCACTTTCGATCTGGAAGACTTCCTGTCTCAGATGCGTCAGATTAAGAGAATGGGGCCGCTTAACGAACTCCTGGCCCTGATCCCGGGCATGAAGGACGTGACCAGGCAGATTTCGCCCGACATGACCGAGAGGCAATTCAAGCGCATAGAGGCGATCATCTGCTCGATGACGCCGGCAGAGCGCCGCAATCCGAATATCCTGAACGCATCGCGCAAGCGTCGCATTGCCAAAGGAAGCGGCACAAGCGTCCAGGAGTTGAATCAGTTGCTGTCGCAGTTCCGCGAAGCACAACGCATGATGAAACAACTGGCGAACAACCCGCGCCTGCGAATGATGAGCGGGCTGATGGGCGCCAGAAGGAGATAACAAGGAGACAAGATGGTTCGAATTCGACTACGCCGCATGGGTTCCAAGAAGCAGCCGACCTACCGCATCGTGGTGTGCGATAAAGAAGCGCCGCGCGACGGTGCGTTCATCGAGGTCGTCGGCAAATACAATCCGCGCACCGAGCCGGAGACGGTGATCGTGGAGGAGTCGCGCGCCTTGCACTGGATGAAAGTGGGCGCGCAGCCCAGCGATGCCGTCCAGCAGTTGTTCAGGAAGACGGGCACGCTGGCGCGCTATGAACGGTTGCGCAAGGGGGAACCCCTGGATGCACTCGTGGCCGAGGCTGCCGCTCAGGCCGCCGCTGCGCCAGCAATTGACCCTAAGACGCGCATCGGGCGCAAGCCTGCCCCTAAACCCAGGAAGGCTGAGCAGCCGGTCGAAGCTGCTGCTGAATGAGCTGATCATCCCTGAACGATGAAAGAGCTGGTCGAATACGTCGCCAAGGGCATGGTAGATCACCCCGACGTGGTCAAGGTGACTGAGTCGGCTGATCGCAGCACGATCTTCCTTGAGCTGCGCGTGGCGCCGGGTGAAGCCGGGCGCGTGATCGGTCGTGAGGGCAAGCTGGCCAATGCAGTGCGCACGCTGCTGCGCATCGCTGCCGTCCGGTCTCGCAAGCGCGTGGTGCTGGATATCACCGAGTGAGGCGCGCAGCGATTTACCGCGGGGGCGCTCCCTTCTCGCACAATGGCGAGATCGTCGCCAGGGTTCCTCATCGTGGGCAAGGTGTCTCGTCCACACGGCATTGCGGGCGAGATCAAAGTTCAACTGGCGCCCGAATACGCAGGCATCCTGGACGAGGTTGAGCGCGTTTACCTCAACGATGCTGAACATCCGCATCGGATATTGTCTCGGCGGCCGCACCAGGGTGGCACATTGCTCAGGCTGGAGCGCATCGCCACGCGTACTGCGGCCGAGGCGGTGCGCGGCGCCCGTGTGATCGTTCGCACTCAGGATTTGCCTGAGCTGCCGCCTGGGGAATACTACGCTCATCAGTTGCTCGGCCTGCGAGTCGTGCGCGAATCCGGCGAGGAACTTGGCCGAATCAGCGAGGTTTTGCGCACAGGCAGCAACGATGTCTACGTCGTGAAGACCGGCGTCGGCGAGTTGTTGTTGCCAGCGCTGGAGAGCGTCATCCGCGAGATAGACCTGGACGCCGGGACGATGAAGGTGATAGTGCCGGAGGGGCTGGAGTGAAAGAGAAATGGGCGGTGAGGGGATCGAACCCCCGGCCTCCTGTGTGTAAGACAGGCACTCTGACCAACTGAGCTAACCGCCCTGTATAAGCAATTGTAATTCATAACCCCGACTTCCTGGAGAAACCGCGTTCTCTTCGCTTAAGGTTGGTGCGCACCGGCTCTCTCAGCAAGTGCTCAAGTGGCGGCTGTAGCATTTCCGCTCAGGAATCATGGCTGCTACAGATGATTGCGTCGGTGTGGTCAAGCTCGACCATGTGACCAAGTCGTACGAGGAAGGGGGAGTGCAGCGCACCATCCTTCGCGATGTCAGCATCGAGTTTGGCTGCGGAGAATTTGCCGTGCTGCTGGGCAAAAGTGGCAGCGGCAAGAGTACGCTGCTCAACCTGATCGGCGGCATTGATGCGCCGACATCCGGCGAGGTGTGGATAGACGGCCAGGCGATCACCCGCATGAGCGACGCGGAGCGCACGCTCTACCGGCGCCGGCACATCGGCTTCGTCTTTCAGGCCTTCAACCTCATTCCCACCCTGACTGTGCGCGAGAATGTGATGCTGCCGCTGGAACTGAACGGTCGTCCCTCGCCGGAGGCGCGCCGCAGAGCCGAAGCGCTGCTCGATCAGGTTGGCCTGGCGCACCGCATGGATGCTTTCCCCGATCGGCTGAGCGGCGGCGAGCAGCAACGCGTGGCCATTGCCCGCGCGCTAATCAATGATCCACTGGTGGTGCTGGCCGATGAACCAACCGGCAACCTAGACTACGACACAGGTAAGCTGGTGCTCGATCTGCTGGATACGCTCACGCGCCGGGCCGGCAAAAACCTGATCATGGTCACCCACAGCGAGGAAGTGGTGGGTGTGGCCGACCGTGTGTTTCGACTACGCGAAGGCAAGCTGGTGGAGGATCATCTCGTCGTGCCTCATCCGCCCACGTCGGTATAGCTGAACGGCGCCTTGATGGTGGCCGTGGTGCCGTGCGCGCTGCGCCTGAGGGTGAATGTGCCGCGCAGGTCTTCGCTGACCAGCATGTTGACGATGTTCAAGCCAAGGCTGGGCGTGCTCATGCTGCCTGCAGCTTTGCCCAGCCCGTTGTCTCTGACCTCCACTTCGAGCATGCCCCCGCAATCTATCAGGCTGATGGTGATGTCGCCTTTGTCCCGACCAACGAAGGCGTGTTCCATGGCGTTTTGCACCAGCTCGTTGACGCACAGCGCCAGCGCCGTGGCCGCGCGCGAGCTCATGCGCAGCGAATCGCCCACGACGTGAATGGCCAGATCGAGGCCGGGGCGCGCCATATTGGCATGCGTCAGGCCAACTACGCGCAAGATCACGTCTTTTACGTCCACCAGGCGAAAGCCTTCCTGAGCCAGCGCATCGTGCACTGCCGCAATGCTCATGATGCGATTGATGCTCTCGTGCAGCACCTCTTTGGCCGTGATCTTGTCGCTGGCTTCGTGCAATTGCATCTGCAGGAGCATCACCACGTTCTGGAGGTTGTTCTTCACGCGGTGGTTCATTTCCTTGACGATGGCGGCATTGCCAATCAGATGCGCATTCTCGATGGCCAGCGCAATCTGATTGGCCAGGGTGGTGCACAGTTCGACCTGCGCCTCGGTAAACTCACCAGCGCCTTCGGTCCACATGTTGAGCAGGCCGATGGTGCGGTCGCGCACTTTCATTGGCACGCACATCAGGCCGCCCAGTTGCGCTTGTGCAGCCCACTGGGCGTGCGCCGAGTGCAGCTCGCAGCCGGCCTCGTTTACCAACACCGGGTCGCCGAGCTTCTCGATGTTCAGCAGGGGCGGGTCTTCCAGTCGCCAGGGCGGTTCCGGCGCTACATTCGGCCTCCGGTCGTAGATGGCGCGCGGCATGAAGGCATTGACGGCCTCGTCCAACAATAAGACCGAGCAATGCCGCGCGTTGACCGCGCGCGCGCCCATCTCGGCCACCACGCGCAACGTCTCATCCAGGTAAAGCGGCGAGATGGCCGCGCGGCTAACTTCGGCCACGGTCTGCATCTCGCGCACCTTGCGCTCGCTCTCTTCCTGCAGAACAGCTCGTTCGAGGATGCCGGCGACTACTTCGCCGATGAGCGAGACGAACTCGACTTCGCCTGATGTCCAGGTATGACGCCGATGGGTCTGCACGTTCATTGCGCCAACCACGCGGTCCTGGCTGATCAACGGCACGGCCATCAGCGACTTGAACGAGCGTTCGCGCGTGTTGGGCACCTCGTGAAAGCGCGGGTCGCGCTGCGCATCGCGCACGGCCACCACCTGGCGGTGCTGCGCCGCCCAGCCGGTCAGGCCCTCGCCCATGTTCAAATAGCCGTGATCCACTGCCTGGGGAAACAGGCCGGTGGTGGCTTTGAGGATGAGTCGCTGGGATTGCTCATCCAGCAGATAGACTGAGGTCGAGTCCACCCGCATCACCCGCGTGGTGGTCTGGGTGATGCCGTTGAGGATGGAGCGCAGATCGGAGGTGGCATTGACCGAGAGCAAAATCTCGCGAATGGCGGTCAGCTCTTTCTTTTTGCGTTGCAACTCGGCGCGCAGGTTGATCGCGCCGTTAGCCATGGGTTTGCTCGTCGCCTTCCTGGGTGCAGGCATGACGTGATTCTATCCAACGCCGGGGCACGTTTAGCGCTGCGGAAAGGGTCGCCATGCGGGGCTTACGCCTCAGCTCCGTGGCGCACCTGGTTGCCGATGCGCAGGGCAATGAACAGCAGCGCGAAGGTGATGACCGACAGCAACAGCACCAGGCGGTTTGCCAGGTCGAGGTTGCTGGCTTGCACAGCGTCGTACACGGCCATGGAAAGCGTTTGGGTGCGGCCGGGGATGTTGCCGGCCACCATCAGCGTGGCGCCAAACTCGCCCATCGCGCGCAGAAAGGCCAGGATGCCGCCGCTCAGCAGGCTGGCGCGGATGAGCGGCAGCGTGACGAAGCGGAACACCTGCAGTTCGCTGCACCCATCCACGCGCGCAGCATCCTCGGTCTCGCGGCTGAGATCGAGGATGCCGGGTTTGACGGCCTGGATCACCAACGGCAGGGCAGCGATGACGGCAGCGACCACAGCGCCGGGCCACGAGAAGACCAGCGAGAAGCCGAAGGCCTGCTCGAAGGTCGGGCCAATGCCTCGCCGCCCCAGGGCAACCAGCAGGTAATACCCCAGCACGGTGGGCGGCAGCACCAGCGGTAGCATGGTCACGCCTTCCAGCAGCCACTTGCCGCGGAAGTTCAGGCGCGCAAAGATCCAGGCCAGCCCCGTACCCGCGACAAGCGCCAGAAGGCCAGCCCAGCCTGAAATCCAGAGCGAAAGTTCGAGCGGCGTCCAGTCTCGGTTGAGCAGCATGGTGGGCGCATCGGTGGGTCACCGAGTTTCGTCGGGCAGCAGGAACCCATACTTACGCATGATCGGCCGACCATGCTCGCCGTTGATAAATCTGGCGAAGTCCATCGCAATTGCTGGATTCTTCGACGTGCTGACCAGGCCCAGTGCCTGGTCGAGCGGCTGGTGCAGGGCGTCGTCAATCGGCGCGTAGGTGACTTCCGGCACGTTGGCTACCGAAAGCGCGACGATGCCGGCGGGCACATCGCCGGCTTGCACAAACTGCAATGCCTGACGCACATTCTCGCCCAGCACCAGCCTGGGCCTGAGCGCCTCCCACAGCCCGGCGCTCTCCAGGGCTTGCCTGGCCGCCAAGCCGTAAGGGGCGTGGTCGGGGTTAGCGATGGCGATGCGCCTGACCTGGGCCGCGGTCAAGTCTTGTAGTGTCGCAGCCCTGATGCCGGACTGCTTGTTGACGACGAGTGCGATGCGCCCACGCGCATACAGCGCCACCGACTCCGGCACGATCAACCCTTTTTGTGCCAGGTCGTCCACAAACTCGATATTGGCAGCGACGAACAGGTCGTAGGGTGCACCGTTCTCGATTTGCTGCGCCAGTTGGCCGGTGGAGCCAAATACCAGGGTCACCCTGTGGCCGGTCTGCGCCTCGAACAGCTCGGCTATCTCGGTGAAGGCGAATTGCAGATCCGCCGCGCCGGCGACGGTGATTGCGCCGGCAGCGTCCGTCGCCGGCGCGCTCTGCGGGCCAGTGCGAAGCGGCAGCGCAGCGCAAGCGACGAGCGCGCAGGCAAAGACGGCAAGGGGCATGGTAGGTTTGTGCATAGGCATTGCGCTGTTCCCCAATCAATTGTGCCACGTCTGGGGGGCTGCGCTGCAGACGCATCCATCCCATGCGATAGACTCGCCGCATGCACAACGCTCATTACGGCTCACCCAATCCGACTGCGACAACCGACCCGACCGACTTATCTGCCTTGTTTCTCCTCCGCCGCGATATTGTGCTGCTCAACCACGGCTCGTTCGGCGCGTGTCCGACGCCGGTCTTCGAGGAATACCAGCGCTGGCAGCGCGAATTCGAGCGTCACCCAGGTGGCTATGTGGAAGCCTGGCTGGATCGTATGGACCGCGCGCGGGCGGCTCTGGCCGATTACCTGCGCACCGCGCCCGACCAGATAGCCTTTGTCACCAATGCCACCATGGGCGTCAATGTGGTAGCGCACTCGCTGCGGGCGTGGCTGCGCGAGAGTGACCAGATTCTGACTACCGACCATGAGTATGGGGCGTGCAACAACGCCTGGGCCTACGTCTGCAGCAAGACCGGCGCGCGCTACGTCCGTCGCCACGTGCCGCTGCCAGCGACCACGCCCGAAGCGTGGGTCGAAGAATTCTGGCAAGGCGTGAACGCGCGCACGCGAGTGGTATATCTCAGTCACATCACCTCGCCCACGGCACTCACCTTCCCGGTGAAAGAGGTGTGCCGCCGAGCGCGCGAGGCCGGCGTGCTCTCGATCGTGGACGGTGCGCATGTTCCCGGCCAGCGCGAACTGTTCCTCGACGAAATCGGCGCCGATTTTTACACCGGCAATTGCCACAAATGGATGTTGGGGCCGAAAGGCAGCGCCTTCTTGTATGCCCGCCGAGACATCCAGCACTTGATCGAGCCACTGATTGTCGGCCACGGCTGGCGTCCTGAGGCCATCTCCGATAAGCCGATGCAAGACTACGTGGAGCAATTCGGCACGCGCGACCTGGCAGCTTTCCTGGCCGTGCCGGCGGCCATCGCCTTCATGAGGCAGCACGGCTGGGATGCTGTGCGCATGCGCTGCCACCGCCTGGCGTGCCTGGCGCGGCGGCGCATCGAGTCGCACTTCGGCGTCGAGCCCATCTGCCCAGAGTCGTTCGATTGGTTCAGCCAGATGGTGGCCATCCGCCTGCCTGACCGCACCGACCTCGCGGCGCTGGGTGCAATTCTGCGCGAGCGCTACCGCATCGAGATGCCGCTGATTCACTGGCATCATCTAAAGCTGGCGCGATTGTCGGTGCAGGCCTATACCACTGAGGCCGAGCTGGAGATTCTGGCGCAGGCGCTGTTCCGGCATGTGCCGGAGTGCATCGCGTGAGGTGTTTTCATTGCACGGCCCCTCGCGCTGCCACGCGCCACATCAGCTCGATGTTGCCCTTTCGCGCTGCAAAGACCTGGTCGAGCAGGTTGCTGACCGGGCAGCAATGGTTGGGCAGCACGGTCACCCGCTCGCCGACAGCCGGTTTCCTGGGGCAGGCTGAGAAGTCCGCGTGGCCGTGCTCCTCCGATAGGCCGTAGATCACTGCTTCGGGGTATTCGAGGATCAGGCCGTGTCCCTGCAAGCCCAGCAAGTCGGATGAGAGCGTCTTGCTGCCGCAGTCGAGGATGCCGCGATCGGCGGTTGGTCGGCTGACGACGGTCGCGATCACGGTGAACGAGCAGTCTTCGAGCTGCATCGCGCCAGCCTGGACTATGGCGCGGTCGCCATAGACATACATGCCGGCGCGGTGTTCGGTGAGTTCGCGGTGAGTGTGAGCCTGCCACATGCAGGCCGTGCCGCCGCCGCTGACGCGGGCGATGCCCAATCCTTCGGCTTCGAGCAGTGCGCGCGTCTGGCGCACGAACGGGTCGAGCTGTGGTGTATTCGGGTAGCACATCAGCCCGCCAAAGGTCAGCCCCGGCAGGCTGGCGATGCACCTGGCCAGTGCTGCTGCCTGGCGAGGCGACTGCACGCCACAGCGGTGTGCGCCGGAATCGAACTCGACCAGGACCGTCAACTGCTGGCCAGCGTGGCGTGCTCCTTCTGATAGGCCGCGGGCGGTGACCTCCGAATCGGCCGTGACGCTGACCGTCGCGCGCTGCATCAACCTGGCCAGGCGGACCAGCTTTTGCTCGCCCAGCAGGTTGTAGGGGATGAAAATGTCGCGGATGCCGGCTTCGGCCATCACTTCGGCTTCGCCCAACTTCTGACAGGTGATGCCGACCGCGCCGGCGCGAATCTGCATGTGGGCGATCTCAGGAATCTTGTGCGTCTTGATGTGCGGGCGGTTGGCGATGCCATGCGACGAGAGGTAGGACTGCAGCCTGGCGATGTTGGCTTCGAGTTTGTCGAGGTCTACCACGAGGGCCGGTGTGTCCAGTTCTTCGATTCTCATGATGCGTGATTGGATCGCTGCGCAGGGTGATTCCGGCTGAAAAGGAGCTGAATCTGCCGATCAGGCTACCCAGGAGGAGAGTTTGGGCGCGGGTCGCGCACATTTGGCGAGCGGCAGCCGAATCAGCCACTGCGGATGCGGCTGACCGGGCGCAACAGACTGATTGCCGATGCCAGCCGCGCCGTGTGTGGGTCGTATTGTGCGATCAGCGCCGGCAGCGGCCAGATGCGCAGGTTGCTATCGAGCAGGAGCATTGCGGCGCGCGCAGTGCTGCTCATGAGCACAAGCGCAAATTCCAGGTCATCCCTTGTGCGCTCGCACACGTGGGCGCGATAGTCTTGCATGGCATGGGCGGCGCTTATGGCCAGGTCGGCCATCTGGCGTGGGCCGTCGCACAACAGCTCATAGCCTGCCAGTGCCTGGCCGCGCCTGCGCAGGTCTACGAAAGCGGCAATTGCTTCGGCATCCTGCTGAGCTAGCGACTGGAACCGTGCCCGCGCCTGAGCCATGGTGTGTTGCATGTGTTGGGCGGCGCGGAGCGCCTCATCCGCCCCGCCTTCCTCTAGGCTGACGTTGGCTGTGGCCTGAGCCAGACCGGCAGCGAATGCGCCGCCGAGCGCGATGACGGCGCCGGCCTGACAGTGGGCCGCTTGTGCGATATGGTCGAGCGCGTCGCCGAGCGCGCGTTGGGTCAATGCTGGTGGGGGTATCATCTGGGTTGCTATTCTAGAACGCCGGATCGGTTGCGGATAGCGCCCGATCCCGATTGCCTGCGGTATCATCATTCTGTATGTCCGCCAGTAAGATTTCTGTTGCCGTCCTGGGCGCCACCGGTGCTGTGGGAGCGCGCTTCATCCAGCTTTTGCACAATCATCCCACCTTTCAGATCGTTGCGCTGACGGCTTCGGACCGCAGCGAAGGCAAACGCTACGCCGATGCTGCCCACTGGGCGGTCGAGGGCGAGATTCCCAGGCCCATCAGGGATATGCCGCTGCTGGCGACCGATCCCGATGCCGTGTTGCGCGCTGCACCCAACGTGCGGGCGGTCTTCAGCGCCCTGCCAAATGAATCGGCGGCCACTGCCGAGCCTGCCTTCGCTCGGGCGGGGATGCTTGTCTTCTCAAACGCTTCGTATTACCGCATGGCGCCGGATGTGCCGCTGGTCATCCCTGAGGTTAACGCCGACCATCTGCGCCTGCTGCACCACCAGCGACAGGCGCGCGGCTGGACGGGCGGCATCGTCTGTAACACCAACTGCACGGTGAGCGGCCCAGCGATAACGCTGCGGCCGTTGTACGATGCCTTCGGCGTGCGACGTGTGTTCTGCGTCTCGCTGCAGGCGATCAGCGGCGCGGGCTATCCGGGCGTGCCCTCGCTCGATATTACCGACAACGTGCTGCCCTTCATCAGGAACGAAGAGGAGAAGCTGGAAGCTGAAGCGCGCAAGCTGCTGGGGCGCCTGGACGGCGATGCCATCTGCGAGGCCAGCTTCGGCCTGAGCGCTCACTGTAACCGCGTGCCAGTGATTGATGGACACATGGTGACGATGTCTGTGGAGACCGAGCGCCCGATCGCGCCGGAAGATGCCCTCCGCGCAATGCGCGAGTTTCGCTGCCAGCAAGTGGCGGGCTTGCCCACTGCGCCGGACTGCCCGATTGTGGTGCGCGACGAGCCGGATCGTCCGCAGCCCCGCCGGGATCGTTTGAGCGGCGCGCCGGTCGGCGGCATGAGCGTCGTGGTTGGCCGGGTGCGGCGCGAGCCACTGTTTGGCGACCACGGCGTCAAGTTCGTCACGCTGGCACACAACACCATCCGCGGAGCAGCCGGCGGCAGCGTGCTGAACGCTGAGCTTGTATGGCGCATGGGACTGGCAGGCTAGCGAAAAGTCGCTTCGGGCGTTGCGGCGCGGTGCAACTCTAACGCACAATGGCCGGCGTTCGGTTGGGCCCCAGGCCGCCAACGCATATTCAAAGCGGGGAGAACAACGCCATGAAGAATATTGCAGTCATTGGGGTCGGTTACGTGGGGTTGGTCACCGGCACGTGTTTTGCCGACCTGGGCAATCGCGTTATCTGCGTGGACCTGGACGAGGAGCGCATCGCCAATCTAAAGCAGGGCGTGATGCCGATCTACGAGCCGGGCCTGGAAGAGATGGTGCGCCGGAACGTGGCGGCTGGCCGCCTGTCGTTCACCACATCCTATGCCGAGGGGCTGAATTCTCCGGAAGGGCCGGCGGAACTGGTTTTCATCGCTGTGAATACGCCGGCCGGGGTGGACGGCGAGGCCGAGCTGCGCTATGTGCGCGCGGCAGCCGAGAGCATCGCCCAGACCATGGATCATCCATTAATCATTGTGAATAAGAGCACGGTGCCCGTCGGCACGGGCGACTGGGTGGCGGACATCGTAAAGAACAAGCAACCCCGGCCGATTCCGTTCAGCGTTGTCAGCAATCCGGAGTTTCTGCGCGAAGGCTCGGCCATCAGCGACTTCATGAATCCGGATCGCATTGTGCTTGGCTCGCTGGACGAAGAGGCAGCTCAAAGGGTCGCTCAGTTATATCTTCCGCTGCGCGGGCCGATCATGATCACCGACCTGCGCACTGCCGAGATGATCAAGTATGCCAGCAACGCCTTCCTGGCGACCAAGATTTCGTTCATCAACGAAATCGCCAACATCTGCGAAGCACTGGGCGCGGACGTGAAGGAAGTTGCGGCTGGCATGGGCTACGATAAGCGCATCGGCCGGGCGTTCCTGGATGCCGGGCTGGGATATGGCGGCTCGTGCTTTCCCAAGGACGTGAAGGCGCTGGCGCACATGGCCAACATCCAGGGCAAACATCCGCAGCTACTGGAAGCAGTGATGCAGATCAACGCGGATGCCCGGCGCAGCATCGTTACGAAGGTGCGCACTCTGGTAGGCAATAACGGGACTCACCTGAACCGGCTGGAAGGCAAGACGATCGGCGTGCTTGGGCTGGCTTTCAAGGCCAATACCGATGACATTCGCGAATCCCAGCCGATAGATATCATCCGCATGATCCAGGCTGACGGCGGATCGGTGAAAGCGTATGACCCCGTGGCGATGGGCAACGCTGCCAGGGTTCTGCAAAACGTCAAGCTGTGCACAGACGCCTACGAGGTGGCCGAGGACAGCGACGCCCTGATCCTGGCGACAGAGTGGAACGAGTTTAAGAACCTCGACCTGGCGCGCATCAAACGCTTGATGCGACAGCCGGTCATCGTGGATGGCCGCAATCTATACGATCCTGCCGTCATGCGCAGCCTGGGGTTCACCTACCGCGGCGTGGGGCGAGGCTATTAGGCCGGCGCGCCCGTGGCTGCCAGCAAGAGACATGCCTCGACCTCGCCTCAGGTTGCACCGCACCAGAGACGGAATCGCCCGCGCCACGCTGGCGAACGGCCTCAGGGTGGTTGCCAGGGAGATGCGGGCATCGCCGGTTGCCGCCTTGTGCGTGTGGTATCGCGTCGGCTCGCGCAACGAACACAACGGCATCACCGGCATTTCCCACTGGGTCGAGCACATGATGTTCAAGGGCACGCGCAAATACTCCGAATCCGACCTGGACCGCCTGGTGAGTCGCAACGGCGGCGTGCACAACGCCTTCACCTGGATAGACTTCACCGCCTACTACGAGACTATGCCTGCCGACAAAATCGGGCTGGCCCTCGATCTGGAAGCCGATCGCATGGTCAACGCCTGCTTCGACAAGCGCGGCGTGGAGCGGGAACGCGCGGTCATCTTTAACGAGCGACAGATGTACGAGAACAGCCCTGGCTTCCGGCTGGGCGAGGAAGTGCGCGCTGCTGCGTTCAGGGTGCACCCCTACGGCCACGAGGTGATCGGCCATATATGTGACTTGCAGGCCATCACGCGCGACGATCTGTACGCCCACTATCGCAGGTATTACGCGCCCAACAACGCGGTGGTGGCCCTGGCGGGCGATTTTGACGCGCGCGATATGCTGACCCAGGTTGAGCGATGCTTTGGTCGGCTCAAGCCCGCGCCGAAGATACCGCCGGTGACCGCAAACGAGCCTCCTCAGAAGGGCGAACGGCGTGTTGTAGTGCGCGGCGAAGGCGACACGGACTATCTGGCGCTGGCCTTTCGAGCACCGGCTGCGACTCACGAAGATTACATGGCCCTGGTAGCGCTCGACTCGGTGTTGTGTGGCGCGAGCGGTTTATCGTTCTTTGGCGAGGGCGCGAGCAACCGCAGCAGCCGCCTGAGCAGGGCCCTGGTTGACAGCGGTTATGCTGCAGATGTTGGCGGCGGCCCCATCCCAACCATTGATCCCTTCCTGTATGGGTTATCTGCCACGGTCATGCCCGGCAAGGCGATCGGCGAGGTAGAAGGCCGGCTCTGGGAGGAGCTTGAGCGAGTCAGGCGGGAAGGGGTGACGCTGTCTGAGCTGGAGAAAACCATCAAGCAAACCCGCGCTCAGGTGGCGTTCAGCGCCGAGACAGCCACGACCCAGGCTTTCTGGCTGGGCTTTAGCGAGGTGATTGCAGATTACACCTGGTTTACAACCTTCCTCTCGCGCCTGGCGCGCGTCACCCCGGCGGAAGTCGTCCACGTCGCCAATCGCTATCTGACGCGCGACAATGTCACGGTAGGCTGCTATCTGGCCTGCAAGGATCATCAATCGCCCAAGGCCGGCGAACGCCCCGACAGTTAGTGCACCACGATTCCTTGGTCGGCGCATGCGCCCGCGAATCCGTTCACAAAGCTGATATTCCCATGCCCAAGCCAACTGCAAAGGCGACGCGGCGCGACGCACGATCCCTCTCCTTACCTCACAGCGGGAACATCGCCTGCTTTGAGTTGAAGAACGGGATTCGTGTGTATGTCTACGAAAACCATGCCAGCCCGACTGTCGTTGTCAGTGGTTATCTGGTCGCCGGCGCGCTGGATGAACCCTTCGATCCGACGCCAGCCAAGGCTGGGCTGGCAGGCTTTGTGGCCGATTGC
>Ga0308411_10001665_pt1 | contig 15239 bp, 11 predicted proteins | sample HotsprottomLayer_2_FD_203530 | JGI IMG/M metagenome (GOLD analysis project Ga0308411, IMG submission 203530) | Hot spring phototrophic mat microbial communities from Octopus Spring, Yellowstone National Park, Wyoming, United States -... | ecosystem: Environmental > Aquatic > Thermal springs >...
AGGGCCTGCTTCTTGAGGCCCAGGAGTCAGTGCTTGAGGCCTTAGAGGAGAGGTTTGGGTATGTGGATGAGAGTTTAAAGGATGATATAAGGGCGATACAATCAAGGGAGACCCTTAAGAGGCTCCATAAGCTTGCGGTGAGGGCCCCAAGCCTTGAGGCCTTCTGGGCAGAGTATAGCAGACTTAACTAAATCCCTATTGGTTAGCCCTACTTACAGGCCTTAATAATAGAAATGGGGGAGAATAAATGGACTTACTGTGGTGGGCAAATTGTCAGATTTCTGTCCTGTCTTCATGCTGAAGTTCCCTTGTAAAAATTTCCTCAAGTCATTATAATTGTTTACAAATGCAAAGGGCTAAAGAGAAAAGTCTCATTGTCATTGGCAATGATCTTAAGGTCAGTGAACTCCTTTCTTTCCTAAAAGAGGAGCCTGTGTATGAAGTGTTAGGGCTTGTATGGACAGGAGACGATGGGCCTAACCTCCCACAACACCTTAAGAACACACCTATATTTAGAGAACTCAAATCGGCCCTCTCTTTAGAGCCAGAGGTGATCATCAACACGATCTCTGAGAGGGCTTTTATTAACCATCTCAACAGCCTTGTTAAGGGTGACTCAGAGATTATAGGCCCAGAGGCTGCACAGCTCATGTTATCACTACATTCTAAGGGCAAGAAGATTGAGAGGGAGGTAAATACACTACTTAGGGACTCAAGAGAGCTTTACAGCATAGGGATTGCCGTTACCTCCTCTGAGAGCCTTGTGGATGCCTTAAACACACTACTGACAGAGGCCTGTAGGACCTTAAAGGTGTCTGCTGGGAGCGTGGCCCTTTATAACGAGGCGACTAATAAAATGACCCTGAAGGCCGCCTATGGCTTTTCTCCCGAATTTTCAAAGATTGAAGACTGGGAGCGTCGTAAGGGTGGCCTTACAGACACGATACTCAACAAGAGGGTCCCCACTGTAATCAATAACATAGAAAACCACCCCTATATAAGCAATGAGCGTCTTTTAAGGGAAGGGGTAAAGAGCTTAGTTGCTGTGCCGCTCTATGCAGAGGAGAAGATCGTAGGGATACTCTATCTTGATGACTTTTCACCAAGGCGGTGGGCCGAATCGGAGATAGACTTTATCACCCTCTTGGGGATACAGGCCGCCCACGCCATTGAGAAGTTTGCCCTCATAGATACCCTGTCAAAGACTGAGCGGTACCTAAAGAGCGTGATTAATAACTCTGCCGATATGGTGATCACCACCGACAATGAGGGGAGGATAGTGGAGTTTAACCCTGCCGGGTATTATATCTTAGGCTACACAAAAGAGGAGCTTGTGGGTAGGCCTGTGGAGGAACTCTGGGTGTACCCAGAAAGACGCAAGCAGCTCCTTGAGAAGATCAGAGAGAAGTCCTTTGTCACAAACTACGAGGCCCTTTTAAAGCAAAAGGACGGCTCCCATGTGGAGGTGAGCCTCACCATATCGGCCCTCAAGGATGAGGCAGGCAATATGGTAGGGACTGTGGGCATAAGCAAGAACATAACCGAAGAAAAAAGGCTTGAGAGGGCCCTTGAGGAGCGTAACATTGAACTTCAGGTCCTAAACGACAGCCTTGAGGAGAAGGTAATGGAGAGGACCAGAGAGCTCCAGAGGGCAAACAAGGAACTTGAGCGTTCCAATAAACTAAAGAGCCAATTTATAGCCACTATGAGCCACGAGCTCAGGACTCCCCTTAACTCTATCCTCGGTTTTTCAGACCTGTTGATGGACGAAGTCTTCGGTCCCCTTACGGAAAAGCAGCGGAGGTACATACAGAACATAAACAACTCTGGCAATCACCTGCTACAACTTATAAACAATGTGCTTGACATCGCAAAGATAGAGTCGGGCAAGATGGAGCTCTCCTACGAGAGTTTTGATGTGTTTCATGCGGTAGTAGAGGTAGAGACGGTCATAAGACCGCTGATAGAGAAGAAAAGGCAGACGCTCACTATCACCAAGTCTGAAGATGTTGACAACATAACGGCCGACAAGGTCAAATTCAAACAGATCCTCTACAATCTCCTCTCAAATGCCGTTAAGTTTACAGAAGAGGGTGGCAAAATAGGTGTATCCATCAAGAAAGTGAGTCAACCCCTATCTGTAAACGGTAATCTTGACAAAAATAATACAGGCAATGGGCAATTGGATTTCCTTAGCATCACTGTCTCAGACACGGGTATAGGTATCAAGAAGGAGGATCAGGAAAGGATATTCAACGAGTTTGAGCAGGTTGATGCCACCCTTTCAAGGAAGTATGAGGGAACGGGTTTAGGGCTCTCATTAACCAAACGGTTAGTAGAACTGATGGGCGGTGAGATTACCGTTGAGAGCGAGGAGGGCAAGGGTAGCAAGTTTACATTTACGGTGCCCCTTTTCAATTTAGGGGCCATCTCAGGGGAAGAGGGGGCTGAGCAGATAAAGTTATATGAGGATGAGTTAAGAGAGTACCTGTCACTGATTTCATCCGGGAGGACAGACTCACCACTGATTGTTATTGTAGAAGACGACAAGGCCACGATAGAGCTCCTGTCGCTCTATCTAAGCAATGAGGGATACAGGGTTGCCCATGTCTATAACGGCGCTGATGCAATACCACGCATCAGGGAGTTAAGGCCCTTTGCAATAATCCTGGATATCATGTTACCCCAAAAGGACGGTTGGGAGATACTTCAGGAGATCAAGTCGGACGATGAGCTCAAGGACATACCGGTAATCATCTACTCCATAGTGGACAACAAGGACCTCGGCTTTGCCCTCGGTGCCTCTGACTATTTAGTCAAGCCTATTGATAGAAACCTCCTTGTCAAGAGGATCAATGAACTCAGCCTAAGATCAAGGGGTGACAGAAAGTCTACTGTACTTTGTGTTGATGACAACTTAGACATGCTACAGTATCTACAAACAGTCCTTGAGTCTGACGGCTATACCGTCCTTTGTGAGAGCTCTGGCAAAAAGGCCATTGAGACCGCCACCATAAACCTCCCTGATTTCATCATCCTTGACCTCATGATGCACGATATGAGTGGTTTTGAGGTGGCCCATATACTCAAAAACAGGAACGATACAAGGGATATACCAATACTTATACTCACCGCTAAGGACCTCACCATAAATGACAGGCTGAGGCTTGCGGGAAAGGCAAAGAAGATCATGCAAAAGAGCCAGTTTACCAAAGAGGACCTCTTGATGCAAATAAGGGACCTACAGCTCATGTTCCCCAAAAAGGCAGGTCTCTATGACGATGTAAGTGGGCTCTTTGACAACTCCTATTTCCAGCTCCGCCTGGCCCAAGAGGTCAGTAGGGGACATCGTTACAAGTCTATCTTTTCTTTGGTTATTCTTGATATAGACTCCTTTACTGAGTATGTAAAACTCAATGGCATACACAGGGCCAACATAGTGGTCAAGAAGGTGGCAGATTCTATCAAAAGGTCCATAAGGGGGGCAGATACCGTGGTTAGGTACGGGATTGACGAGTTTGCCATAATACTGTCAAATACCCCAAAGGAACCAGCAGTTCAGGTGGCAAAGCGGTTTATATCTTATGTAGAGAATTACCCCTTTTATAGGGCAGATCTAATGCCTCAAGGCAAAGTAACGGCAAGCGCCTCGCTTATTACATTTCCGAAGGACGCTGATACATTGGAGGGGCTTATAACCCTCTCCCATAACTTGTTAAAAAAGGCAAAGGCCCTTGGTGGCAACCGAGTAGAGTTTAATGAGTAAGAAGACAAAGATACTTATTGTAGAGGACAATGCTGTCAATCTTGAGCTATTTATAGATATCCTCTCACTGACCGACTATGAGTACCTAACTGCCCGAAGCGGTGAGGAGGCAATAGAGATAGCCTTAAAGGAACAGCCCAATGTGATACTGCTTGATATTCAACTGCCCTCAATGGACGGGATAACCGTAGCAAAGATACTGCGTGAGAGGGAAGAGACGAGGGGCTGTAAGATCATAGCCCTCACGGCCCATGCCATGAAGGGCGACAGGGAGAATTTTATAAGATTGGGCTTTGATGGCTACATCTCTAAACCGATCGTTGTAAAGGAGTTTCTCAGGGAGATAGAGATATACGCAGCAGAGTAAGGCCTACTCGTAGACCCTCTTTAAAGGCTCTTTTTTTGTGGGTATTATATAGCTCAACAGCAACATGAGACGGTATTGAGGTTTGAGGTCCTTAATGTCAAAACCGGCCCCAATGGTAACAAAGGTCTGTTCATAGACCTCCTGACGGAGCCCAATCCTCCACTCAAGTAGGTCAATGCGGTTGATAAAGTAGTTCTTCCTCCCCACCAACTCTCCCAATACCCTTGTGCTGTGGGCAATGGCAAGCTCAGCGCCAAGGTTGAGGAGGTACTCCCTATTGAGCCCAGATCTGAAGGGTGCGTAGATGAGGAGATTGCCATGCCCCCTAAAGGGGCCCACCTTCTTGCTTATTATCAGGCCTGCGCCGATCCTGCCATCGGTGGTAAACTCACTGTTACCTATCCCTGGTGAGGCCATCAACAGGTAGGCAAGGGCTGGATTGTATCGGCCTTCGTCAATAACCCTGTGTTTAAAACCAAGACAAAGGTCCTCAAAGCCGTAGATTGACTGTTCATACCTCAACATGTAGGGTATATTGATGTGCAGTTCCATATCGTCCCTTAGCCCATAGGCTGCTTGGGTGGTAATGCGATAGAAGTCGGGCGACCTCGTCCTCTCAATGCCTATGGCAATGCCAAGCTCCTTTGACCTCAGAGACTCTGCACTAAAGGTAGAGAAGACGCCGTAGGGCTGAAGGGGCTGTAGCCCTTTAATGTCCTCTGCATAAATGTAGGAGGGTATGGAGATGCATAGAAGAAGTAATAAAAGATTGAACATTGATAAGAAGGATATTAGAACAATCGTCTTTCTGTCAATAGACACTGGACCTGTGGTTATAGAACCAAATGCCGACCAGTAGGCACAAAGGGAAATGAAAAAAGGGCATAACTACGAAAGTTCTCTCAAAAGTTATAAAAGGGCAAAAAGTATCATCCTGAACCCCCGCAGGTTGTGAGGAATCGCTCAATTTAGGAATGAAGAATATTTACGAAGATAATGGCTTCATAATACCTCCATACTTACGACAATATTATTATGGGAACATTTCCTGTATTCAGACACACCGTAGAGGCCCTAAGGGAAGGACTCTCCTCTGACAGTGTCCCTCTCTCAGAGTTGTCAAGTCACTTCCTTTCTGACCCGGGTCTGCTTTTCACTCTACTGACTTATGTCAAAGACAGACATCCAAACAAGGATTTCCCCTTAGTTCAGTCTGCCCTATCCGTAATTGGACAAGAGGGTATTGAATTACTTTTGGGTTCAATAGACACCATCTTTGACGAAGACCTCAACCTCTTATGGGCCTATTCAATGCTCCTTCGCAGTGCAGCTGAGGTATTGAACCTCAAGTACTCAAGGTTTGAGCAAGACATTGCGATATGCACTTCCTTTATCCCTGTGGGTGGGCTTTTAAGGATGCTCATAAGACATGGTCAGCTCAAGGAATTGTTGCCTCTACTTTTAAGGCTAAACACCGAGGATAGGATATTCATTCAAGAAAGGCTTTTTAGTTCTAACCACCTCAGGGAGATGGAACTCTTGCAAAATATGCCCAATATATATAGGGGTGTCATATTCATGGCAGGTTTTGTATTTTCAAGGGATGGCAAGAGGATTGAGGAGCTTGACAATCCGGCCAGGTTTTCTGAGGATTACACTAGATACGAACTCTTCAAGCTCCTTGAGGTAACTGAGTATGCAGCCCAGAGCATACTCTTTCCACAGTTAATTGAGGCCCAAGAGCGATGCAAGGAGCAGCTCAAAAGGTATTTTTTCATGACAGAGGCCGATTTTGAACCCTATCTGCAAGAGGTCATAGAGTGGTTTGAATCCAAGTGCGCCGATTACTCAATGGACAATTTGGCCTCACAGGTGCTGACTGAGGCATCAGACTTTAATCAGGGAGGCTTCGGTTTTACCACCACCTCAATAGACTTTGGCAAAGAACTTGACCGCATCTATGCAGAAAACAGAGAGGGCAAGAACATCCTTGTCTGGGGTGAGCCCGATGTAGGCAAACGGCTGCTCTTGGCCTCAATCCACCAGAGGCCAGATAACCCTAACCGTGCAATGCCATTTATATCGGTTTACTGTGGTGGCATAAGCACAGCTAACTTTGCCTCCGAGTTCTTTGGGGCAAAGGGGGGATTTTGGGGTATTGAGAAACATAGGGGTGCCCTTGATATAGTCAGAGAAGGCGGGACTGTGCTCCTTAAAAACCTTGATAGGATGCCCCTTGACTCTCAAGATATGCTTGCAGCCACACTAAGGGAAGGTAGTTTTTTCAAGGTAGGGGAGACAAGACCTACTGCCTTTAAATGTCGTGTCTTTATTACCTCCAGAAGCCACCCCTTAGAGTCAGGCCTCATATCTAAGTCACTGTTAGAGGTGGTAAGGCCCTCTATACTCTATATACCACCCCTTAGGGAGCGGAGGCAGGACATAGAGATGATTGCCGATGCCATAATACACAAATATGACTTGCCAATACATGACCCAAGCCTCGTCTTGGGACTGAAGGAGTATTATCAAGGCCATCCCTTTGACCACAACCTGCTTGACCTTAAGAGGCTACTCTTTTTTACCGCAGCAAGGCACATTGTTGGCCAATGTCCTAAGCGTAGTGAATAAGGGTGTCTGAGGAGGTGTGTTTTAGAAGGCATAACCTCTCTCCCTCATTACAGTAGTGTCAAATAGGGTCAGCAAAGAGGGGTCCTTTATCATCGGAATGATTGGGGTTATGCTATAATAAAGCCTCTATGACACTGCCTGACTACAGGGGTTATTTTGGCAATTTTGGCGGACGCTTTGTCCCCGAGACCCTCATGCCTGCCCTCCTTGAGCTTGAAAAGGCCTACTTACAGGCAAAGGATGATGTAGCCTTTCAGACCACCCTTTCTTCTTTACAATCAACCTATATCGGAAGACCGACGCCACTTTATCTTGCAAAGGGTCTCAGTAGTTACCTCGGTGGTGCTAAGGTGTATCTCAAGCGTGAAGACCTCTGTCATACCGGGGCACACAAGATAAACAATGCCCTTGGACAATCCCTACTTGCCAAGAGGATGGGGAAGCAACGGCTTATTGCAGAGACTGGGGCAGGTCAACACGGCGTTGCCACTGCCACAGGGGCAGCCTTCACAGGCTTACAGTGCGAGATCTATATGGGGGCAGAAGACATACAGCGACAGGCCCTAAATGTCTTTAGGATGAGGCTATTAGGGGCCAAAGTTCATGAGGTCAATCAGGGTTCAAGGACCCTAAAGGATGCAATTAATGAGGCACTCAGGGACTGGACCACCAATGTGCATAATACCCACTATGTACTTGGGACAGTATTTGGCCCTCATCCATTCCCAATGATGGTTAGAGACCTTCAGGCTGTCATTGGCAAGGAGGCAAAGAGGCAGATACTTGAGTTAGAAGGGAGGTTGCCAGATTATCTGATTGCCTGTGTGGGTGGTGGCAGTAATGCTATGGGACTATTCCATGAGTTTCTCCAAGAAGATGTAGAGATGATTGGTGTAGAGGCAGGTGGAGAGGGGATTGCAACGGGCAGACACGCGGCCCGATTTGCCGGGGGCTCTATTGGTGTCTTTCAGGGATGTAAGAGCTATCTCCTCCAAGACGAAGATGGCAATGTCCTCACCACCCATTCCGTATCAGCAGGTCTTGATTATGCCTCTGTAGGGCCTGAGCACTGCTATCTCATGGAGAGCGGGAGGGTCAGATACACCTATATAAATGACAGAGAGGCACTTGAGGCCTTTGAGTTATTGGCACGCTTAGAGGGGATAATACCAGCCCTTGAGTCAGCCCATGCCATTGCAGAGGTAATTAGACTGGCCCCAACCCTATCAAGGGATAAGGTGATTATTGTCAACCTCTCTGGCAGGGGGGATAAGGATGTCCAGCATGTGGCAAGGATAAAGGGCGAGGTAATTTAGGCCATCTCATAAGCAGGAAGTAGTATTGTAAAGGCTGCACCCTCTTGGATATTTTCGGCATAAATCCTACCCTCCATCTGTTCTTCAATGATTAACTTAGAGAGATACAGGCCAAGTCCGGTAGTGTAGCTCTTCTCCTTAGTTGTAAAGTATGGCTCAAAGATGCGGTCTATGATAGAGTCCGAGATACCACCACCATTGTCTTCAATCCTTATACCCACCTCTTTATTGGCCTTCCAGTAGGACACCTTTATCAAGCCTTTGTGGGCCATTTGGTGTGAAAATCTTCGCCTTTGCAGTATCGCCTCCTTTGCATTTGTGATGAGGGCAAGGAGAACCTGATGGAATAAATGTATGTTTCCAAGGACAAGCCCTTGACCATCCCCTTTGTGTGTGAGCTCAAGGGATATATCGTTGCTGTTGAGGTCTTCAATAATAAGGGTTACAGTATCCTGCACTGCCTCATAGACATTTATAAAATCCGAGGTCTGCGACCTGCTCACATACCTGCTGAAGGAGTCAATAGTCTCAGAGAGGCTACGGAGGCGCTCCATCACATTGTCTATAATCCACCTGATACGATCTTGGTCAAGCTCTCCAGCGTCATAGTAGTCTTCTATGGATTGCACCATGAGGCCAATGGCCGTAAGGGGCTGGCGCCAGTGGTGTGAGATTGATATAAGCATGTCTCCCATGGCAGCGAGCTTTGACTGTTGGAGTAAGATTACCTCCTGCCTGCGCCTCTGCTCTACCTCCTCTCTGACCTTCTCCTCAAGGTTTCTGGTAAGTTCCTCTAAGGCCTTATACATATTTACCCTTTCAGTGATGTCTACAAAGGTACAAGCGAATTGATTAGGCCTTGGGCTGTAGGCCGTTACCTCATAGTAGCGGCCGAGGGCCCTACTAAAGTTTTCAAAGTGCAATGGTTCGCCAGTAATAGCAACATTGCCAAAGCCCTCTATCCAATAACTCTCTGTCTCGGGCATCACTTCAAGCACCGTCTTTCCAACGACCTCAGAGGCCTTAAGCCCCGTGAGCCTCTCAAAGGCCGGATTTACTGCCAAAAAGCGATAGTCCTTTGGCCTGCCCTCATCATCAAGGATCACCTCTTGCACAGAAAAGCCGTCAACCATGTGGTCAAAGAGGTCCTTATAGTCTTGCTGCGTCTTATGAAGGACAGACTCCATGAGGGCCTTTTTATCAATCATACTATTTAGTGCCGCGGCAAGCCCTTTAAACTCTGTAAAATATAGCCCTTCTGAGGCGAGGGGCTTGTTCATCTCTGGATTATTCTTAAAAAAGTCAGTAAATACCTGTAGGTCCCTATTGAGCCTGTCAAAAAAGATGCGGCTGAGGCCCATTACTATAAGGGCAAAGAGCACCAATATCCCAAACCCAATGCCCAATTTCAGATACAATCTCTGTCTGACCTCCTGCCCTCTATCCTTTATGACCTTATCTATACTATCTGTATAAATCCCTGTTCCTATGACCCAACCCCATCTATAGTAGTAGGTTACATAACTTATTTTTGGACGCTCACGCTGATCTGTAGGGCTTTTAAACATATAAGTTACAAAGTCACCACCCTGTCTCTTTGAGGCCTCAAATATCTCCCTTACAAGGGCCTTGCCTGTAGGGTCCTCGGTTTCCATGAGGTTCTTACCGATCAAGGTCCTGTCAAAGTGGCTCAGGCAGACACCATTTCTATCAAAGACAAAGATATAGTCATCTGGGCCTGTCTTTACACCACCTATCCAGTTTAATATCTCCTGCTGTATGTCTGACTCAATATCGTCCACATACTCCCCCGTGCCTATGAACCAGTCAAAGGGGGCGAAGTACTTCAGGTAGGAAATCTTTTTGTGTTCAAGGCCCTTTTGGCCAGGTTTACTCCACTGATACTCATAAAAGCCCTCGCCTTTTTCTTTAGCGATCTCAATCATATCCCTAATCACCTTGCTGATCCGTGGGTCACTGCTGTGCAGTAAGTCCTTACCTTCTAATTCAGGCCTGTCTGCAAAGAGTTCCTCAATGCCATCAAGGTTAGTGGCAAAGTAGTAGCCCCTTCCCTGATTGAACCTCTGATACCTTAAGGCCTCTTTGACGAGTTCCTTTATCTCATTCATAGGCCTTGTGCCCTTATTTTTATCAAATATGCCCTTGGCAATAGAGTGGGCCTCATAGACCCTTTGTCTCATATCCTCTTTGGCCTTATCTAAAAGGAAGTCCCTCTTGTATTGGATGTGTCTCAGTATAAGAAGTACAGATTGTTTGATCGTGTTTTTCTGATTTTCAAGGTAGTAGTCTCTTATCTTGGCTATCTCCTTAGCTGAGGTGCTGTACTCATCGTAAAGCCAAAAACTGCCAATGGTCAGAAAGCAGGCGCAGATAATAGCCAATGAAAAAAGACCAACTAAACGGGATATACGAGAGGACATTTACCCCCCTATTGCCTTATTAGAAAACTCCGAGTTAAAAAGGTTTTGGCAGTCCTGCCTCCCCTGTAACTGCACTTTTGGGGTTCAGTTATAACCCACAGAGATTGTAGCATATATTGCTCCTATTGCATACCCTGATTGGCTTAAAGAAATCAGGGAACAAAAGGGTCTTTTAATTAAAGTTACCTTGCTAAGTCCCCTCCGCAATTGCGGGCTTCTTGACTTTTCCGTTTCCCCACTGTCGCACTAAATTTGGGCAATCTCTGATGGAAGGATCAAAATAAGACCACTCATGCACAATTGTGGTGTCTAATAGTAGAGTGGAACAAGATATGGGCATTGTAGTAAAATCCATATATACCTTTCAGAGAGCCCTTCTTATTGGACACAACAATGCCGAGATAGCACAGTGGTAGTGCAGCCGATTCGTAATCGGCAGGTCGTGGGTTCGAATCCCATTCTCGGCTCTTTAAAGAATACTGGCCTCGCTGTAATGTCAACTGTCAACATACAAGAGGCTTCCACTACCTATGACCAGAAGGTCATTACTGCCCTCATGCTCTACCAAAAGCCTTCCTAAGGAGTCAATAGACTTGGCAATGCCAACAAAGCCCCAACCATCGCCAGTGACCTCTACCTTCTTGCCTATGGTTGAACTCCATTGCTGCCACTCTTTAGTCAATTCAGCTTGGGCACCTTTACAGAGCCTACCAATCCACTGTAATAGTGATCGCGTTATAGCGACTGAAAGGTCTTCCCTTGATATTACCCTATTGACAAACTCAGACAGCGAAGCGGCCTTACTAAGTGTATTTATCCCCTTAGGCGTGAGGTTTAGTCCAACACCGATTACCAACAGTGAGGGCCCTGAACCCTTAATCCTTGACTCTGTAAGGATCCCCCCAACTTTCCTATCCTCTGCCATAATGTCATTTGGCCATTTAAGGGAGGCCCTGTAATCATAAAGGCTATACACTGCCTCTACTACTGCCACACCGGCAGCGAGGGTTATCAACTGTAAAGAATCACCAGATCTAAGCCCCTTTAAAAGCCCTTCCTGTAAAAGTAACGACATATAGAGATTACCTTCAGGTGAGTACCAGTGTTTACCCTGTCTGCCACGCCCTTTGGTTTGACTGTCGGATATAACAAGAAGCACCTCCTCAGGGGCCTCCATTGCCAACCTAAAGGCCTCATCATTGGTTGAACCGATGCTTTTGTAATGCACTACCCTAAGGGACTTTAGTTCTTTGAGGCCTTGGGTAATCTGCTCAGCGATACTACGCACGAGTGCTTTTGTAGTAATGGCAGAAGTCAATGAGGTTACATTGATGACAGAGGGGCTTACGGGCATTGCAGGTCTCACGGCCATGGAGGATTATGGCTAATGAGAACCTGGTCCAATCCTGCCTGGGTACAATATCCATAAGGGCAAATTCAATCTTCTCAGGGTCCTTGTCCTTTACAAGCCCAAGCCTGTTTGTGACCCTTATAACATGGGTGTCAACAGCAATGGCGGGCACTCCAAAGGCACTCCCTAATATGACATTTGCAGTCTTTCTGCCTATGCCTGAGAGGCTGGTAAGTTTTTCTATACTCTCTGGCACTTTGCCATCAAACTGTTCAAGGATCTGTCTTGTACACTTGGAGATCATCTTGGCCTTGTTTCTAAAGAAGTTTATCTCCTTGATGTCATGCTCAAGAGTACCAATCTCTGCATCTGCATAATCTCTGACAGTCCTGTATTTCTTAAAGAGCCTCTCTGTAACCTCGTTGACCTTCTTGTCTGTGGCCTGGGCAGAGAGTATCGTGGCCACAAGTAACTCAAGGGGTGTGCTAAAATTAAGGGCTATTTTGGGATTTGGGTATCGCTCAAAAAGGGCCTTCAGGAGGCCTTCCATTTGACCTGTTGCTGTCATGGCTCTTGCTTTAAGATAAGCACCTCTATCTTGCCTTTGAGGGCATCACTAAAGGCCTTTGCGTCTGCTTCTGTGCCAACAATCGCCCCATAGTGCATTGGAATTGCCAACTTTGGCTTGATGTCAATGGCAGCCTGCACTGCCTCTTGGGCAGTCATCACATAGGTGCCCGATACAGGTAAAAAGGCTACATCAATATCTTTAAAGGACTTCATCTCGGGAATATGGTCGGTATCGCCGGCGATGTAATACCGCTTGTTATTGACCTTGAATATATAGCCGACCCACCCCTTTGACTTTGGGTGAAAGTCCTTGTTTGTATTGTAGGCAGGTACTGCCTCTACTTCTACACCATGTACAGTGAGCATGTCACCCGGCTTTACCACCTTGACATTGCCTGATAATTTTTTGGCGCAGTCCTCTGTGGCCACCACAATGGAGTCGGCCTTCTGAACCCTTTTTACATCCTCAGGGACACAGTGATCAAAGTGGTCGTGGGTTATCAGTATCACATCGGCCTTATAATTGCCACTTACCTTAAAGGGGTCTGTAATCACCGTCTTTTCACCCTGGATCAAAAATGTGTCATGACCAAGCCACCTGATTCCTTCAGCCATCTTCTTTACCTCCTTTGCATATGTGTTGTGAAGTGATAAAACCAACAATAGGATTACCAAGATAACAATCAACTTCTTCATCCGATAACCTCCATGATTTAAGTGTTATGAAATACTATCAAAAGTGACTAAAAACAATCAAAAAGGGTCAGATACACGAGGTTATCCCAATAAATTTAGATAATTTGCAATACCTAATTTGGGCGATTCTTCAAGCCTTTCTGAGCATCCCCTCCATAGCGTTCATAGGTGAGGCAAGCCTGATCTGATTAGGGGAAAGGTATGAGGTTGTTTCAAAAAAGGTATAGGCCACATAATAAGCAGATGCACTTTTTTGCTGACCTACATATACACTCCCGTTACTCCCGTGCAACGAGCACTGATATGTCTATTGAGGCCTTATGGAAATGGGCTCAATTAAAGGGTGTCTCTGTGGTGGGCACTGGCGACTTTACCCATCCAAGGTGGTTTAGCGAACTTAATGAAAAACTCATACCCGTTGGTAATGGCTTATTCCAACTAAAGGAGGTCCCATTTACTGACCAGATACCTGAGTTATGTAAGGCAGAGGTCTTCTTCATGCCCACAGCAGAGATAAGTTGTGTCTATAGCAAAAGGGGTAAGACAAGAAAGATACACGCCATTGTGCTTGTCCCTGAGTTCAAGAGTGCCAAGAGGATAAATACAGTTCTTACAAAGATAGGTAATCTCAGTGCCGATGGCAGACCTACGCTTGGCCTAGATGCAAAGGGGCTTTTGAGGATTGTACTTGATGAGGAGCCTGATGCCCTCTTTATCCCTGCCCATGCATGGACACCCCATTACTCCCTGTTTGGTTCGGCCTCTGGCTTTGATAGCATTGAGGAGTGTTTTGAAGAACTGACACCTTATATATATGCAATAGAAACCGGTCTATCTTCTGATCCCCCAATGAACTGGAGGCTCTCTCTTCTTGATCACATAGCACTCGTCTCTAATTCCGATGCCCACTCGCCCAAAAAGATCGCAAGGGAGGCCACTATCTTTGATACAAAGATTGATTACAGGTCAATTGCTGAGGCAATAAAGACAAGGGTGGGGCTAAAGGGGACGGTAGAATTTTATCCTGAGGAGGGTAAATATTACTTTGATGGACATAGACGGTGTGGGGTATGCCTGAGCCCTGAAGAGACATATAAAAATAGGGGCTTATGCCCTGTCTGCGGCAAAAAGGTCACCATAGGTGTATTGAACCGCGTTGAGCAGCTTGCAGATCGGAAATCAGACTACACACCTAAAGGTGCTGCCCCTTACTACTCACTAATCCCATTGGCTGAGATCATTGCAGGGGTCTTTGGGGCAGGGGTAAACACTAAAAGGGGACAAGCTATATACTATGACTTGTTACAAAGATTTGGCAATGAACTGAAGGTATTAACTGACACCCCTCTTGCCCACATATCAGAGGCAGGCTATTTAGAGGTAGCCAATGCCATCGCAAGTATGCGCATGGGAAGGGTAGAAATCATGCCCGGTTTTGACGGTCAGGATGGAAAGATAAGATTATTAGGGCCGTAGCACTAAAGTTATTGACAAGACCCCTTTTAAATCTCACAATATCCATTGGTTATGAAAAAGAAGTTACCTATAGGGATAAGTAACCTGAGAGAGATCATACAAGACGGCTATGTCTATGTTGACAAGAGCCGCTTTGTCTATGAACTTGCAAGCACGGGGAAGTATTAATTCCTTAGCCGTCCCCGCAGATTTGGAAAGAGCCTCTTTGTAGATACCCTAAAACGGATGTTCCCCTCTTAAAAATCCAGAAACACAATAAAGACAGCAAGTTAGTCATTACAAAAATGTAACCACTAATAAATAGTTAATATGCCCGACATTCCTGTCATAATGTGTTAATACATACTCACAATGTATCTTGATAAATCAAAGATCACAATCAAAGGCAAAACTTACAGTAGATATCTTCTTCGCGAATCATATAGAGAAGGCAATAAAGTAAAGCATCGCACCATTGCAAATTTAACCGCCAATTATTATATGCCAATCTTGAGATGCTTGCATACAAGATAATAAAGGAGTTGGCAGATCGTTGGGAGGGTTTAAATATAACAGTAGGTGAGGGGATAAAAGAACTGGCGACACTGTGTGCAAATGAGGTATCAGTAGAAGAAGGGGTATATGT
>Ga0308411_10001666_pt1 | contig 15234 bp, 11 predicted proteins | sample HotsprottomLayer_2_FD_203530 | JGI IMG/M metagenome (GOLD analysis project Ga0308411, IMG submission 203530) | Hot spring phototrophic mat microbial communities from Octopus Spring, Yellowstone National Park, Wyoming, United States -... | ecosystem: Environmental > Aquatic > Thermal springs >...
CGCTTGTCAATTGTCGTCTTCTCAGAGTGAAGGCGTTGGGATTCGAACCCAAGACCTACGGATTAAAAGTCCGTTGCTCTACCGGCTGAGCTACGCCTTCTTTGGCTCCTGAGCCTTCGCCTAATCGTATTGTAGATCCTCTGGCCCTCAGTTGCCACCTCTTGTCCCACTTTCTTTACCGCATTCCCTGAGTCCGGCGCAACGCCTGCATGGCGAGAATGCTGTCCAACTTGCTGAGTCGATCCTAGCGACCGAGAAGGAACCACCTCTCGCCCAGTTCGTAGGATAACCGCGTGGAATCTGTGTGCCAGGAAACTCTTGCCATGTCTAACTCGGCTCGACCGCTCGTGCTGGCTGACCTTCCCGTTTCGGACACGGTTGCCGAACTGCTGGCCGGCCAAGTCGAATTGATCGACTGGTCGGCAGCGAAACAACGGCGGCCCGACATCCAGGCCATCTATACCTACGGGCATCCGCATGTCGGGGCTGAACTGCTCGATAATCTGCCGAGCGTTCGCGTCATCAGCAACTTCGGTGTGGGAGTCGATCACATCGACTTGACCGCTGCTGCTGCACGCAAGATTCCCGTGGGCAACACGCCCGGCATTCTCGATGGGGCGACCGCGGATCAGGCGTTTGCCCTGTTGCTGGCCGGTGCCCGCCGACTTGTCGAAGGAGATCGCTATGCACGCGGGCCGAACTTCCTTCGCTACGATCCCTCCTACATGCTCGGACAAGAAGTTCACGGCAGCACGCTGGGGATCTTCGGCATGGGCCGAATCGGCTTGCAGGTCGCTCGGCGAGCCCGCGGCTTCGACATGACCGTCCTGTATCACAATCGCAACCGTCGGCTCGAGGTCGAACAGCAGGTCGCGGCTCGCTGGGTGAGCAAAGAAGAGTTGCTGACCCAGGCCGACCACATCGTCCTGACCGTTCCACTCACGCCGGAAACACGCGGTCTGATCGGTGCCGCGGAACTGGCGTGCATGAAGCCAACCGCTACTCTGGTCAACGTCGCCCGCGGGCCGGTGGTTGACACTCAGGCACTGACCGAGGCCATGCAGGCTCGTCGTATCCATGCCGCCGCTCTGGATGTCACCGATCCCGAACCTCTGCCACGCGACCATCCGCTGTTGCAGTTGGATAACGTCATCATCGTGCCCCATCTGGGCAGTGCCACGGTGCAAACACGGTTACGCATGGCCGAGCGATCGCGCGACAACTTGTTAGCTGGGCTAGCGGGGCAGCCTTTGCCGTTTGCTGTCCTTCCGCCTGGCTGAAAGGTGCGCTGTCGATATGCACTGTACGGCAGTCCTGCAACTGGCCCTGGCACGATTGCGCGAGTTTGTGCGCGAGCCGGTGGCTCTGTTCTGGGTCTATGGCTTTCCCCAGATTGTGCTACTAGCTCTGGGCATCGCCTTCACTGATCGACCGCCGGAAACCTTTCCCATTGCCTTGCTCACGCCCGGTCTGCCCGAGCAACAACGCAATGCCGTCCTCCGCCTGCTGGCGACCGAACCGCGACTGGCCGTTCGGCTCGATTCGCCAGGAGAGAGTTTGCGCCAGGTGGCTGTCTCGGCAGTGCTGCTGGTTCGTCGTGACTCGGCTGGCCGTGATTCGTCTTACGAGATCCGTTATGATCCCGATCGCCCGGACAGTTGCCATGCTCGAGCAGTGGTCGAGGCGGTGCTGCTGCGACAGGGGACAGCGGCACCAACAATCACGATTCGCGAGCAGCGACAGCAGGGATCGCGCTACATCGACTTTCTCGTGCCCGGTCTGCTGGCGGTCGGCATTATGGGGGGCAGCCTGGTGGGAGTTGGCTACACGCTAGTCGAATTACGTATGCGGCGACTGTTGCGCATCTATCTGGCAACACCGCTGCGCCGCCATGAACTGTTCGCCGGCCTGATGCTGGCACGGTTGGCCTTTCTGATCCCGGAGGTGCTTCTGGTGTTGCTAGTTGCTCGACTGGTCTTTGGAGTGGTGCCGGTCGGCCACTTGCTGACGTTATTTGTCGTGCTGCTGATAGGCACGCTGGCGTTCCTGGCCATCGGCCTGCTGCTCGGGGCACGCGGCCAAGCTCTGGAAGCGGTTTCCGGCTGGTTGAGTCTGCTCATGCTGGTGCAATGGACGTTCAGCGGCGTGTTCTTCTCGCGGCTGGTCTACCCAGAAAGTTGGCAGCCCTGGCTGCGTCTGCTCCCGTTGACCGCTCTGGTCGATGCCACGCGAGCCGTCATGCAGGAAGGAGCCGGTCTGTCGGCACTGGGCGTGGAGTTACTGGTGTTGTTGGGCTGGAGCGTGTTGACATTTCCCCTGGCGTGGTGGCTATTCCGCGAACACTGACCTCCCCTCTGGACACCCTCGCGCTCGCAGCGGACAATAACGCCGACGCTGCTTCGTTCACACTCCAGGGAGAATCTCCGCCATGAGGTACTCGCGGCTGTCTGTGTTTGGTCTTTGCGGCCTGCTGCTGGTTCTGACCGTTACGCTGGCTGACTCCGGCAATAAAGATCGCGTCGAATGGCGCACGCTGTTTGATGGCAAGACCCTGACCGGCTGGAAGCCCAGCGATTTCGGCGGCGAGGAGGGCAAAGTACACGTCAAGGACGGTGCCATCGTCATGCCTCGGGGCAAGAAGATGACCGGCATCACCTACACCAAGGGCGATTTCCCCAAGCTCAACTATGAACTGACCCTCCAAGCTCGTCGCACTGAGGGCAACGACTTCTTTGCCACGACCACTTTCCCAGTGGGCGATTCCTTCTGTTCGTTCGTGGTGGCGGGTTGGAGTGGCAGCGTCGTCGGCCTGTCTACCGTCGATTCAGAGGATGCCTCGGTCAACGAGACAAGCAAGTCGATGGAGTTCAAGAACGATCAGTGGTATCGCCTGCGAATTCGTGTGACAGCGCGGCGGATCGAAGCCTGGATCGACGACAAGAAAATGGTCGATCTGGACACGACGGATCGGCGGATCGGCATCCGGTTGGAGTGTCGGCCCTGTCGGCCGCTGGGCGTGGCCACCTGGGACAGCACCGGTGAGGTGCGCGATATTCGCGTTCGCAACCTGAGCGAGGCCGAAATCCGGGCCGCCGTTCCTAAGGCCGCCGAGAGTGACGAGGGCATCCTGCCCATCACGCTCCGCAGTCGTGAAAAGGTGGCGGGCAAATCGTTTTATCGCGTGCAGGAAAAGTCGGTTCAGTGGGCAGCGAGCAAGACCGCGATCATTGTCTGCGACATGTGGGACGATCACTGGTGTCGGTCGGCCGCCCGTCGCGTTGTGGAACTCACTGGCCCGATGAACGAGATGCTCCACGCCGCCCGCAAGAAGGGTGTGTTCATCATCCACGCTCCCAGCACCTGCACCAACTTCTACAAGGACACGCCGCAGCGTCAACGGGCCATCCAGGCTCCCTTCGTCAAAACCCCTGTTCCTCTGGCCACCAGCGAACGCTGGGGCACCGCTTGGTGCTGGCCGGACGGCAAACGCGAGGGCGTGTTGCCTATCGACGACTCCGATATGGGCTGTGACTGCAAGGAGAAATGCACCATCCGCGCTCCCTGGAAGCGACAGATAGCCGGCATCGACATCGGCCCCGATGATGCCATCACCGACAACGGCCAGGAAACCTGGAACCTGTTGCAGCAGCGCGGCATCGACAACGTCATCCTGTGTGGCGTGCATCTGAACATGTGCGTCCTAGGTCGGCCCTTCGGCATCCGGCAAATGGTGCGACTGGGCAAGAACGTGGCCCTGATGCGTGACATGACCGACACCATGTACAATCCCGAGCGACCGCCAGGAGTCAGCCACTTTGCCGGCACGGATCTCATGGTGCAGCACGTCGAGAAGTTCTGGTGTCCGAGCCTGACGAGCAGTGTATTCACCGGCAAGCCTGCCTTCCGCTTCAAGGGAGCAGAGGGCACCAACGACAAGACGGCTCCTTGACGCTTTCTGAGTCTAGCTGAGGAACTGTGCTATGCGCTATCGAGTGCTGTTGTTGCTGTGGTTGCAAGTACCGGCCTTGGTACTGGCCGATCCGGTTGTTCGCATCGACCAGGACGGCCCTGAACAGATTCGCCGGTTGGCACGACCGATCTTTCAAGGGATTGCCCATGTGGAACTCGCCGCCGAAACCCCTCGACGAATGCGCGGGCAGGCTCTGCTGATCGACTTACAAGCTCCTGGACTGTCCTTTTTTGTCAACCCGCCTAGCGAAAAGGCCCCTGAGAAATTTGAGAGTATCACGACTTCCAACTTCCTGAAGAAGTATCGTCTGCAAGCGGCCATCAATGCCGCCCCTTTCCATCCTGTCGTTAAGGAAGAGGGAGTGCTTCAAGAGGTGATCGGCCTGGCCGTCAGCCGAGGTAAACTCGTCTCCAAACCACAAAAGGGATATGCTGCCCTGCTGCTAACTGCCGACAACAAGGCTCGCATCGTCGAGCAGCCGCCCGATTCCCTGCAAGGGATCGAGAATGCTTGTGGTGGGTTCAAGCAGATCCTCCGCGAGGGCAAGAACATCGGCCCTGATGATGCGTTGCATCCTCGCTCAGCGGTTGGTATCAGCCGCGATGGCCGAACCCTGATCCTGTTGGTCATCGACGGACGACAGAAGAACCACAGCCTAGGGGCAAAACAGAGCGAAACCGCCGACTGGTTAGTGCGATTGGGAGCCTATTGCGGTCTTAACCTCGATGGTGGCGGTTCTAGCAGTTTGGTCATCGCGGAATCGCCGACAATGGTTCGCATTCTCAATCGGCCCATCCAGAGTGGCGTACCTGGACGAGAACGGCCCTGCCCGAACCATTTGGGCATCTATGCCCGACCGCTGCCACGATGAGCCTCGCTGGACAGTTCAGTGTAACCTCCTAGATAGGGTGTGAACTCGATGGTATCACACCCTGCCATGAGGCCATCCAGACATACGAGCGGCTAGGTTGTTCGCCCAGAACGAAGAACTAATTGCCATTATTCAGAGGCCTTCTCACCGACCCGGGTCTGGTCGCGGAGAGCTTCGATGCGTTGCACCTTGCTAGAGATGAACAGCACGTTGGGCAGATCGAAGTGATGGGCCTGGGCACCTGTGGTCTTGACAATCAAATCGCCAGAGCCAAGACCGAGGAACAGATGGCGGAACAGGTCGCCGCGCTGCCGTTCCAGGGTCATGCCGATGTTGTCGTAGACCTTTTCGCCGCTGCCGATCTCCGTGCAAACCTTGAACTGACGTGGCGTGAAGATGATGTAGGTCTGCCGGTCAAAGAACAGCAGGCAGATCAGCCAGATCACGAACAGCACCGTGGAGATCAGCAGATAGCCTTGCAAGTCGATGCGGACATCGAGAATCGACAGGGCGGCGATGATATTGTCCCACCAGCCGGCCAAAGCGAAGATCACCGAGATTAGCACCAAGGTGATGATCACCACGACGCTCCACATGCCGCGCAGAGGCACGTTGGTGATGAAAATCACCAGCAGCAACACGATGCTGAAGACGACCCCGATACTCTTGCGCGGCGAGACGTGCAGGTGCGGATCTTGCGGCAGGTCGGAAGATGGTTTTAGTTCGGCTTTGTGGAAGGACTTGCCAGCCGGCAACACCAGAGCTTTGCGTTCCTCGCCATCCTCCAGTTTGACGATGTCCGCTTTGGTGCCTTCGGGAACCACAGCCATGACTTGCCCTTCGACCCAGGTCAAGATAGCCATGAGGAACCCGACGGCCCAAACGGGCCACCAGTAGAACAGGCTCGAGTGACTGATGACGATAACTTCCTGTTGACCGGAGGAGGGAGCGGCTGCTGGGGCGGTTGGAGTGGGAGCAGAAGTGGACATCGTGGTTTTCTCTCGTCAATCGAGGGCTTCACTAGCCGACCTGGGCGTGCCGATCACACCGGAGAAGGCCGACAGTGTGTTAAAATGGATACCGTACTTCAGTTCATTCGCTCGAGTGGAGCCAATCTTGCGCCAAGAGGATCTTTGTCAGAACCCTGGAGGCACAACCTACGAGGCATCCTTTGGAGTGTCAAGCGGAGCGACTGCTAAGGCAGACTCGGATGGAGCATAGCTCAAAGGATTTCGCGCAAAGATCCAGTCGACGATGGGTCGGCCCTCGATAAGGTGTTCCTGCACCAATCGCGGAATGCGTTCGGCGGTCATGCTGTGATACCAGATTCCCTCGGGATACACGACCACGATCGGGCCAGAGCAGCACACCCGCAAGCAGCCCACCTTGGTGCGATAGCAGGCGTTGGCTCCGACTTGTAGATTGCGCTGCTTGATCTCGGCCTTGAGTGCCTCCCAAGCCGCTATCCCTTTTTGTTCGGTACAGCAGGTCGGCCCCGTGCAGAGGAAGACGTGCCGCACATAGCTGCCAATGCCGAGCTTGCTGGCAATGCTTTGCAGTTGCTCGGGTTTCTCAGGCATGGTTCCCTCAATCTACCTGCAAACCTGGAGAATCTTCCTTGTCCCGGAAGGCTCTCCGAACCTCGAAAATGTCGGACACCTAGCGAGTGGCGGCTGAGCTAGCTTGCAAGCGAACGCGCCGCCAGACCTCGGCGAATACCAATACGGAAGCCGTCCCCGCGATGATGCACAGCCAATCGATTACTCCCAGAGGCTGCACCTTGAACACCGCTGCCAGCGGAGGAATGCTCGTCAGAGCAATCTGACCGACGGCGATCAGGCTGGCAATGGTCAGGAAGGCCGGATTGCTAAACAGCCGATAGAAGCCGCTCTCACGCGGGTCGAGCGACCGGCAGTTGATCTGGTTCCACACCTGGAAGAAGACGTAGACGGCAAAGAAGATGCTCACCTGCCGAACCGTCAGTTCCGGGAATTCGGCGGAGCGCGGGCTGTCGTCGCCAGCGAACCAGCCGCCGTATTCCATGCCCAGGATCAGCGTCATCATCACGACCACGAAGAAGGCCGCCGTCCCGAAGATGTTCTGAATCATGTTGGGCGTGAGGATGTTCTCGTCCTTCTTCTTGGGCGGCATGTCCATGACGCTCTCGCGCGGCGGCTCGCTGCACAGTGCAATGGAGGCGAACGTGTCCATGATGACGTTGATCCACAGCAGTTGCAGCACCGTGAAGGGCGGCTTGACTCCGAAGAACGGCCCGAGGAAGGCGATGGTCAACGCCGAGACGTTGATCGTCAACTGGAACTGGATGAACCGCTGGATGTTCTGATACAGCGAGCGGCCCCACTGGACGGCCTTGACGATGGTGCTGAAGGCATCGTCGAGCAGCACGATCTTGCTGGCTTCCTTGGCCACCTCGGTGCCGGCGATGCCCATAGCCAAGCCCACGTCGGCCTTTTTCAGCGACGGCGCATCGTTGGTGCCGTCGCCGGTCATGGCGACAACGTGTTGCTGCTCCTGCAACAGTTCGACCATCTTGTACTTGTCCAGCGGCCTGGCCCGAGCCAGCACTCGCAATCCCGTCAAGCGACGGATGATGGCCTCGCGTTCGGCCAACTGAGCCTGTGTCGGCGTAGCCAAGCTCCGCAGTTCCTTGAGCCGTTCGTAGTCGGCGTTGAAACGGGCGCTAGTCAGGACAATCGCGTCATCGGTGTCGATGGGCGTGTCGAGACTGGGCACCAAGCCAATTTCGTTGGCGATGGCTCGCGCTGTCTCGACATTGTCGCCGGTGATCATTTTCACTTCGATGCCGGCTGCCCGACAGCGTTCGATGGCTTGCTTGACATCGTCGCGCAAAGGATCGCGAATGGCCACTAGTCCGGTGAAGATCAAGCCCTGTTCGATCTCGTGGCGCAGTTCGTGCAGAGCCTCTTCCTCGCTGGGGTAATCGGCCGGCAAATCGCGATGCGCAAAGGCCAAGGTACGCATCGCTTGGCGTGCGCTGTCGCGCAGATAAGCCTGCAAGGCATCGCGTGCTGCCGTGTCCCAGGGAACAACGCGGCCGTCAGCGGTCAGGTAGTGAGTGGTGTGTTCCAGCACGATCTCCGGCGCGCCCTTCATCAGGGCCACCAACCGCTCGCCGTAGCGGATCACGGTCGTCATCCGCTTGCGTTCGGAATTGAAGTGAACCTGATAGAGCGGGCCGAACTCGGCGCGGAGTTTGACGTAGTCGATGCCTGACTCGCGAAGCCATTGCAGTAGGGCACCTTCGGTCGAGTTGCCGACCGTGATGAGCTTGCCGTCTTTTTCTTCGAGGTTGGCGGTCGAGTTGGTAGCGGCATTGAGAGCCAACCAGTCCAACGGATCACCATCGCGCGGCCAGGACGGCTGGGACTGCGGCAGTTTCCAGTCACTGCTGCCGCGGTCGGCTCCGCGTCCGCCTACATAGGTACGCACTACCTGCATGCGATTCTGCGTCAGAGTGCCCGTCTTGTCCGAACAGATCACTGTGGCCGAGCCAATCGTTTCACAGGCGACGAGTTGCCGAACTAGCGAATTGGCGCGCGTCATTTTCTGCATGGCCAAGGCCAGCGACACCGTCACGCTCATGGGCAAGCCTTCCGGCACTGCCACGACGATGATGATAACCATGTAGACGAAGTAGCTGAGTAGGTTCTGCACCACGCCGAGCCAGCCGATGGGAAGGCCTTCCTTCACAGTGGCCGGGTTCAGTTCGCCGTAGAAGAATCCACGCACCAGCAGGGCCAGGAAGATGAGGACGGCAGCGGCATAGCCGACGTTGCTGATGAGATCGGCGAGGTTCTTGAGCTTGACCTGCAAGGGGGTCAAGGCCTTGCTGATGGTGAGCTTGTGCTTGACGCGGGTTTCCTCGGTATCAGTGGTCTCCTTCTCCTCTTCTTCCTCACCACCGTCTCCGGAGAGTCGGCGGGCGATCTGGCCGAGCATGGTGGCATCGCCCACTTCGGTAACCATGAGGATGCCGGCTCCGTCGATGACCTGGGTGCCGCGATACAGACAGCCGGGCTGATCGGGGCCTTCGGCCGTCTCGTCCAGCGGCCGAGCCACCTTCTTGACCGGCACCGACTCGCCGGTCATCAACGACTGATCGATCATCAGTTCGACGGACTTGACGAGTCGTCCATCCGCGGGCACCTCATCGCCGGTCTCTAGGTCGACCAGATCGCCGACCACGACCTCTTCGAGCGGCACGGTGTGGAACTCGCCGTTGCGGGTCAGTTTGACGCGCACAGAGTCCTTCTGGGCGTTGAGGGCCTCGAACTCGCGGTCGGACTTGTACTCGCTGGCAAACGCCACCCCCGTCGCCAGCAGGACGGCGATCATCACCGCCAGCCCCTCGATGAGTGGGTGATCGGGAGCGATGATCAGTCCAAAGAAGAACAACAGCACGGCCGATCCGAACATGAGCGTCGGCAGCCACTGCGACTGTTTCAGGACGTACAGAGCAATCACGCCCGCGACGAAAAGTCCTAGAGCAACGCCGGCCGGTTGGGGCCTGACTTGAAAGAGTTCGACGAACATGCTCAACAGAGCCGCCGCCAGCAAAATCTTGATGATCGGCTCGTCGAACTTCTCGATGAACTTCTTCCACAACGGCTCGCGGGGCAGGGGAGTGAGTCGATTGTCGCCGAACAGTTTTCGGCTCAGAGCCACCCCTTCGGAGGTCAGTCCTTTTTCGAGATCGGTGGGTAGACTTTTCAGTACGTCGCTAAGGGCGCGCATAACTAGGGAATCCTTAAGGGTAGTGGCAGGTGATAGTGGGGATTGTCAAGCGAGCCGCTCCGCGTCAGCTGGCGGAGGGTGAACCCTCTAGGTGCTGACGCAACCTGGCTCGCTAGAGCGAGCCGCCCCGCGTCAGCTGGCGGAGGAGCAGAACTCCAACCGCAAGCTGTATCGCTGTTGTGGAGAACTCACGTCTCCATGATCTCCTTGGTCTTCTTCTCTTCCAGTTCTTCGATCTGCGCCTCGTACTTTTTGAGCAATTCCTGAACGCGCTCTTTGCCGGCGTCGCGTTCGTCCTCGGTCATTTCTTTGTTCTTCTCGGCTGCCTCGAAATGCTTGTTGCCGTCGCGACGGATGTTGCGGCAGGCGACCTTGGCAGCCTCGGCCGACTTTTTCACCACGGTCACCAACTTCTTGCGCTGGTCGCCGGACATCGGCGGGACGTTGAGGCGGATCAACTTGCCGTCGTTGTTGGGGGCCATTCCCAGGTCGCTGGAGCGGATGGCTTTTTCGATATCCTTCAGCACGCTAGGATCGAAGGGCTTGATGACGATCGACTGAGGATCCGGCGTACTGATCTGCGCCAGTTGCTTGAGCGGAGTCATCGATCCGTAATACTCGATGCGTAGGCTGTCCACCAACGCAGGAGTGGCTCGGCCCGTTCGCAGCCCGCGCAACTCGTTGCGAAACACTTCAACGGCCTTTTCTAGCCGCTCTTCGGTGTCCATCAGGATTTCATCGGTTGTCATAGACCACGCACCTCGCTTGAGAAAAGGAGTCCGGAGGGCCGTTCTCAAAAAGATTCCTTGACTAGCGTTCCCAGAGCTTGTCCGGCGACGGCACGTTCGATGTTGCCTTCTTGGCGGAAGTTGAAGACGAGAATGGGCACTCGCCCCTCGCTGCACGACTGGATCGCCTGTTGATCCATGACGCGTAGCTTGTCGCGCAGCACGCGTTCGTAGGTGAGTTTGTCGTAGAGAACCGCGTGTGGGTTGCTTTCTGGATCGTCGCTGAAAACGCCATCGACGCGGGTTGCCTTGAGCAGAATCTCGGCGTTCAACTCTCTGGCCCGCAAGGCAGCGGCTGAGTCGGTCGTCACAAACGGATTGCCGGTGCCGCCCGCTAGAATGACGACTCGGCCTTTTTCCAGATGCCGCAAGGCACGCCGCTGGATGTACGGCTCGGCGACCGGAGAAATGGGGATGGCCGACATCAATCGCGTCTCGATGGACAGGCTTTCGAGAGCTTGTTGCAACGCCATGCCGTTCAACACGGTGGCCAACATGCCCATGTAGTGAGCGGTGGCCTCGGGAATCACCTCGCCCCCCGCCGAGAATTGCGCGCCGCGCAGGATGTTGCCTCCGCCGACGACAACCGCCATTTCGACTTTGTTCACTGCGATGCGCTTGATCTGCCGGGCAATCGTGAGCGTCTCGTCGATGCTGATGCCGCTGCTCTTGCCAGCATGGCCGAAGGCTTCGCCCGACAGCTTCAACAGGACACGTTTATAGACGGGCTTGAATGAATCGAGTTCGGCCATGATCGATCCTGGTTGTAGGTCAGTGACGAAAGCATCGAACGAATTGTAGTGCTATGGCCTAGTGACGGCGAGATGGGCTGTTCACACGCTGAGAACTCGCCCGCGTGCCGTGATGTCCCAGATGTCGGTGAGCCGCCCCTTCTCGATGAGGTAGGCTTGCTGGTGCATGGACACCGTGGGGCAGACGTGGGTAGGGATGGCCAGCACTTCGTCACCGGGTTGCAGGCGGTCGGCCTGGGCCGTCTCAATGACTAGATGTTCCTCGTTCTGCGCCACCGCCCGAGCATCCGGCAAGTCGAGCAGCACGAATCGCTGGCCGGCGGGAGGATCGCTGGCGATGGCTTTATAGCCCAGATCGAAGGTCACTCGCCCCTGTGCCGGCTTGCTGATGACGCGTGTCAGCACCAAAGCGGCCGGCACGAAACCGGACAGATCAGCAAACTTGCTGCCGTAGCCGTTATCGTGCAACACCAGAGTGCCCGGCGAGCATTCCAGTCCGGGCAACTGAAGTCCGGCATAGATGGGGAAGGTCGGCGTGCCGCCACAGATCAAACGCGGCACTGGTAGGCCCCTGGCCAGCAATGCCTCTCGTAACTGACAGGCCGCCTCAAAGCAGGCCATCGCCGCGGCTCGCCGCTCGGCAGTGTCGATCTGGTGATTGTGCCCGTCGTAGGCGTGCAAGCCATCCGGTCGCAACCCGGGCAGTCGGCTGATTTGTTCGTACAGAGCGATGGCCGACTGCCCCGGTGCGATGCCCGTTCGGTGCTGGCCGACATCGACATCCAGAACCACGTCCAGGTGCAGCCCTTCTCGGCTCAGGAGGGCGGACAGGTTCTCCGCAACCAGGGGATGATCGACCAGCACGCTGAAGCGGGTAGCGGGATAGCTGCGCAGCAGTTTGACCAGTCGCTTGAGGTTGGGGCCAACCAGAGAGTAAGCAATCAGCACATCGCGACAGCCCACGCGAGCCGCCATCTCGGCTTCCGCGAGAGTGGCGCACTTGCAGCGATGGATGCCCGCTTCCAGGCACATTTGCATGACCTGGGCCGTCTTGTGCGTCTTGACGTGCAGCCGAAGCTTTTCGGGAGTGCCGGCCATCTCCACTAGCCGCGCGATGTTTTGGCGGATGAGATCCTTGAAGAAGAGCAACGCAGGACTGTAGATGTCCGAGGTGTCCGCGATGGTGTACGGTGCAGCAAACATGGGTCGTCTCAAGAGGTTAGTGTCGAGCAGCGTGGTGTCCGTCTGCCGAATGCAAGCGTAGGCAAGCAGCTATTCGTGTACTATACCAAGCAATAGCTCCCCCGGCTGTTTTTCCTGGAGGCTCTGCGATGATGCGCATCGTCTTGCTGTTGTTGTTGACCACTGTCTCGCTCGTGCCGGCCGCTGCGCCGCCGTTACGTTCGCCCACCGGCCACGGCGACCGCTTGCGCGACAGCTATTTCCTTCAGCAAGCGATCCAGTTGGGGGCCGAGGCTCTGGCCGATGTCCGTACGCGGGCCGACTGGGAGCGCAAAGCTCCCGAACTGCGTCGGCAGTTCCTCGACATGATGGGCCTTTGGCCGCTACCCCCTCGCACTCCCCTCAACGCTACCGTCGTCGGCACGCTCGACGCTCCGACCTTCACTGTAGAACGCCTGCATTTCCAGTCCCGCCCTGGGCTGTACGTCACCGGCAATCTCTACGTTCCTAAGAAGCGAACCGGCCCCTGCCCGGCTGTGCTGTACGTCTGCGGCCATGCCCCTGTCGTGGTCGGCGGTGTACCGCACGGCAACAAGGTCGCCTATCAACATCACGCCATCTGGTTCGCTGAAAACGGCTACGTCTGTCTGGTCATCGACACCCTGCAACTGGGCGAACTGCCGGGCCTACATCACGGTTTGTATCGCTTCGGCATGTGGTGGTGGCCCGCGCTGGGCTACACGCCCGCAGGGGTCGAGCTGTGGAACGCCATCCGCGCTCTGGATTACTTGCAGTCGCGTCCAGAGGTGGATGGCAAGCGACTGGGAGTCACCGGCCGATCCGGTGGCGGAGCCACCTCGTGGTGGCTCGGTGCCGCTGACGAACGCGTCTCGTGCATCATTCCCGTCGCGGGAATTGCCGACCTACGCGCTCACGTCAGCGAGGGCTATCCGGGCCGGCTCGCCGATGGAGTCGTCGCCGGCCATTGCGATTGCATGTATCTGGTCAACACCTACCGCTGGGACTACACGCTCGTCATGGCTCTGTGCGCCCCACGCCCTCTGATGCTCGGCAACACCGACAACGACGACATCTTTCCGGTGCCCGGCTATCGCCGCATGACCGACAAGATCCAGCGACTGTACACGCTGCTCGGTGTTCCTGAACGCTTCACGATTCTGGAAACGGCCGGCCCTCACAAGGATCTACCGCCGTTGCGACTGGGTGCCTTCCGCTGGATGAACCGCTGGCTTCGCAACGATACCAGCGAGGTCGTCGATCCCGACCGGCCGCGTTTCAAGCCGGAACAGTTACGCGTGTTCGACCGTCCGCCAGCCGACTCGCTCAACGACATCATTCACGAGCGGTTTTGTACGCCGGCCCGCCTCGAACTGCCGACCTCTGCTGAGGTGGCCAAGGGCTGGTGGGCCGAGAAGTCCGTGCAATTGCGTCGGCAGTTGCTGGATCGCTGCTTCCGCGGTTGGCCTGCCAATCCTCCCGCTTTGCAACCACGCCGTGCGGGAGAGTTGACCCGTCATGGCCTTCGCGTCCGCGCCGTGGATTTCACCAGCGAACAGGGCTGGCCACTCCGCCTGTGGTTGGTGCAAGCGGAAAAAGCCAGCCGTCCTGCCGAGGTTCTCGTCGCGGTGTGCGATGAGAAGGAATGGCAAACTTGGCTGGCCGATCTCGGCCCGGACTTTGCCGATCTGTTACACGAAGGCGGCAACCCACCACCGTACCCTTATCCCGACTGGCAGCCCGCACGCCTGGCTCAGCACCGCGCGGCGCTGACCGCTTACAACTGGGCCTTCGCCATCGTCACACCGCGCGGCGTTGGACGAACTCGCTGGTCGGAGTTGAGTCGGTTCGACGGTCGGCCAGTCGGACATCAGATCCGTCGCCGTTTCTACTTGCTCGGGCAGACTCTCGAAGGACAGCAAATCTGGGATATTCGCCGAGCCGTGCAGGTGCTGGCTGCTGAGACTCCCGATGTGCCGTTGACTCTCCAGGCTAGTGGTATCAGTGCCGCTCTGGCTCTGTACGCCTCGCTCTTCGAGGAAGCGGTCACTGCACTGGAATTGCGTGACCTACCCACCAGCCATCGCCAGGGGCCGTCTTTGCTCAACGTCCTGAAGGTGCTGGATCTGCCGCAAACTGTGGCCCTGGCTCTGCCCCGGCGGATCACTCTGCGAGTCAACGACAAGCAAGCCCAGGCGTGGAACTGGCCGGTTCAACTCCAAAAGTTGCTCGGCAGCGATCGATTGCGGATCGTTCCCTGATCTGGGAGTACGGCGGGTGAATCCGTTTCGTCTGTTGTTTCGCCTGTTGTTGGGGCAACGCCTGCCACGAACGCAGGGCACCCTCCGAGTCGAGGGGGTGCATGGCCGGATTCGCCTGCATCGCGATGCCCACGGGGTGGCCGTGATCGAACTCGACGACTGGCGCGACCACGATTTCGCTCTGGGCTTCTGCCACGGACAGGATCGCACGTTTCAACTCGAAATCCTCCTGCGGCTGGCTCGCGGCCAGTTGGCGCAACTAGTTGGGCCAGCGGCTTTGCCAATCGATCGCCTGTCGCGACGCATCGGTTTCAACCGCACAGCTACCCAGCAATGGCCGAACCTGTCCGTCAGCGTGCAGCAGGCGTTGCAGCACTATGCCGCCGGCATCCAGGCCGGCATCACTCTGGGTCAGCCATCTCGCCCCCACGAATTCGCCCTGCTCGGCTGTCCTCCCTCGACCTGGACACCGCTGGACACCCTGGCCGTCACTAAACTCCTGTCGTTCAACCTGGCCTCCAACTGGGATGCCGAACTGGTTCGGCTCAAGGTCTTGACCGAGGACGGCCCCGAAGCTCTGCGGGCACTCGATGCGACCTATCCCGCCTGGCAACCT
>Ga0308411_10001670_pt1 | contig 15216 bp, 11 predicted proteins | sample HotsprottomLayer_2_FD_203530 | JGI IMG/M metagenome (GOLD analysis project Ga0308411, IMG submission 203530) | Hot spring phototrophic mat microbial communities from Octopus Spring, Yellowstone National Park, Wyoming, United States -... | ecosystem: Environmental > Aquatic > Thermal springs >...
GCGAGGGCCGCGTGGTCCCGGCCGTAGGTCTCGTAGACCCACTGGATGACCTCCTCGCGCCGCTCGTGCTCGAAATCGACGTCGATGTCGGGCGGCTCGTCGCGCTCGGCCGAGACGAACCGCTCGAACAACAGATCCGCCCGCGCCGGATCCACCGCGGTGATGCCGAGCACGTAGCAGATCGCCGAATTGGCGGCCGAGCCGCGACCCTGGCAGAGGATCCCGCGGCTTCGGGCGAAGCGGACGATGTCGTGGACGGTGAGGAAATAGGGCGCGTAACGTAGCGCCTTCACGAGCGCGAGCTCGTGCTCCAAGAGCTTCTTCACCTTCTCCGGCAGATGATCGGGGTAGCGTTCGGCGGCTCCCTCCCAGGTGCGCCGGGCGAGCTCCTCGTCCGGGGTCCGCCCCTCGTAGGATTCCCGCACCGGATAGTCGTAGGCGAGCTCGTCCAGAGAGAAGCGGCAGCGCGCCGCGATCTCGAGGCCGGCCGCGATCGCTTGCGGCCAACGGACGAACAACCGCGCCATCTCCGCGGGCGACTTCAGGTGTCGTTCGGCGTTGGCTTCGAGGCAGAACCCGGCCTCGGCGAGCGTCACCTTCTCGCGGATGCAGGTGAGCACGTCCTGCAAGGGGCGCCGGGCCGGGTCGTGGTAGAGCACGGCGTTGGTCGCCAAGAGCCGCGCCCCGGTCGCCTCGGCGAGCCGGGCGAGCCCGTCGATCCGCTCGCGGTCGTCGCCCCGGTAGAGGAACCGAGCGACCAGATGGAGGCGGTCGCCCACCGCCGCGCGCAGCCGGCGTAAGAGCTCGGCGAACGCGGCATCCGGCGCTTCGGGCGGAATCACGCCCAGCACCTGCCCCTCGGCGTGCGCCAAAAGGTCGGCGAGCTGCAGGCTCGAGCGGCCCTTGGGGGCACGTCGGCGACCTTCGGTCAACAACGAACAGAGTCGGCCATAGGCTTTCTTGTCGGTCGGCCAGACGAGAACCGAGGGGGCGTCCTCGAGATCGACCCGCGCGCCCACCACCAACCGCACACCGAGCCGTTTGGCGGTCACGTGCGCCCGCACGATCCCGGCGAGGCTCGCGCGGTCGGTGACCGCGAGCGCGGCGAGACCGAGCTCGGCTGCACGTTCGACGAGCTCCTCGGGGTGCGAAGCGCCTTCGAGGAAGCTGAAATTGGTCGTGACCTCGAGCTCGGCGTAGGCGGCCATGGGTGGAGCTTCCCCGGCCTTCGAAAGCATGTTCTTGTTATGTTCTCAAGAGGCCGGCAAGCGACAGGGCGGCCCCGATCGGCTAGGCTCGGGGTGGACGGGAGAGCGAGCGATGGCGAAGCGGCGCGACGAGATCCGGCGGATGACGATCGAGGAGTTCCTCGCCTGGGACGACGGCACCGACACGCGCTACGAGCTCGACCGCGGCGTGCCGGTGGCGATGAACCCGCCTTTGACGCCCCATGTGCGCATCGCCGCGAACCTCACGGTCGTGGTGGAGCGCCATCTGGCGGATCGGCGCCCCTGCCGAGCGATGCCGGGGGCGGGGCTCCTCATCGATCGGGCGGAAGGCACGTTCTACATCCCCGATCTGGTCGTCACCTGCGAGGAGCCGCGCGAGGCGCCGTACGTCGAGGAGCCCCGGCTCGTGGTCGAGATCCTCTCGCCTTCGACCGAGCGGCTCGACAAGACGGTCAAGGTCCCGGCCTACGGTCGCTTGCCGAGCGTGCAGGAGATCTGGCTCGTCTCGGCGGCGCGGCGCTGGGTGCTGGTGTGGCGCAAGGTCGAGGGGAGCTGGATCGCGCACCTGCCCTACGAGGGCGATGCGAGCTTCCCGAGCCCGGTCCTGGGTGGCGAGATCCGGCTCGACGAGCTCTACGATCTTTCCGGGCTTTGAGCTCACGAGAAGCTCCCGAGCACGCGCCGGACGCGTGGCGCGCTCCGTGCTAGGCTCGCGCCGGGAGCGGAGACGGGGCCATGGCCAAGCGGCGCGACGAGATCCGGCGGATGACGATCGAGGAGTTCCTCGCCTGGGACGACGGCACCGACACGCGCTACGAGCTCGACCGCGGCGTGCCCGTGGCGATGAACCCGCCGCTCGTTCCGCACGCGCGGATCGCGACGAACCTCGGCACGGCGATCGAGCGGAAATTGGCGGACCGACGCCCCTGTCGTGTCCTCACCGGCGCCGGGGTGGTCGTGAGCCGAACCGACCCGAGCTTCTACATCCCCGATCTGGTCGTCACCTGCGAGGAGCCGCGCGAGGCGCCGTACGTCGAGGAGCCCCGGCTCGTGGTCGAGATCCTCTCGCCTTCGACCGAGCGGCTCGACAAGACGGTCAAGGTCCCGGCCTATGGCCGCTTGCCGAGTGTGCAGGAGATCTGGCTCGTCTCGGCGGCCCGCCGCTGGGTGCTGGTCTGGCGCAAGATCGAGGGGAGCTGGATCGCGCACCTGCCTTACGAGGGCGATGCGAGCTTCCCGAGCCCGGTCCTGGGTGGCGAGATCCGGCTCGACGAGCTCTACGACCTTTCCGGGCTCTGAGCTCACGAGAAGCTCCCGAGCACGCGCCAGACGGGCGGGTCGGGTTCGCCCCAGAGCCCCTCGCGGGCGCACCAGAGCTCGCGCCCGTCCTCGAGCCGCACGCGGAAGAAGTCCCGCGGCCGCGCCGCAGCGTCCATCGCCCGCCACCATTCGGGGAGGATGCGCTCGGGGCCCGAAGCGGCGATCACCCGGCCGGCGATCGGCCCGTCGAGCTTCAGGGGCGGGCCGTCCGGCACGAGCGCCAGGGCGCGCACCGGTAGCGGCCGCTCGAGCAGGCGCAAAGGGCGCAGCGGGCTTCCGGCCCAGGAGCCCGCCCGCGGCTCGACCCCGGCCGGGCACCAGCGGACCCGGCGTTCGGGAACGTGGCTCGCGACCGGCTCGGGGCGGAGGACGCGCTCGGCACCCAGCCGGGCCGAAAGCCGATCGATCAGGACGGCCGCGGCACGTGCATCCACCGCAACCGTGAGCTCGGGCTGCTCGGCCGGGAGCTCGACCGTCTCGACCGCCTCCAGGATCGCGAGCTCGACGCCGAAGCCGAGCTCGAGACCGTCGAGCCGATGGCGGAACAGGCGGAAGAGATGGGCGGGATCGCGGCTCGGTCGGGCGGTGCGGATCTCGAGCCGCGCGACCACCCCGTCGACCCGATGCAGCCCGAGGACGAGTCGGCGCGCGCCCTGCCCCGCCCGCTCGAGCATCCGGCAGAGGTCCCGGGCGAGCCGCGAGCAGACCGCCTCGATGCCCGCATGGGTGGCGATCGGCTCGGCCCAGGCGATCCGCGCCGAGAAGCGGGTCGGTTCGACGAGCGGGACGAAGGGTGGTTCCTCCGCCCCGTCGAGGACGGCGAGCCGGAGCGCGAGGGCGAGGCCGAAGCGGCGGGCGAGTGCGGCGCGCGGCAGACGGCGGAGATCGCCGATCGTCCGCAGGCCGAGCCGGCGCAAGCTCGCGCTCGTCTCGCCGTCGAGCTCGAGGGCCTCGACCGGGAAGGGATCGAGCGCCCGTCGATCCGGAAGGATCCCGCCCGGGCCGAAGCGGGCCCAGGCACGCGCGGCGAGCCGGCGGTCACCGAGCGCGGCCCGCTGCTCGAGGCCGAGCTTCGCGAAGGCCTCGGCCACGGCGGCGAGCAGGCCCTCCTCCCCGCCCCAAAGATGCGCGCAGCCCAGCACGTCGAGCACGAGCCCGTCGGGCCCATCGACCGCGACCTTCGGGCTCCAACGCGTGCACCAGAGGGCGAGGCTCTCGAGCGCCCGGGCATCGGCCTCGGGTTCGGCCGGGCGGATCAGGAGGGTCGGGCAGGCGGCGCGGGCGTCGGTGAGCAGGAGGCCGGGGCCGAGCCGGAGCGCTTCGGCCGCCGCGTTCACCGCGACCAGGCGGGGCCCACCCGGGGTCGGCGCGACCAGCGCGAGCGGTCGGTCAACCGGCAGCGGCGAGCCGGTCCGCCGGGCGTGGAGGGCGAGCCGCTGGATCGGCCAGCGGGGGAGCTGCAGCGAGAGCCAGCGTGCGCTCATCGACCACCACCTCCACGACCGCTTCCGCGCCACCCTTGACCCGCCAGAGTTCGAGCCGCAGGCGGCTCGATCGGTCGGTCGAAGGCAGCGGCGTGACCCACCAGCGGCTGCGCGCGGCGCTGGGCTCGCCGTCGCGCGGGCCCGGGCGGAGCAGGAGTCCGAGCCCGCCGCCCCGCTCGCTCGCCAGCTGCAGGCGACGGCCGAGGCCGAGATCGGCACGGGCGAGCTCGCCCACCACGACCGCCGCGGCCGGGCTCGAAAGCGCTTCCTCCATCGCCCAGGCGGTGGCCCGCGCATCGGGCGCGCGGACGAGCAGCAGCCGGGACGGGTCGAGCCCGCGGGCGGCGAGGCCGGGCGGCCAGGGCAGGCCGCGGGCGTGCGCCCCGGCCTCGTCGAGGCACCAAACGAACAGCCCCGGCCGGTCGAGGGCGGCCTTGGCGATCGCGAGCGCGAACAGCGTCGCGGCCGGGCCGGCGAGCTCGTGGAGCGCGGGCCGGCAAAGCCCGTCTCCGGGTAGGAGCGGATCGACCGCCGGGCCGAGGCGGACGGGCGGGAGCACGCGATCCCCGGGCCGTCCCTCGAGGGCGCGGATCCGGGCGCGCAGCACCGCGAGCCGGTCGTGCATACCGTCCCCATCGATCTTCGTTCGCTGATTGTTCTAGCTTTGTTCGCCGGACCCGGCAAGCCGAGCCGGTTGCGCGGTCAGCCCGCGACCGTGGACGGTCCCGCGGGCCCGGGCGAGGCGACCGTCTCGACCGCACCGGCCGAGCGGCGTTCGGCCAGGAGCTGCTCGTAGAGGGCGAGCGTGCGCCGGGCGATCTCGGTCCAGCTCGGGATCGAGGCCCGCAAGTCGAGCATCGCGCGGGCGAGTTCCGCGAGTCGATCGGGCTCGGCAGCGACGGTCTCGAGCGCCCGGGCGAGCGCCGTCGGGTCCTCCGGGGGCACGAGGATCGCCCCGCGACCTTCGCCGAACAGTTCGACGAAGCCCGGCAGCGCGCTCGCGATCACCGGCCGACCCGCCGCCACGGCGCTCATCGACACGCCACTCGCGTCGATCGACCGGTAGGGCAGGACCAAGAGGTCGGCCTCGGCCAAGAGTTCGGCCACCTCGGTATCGGTGAGGAGGCGCGGCCGGAGCTCCACGGTGCCGTCGAGATCGGCGCCGACGATGCGCTCGCGCAGCGGGCCCAGATCGACGAACGGCTTTCCGGCGATCGTCACCCGCAGCCGCGCCCGTGCCGCGGGCGACAGCCGGGCCAGCGCCTCGATCAGGACGTCCGCGCCCTTGTACGGCTTGATCGAGCCGAAGAGCAGGACCCGGAGCGGCCGATCGGGATCCGGGACCCGTGGGTCGGCAGGCGGCACGAGCTGCAAGAGGCCGTGCGGGATCTTGTGGATGCGTTCGGGCGGATGGCCCGCACCGATCAGCCGGGTCCGGGCTTCTTCGGTGTGGACGACGAGCGCATCCGCGGCCGCCAACAGCCGTTCCACGCCCCAGACCAGCGGGCCCCCGCGCGCGCCGTTGTACGGACGGCTGTTGTGCACGGTCACGACCACGGGCGTCCGCCGCCGCAGCCGCTCGACGGCGCGGCGGTCGAGCAAAGGCAGCGGCGTCCATTGGAAATGGACGATCTCGGTGCCGTCGGCCTCGAGCGCCTGCACGAGCCGGAGGAGGTCGAAGCCGTGCAGAAGACCCTTGGCCGACGGATGGAGGGCCCGCGGCAACAGCCGGCTCCTCCTTCCGGCGAGTGGTCGGTAGAAGTGGCCGACCTTGTCGACCGCGCCCTCGCGAGCCGGCCGGCCATCCCCCAAAGCCGTACGCGACAGCCGGCCGCGCGCAGGCCGCCCGCCAAGGCGGCATCGTAGGGCGGACTGAAATCGCCGGGGTCGATCAGCGCCACCCGCAGGCCGCCGCGCGCTCCTGTAGCCGCAGCCCGGCCGGGAGCCGCATCGTCTGTCGCGCGGCGCACGCTCGATCGGCCGATGCCGTCCATCGCTCGAGGTCCAGCTCGTGAGCCGGGCGGCCCGCGACCAGGCGGGTGCGGCCGGGGCTCGAGGTCCGATCTCCGATCCTCGCCACGTGCCGGTTCCAGCCCCTTCGCTGTCAAGCACTCGGGGGCGCCATCCGGTGCATCCGGTGCGCGGGCGGTCGGGCCCCGCGCATCAACCCTCGCTCGGCGGTTCGAGAGGCCTTCGGAGAACGCCCTTGCGGACGTAGCCGAACAGCATCGCGACCAAGTCGGCATCGACGAGCCGCAGCGCGAGGGCGAAGACCAAGGCCCCCGCTGCCACCTCGACCGCGAGGCGGGCCGACGGCGCGAGCCCGCCGGTGGCGAGGCCGGGAAGCACCGCCAGTACGAGAGCCATGGCCAGGGTCGCAGCGAGGTGGGGCGCGAGATCGCGCGCGAGCTCGTGCACACCGACCGCGAGCCGGGCGGCCAGCAGTCCGGCCACGCCGCGCAGGCATGCGAGCTGAACGAGGACGCGGCCGACCAGCGCCGGCACGAGCCCGACCGGTGCCAAAGCCGCGGTGGCGGCGGCGGCCGGCACCATGGCGAGGGCGTTGGCCAGGAGCGCGCTCCGCGGATCGCCCGCCGCGATCAGGATCTGGCCGGCCACGGCGGTGAGCCCTAGGGCCAACCCCGAGAACGCCAGGAGGCGCAGCACCGGCACCGCGTCGCGCCAGCCCTCGCCGAGCAGGGTGAGGACCAAGGGCTCGGCGACCATCGCCATGCCGAGGAAAGCCGGCAAGCAGACCAGGGCGCCGAGCCCGAGCGCCCGGCGGGCGGCCCGCACCTGTTGCCCGCGATCGTCTTGCAGGCGGGCCAGAACCGGTAGGGAGAGGTCGGCGACCGAGCCACCGGTGAGCATGAGGAGCGACAGCACGAGCCGCTCGCCGAGATAGAACAGGCCCACCGTGCCGGCCGGCAGGAAGACGCCGAGCACGAGCGTGGCCGCGGTGGCGCTCGCGTTCGGCAGGGCTTGACCCAAGACGGGCACGGCGACCGCCGCGAGCTCGCCCGCTTCGGCCAGGCCGAAGTGGGCGCGCGGCCGGTAGCCGCTCGCCAGCAGGACGGTGGCCGCACTCACGAGCGCGTTCACGAGCTGGACCGCCACGAGGGCCCAGGGGCCGAGCCCGCCGAGTGCCAGGCCGATGCCCACCAGATAGGAGAGGCCAGTGGCGAAGAGCGCCCGCAAGGCGAGGCCTCGATAGTCGAGCCGACGGCGCAAGAGTCCGACGCAGACGAAGGTGAGGCCGTGGAATAGGCAGACCGGGGTGAGCGCCCAGAGGATGGGCGCTAGGCGCGGCTTGTCGGCGAGCGTGGCGAGCAGCGGGGCGACCGCCGCGACCAGGAGCGTGGCGACGAGGCCGATGCCGAGATTGGTCCAGAGCGCCGTGTGGAGGTGGCGCTCGCTGGGCCGCGGATGTTGGATGAGCGCTTCGGCGAATCCGGAGCGGACGGGCAGGAGAGCGAGCCAGAGGGTGACCGTCCCGATCGCCACGAGGCCGAAGTCCTCGGGCCCGAGCAGCCGGGCCATGACCAGGGTGAACAGGAAGGTGAGCCCCTCGCCGCCGACGACCTCGACGACCCGCCAGACGGCGCTCCGCGCGACGATCTCGCTGCCGATCCGCAGCGACGCCGCGTCCTCTCCTCCGACCTCGCCGAGGGGCGAGAAACTCATGCCGCCAGCCGGGAACGAGACCGCGCGAGCGCCGCCCGGACGTGGATCCGATCGCCGCTCATCGGTAGGAGCCACCGTCGCCGTCGAGCGCTCCGACAGGACGGCTCGGCAGGCGTTCGCGCCAGAGCCCGGCCGTTTCGCGCGCCCGCTCGTAGACCCGGACGGTCCGCCGGGCGATCTCGACCCAGCTCGGAAAACCGGCCCGCAGCGCGGCCATGGCGCGGCCGAGCGGCTCGAGCTGCTCGGGTCGGTCGGCGAGATCGGCCAGAACGCGGGCGAGCGCGTCGACGTCCTCGGGCGGGAAGAGGATCCCTCCGCGTTCGTTGCCGAACAGCTCCGCGAAGCTCGGGATGGCGCTCGCCACCACCGGCCGGCCGGAGGCGATCGCGCCCATGGCCACGCCACTCGCGTCGATCAAACGGTAAGGGAGCAAGAGCGCGTCCGCTCGGGCCACCATCTTCGCGACCTGCGCATCGGGGACGTAACCGGGGCGCAAGTCGACCACCCCGGCGAGCCCCTCCCGGGCGATCGTCTCACGGAACGGTGTCAGATCCACGAACACCCGACCGGCGATCGTGACCCGCAGCCGGGCACGCCGGGCGGGGTTCAGCTTGGCGAGGGCGGCGAGCAGGAGGTCGATGCCCTTGTAGGGCTTCATCGCCCCGAACAGGAGGAGCTCGAGCGGACGATCGCGCGAGATCGGCCGGGGGGGTGGCACGGCGCCGAGATCGATCAACCCGTGCGGGACGTGATGCACGCGCGAGGGCGCGTGGCCGGCGGCGATCAGTCGTTCGCGCGCCTCCTCGGTGTGGACGATCAGCGCGTGCACCGCGCCCAAGAAGCCGTCGAGGCCCCACAGGACGGGACCGCGGCGCGCACCGTTGTAGGGCCGGGAATCGTGCACCGTGTGGACGACCGGCACGCGCCGAGCGAGCCGCTCGACCAGCCGCCGATCGAGGAGCGGTAAGGGCGCCCATTGGATGTGCAGGACGTCGATCCCATCCCGTTCCAGGGCGCCGGCCATGGTCGAGAGCCCGGGCAGATGCTCGAGGCCCTTGACCAGCGCTCTCAGCGGCTCCGGCAGGGCCCGGCCGAGGCGGACGCCGAGCGGGTAGAAGTGGCAGGTCTTGACAACCCCGGGGTCGGCCGGCGGACGCCCGGCCATGCCCCAGAGACGAACATGGCAGCCGATCTCGGCGAGCCCGCGGGCCAGCGCCTCGTCGTAGGGCGGGGTGAAGTCGCCGGGATCGACCAGCGCCACGCGCAGGCCGGTGAAGGCTGGCGTGGGGGCCGGCCGGGCTTGGATCTCGGTGCGGGGCGGGCCGACGACGGGCATTCGGGAAAGCCACCCGGTGGGCGCCGGCGGGTCGGGCTGGACGGTCGATCCGCAACGGGCGCTCGCTCGAGCGCCGGATACGCTTGGAGGGGGTCCTAATGTCAAGGCTCGGACCGACGAGGATCGGGCCCGCGTTGGTCGGTGCCGTCCTTCGCGAATCGGTCGCACCTGTTCGCCACACCCGGAACAGCGCCCGGAAATCCGGCTCCCGTGCGAGGCGTCTCCTCCACCAGGCTCCACCATCGTGTCGGCAGAGCTCGACCCTCGCGGCGGATCCGTGTCGGCACGCCGGCCCCGGGGGCGGGACCCACCGACGAGCCGCGCGTCGAGGTAAGCGGCGCCGGCTTAGTCCAGCCGAAGACACAACCCCGCCGACCTCGACGCATGCGTTCGAACCTCACCCGGTCTTGTCGGCCGCGGAGCACGGCGCGACCATCGAACAGGCGCATCGGGATACCGGTTCGCTCCCCACTGGGGTGAGCTCCGGATCGACATCGAGCGGAGGTTGCAGGATGCACGAACTCGCTCGTCGCATCGCCCAGGGCGCGGGAGCCGAGCCCGCCGATCTCGTGATCAAGGACGTCCGGTTGCTCGACCTCGTCACCGGTGCGCTCCTCCCCTCCGACATCGCGATCCGCGGGCCGTGGATCGTCGGGACCCTCGAGCGCTACGAGGGCCGCCGGGTCATCGAGGGTCGCGGTCGGATCGCCGTACCGGGCTTCGTCGACACGCATCTCCACGTCGAATCCTCGCTCGTGACACCGGGCGAGCTCGAGCGCTGCGTCTTGCCGCGCGGCGTGACGACCATGGTCTGTGACCCGCACGAGATCGCCAACGTGCTCGGGGTCGAGGGCATCCGCTGCGTGCTCGACTGGGCGAGCGTCCTGGCCCTCGATCTTCGCGTCCAGCTCTCCTCCTGCGTGCCGGCCACGCCGTTCGAGACCGCGGGCGCACGGCTCGAGGCCGAGGACCTCGCCCCGTTGCTCGCGCACCCGAAGGCGCTCGGACTCGCCGAGGTCATGAACTTCCCGGGCGTGCTCGCCCGCGACCCCGGGCTGCTCGCCAAGCTCGAAGCGTTCGCCGGTCGGCCGATCGACGGCCACTGCCCGCTCCTTTCCGGCAAAGGGCTCAACGGCTACCTCGCGGCCGGAATCCGCAGCGAGCACGAGGCGACCCGCCTCGACGAAGCGCTCGAGAAGCTCCGCAAGGGTCTCCACCTCTTCATCCGCGAGGGCTCGGTCTCGAAGGACCTGGCTGCCCTCGCGCCGCTCATCTCGGCCGACAGCTCGCCCTTCCTCGCCTTCTGCACCGACGACCGCAACCCGCTCGACATCGAGGAGGAAGGTCACATCGATTTCCTGATCCGCGCGGCGATCCGGGCCGGGGCCCAACCGCACCACGTCTATCGGGTGGCGAGCTGGTCCGGGGCGCGCGCCTTCGGCCTCGACGATCGCGGCTTCCTCGCTCCCGGCCGGCGCGCCGACATCGTGCTCCTGGACGATCTCGAGACTTGCGCGGTCTCCGAGGTCCTCGTGGCCGGCAGACCCGCTGCCGAGGCGCTCGCCGCCCGACCCGCGGGCCCCGCCCCGGTCGGGCGGGCGAGCGTGCGGGTCCGCGAGCTCCACGCCGCGGACTTCGCCATCCCCGCCCCGGCCGGGGCGAGCGTGCCCGTGATCGGGGTGATCCCGGGCAAGATCATCACCGAGCGGCTCGAGGCCGTCCCGCCGCGCCGCGACGGGCTCTTGCACGCCGATCCTTCGGCCGACCTCGCCAAGGTCGCGGTGATCGAGCGGCACGGCAAGAACGGCAACATCGGCAAAGGTTTCGTCAATGGCTTCGGACTGCGCGAGGGTGCCATCGCGAGCTCGGTCGGCCACGACAGCCACAATCTCGCCGTCGTCGGCGTGGACGACGCGGCGATGGCGTGCGCCGCCAACCGGGTGGCCGCGCTCGAGGGCGGCTTCGTCGTGGCGACCGCCGAGCGGGTGCTGGCCGAGCTCGCCTTGCCGATCGCCGGGCTCGTGACCGACCTGCCGTTCGCCGAGGTCACGCGGGCGTTGCGCCGGCTGCGGGCCGCCGCCCGCGCGCTCGGCTGCACGCTCCCCGAGCCCTTCCTCCAGGTGGCCTTCTTGCCGCTCCCGGTGATCCCCCACCTCAAGATCACCGATCTCGGCCTCTTCGACGTCGACCGGTTCGAGCTCGTGCGCCTGTGAGGCCGCTCAGCGGAAATAGACCGGATCGCGCAGATCCGGATAAAGATGCGCCACCCATTCGCCGTAGCCGTTGAAGATCTTGGTCGGGATCTTCTCGCTCTCGCCGAGCGGCTGCTCCATCTTTTGGCTCCAGCGCGGGTGCGGGACGTCCGGATTGACGTTGGCCCAGAAGCCGTATTCGTGGTCGGCGATCTCTTCCCAGAAGGTCTTCGGTCGTTCTTCGACGAAGCGGAACCGGACGATCGATTTGATGCTCTTGAAGCCGTATTTCCAAGGCACCGCGAGGCGGATGGGTGCGCCCATCGACTTGGGCAAAGATTTACCGTAGGCGCCGGTGACCAGGAAGGCGAGTTCGTTCGTGGCCTCGGCGATCGTGAGCCCCTCGGTATAGGGCCAGGGATACCAGAAGGCGCGTTGGCCCGGGGCCGTCTTGGGATCCAAAAAGGTCTGCATCTCGAGGAACTTCGCCGAGCCCAAGGGCCGCGCGAGCTCGACCAGCCGGGCGAGCGGGAAGCCCGTCCAGGGGACGACCATCGACCAAGCCTCGACACAGCGGTGGCGGTAGATCCGCTCCTCGAGCTCGACCTTCGCCACGAGCTCGTCGAAGTCGATCTCGAACGGCTCTTCGACGAGCCCGTCGACGCGGATCCGCCAGGGCCTCGTGACGAGCGCCTCGGCCGCCTTGGCGATCTGCTTGTGCGAGCCGAACTCGTAGAAATTGTTGTAGGTCGTGGCGAGCTTTTCGTCCGTGAGTTTGCGGTCGTCGACGGTCCATTTCGGATTGCGGGCGACCGCGGCCTTTCCTTCGCTCACCCGGAGCCCCGCGCCTGCAAGGGCTGCGGCCCCCGCGAGGAACGATCGGCGCCCGAGTGCCAGGCGCTCCGGCGTCACGAGCCGTTCGGGCAAGTCCCAGGGTCGAAAGCGGCGGACATGCGGCATGGTGGTGGCCTCGGTGTCGCTCTCCTGCGCGGGAAGATAGGGCGCGCGCGTGTCCACGTCGCGCCTCGGGCCCTCACGATCCCGGGACCGCAAGCCGGTTGCGCCGGAGCTGGAGGAACGTCGTGCCCGCGAGCAAGCCGAGGCCCACGAGTTCGGCGAGCCGCTCGGGGCTCACGAGGAGCAGAGCTGCGAGACCCAGAGCGAGCCGCTCGGCCGGGCCGCAAGCTCGCAGCCACTGCCCGGTGAGCGCCGCGGCGAGCGCCAGGACGCCGAGCATGGCCGTGCCGACCGCCACCGCCACCCGCCCGGGCTCACCGATCAGCAAGAGCTCGGGCTGGTAGACGAAGAGGAACGGGACGAGGAACCCGGCCGCACCGAGCCGAACGGCGGCGAGGCCCGTGCTCCAGAGCTCGCTCTTGGCGAGCCCGGCCGCGGCGTAGACGGCGAGCGCCACGGGCGGCGTGATCGCCGAAAGGATCGCGAAGTAGAAGGTGAACATGTGCGCGGCCGGCGTCACCACGCCAAGCTTGACGAGCGCCGGGACGAGGAGCGCCACCATGACGATGTAGGCGGGCGTGGTGGGCATCCCCATGCCGAGCACGATGCCCGCCGCCATGGTGACGAGCAGCGCCACGAGCAGGCTGTTCTGGGCGAGCTTGACGAGCAGGGCGGTCAGGCCGATGCCGAGCCCGGTGAGCGCGATCGTGCCGATCACGATGCCGGCGCAGGCGCAGGCCATGGCCACGGGGATCGTGTTGCGTGCACCGTCTTCGAGGGCATCGAGAAGCGTGCCGAGGCCGATCCCCTCGCGCGTGCCGCGCCGCAGGAGCGCCACCGGGAAGCAGGCGAGCAGGCCCAAAAGAGCCGCTCGCGGTGCGCTGTAGCCGGCCAGCAGCGTGCCCAGGAGCAGCGCGATCGGCAGAAACAGATGCCCGCGCTCGCGCACGACCCGGGCGAGGCGGGGCACCTCGCTTTCGGGCAGACCCGCGAGCCCCTCGCGACGGGCTTCGAGGTGCACGGTGGTGAAGGCGGCGAGATAGAACAAGAGAGCGGGGACGAGGGCCCAGATCGTCACCTGCAGGTACGACACGCCCAGGAACTCGGCCATGACGAAGGCCGCAGCCCCCATCACGGGCGGCATGATCTGGCCGCCGGTCGAGGCCACCGCTTCGACCGCCGCGGCGAAGGACGGCCGGAAGCCGGTCCGCTTCATGAGCGGGATGGTGATCTGACCCGTCACCATCACGTTGGCCACGGCACTGCCCGAGACCGTGCCGAAGAGCGAGGAGGAGACGACCGCCACCTTGCCCGGCCCGCCGGCGCTGCGGCCGGTGGCGGCGATCGCGAAGTCCATGAAGAGCCGGCCGGTGCCGGAGCGTTCCATGAAACTGCCGAACAGCACGAACACGACGACATAGGCCGCCGACACGCCGAGCACCGTGCCGAAGATCCCTTCGGTCGTGAGGTAGAGCTGATCGAGCAGCGTCGCGGCGTCGATGGTGGTGAAGAACAGCGCGTAGCCGATGAAGGCGGCGGCGGTGAGCGGCAGGGCCCAGCCGAGGAGTCGCCGGGTCCCTTCGAGGACGAGGAGGACGGCGAGCGTCGCCGCCACGAGGTCGAGCCGGGTGGGCTCGTCGATGTAGGGGATGCGGTTGACGATCTGCTCGTAGGTCCAGAGCGGGTAGAGCGTGACGGCGGCGCCCGCCACCACGAGCAGGAGATCTTCCGGCCCGGGACGGGCGCGCCCGCGCCTCGTCGGCACCGAGAGGAACACGAGGAGCAAGGCGAAGAGCAGGTGGAGGGCGCGGAAGATCATCGCTTCGGGCGGCCCCATGGCGGCCACCCAAAGGTGCCAGAGCGCCATCGCGACCGCGATCGCCCGCGTGAGCGACCGCCACGGCCCGGCGGCAGCCGCCGGCACCCCCTCGCTCAACCTCCGCTCCCGCTCGCGAGTCGGCCCGCCCCGGCCGCGCCGTCACTCAAAGGACGCCGCGCGCCTTGTAGAAGGCGATCGCCCCGGGATGGAACGGCACGCCGATGTCCTGCGCCATGGCCTTCGGGGTCAGTCCCTGGATCGCCTTGTTGACGGCCACGAGATCGCCGAGGTTGGCGACCATCGCCTCGAGCATCGTCGTCACCTGCGCCTCGGGCAGCTTGCAGGCGACGAAGAGATGCGTGGCGTAGCCCACGGCCTGCACGTCCTTGGTCTGCTTCGGATAGGTGCCCGCCGGGATGGTGACCGCGGCATAGCCGGGGTTGATCTTGCGCAGGGCGGCGATCTTCTCGTCGTCGAGGGAGAGGAGTTCGATGTCGCGCGCCGAGGCCAAGTCCATGACCGCGCCCGAGGGGATCGTGGTGCCGAGGGTGAAGGCTTGGGCGTGGCCGTCCTTCATGAGCGACACCGCATCGGTGTAGGAGGCCATGAAGTTGACCTTGAGGTCGTTGTACGAGAGCCCGAAGACCTGCAGCACGTGCTGGGTCACGACCTCCGCGGTGTTGCCGCGGGTCTGCGCGGCCAGGCTCTTGCCCTTGAGGTCGGCGACCGACTTGATGCCGGCGTCGGCCAAGACGACGATCTGGAAATATTGCGGGTAGAGGGTCGCGAGGTTGCAGACGTTCTCGGTCTTCTTGGGGAACGGCGGCAAGCCGTTGAAGCCATCGACGGTCGAGATCGTGTTGCCGAAGCCGATCTCGGCCTTGCCTTCGTCGACCCCGCGGACGTTCGCGATCCCGGCGCCCGGCAGGGTCTGGACGGTCACCCCGGGGAGCGCCTTCTCCCAGATGCCTTTGAGCGCGCCGCCGAGCGGGACCCACACGCCGCCCTGCGGTCCGGTCATCAACCGCAGCGTCTCGGCCGAGGCCGGCATCGCCGCCGCGAGTGTCAGAGCCGCCACGGCCGAAAGCGCGATCTTGCGCATCCTTCACCTCCCCCGATCGCTCCCGTCGCCCGCTTAACCGGGTCGGCAGGGGCCCGACAAGGCCCGTCGCACGAGCGACTCAGCCGTGCGCGC